>JAABUN010001119.1_pt1 | contig 63173 bp, 51 predicted proteins | sample 5559311 | NCBI WGS metagenome assembly JAABUN01 (sample SAMN10711877, study PRJNA513370) | rock metagenome | isolation source: Antarctica rocks | place: Antarctica: Victoria Land, Siegfried Peak sud
GCGTCAGCGAAAAACCCTCCGGGTTCGGCAAGATGCCCGCGCGCACCAGCAAGTTACCCTCTTTGGGGGGCGGGGTGTTGAGGTTGTTGGCGCGGTTAAACGAAACCGCTACCAGGTTGATAACGGGGTAGAGCGTCAGCAGAATAAATACCCAAATGAAGGTATGGCTGACGGCGGTCATCGCGTAATCCCCCGCCTTGTTGGGCCGGGTCGCGCGTCCGTAAAGATACGCCGCTAACACGATAGCGCCCGTTATAACGACGAACCCGATCAGCACCCGCAGCCAGCCGTAGGGGATGATCAAAAAGCGGTCCCGGTTGATCTGGGCAAAGGCGACGCTCAGCAGTGGCAGCAGCCCGAGCCAGAGGCTCGTCCGCATGAGTTTGGTATTGAGGTAGGTCATACGTTCGACTCCTCTTTAAGCGCCCCGGTGACGCGGAAATTGACCAGGCTGATGGCGATGGTGATAAAAAAGATCAGTAGCGAAATCGCCGACCCCAAACCGTACTGATAGCCGCCCTGCGCCTGAAACGATTCGTTATAGGCCCACGAGATAAGGATGTCGGTACCGCGCGCCGTCGAGGTGCCGCCTTCGTAACCGGGACCGCCGCCGGTCAAGAGGTAGATGATGCCGAAGTTGTTGAAATTAAAAGCGAACCCCGTGAGCGTAATCGGTACGAGGGCGGTTCGTAAAAGGGGCAGCGTGACCCCCGTGATACGTTGCCAGATATTCGCACCGTCGATCTTGGCCGCTTCGTAGAGGTCTTCGGGAATCGCCGAAAGTGCGCCGAGGGTGGCGGTCATCATAAACGGCAAGCCGAGCCAGAGGTTGACGAGTAGCACAGCGCCCCGCGCGGGCCATACGTCGCCGAGCCAGTCGAGCACGGGCAGGTCTAAAAGCGCCAGCGAACGGTTGATGGCCCCGAAGTTGGAGTTTAGAAAACCGCGCCAGACCTGAATGGTGATGATGCTCGGGAGCGCCCAGGGGATAATTAGCAGCGTCCGGTAGAGGTTACGAAACTTCAGATCCGGGTTGTTGAGGAAAATAGCCAGAAAGACGCCGAAAATGGTGTTGATGATAACCGTCGAAACGGCGAACAAGACGTTCCATAAAAAAACCGGTCCGAGCGTGCGGCTCGCTTGCCCTAAAATCTCGCTGAAGTTCCGAAAACCGACGAACCCGAAATCGTTGTAACGGGTGATCGCGGCGTAGGTCTGACCTTCGGGCAGAGCTTCGTTTAAGGTGACGGTGTTGCCCTCGACCGCGACCATCGTCCGCCGCACCTCCTCACCGGGCAGCTCGAGCCCCACATTTTCCAGATCGACTTCGCCTGGGGGGGCGCGCTCCAAAGTCAGGGCGGTACCGTCGATACCAGTGATATTAAATTCGGCGTCGAAACCGATGTCGGTCAGCGTGAGCGTAACGACCGAGGGTTCGGTGCCTTCGGGCAGAGCTTCGGTAAGGGTCAGGGTGTTGCCCTCGAGCGAGCTTGCCGTGGCGCTCAGCGACCCCGAGGCCGTAATCAGCGCCGAAACGTCGGCGCAACCGTTTCTGAGGGCTTCGCAGCGCAGTGTGGCGGCGTCGACAACCTCGAGCGCCGGTCCCTGCGCCCCCGTGATGTCGGTGCGGGTACTGATATTGAGTTCGCCGTTGCGGATACCTGCGTAGTCGGTAAACGCCAGAATAACGGTCAGGATGATCGGAAAAAGCGCAAACGTCAGCAAAAATAGAATCGAGGGCAGCAGATAGTACCAGGGCATAATCCACTCGAAGCGTTTGGCGATCACCTGCAACGCCAGAATCAGCGCGGCGAGCCCGCCGAGCAGCCCGATGTACGGCGGCGCGTCAGGGACGATTCTCTGCGCTACCCAGATGGTCAGGGCGGCGGCGGCGGCGGCGATAAAAATAGCGAGCAGCAGCAGCAAAAGCGATTTCCAGAGCCTGCCGCCGGTCCCCCCCTTTCCCTTGGGTAAAAAGTCTGAGACGGGTCTTGAAATATCCACCGTAAACCCCCTGTTAAGTTCTCTTGCACTTCTAAAAAGACTTCGTACTAAAAGATTTCACAAACCCGCGTGGTCGCTATGAAAAATGCCAGGGAAGCTAAATCCCTGGCATCATGGTGCGTACGCGGTCTAGTTGCCCTGAATCTGCGAGACGGCTCCCCCCAGAATCTGGGCAACGTTCGAGTCGGGCGATTCTAAGATGGCGGTCAGCGCGTCCCCCATCGGTCCCCAAACTGCGCCCATCTCCGGAATGTTGGGCATCGGTTCGGCGTCGGTGTACGCTTCTAAAAAGCCCGCCAACAGCGGATCATCCGAAACCGCTTGGGCCGCCTCTTGCGACGACGGGATGCGTTTGCTCTGCTCGGAGAGCGACACCTGCGCGTCGGCGCGGGTAATCCATTTGGCAAAGTTCGCGGCGTCCGACTTGTTTTGCGAAAATTCGTTCATCAGTACGCCCTGCACGCCGATAAAGCCACCGAAAGGGGTACCGTCGGCGAGAGGCGGCACGGGCATCACCGAGATCGGAATGTCGTTTTCCTGAATGTTGGCAATTGCCCACGGGCCGTTATAGACCATGCCGACTGCGCCCTCGAGAAAGAGACCTTCGGCAACTGCCGAATCGGTACCGGGCGGGATCAGGCCGTGCTCGTACTGGAGCGCCTTGATCTGCTCGGCTCCCTTGATCGCCCCTTCGTTGGCGAGACCCACATCGTTCGGCATGAGGTTGCCGCTCTTGTCGCGGTTAAATACATAACCGCCGTTCGAGCGGAGCCAATTGTATGAAAAGTAAAAGTTTTTGTCGTCGTACAAAAAACCGTAGGTGTCGCCGGTGGTCAGTTCTTTGGCTTTGGCGATCATGTCTTCGTACGTGGTCGGGGCTTCGGGAACCAAGTCGGTGTTGACGATCAGCGCCGGACCCTCCAGATAGATCGGCAATCCGAACAAGCGACCGTTAAAGGTAAACGCTTGTCTGGCCTGTTCGGAGAGGTCGGCGAGATAGTCTTCGGTGGCGAATTGTGACATATCCGCCAGCACACCGCCCGCTGCCAGTTCACCCATCTGGTCGTGCGGAATCGGCACGATCAGGTCGGCGGCTTCACCCTGCGGGGCCGACAAGAGCATCTTCTGCTTGATCTCGTCGAGTTGGATACGAGTAAGCGTAACCGGAACACCGAAGGCGGCTTCAAAGGCTTCGGCTTCGCCCTGGAGCCACTCGAGGTCGGTTTCGCCGAAGTGCGTCCAGACGCTGACCCCCTGGGCCGCCGAGAGACCTAGGCTCAGCACTAGAATAAGAGAGACGAAAAGCTTTTTCATAATTTCCTTTCTTGACCGTTCCCGTTCGTTCTCGGTTGCGGGAGCGGCGGCCCCGTCGGGGCGATTTTTTAACTGACTTCGCTTTAGAGTCTACTTGCTTAACTAGAGCCTGTAAAGTGTCTGGTGGTACCGGTTGAAACTTTTCTCTCGGTTCGGCACTTTTGTTTCTTAGCCAAAAGTCAAGTGTTAGGCTCATCTCCATGACCCCTTCGACCACCCTGCACCACGACCCGTTGCGAGGGCGGCGGGCCGATACCGACCCGGAGGATGCCGAAACCGTGACCGTAACCTTGCAAACGAGCCGACCCGTGACGGCGGCCTGGGTGCGGAGTGAACCCGACAACGAAGAGTTTCTAAGCCCGCTGACCCCCAAAGATCAGGAGGGGTGCTGGTTTATGTACGAGGGCACCCTACGCCTCAACCCGGCGGACGATGTAACGCGTTACGCGTTTAAGGTGATTCCCGAAGGCGCGGGCCAGTTGTGGTTAAGCGAATACGGGCAGACGCCGTACTTTCCCGAACGCGCCGGACATTTCCGCTTTAATCCGAGTTACAAGCCGGTGCCGTGGCTCTGGTCGCAGGTCTTTTACCAGATTTTCCCCGAACGCTTTTTCGACGGCGATCCCTCGAACAACGTCGTCAGTGGTGAATATCTCTACGAAGGCGAGCCGGTAGTGGCGAAGGCGTGGGACGATCTGCCGGAGCGCAAGCAGGGACCACGCGAGTTTTACGGCGGTGATTTGGAGGGCGTCCGGCAAAAGCTACCGTACTTGCAATCCTTAGGCGTAACGGCGCTGTACCTGAACCCGGTTTTTACCTCGCCGAGTTCCCACAAATACGACACCGTGGACTACGACGCGGTCGATCCGCACTTTGGCGGGAACGAAGCACTGGAAAACCTCTGCGCCGAGCTTCGTGAATGTGGGTTTCGTCTTATTCTGGACGCTGTGGTCAACCACACGTCGGAGCGGCACGCGTGGTTCGACCGCTTCGGCGAGCAGCCAGAACCCGGAGCTTACGGCGGCGGCGAGACGCGCGGCTTCTACACCTTTGCGTCCGAAGACCCGGACTCGTACAGCGGCTGGGTCGGCGTCCGGACGTTGCCGGTGCTCGACTTTTCGCACCCGGAGGTGCGGCGGCGTATCTATGAGGCCGACGACGCCGTGCTGCGGCGGTGGTTACGTTCGCCCTACAGCGTCGACGGCTGGCGTTTCGACGTAGTGCATATGCTCGGCGACGGTACCGGGGCCAAAAACAACGCCTATTACATACGCGAGTTTCGGCGGGTGTTGCGTGAGGAAAACCCTGAAGCGCTGATACTCGGTGAACACTTCTTCGAGGCGACCTCGTGGCTTCAGGGCGATCAAGAGGACAGCGCCATGAACTACTACGGCTTCACCATGCCGGTGAGAGCGTTTCTCGGCGGGGTAGACCATCTCGGCTACCCGCTGGTGATAGACGCGCGCGATTTCAGTCACCTTTTGACGCGGGCGCGGGCGCAACTTTCCCTCGAGATTCAGCTCTCACAGTTCAACCTGCTCGGTTCGCACGACGTTTCCCGAATCCTGACGCTGCTCGGTGGCGACGTGGTGCGGCTCAAGCTCGCGGTGACGTTGCTGTTTACCTATATCGGCGTCCCGTGCGTCTATTACGGTGATGAGGTGGGTCTCGAGGGCGGCGGCGACCCCGACTGTCGCCGGACGTTTCCGTGGGACGAAACGCGCTGGAACGACGACGTGACGGCCCATTACCGGGCGCTGATCGCCTTGCGGCGCGAACGGCGCGTATTGCAAGAGGGTCTTTTTATTCAGCTTTACGCAGAAGGCAACGTGTTCGCTTTCGCCCAGACGCTAGAGGACGAGGTGGTGATCGTCATCATCAACCGTGGGGGAGAGGTGAGGCTCGAGCTTGGCCTGAAGCGAGTCGGGTTGCTGGACGAACCGCTTCAGTCGTTTCTTGAAAACGAAGTGGTCGGAGTCGAAGACGGAACTTTGTCACTAACGCTGGGGGCGTGCGCGAGCCGGATTTACACGCTGGCCCCGTAACGTCCACTCGGCAATTTGTGGATCGCCCCCTGAAGCTCGAGCACCGTCAGGGTCGGCAAGAGTTCGGCGGCGCTCTTGCCCGTAGCAGCGATCAGATCGTCCAGAAGCGGTTCACCACGGCTACGAATCAGCGCCGCCAGCTCACCGAGAAAACCTGGCAATTCGGGTTTGGGTTTTGCAGGTGTGCGCGCGCTCCCCCAACCGAACTCGCTCATGATGTCGTCTGCGTTCTGGGTTAACACCGCGCCCTGCTTGAGCAGAGCCAGAGCGCCCTCCGCTTTCGGGTCGCCGATTCTGCCGGGCACGGCAAAAACTGTCCGGCCCTCCTCGAGGGCGTACTCGGCTGTAATCAGCGCGCCCGACTTTTTGCCCCCTTCGACGACCAACACGCCTTTCGAGAGCCCATTGATAATCCGGTTACGTCCGGGAAAATACTCCGCGCGCGGTGACGTGCCGAGCCGGTACTCGCTGACCACCGCGCCTCGGCCTTCCAAGATGCGTTCAACGAGACGGCGGTTTTGACTCGGATAGATGATCTCGACGCTCGAGCCGAGCACCGCTATCGTCTGCCCGTCCGGAGCGCCGAGTGCGCCTTCGTGCGCCGCCGTATCGACCCCGAGCGCCAGACCCGAAATAATCGCCACGCCCGACGCCGCCAGCTCGTGTGAAAAGCGGCGGCTCAGCTCGAGACCGTAAGGGCTCGCGTTCCGGGTGCCGACGACGCCCACGCTGCGGAGCGCCGAAAATTCCCCCTGCACACCCGCAGGCAGCGCGCCGCGCACGTACAGCACCGGCGGCGGATCGTAAATCTGCGCCAGACTCTCCGGATACTCGGGGCTGCCAAGAGGGAGCAGCGCGACGTTGAGGCGTTCGGCCCGCCCCACCTCCGCGTCAGCCTTCGCCTGCGCCGCCGCGCGCGCCGAGACGATGGTTTGCGCCAGTTTCGGCCCGACGCCTTCAGCCTGCGTGAGGTCGCCTACGCCAAGTGAGGAGAGCCTATCGCTGCCGAAATGCTCGAGCAGCCCCTTAATCTTGCGCGGCCCCAGACCGGGGGTAAAGGCGAGCGTGAGGACGGCGTGAAGCGCAGGGGTCATCTGCGGCGCATCGTACCCTCTGAGGGCGCGCCTTCTGATGAATTATTTACAGCTCGGTTTCGGGTGACGCCTAGGGGCCTGTCTGACCCGCGCGGATATCGGCTTTGCGGAAATTCTCACCGGCCACCGGAGTCCCCGCCAGACGCCGGAGGAGCGTGAGCTGACCCGTGTGCGTCAGGGCGTCGGTGAGCGGCCCCTGCAAAAGATTTTCCAGCATTTTTGCTTCCGGTGTACGGCTTGCGAGTTCTGCGTCCAACTCGGTAAGCAGCGCGTAAAACCGTGTGACTTCGCCCTCCCACGTGAGGTCTTGGGGCGCGCGCCGGTAGCTTTCATCACCGGTTCGCAGGGCTCCTGACGCGACCTCGAGCAGACCGTTCATATGCCGCAGCAGCTGTTGCGGTGTACGGACGCCGTGACCTGCCTCAAAGCTGGCAAAGCTTGCCGGTGCGCCCCGCAACGCCCCCCGTGTGCGGTAGGCGATGGTAGCTAAAAAGTGGCGGATCAGGGGGGTACTTTGGGACATTCAGGGGGTTACTTTCTCTTTCGGCGTACTCCGTTTCCAGCGCACGCCTTCAGGGGTGTCCTCGAGCGCTACCCCCAATTCCGCCAAGCGGTCCCGAATCGCGTCCGAAGTGGGGAAGTCGCGGCGGAGTCTGGCTCCCTGCCGCTGTTCCGAAACCAGGTTGACGAGACCGTCGAGGAGAGCGGTATCGTCCTCGGCGCTGCCGTCCGCTTGCTCGCCGACGATCCCGAGCACGTCGCGGGCGGTCTCATCGAAAAAAGCTTTGGCAGCGGCTACGAAACCGGCGTTCGGGTTTTTGCTCAGCGCGGCGTTGACGTCGCGGCTCGAGTCGAACAACACCGCCACGGCTTGCGGGGTATTGAAATCGTCGTTCATGGCGGCTGCGAAACGCTCACGCGGCACTCCAAAAGGGTCATCTGCCCCCACGTCCGCACCCTCAGCGCGGCGCACAAGTTCGGTATACGTGTCTTGCAACCGCCGTAAACCCTGTTTGGACGCGTAGAGGCTCTTATCTGAAAAGTCGCTGACGCTCCGGTAGTGGGCGCTCAGGAGGTGAAACCGCAGCGCCACACCGCCGTGTTCTTTGATAAGTTCGGAAAGCGCCAGCGCGCCCTTCGATTTTGCCATCTTTTCGCCGCCGAAGGTCAAAAAGTTCCAGTGCAGCCAGTAGTTGGCGAAACCTTTACCAGCGCCCTTGGCCTGCGCGACCTCGCATTCGTGGTGCGGAAAGATAAGGTCCAAACCGCCGCCGTGAATATCGAAGGTGTCGCCTAGATACTTGGTGCTCATCACCGAGCACTCGAGGTGCCAGCCCGGAAACCCCTCACCCCACGGCGAGGGCCAGCGCATGATGTGACCCGCTTCGGCGCGTTTCCAAAGGGCAAAATCGCGCGGGTCGTCCTTGTCGCTCCTGACCTCTACGCGCGTCCCCTCCTGCTGATCGTCAGCTTTGCGGCCCGACAGTTCGCCGTAACCCCCCCACGCCGACACGTCGAAATAGACGTTGCCGCCGCGTTCGTACGCCAGGCCGTTTTCCAAAAGTGTCCGCGCCATCTCGAGCTGCTCGGTGATGTGACCCGAGGCGCGCGGGATGATGTCGGGGCGGCGGACGCCCAACGAGGCCATCGCGTCGAAATACCGCCAAAAGTATTTTTCGGCGATCTCCATCGGCTCGAGCTGCTCTAAGCGTGCGCGTTTGGCGAGTTTGTCCTCGCCCTCGTCGGCGTCATCGGTCAGGTGGCCTACATCGGTGACGTTCGAGACGTAACGCACCCGGTAGCCCTCGCGCGCGAACCAGCGCCGCACCACGTCGAAAAAGACGGGGCCGCGTGCGTTGCCGATGTGCGGTTCGCTGTAAACTGTAGGGCCGCAAACGTAGATGCCGACATGTCCTTCGGACAGCGGGGTAAAGGGTTCTTTTTGACGGGTCAGGGTGTTGTACAGCTGCATAGGTTCTCCTCTTTAGCGTAGGTGTCTCGTAGCGGGGGGTCGGGTCGTCGCTACGAAGCTAACATCGCGTGTACGAGAGGAGCAAAAACATACCCGGAGTTTAGCATGGGGTGGGGGAGGCTCGAGCAATGAGCACCGAGTGCCGAGCAATGAGTGCTGGGGGTCGGTTAGGTAGGGTGGGGGCAATGTCGTATTTGAGCGTTGCTAAAATGCATGTCCGCGAAGAGGTCGTTAAGGGCTCGAGGTTTCTAGCTTTTGTCACGCGGGTCGGGAGTGTGGAGGGCGCGCTCGCCGCACTTGCCGAAGTGAGCGCGCGTCACCCCGACGCGACGCACAACTGCTGGGCGTACCGGGTCGGGGCCGAACTGCGTTTTTCGGACGACGGCGAACCGGGAGGGACGGCGGGCAGGCCGATGCTCGAGGTTCTCCAAAAACGCGACCTGGACTTCGTGCTGGGGGTCGTCACGCGCTACTACGGCGGGACCAAACTCGGCGCGGGCGGGCTCGTGCGCGCTTACAGCGGGAGCCTCGCCAAGGCGCTCAATGAAGCGGGGGTCTTGGAGGTTCGTGAGACCGTAACCCGCACCGTCAACGCACCCTTCAGCGACCTCGACGCCGTACACCGGCTTTTGGACGGCTGGCCCGGACTCCGGAAAGGGGAAGCGGGCTATACGGCCCAAGGGCTCAGCTTGCCCGTAACGTTTTTCGCCGACGATGAAATGGCGCTTCTAGACGCGCTTACCGAAACAACTCGGGGGACAGCGGCGCTCGGCTGACACTTGCAAAGGTGCACCGAACTGACGTATATTTCAGAGGTATAAAAAGGTTATGAGGGTGGGGCAGACTCTGCCGGAAAGGTAAACCATGAAGCTAAAGATTGCTGTGGGTTTGTTAGGGGCTGCGCTGCTGAGCGTAGGCGCGGCTCAAGACTTTAATTGGCGACAGTTCGAGGGGACGGAGATTCGCTTTTTGATGAATCAGCATCCCTTTACCGACTTTATCGAACCGCTGGTTCCCGAATTTGAAGAGTTGACAGGTATTTCGGTCACGCTCGAGAGTTACCCCGAAGATCAGTTTCGGCAGCGGACGCTGCTCGAGGCCGGTAGCGGAGCCGACACCTTAGACGGTTACATGATCCAGCCCGGTCAGACCGGCGCGCAGTATCTGGGCGCGGGTTGGGTGCGCTACATCGACGACTTTTTAGACGATCCCAACTTGACGAACCCCGAACTCGACATGGACGACTTTTTCGAGGGGGCGACCAGCACCTTTTTAGATGAGGAGCAGACCTACGGCCTGCCGCTCCAAATCGAATCGAGCCTGCTCTTTTACCGCACCGACCTCTTCGAGGCGGCGGGTATAGATGGACCCCCCGAAACGCTCGAACAGCTCCGCGAATACGCCGAGGCGCTGAACGGAGACGGCGTAGCCGGGTTCGCCATGCGCGGCGGTGGCGCGAACGCTACGAGCCAGATCGTCAACTTTTTGTACTCGTACGGGGGTCAGTGGCTCAACGAAGACGGTACCTCGGCGCTCGACAGCCAAGCGAGCCAGGAGACGCTCTCGTACTACGCCGACCTGTTACGGAACTACGGCCCCGCCGGTGTCACCAACATGTCGTGGCCCGAGGTGACGAGCCTCTACGCGCAGGGCCAAGCGGCGATGATGTTCGACGCCAACGTCTTCCGCTCGATTATGGAAGACCCCGAGCAGGCGCTCGAGGAGGTACGCGCCAACACCGCCTACGCGCCCGTTCCCGAAGGTCCGGCAGGGCAGGTTCCGGCGGTGCTGGTCTGGGGGCTTAGCGTCAACCACGCCTCGCAAAACCCGGAGGCGGCTTGGTACTTTATTCAGTGGGCGCTTTCCAAGGAAAATCAGCTCAAAGCCCTGCTGGGCGGCGTCCCCGCCGCGCGCGCCTCGGCTTGGGACAACGAAGAGTTTCAGTCGACCGCGCCGCAGAGCTGGATCGAAGCCTCGCAACGCTCGTACGAGATCGGTCAACCCGACTGGAACCCGCCCGTGGTGCAGGTCGCCGAGGTCCGTGACGCCTACGGTCAGGCGATTGTCGCCGCGCTTCAGGGGCAAGACGTAGCGGCGGCGCTCGAGCAGGCCAACGGGGTCATCAACGGCATCATTACGCGCTAGACGTTCACTAGCAGGTATCATCTGGTTTGCACCACGCTCAGTTGACAAAGCACAGTCTACCACGCACTTCAGGGATGATATCTGCGGCGAACCGGTGCAGCATATATGGGCGGTGCTATACATTTCGTTCAGGCCGGACTCTCCATATGGGTCCGGCCTTCTTTTGGCACCGGCTCAGCTGCCGGTTGGGGGTTTATGAAAGTCGCTGACTTTATCGACCGCAACGCGAAATGGATTTTTCCGCTGCCCGCGCTTTTAGCCATGCTGGTGCTGATCGTTTTGCCGGTATTGGCGAACCTGGTGCTGTCGACCTACGACCTGTTTATCGGGACCGCCCCGCGTTTTGTGGGCTTACAAAACTTCCGCGAGGCGTTCGGCGACGCGCGCGTTTGGAACGGTCTCAGACTGACCTTTTACTTTACGGCGCTGGCAGTACCGATTCAGCTGGTGCTGGGTCTGGCGATTGCGCTGCTCTTTAACCGGGAGTTTCCGGGCAAGGGATTGGTCAGAACCATCACGCTGCTGCCGATGGTCGCCACACCCGTAGCTATCGCGCTGATCTGGGCGCTGATGTTTAATCCCAACCTCGGCGTGCTCAACTATTTTTTAGAAGCGTTTGGGTTGCCGCGCTCGCTCTGGGTCGCCGACACCCGGCTGGTCATCCCGTCGCTCGTGCTGGTCGATGTCTGGGAGTGGACGCCGTTTGTCGCGCTGATCTTGCTGGCGGCGCTTCAGGGCGTCTCGCCGGAATTTTATGAGGCCGCGCGCATCGACGGGGCCAACGCACTGCAAAACTTCTGGCACATCACGCTGCCAAGTATCCGCTCGGCGATCATCGTCGCGCTTATTTTACGCAGCATCGACGCGCTCAAAACCTTTGACATCATCTACGTCATCACCCAGGGCGGGCCGGGTATTGCGTCGGAGACGCTCAACGTCTACGCTTTCAAGTCCGGGTTCGAGTTTTTTAGGGCCGGTTACGCCGCCACGCTCCTGATCGTGCTGATGTTCGTAGTGTTGGGGGTCTCGATCTTGTTCAACTTGTTACGGAGGCGCTCCGCATGAGCCGGAACCCGCAACCGCGCCCGGACCGGGCGCAGACGAACGCCAAGCGCAACCGGCGGCTCGGCCGCGTAGGTATTTTTTTGCTGATGGCGCTCGTTCTCGCCGTCATGCTGTTTCCATTTTACTGGATGATCCTGACGAGTTTTCGTAATCAGCTCGCCAACACCAGCGCCACGCCCGTGTGGTTTTTTCGGCCCACCTTGGACAACTACATCAACGTCATTCGGGGAAACGATTTTCTCGCTTATACCTGGAACTCGCTGGTGGTGGCGAGTTTATCGACGCTGCTAGGTCTCGTGATCGGTCTGCCCGCCGCGTACTCGATTGCCCGCTTTAAGCAAAACGGTCTGGCTTTTGCCATTTTGATTGCGCGGCTGACGCCGTACATCACCTATCTGGTGCCGTGGTATCTGGCCTTTCGCGCGCTCGGTCTGATCGACACCTACGTCGCGCTGACGCTGACGCACCTGATCGTCGGGATGCCGCTCATCACCTGGATTATGATCTCATTTTTTGAAGACGTACCGGTCGAACTCGAGGAAGCCGCCTTCGTCGACGGCTCGAGCCGGATCGGAGCGTTCTGGCGGATTATCTTGCCGCTCTCCGCGCCCGGTATCGTCGCTTCGGGCATCTTGGCCTTTATCTTTAGCTGGAACCAGTTTTTGTTCAGCCTGGTGCTCTCCGGCCCCAACACCCGCCCCGTCCCGGTTGCGGTCTTTAACTTTATCTCCTACGGTCAGATTGACTTTGGCGGTCTCGGCGCGGCGGCGGTGCTCATCACCCTGCCGGTGATTTTGCTGACGCTCATGATTCAGCGTTATATCGTTACGGGCCTGACGATGGGGGCGGTAAAAGGGTAGCGTCGTCAGCCAAATCCAGCTTTCGGAAGTCTTTTATTGTGGCCGAGTTTGGTCGCCCCCGCCTTCGAAGAGGCGTGTAGCGAGTGACAAGTGTTTGGAGTCTACAGGCCACTCGCCACCAGCTACCAACTTCTATCTGAAAGGTACGGTTTATGAACGACCCCTATCTTGTAACCGCCCTCGAAGCCGCCGCCCACGCTACGCAGATCATCCGGGAAAGCTCAAAAGCCGACCTCGAGGTCAGTACCAAGGGCAGTCCCCGCGACCTCGTAACTCAAGTCGATTTTGCTTCGGAGCGCGTTATCCGCGAGGTTGTCTTGCGCGAGCATCCAGAGCACAGCGTTTTGGGTGAAGAGGGGGGACGCACCGGCAGCCATCCCTACTGCTGGGTCGTCGATCCGGTCGATGGCACCAGCAATTTTGTGCGTGGCGTGCCGCACTTCGCGGTGAGTATCGGGCTCGAGCACGAAGGGGAGAGCTATTTGGGCGTCGTTACCAACCCTACTACCGGCGACACTTACCACGTAGTGCGCGGGCAAGGTGCGTTCAAAAACGGTGAACGTCTTCAGGTCAGCCGTTGCGCGGAACTGGGTGCAGCGTTCGTAACGGTAAGCTTTAGTGCCGATAAAGCCGTTATAGATCAAGCCAAACCTGTCTGGGAAGCACTTCTGACGCGCGCTCAAACGTTGCGGCGCATGGGCAGTACGGCGCTCGAGCTGGCCCTGTTAGCCGAGGGCAAAACGGACGCCTTTGCGGGTTTTGGTCAGGGTGCGTGGGATGTGGCGGCGGGTGCACTGCTGGTCGAAGAGGCGGGTGGGTCGGTCCGCCGTTTAGATGGTGGCGCGACCTTTTTAGCAGCGGCGTCGGGGGAGTTGCTGGGGGAGCTCGAGGGGTTGCTCATTTAGATTAAGGCAATTCTGTCTGAACTATCGGCGGGGTTTCAGGTGGGATATAGATTTTGCTCTGTCTCATACAAATTCCGATTGATTCCTAATCAATCCGAGCGTTTCACGGAGTCGGGCGAAGCCTTGCGAGTAGGGAAAAAGATACGGACTCGAGCGGTATGGACTATCACCGAATGCACCCCTCGGTGGTAGGAAATTAAGCGGAATCCGTATCACACCCCTTCAGCCGCATTTTCTTCGTACTCGTCACAATACGTGTCGGACTCGGAAAGAACAGGGAGAATTTGTTAAAAGCCGACTCTGGATTCCGTTTTTCGACTCCCCAGCCGCAAAAAACATTCGGTGGGCAGGCTGAGTGCACATCACACGCACGCCGCCTAGCGAAAATACTCGCGGACGAGTTTTTGATACGCTAGAGGAATCCGACCCTCGCGGACGACCTCTTCAGCGGCGCGGCGGTAGCTCTCGGGGGTGCCGGTTCGGGGCAGCTTGTCGGGAGCTTGCCCCTGTTGCAGTGCTTCGCCACCCACTGTAGTCGGACCTTCCCCACGAATCCCGGCGATGCGTTCGGGGGCGCGTTCGGGTCTGCCCAGGCGCTCACGGCTACCTGCGACGTCGGCTCCACCCCGGTTGCCGCCGCGTTCACTGCTCTGACCGTCCTGAATGTCTTGCGTTACCCTTTCAGAATCTTCCGAGGTCGCGCCGCGCTGCACGGTCGGTTCGCCGGTGCGGGCCTGCGATTCGTTCTGCCGGTCGCTCTCGGCAGAGGCGGCTTCGGCGCGTTGCGACTCCATCGTGCCGGGTTGTTCGTTCGGCGCTTGCGGTCCTTCGGTCGTTACGTCGCCCTCTTCGTCGGCGTCGCTCCGCCCTGGGTCGCCGGTTTGCTGGGCACGTTCACCCTCGCTCTCGGGTTCCTGAGAGGAGGGGCCGCTCTCCGCTCCCTCGCCCTCACCGGCGGCGTTTTGAGCGGTTTCGTCGGGCGTCGCGTTGGGGTCTGCGGCGGAGTCCACGCTCGGGTCTGCGCCGGAAGCCGCGTCGGGGCTGGCGGTCCCCGGTTGCGTCCCGTCGCCCTGACCGGATTTACCCGGCGCGCCGCTACGCTGCGTTCGTCCTGTCGGGGCGGCGCTCTGCGAGGGGCCGCGCTGCGTCTGCATCGGTGACACCTCGGCGGCCTCGGTTTCTTCCAAAAAACGGTTGAGCGCCGCCTGCTCGCCGCCTGCCTCGCCCGGTTCTTCTGCGCCGGTGGCGGTGTCGAACGAGCGTTCGGCGTCCGGAGCCGCGTCGGGGCTGTCTGCGGTGTTCGGGTCGGTGAGCGTCCCGTCGGTTGGCGCACTCGCCGTCTCGGTGGTGGCTGCGTCCTGGGTGGTGGCGTCGGACTCGAGCCTCGCCTCGCCGGGGGTCGGCAGAGCGCCTGGCTGGGCTGGCCCGGATGAGGCGAAGGGCGCGCGCAGCGCAGGCAGCGCCAGATGCGGCGCGAGGGCGAACACCAGCGCCAGAACGAGCAGTGGCAGCGCCCACGGTTGCAGGGGCGGCGTGTCCAGACCGCTGGCTTTTGCCGCCTGCGCCCGCACCGCGCCTGCGAGGCCATCTGTCGCGGCGTCGGGCAGCTCATGGGCGCTCAAATAGGCGAGCCCCGAACGCGCCTCAATCCAGCTGAAGGCCCAACGCTCGGCGCGGCGTCGGGTTGTGCCGAAGCGCCAACCGAGACCGAGGGCAAACGCGAGCGCCACCGAGCCTAGGTGTAGGGGTAAAGACGCCCCGGCAAGCCACGCCGCCAGCGACGTAAAGAGCGCCAGCACGCCGCCGTAGACGAGCCGCTGCTGCCACGCCCGCCGCTGCGCCAGCTTTTGGTGCAGGGGACGCGGGCGGCGGACCTGCCCGCGCCGCTGTGAAGCCCTAATCTCCATACGCCATTTTAGCGCGGATACACCAGGCGCACGTAGCGAGGGCCAACGCCGAAGACACCGCCAGATGAATCCACGATACGCGCGCGGCGGTTGCCAGCGGGTTGAGCAGGGGCAACTCGAGACCGATACTCGCCCCCAAAAGCCCTATAAAAAGGAGCGGCGGTAGCAGCGGCCAGAGCGCCGCTACACGCCTCGTCGTCCCTCCAAGCGCCAGCCCCACACCAAAATAAGCCGTCACGTCCAGGAGGGGTTGCGCCACGAGCCACCAGACCGGAACCGGCGGATAGCTCGCGGCGTAGGCGAGGGCCTCCACGGGCAGCGCGAGAAGCGCCACCACCGGCAGCGCCAGAAGTGTCTCGAGGCGGCCCGCTCGCCCGGCGGCGCTAAAGACGCCCACGTAGCTCGCCAGCAGCAGCAGCGTCACGCTCCGCACCTGCGCGACCCCCGTCCAGCTTAGGTTCGGATCGCCGGTTCCCGGCCAACCTATCGCCAACCCAAAGATGAGCAGTACGCTCAGGGCTGAAAATGCTTGCAACAGGTCGGGCCGCCGCAACCGCTCGGCAATCGCCGACAAAAGTCTCACAGTGTCCCTAAATTCATGGTGTCCCTGGTTTCACGGTGTCCCCGCCTCTGTTGGCGGCGCGGTTTCAGGCTCAAACGATTCCGGCAGTGCGACGTAGACCCCGCCACCCGCCCGCGCGAGGGCCGTTCCGGGGGGCAAAAGGGGCACGAGTTCGGCGTAGAGGGGCGGCGGTACGAGGTTGCCGCGACTGGGCTCGAGCGTCCCGTCGGCGGGCACAGCGGTCTGTTGTCCACCGATCTGTCCGTCCGGGGTAATAAACACGTCACCTAGCGCCTGCCCGGTTTTGTTGCGGAGCGCCGCGCCCTGCCAGCTGAAGGGGGCAGCCTCCAAATGCGGACGCCCCACCAAAACGATGCTTTCATACGCGCCCAGGTCGGTGCTGAAAGAGTCCGGACCGACCTCCCAGGTGGGTGTTTCGGCGAGGGGTACGGGGTAGGCGGCGCGGGGCGATTCGGCGCGCTGCGCGGGAAAGCTGAACAGGGCCTCGAGGGGTGTACTCAGCGCCAACCCGCCCGCACCCAGGCTGAGGCTCCGGTTTCGGGTCAGCAGCGGCTCGGCAGGCCGAAGCTGCGCCGCGCCCGCCCCCAGTAGCGCCGCCAGCAAAAGGGCTGCCAGCACCCCCGGCGCGCCGCCGAAACGCAGTAGCAGCAGCACCAGGAGCGCGTACCCGCCGACGCCCGCCAGCAACCAGGTAGTGCTCAGGTGTTCGGGTGTTCTGGACAGGTCGTCGTCGATAAGCGCCTCGGTAAGGGCGCTCGGCACCCTTCGCGGGTGAGCGGACAACTCACGCTGCACCGCGCCCTTGGTCGCCTCGGCGCGGCCCAGCCAACCCGCGCCCAAACGCTCACCTGCGCCCGGTACGAGCGCCATCACCGCGTTGTGTGACGCGCCCAGCGCGCCCACTAGGAGCACCGTGCTACCCGCCGTCGCCCCGGCGACGAGTGCGCCCGCCGCCGGGGGCGCGCCCCCGTCAAACACCAGTAAGCTCTCGACGCCGCTGTAGGCGGCGGCGCGTTCGGGCAGGTCCGCCGCCGTCACATCGACGACTCGGGCGTCCTCGGTAAAAAAGCGGGTTCCGGTACTTATTTCCCGCGACATGACGAGTTGAAGCGGGTCGGCGTCGACAAAACGGCGCTCGACGCTGCCGCTCGCCAGCACGCGTTCAGGCGTCCGGATAAGCCAGCTAAAGGCGCGCCAGCTCGGCAAATACACATCGTCTTCAAAGGTGTAGAGACCGTCGCCACCCACCAGCGGCGCAGTGTAACGCAGCAGACGGGGGCCGCCGCGCAGGTCGCCGACGTCCAGCTCGAGCACCAGTTCGGCGCTGCCCTGGTCGCGGAGCGTGACATGTAGCGGGTTCCAGGCGTCGGCGACGATCTGACCGGCAAACCCGAAGCGTACCACCACGTCCTCGGCAGCTGCCCCGGCTTGCGCCCGCAGTCCCGGCCCGCTCTGAGCGAACACGCCGCCCCAGCCGAGCATAAAGATGACCACCCACCAAGTTGCTTTCACTGAGGACAGTTTAGCGCGTTCGGGGTAGGGGTGGCCCAACTCAAATGCCGTTTTGATCTTGTGGCTGCTCTTGGGGATAAGTCATCAGCGTCCTGACTCAGCTACGGTGTGCTGCACTGTTTTCAAGCTGTCGCAGCAGTCGACTCGAATTCGTAGTTTACTTTTAGACGTAAAAAATTCTTTGGAAACTCAGGCAACGTAGTTTCGGCCGACTCGAGGGGGTTAGGGCGCGCGTACCTGAAACGCCGGGGTGTAGGTAATCACCGTCGCCACCCGCCGCTGGAGTAGCGCAGGCCGGTTGATCACCACACCGTCTACGACCAGCGTGCTGCTACCGCCGGAGTCGAGTTGCAGGGCGCTTTCAGCGTCTAAATCTAAGAATATAGGGACGAGTTCGGCGGCGGTCAGTTGGGTACCGACGAGGAGCAGCACCGTACCGTCGGCCCGGACGCCCAGCGCGGCGCGGGTCGTCCGGCGGCTGACGTTGCTCTCTTGGTCGGTCGGGTCGAACGCTTCGTCTGCGGGTGCGTAGGCGCTCCGGCCCCCGGACACGAGCAGCGGCCCCGCCTCGACCGCCTCCGGGACGAAACGCCAGACCCCCGGCTTCGTGATGAGGTCGTGCTCTACGGCGCTGCCCGCGTCGATAAGGGCGAGCGGGCGCACCTGCGGAAGGTACGAGAGCACGTAACCGCCAACCGGGACACGGCGCGGGCCGATCTTGTTCTCGAGCACCCGCCCCGTCGCCGACACCACGACTGCACCCTGACGCGGGCTGCCGACCCACGCGCCGGGGGCCGTGTGCAGGGTGACGCTTTCGTCTTCGAGGTTCAGCTCGAGCGGCGCGGCCCCGTCTACCCTTACCCGGAGTACGCCCTCGGGTCTGCCGATCAGGGGGCGACCGAACCCGAATCCCACGGCGGCGCGGCCCCGGCTGGGCAGGGACTCGAGTCCCCCTCGTTCTTTCAAAAACCCGATGCTGCGACCACTTTCGGGGTCGAAATACGACGCGTTGAGTCCTATCAGCGCCCCGCCCGTCAGCTCCGAAGGGGTGCGGAGGTCGTACGAACCGCCCTGCACCCGGAACCGGCCCTGATTGGGGGCGATTTCGACCAGATTGACTGTGCTCGAGCCCGCCAGCGTCGGGACGCTGAACGAACGCAGGGTTGCGCCGCCGCCCAGGTCACGTACGCCTTCACCGGCGTCTTCCCCCACTTCAGCGGGCGCGGTAAGACGCCCCAGCAACGCCTCGCGCGCGTCGAGTCGAGCGTCGGCGTCCGGTTCGGTGTCCGAACTGGTGTCCGGGTTGCCCGCTACTGCGCCTAGTTCGGCGTCCGCTTCATCACCTGACGCATAGCTAAGACCACCACCAGGACGCACGGCGACGTCGACGACCAACCGCGTCGGGTCGCGGAGCGGGAAGACGGTGTAACTAAGGTCGCTACCTCCCGCCGGACCCTCGAGTTTTAAGGTGGTGACGTCCGCTTCTGCCTCTATCTTCAACGTCAGACCCTCGAGACGTTCCGGGAGCGTTCGGGGCAGCAGCAGCGGTGGCAACCGCAGCGTCAGCGGGCGTTCGGGGGTCGCCGTTCCCTCGGCGCGTAGCGGCTCGAGTTGCGCGCCGAGCTGTTCCGACCCTTCAGCACCGGACACGCCAAAGTCGACGACGACCCGCACCGTACCGCCACCACTCGCGCGCACCCCCGTCAGGCGCGGCAGCGTGACCTGGAGCGCGACCAGCACGTCGTGTTGCAGATAGACGCGTCCGCCGAGGAGCAGCGGCGCGCTGAGACCGGGCTCGAGGTCCAACCAACCGAGTCCGGCGGCGTAGCTGTAGCTCTCATCCTCATAGGTCAGGGTGAGGGCGTCTGGAGTTTCGCGGCCCACCGCGCCCGGCAGCGCGTAATACGGCCCCGCGAACGCGCACGTCGCCGCCGTCAAAACACTTAGCAGCGCGACGATTAAAAGACTAAAGCGAATGCAGCACCCCGAGAAAATCGCCGGCACTGACGCGCGAACCCAACACGTTCTCGAGCCCCAGCGCGAGCTGATGCGCCTGCACGTCGCGTTTGCCAATCGCGGTCGCGCCGACCTCGGCGGCCTGCTGACGCAACCGGCTGAGCGGTTCAGGAGCGAAGTCCACCACGCTCAGGTGTGGCCCGACCAGCGCCGCCGGAACCTCGAAACCGGCGTCGACCCGGATGAGCAGGTCGGCGCGCATCAGGTAACTGGAAAGTAGCGGGTCACGGTATGAACGCGCGGTGCATTCGGTGCTCGCGGCGAGGGTGCCGAGGGTACGTTCGGCGGTCGGACTGTCGCTCGCCAGAACTGTCAGCTGCGCGGCCCCCAAAGACGAAACCTCACGGCAGACGGCCCGCGCGACCGGCCCCGATCCGACCACCACCACCCGCGCACCCCGCGCGTCCCACCCTTTGTTTTGTAGCGCCATCACCACAGCGCGCCCGAGCGTGTATTCGGCGATCAGGCCGCCGTACGAGACGGTCAGGGTGTCGGCGGTCGAGGTCTCTTGCGCCATTAAAGATGAACGCTGCGCCACGCGAAAGGCCGCCTCGTGAAAGCTTTCGTCGAGCACCAGCGCGCCGCGAAAGTCGAGCGGGGCCAGACTCCCGGCGACGGCGCTGAACTCGGTCGGGGTAACGGGGTGCAGGAGCACGCCGAGGGCGGGTTTGCGAAACTGGGCGAGCGCCTGTTTGAGCTCGAGGTCGGGGGTGATGAGAGCGACAAGTTGCACAAACCGGAGTATACCCTCTGCTTGGGTCTAACCGACAGCCGCAACGGTTGAAAAGAGCGAGGACTCAGGCCGTTTTGCGGTAGGTTTAACCGTGCTCTAGGTCCAGTAGCAGAGATCGACGCGACCACCAGCTTTTTGACTGATCTGAATAAACCTCGCCGAGACGATGTACTACATTAACCCTATGCACGCCGCCCTGGGTCTGCTCTTTTACGTACGCGCGCAGCCATGTCTGCGGCCTCCTGGGACGAACGTCCCCGCTCACGCTTTAACAACTTTTCGACCCCTCCAACCTGATACATTTTAAGAACCTGCGGCGTTCCCGCTGCACCCTGTCTGGACTTATTCTGTCTCGACATCTTCAACAATTCTTTTGAGGTGATTATGTTCGTAACCCTGCCTGACGGTAAGCGCCTAGATTTACCTGAGCACGCGACCGCCAAAAATGTCGCCGAAGCCATCGGCCCCGGCCTCGCCAAAGCCGCCCTGGGCGCGTTTGTAAGTGGTCAACTGACCGACCTGCTGACCGAGCTACCGGACGGCGCTGAAGTCTCGATCCTTACCAAACGTGACGACGCCACTCTCCGCCTGATGCGCCACACCCTGGCGCATGTGATGGCGCAGGCTGTCGCAGACGTGTTCGCCGCTGAAGGGCACCCCCGCGAAGCTGTAAAAATGGGGATCGGCCCGGTGATTGAAAACGGTTTTTACTACGATTTCGACCTGCCGCGTACCCTGACCCCCGAAGATTTGGCGACCATCGAAACCCGGATGCGTGAGATCGTTGGGGCCAAACTGCCGCTGCGAAAGTTCGAGCTGCCCCGCGAGGAAGCCCTAGCCCGTTTCGAGGGCCGCGACCCGTACAAGCTCGAGCTGATTGCCGACCTGCCTGAAGACGTACCGCTGACCTTTTACGAACAGGGCGGGACGGGTCGTGAAGGTCAGTCGGGTTTTACCGACCTCTGCCGGGGGCCGCACGTCCCGAACACCGGCGACATCCCGCCGCACTTCAAGCTGATGTCGGTGGCGGGGGCGTACTGGCGCGGCGACGAGTCGCGCCCGATGTTGCAACGCATCTACGGCGTAGCGTTTAAGACCAAAGAAGAGCTCGAGCACCACCTCTGGCAGCTCGAGGAGGCAAAAAAGCGCGACCACCGCAAGCTCGGCGCAGAGTTGGACATTTTTACCCTGGACGAAGACATCGGCCCTGGTTTACCTTTGTGGCTCCCACGTGGCGCGGTGATGATTGAAGAACTCGAGGCCCTTGCCAAAGAGATGGAGCGAAACGCCGGGTATCAGCGCGTTAAAAGTCCGCATCTTGCCAAAGAACAGCTTTTCCTTAAATCCGGTCACTTGCCCTACTACGCCGACGACATGTTCCCGCCGATGGAACTTGACAACGTAACCTACTACCTCAAACCGATGAATTGCCCGTTTCATCACAAAATTTTTGCGGCGCGTCCCCGTTCTTACCGCGACTTGCCGCTACGATTTGCCGAATACGGCACTTGCTACCGCTACGAAGACCACGGCGCGCTGATGGGATTGATGCGGGTCCGCAGCTTGCAGATGAACGACGCGCACATCTACTGCTCCGAAGCGCAGTTTGAAACCGAGTTTATGAAGGTTATCGAGATGTACTTAGCGTATTTCAAACTCTTCGGCATTCACGAATACGTGATGCAACTCTCCAAGCACAGCGAGGCGGGGTTGGGCAAAAAGTATGTGGACAATCCTGAACTGTGGGAGAAAACCGAAGACATGGTGCGCCGCGCCCTGCAAAACGGCAATATCAACTTTGTCGAAGTCGAAGACGAAGCGGCCTTTTACGGGCCTAAGATTGACGTACAAATTAAAAGTGCCATCGGGCGCGAGTTTACCCTGGCGACCAATCAGGTGGACTTTGCCCAACCGGGGCGGTTTAACCTCGAGTACATTGCCGAAGATGGCAGCCGTCAAACTCCCTTGTGCCTCCACCGTGCCCCGCTCTCAACCCACGAGCGGTTTATCGGTTTTCTGATCGAGCACTTCGCCGGAGATTTCCCGCTCTGGCTCGCGCCCGAACAGGTGCGGATCGTGCCGATTGCCGACCGCCACAACGCCTACGCTCTCGAGCTTCGTGAGCAGCTGCTAAACGCCGGACTTCGCGCCGAGGCCGACGTGCGCGGCGAGCGGATGAACGCTAAAGTCCGGGACGCCGAACTCTACAAGGTGCCCTACACCGTTATCGTCGGAGATAAAGAACTAGAGGCCGGAATGGTGTCGTTCAGGAGCCGCAAAGAGCCCGAGCAGAAGGGTGTGGCGGCCCAGGTCTTTATCCAACATTTGCAGGTACATGTGACGGGGCGGGCGCTCGAGATCGTCCCTCTTATCCACCTGCAAAACGCCTGAGTTCTGGCTGTTCGGCGGGCGGCGTTCTCGGGTTCCGCTCGCCTTCGTCACCCAAATACGAGGTGCCGATAACAAAAGCGCAGCGATAAGCGTTCACGGGCGTATCTCAGGGACCTCGACCCCCGACAGGTCGACGCGGTAACGGCACTTTTCGCGTTCGCCCCGCCGGTAGAGGTCGCTGTTAGGGGGTACGGCGACGATCTCGGCGAGCGTCGCGCCCAGGTGCTCACAGGTTTTTCTCGAGGCCACGTTGTCAGGGTTGCAGGTGATCCATAAAGGTGACAGACCGTGCAGTTTGGCAAGGGGTAGCAGCAGCCTGCACGCTCTGGCAGCGTAGTGATGGCCACGAAACGCGCTTACGACGCCGTAACCGATATGTCCGGCGTAGTGGGTAATATGGCGGTCGTTGCTGAGGCGCAAATCGATCTCGCCCATGTGCTCGCCGGTATCGGCGTGCTTCATATCGAAAGCGTAGTTGGGCGCGAGGCCGAGTGAGCGGCTCCCGCGGTAGGTGCGCCGCAGTACCAGTTTCAGCGTGTCGTCTTGCAGGGTTCCGGGCTCAAAAAACTGGACGGTCTGGACCTGCATAGTTCGTTTAGGCGCGCTCCAAAATTGTAACGCTCTCCATCACATCGGGTTCGGCCCTGGACGCGCGCATCGGGTCGATACGCTCGAGCTTGTCTAAAACGTCCAAGCCTTCTGTGACCTTACCGAAGACCGTGTGCTTGCCGTCCAACCAGGGTGTTTCGGCAAAGGTGATAAAAAACTGCGAGCCGTTGGTACCGGGTCCGGCGTTCGCCATCGACAGAGTGCCTTTTGCGATGTGTGAACGACCGTTGTCGGTTTCGTCGCCGAAGGTGTACCCCGGCCCACCGCGCCCCGTCCCGGTGGGGTCGCCGGTCTGCGCCATAAAGTCCTCTAAAACCCGGTGAAAGACCACGCCGTCGTAGTAGCGGTTACGCGCCAAAAAAACGAAGTTGTTGACGGTCTCGGGCGCGTCGTCCTGAAACAGATCGACCATGATACGGCCCTTGTTGGTCTCGATCACCGCCCGGTAGTCCTTACCCTGTTCCAAAACCTGGTCGGCCTTGGAAAACTGCGTCTGACGTTCTGTGCTCAGGGGTTGCGCTTCTTTGTAAGCTTGTTCAGTGTTATCCATGATGATCTCCTTGTTCGTAATGTTTGGTTGCTTGAAACTTGAAGGCTTTTAACGTTTGGTCCGACTGATCTTGTCCGGCGACTCTCTTTTGCCCCCTGTACGCACTATTTTGTCACGTCTTCATGCTTACGTCTGACGCTACCTCCGGACAAGGCTGACGCTAAACAAACCTACCCGGCGTCTTTTTCGATGATGGTCAGCGATTCGATGACGTCGGGTTCGCCCTGCTCGGTGTAAAAGCCGACGAGCGGCGCGCCGCCGTCCGCCTGACCGACGACGCCGACGACGCCCCCTACCTCGAAACGTTCACCGATATTCGGGAACGCGCCCAAGGTTTCGGTCAGGTACGCCTCGACGGTGGTTTTAGGGTCGCCGTCCTCAGCGACGCCCTGGTCTTGTATCACCGAAAGTGAGTCGCCCGGTTCGACGACCAAGTTGGGCGCGTCCTGGCCCCCGCTCGGATCGACGCGCTCGAGGTCGTCTAAGACCTTTATACCGTCCGTAACCTCTCCAAAGATGGTGTGCGCGCCGTCTAACCACGGCGTTTCGGCGAAGGTGATAAAAAACTGCGAGCCGTTGGTACCCGGTCCGGCGTTCGCCATTGCCAGGATGCCAGCGCTATCGAACGACAAACTATCGACGATCTCATCGTCAAACTGATACCCCGGCCCACCCGTGCCGGTCCCGGTAGGGTCGCCGGTTTGCGCCATAAACCCGTCTAAAACCCGGTGAAAGACGATGCCATCGTAAAAGTGATGACGCGCCAAAAAAACGAAGTTGTTGACGGTTTCGGGCGTTTCGGACTCGAAAAGCTCGAGCGTAAAGGTGCCTTTATTCGTCACCATTACCGCGGCGTAATCTTTACCTTCTTCTAAAACCTGCTCGGGCTCCGCAAAATCTTGCTGCGGCTCCTCGGACAAAAAGGGAACGGCGGTGTAACCTTCGGGAATCTCGGGCGTGTTTTGGGCAGCTGCGCCGCCTGCTAGGAGCAGACCGGCGAGAGCCAATAGGGTAGATAAACGCATAACGCCCACTATATCCCGGTGTAGCTGAGCCGGTTTGCAACCGGGCGTCACGACGGGGCCGCGCCGTGTTGACTAGGCTGTAGAGATGAACCATTTTTTGCTCGTTCCCTTGCTTCTGCTCGCAGCCTGCGCGCCCGGTGTTTACGACGAACCCTACCCGGTCGAGCCGGTCGTCCTGCCCCGTGACGACGCCGCGCACCCCGCGCCTATCGAATGGTGGTACTACACCGGACACTTGGAAACCGAAACCGGGGAAGAGCTGGGGCTCGAGCTGACCTTTTTTAAGGCGTATACCCCGCCGTCGATCCGACTTTTCGGCGTCTATCCGGTATCGAACACCCTCGACCGGGGTCACGTCGCGCACTTTGCGCTCAGCGATAAAACGCGCAAGACCTTCTCGATGGGTGAGCGCACCGACTTTCGGGCGTTCAGGGGCGGCGCGTCGTCCGAAGAGCTGGACGTATACGTCTCGAACTGGTCCGCCGAACGCGCTGAGGACGGCGTAAGTCATCACATCAAAGCGTCACAAGACGGATACGCTATCGACCTCGTGCTGACGCCTGAAAAACCTGCCGCGCTGCACGGCGACCCACCCGGGATTCAGTCGATGGGGCCGGGGGGTACGAGCTACTACGTGTCGTACACACGGATGAAGGTCTCGGGAACGCTGAAACGCGGGTGCGGCACGCTGGGGCTGGGTTGTGAAACTCTCAACGTGACCGGGCAGGCGTGGCACGACCATCAGTGGGGCGACTTCGACCTGTCGGGTTACGCGGGTTGGGACTGGTTCAGCGTACAGTTTAGTGACAATACCGAACTGATGCTCTACTTTATCCGCGCCGCCGACGGTACTTATCTGACGCAGGCGGGCAGCTTTGTCACCGAAGACGGCACGACGCTCGACCTCGCCGCCGAAGACATCACCCTGACGCCAACCGGCGAGACCTGGACGAGTCCAGCGACCGGCGCGGTCTACCCGATGCGCTGGCGTGTGGAGGTTCTGGAGCACGCTATCGACGTCACGGTGACGCCGACGTTTCCCGAGCAGGAGATGGACACTCGAGCTTCGACGGGTATCGTCTACTGGGAAGGCGCGGTCGGGGTGGCAGGTTCCAAAGGTGGCGTTGGTTACGTCGAGCTGACCAATTATGATCTCTACCCTTACGGACAGACAGACGCCAGCACACCGCTTCAGCCCTTAAGGGGGCCGTTTGGAAATTAGGTTCGGTTGACGCTGGAAATCGTTCGGGTCGATTTTGAAGCGTCGGACTCGAGAAGTAAGGAGTAAGAATTAGAAAGGCCACAGCCAACCACCCGGTTTTGGAACGTGGAGTGACGCCTCCCCGCAAACATAGACCGGGCTACCTGTCAGGGTGAGGCTCGAGTCAGCCTCGCGCACCTTGCCCATCATGTCCATAACCGTCGGCGGCGCGTCGGCGCTGTAGTTGCTAAGGTCGACCACCGCACTCGTTTCTTGCGCCCTGCGTCTAGGTGTCCACATCACCCGGAGCGGTTTGCCCGCCCGCTCGAACAAAAAGCTGTATACCGGGTCGGGCGTCCGTTCCTGCTTTACAAACGTTGCGCCGGTAAGCTGCCGCGCGAGAACGGCGAGCGCCACATACGCCGGTTTGGGCGTGTACGCGCCCAGCGGGTCGTCCGGGTGCCGGAGCAGGCCGAAGTTGTGCTCACGGTTCGTGCGGTTCATGCCGGTATTGAGTAGCGTGTACCAGTACACTTTTTCGACCCCAATGGCGAGAGACGTGACGAAACTTCGTACGGCGTAGCGCGCACTGTCGAGCCCGGAGACGCCTTGTGGTCCTCGCTGCGTGGGCCAGCCGAGTTCGGTCAGCTGAAGGGGTTTGGGCTCGCCGTGGTTGTATTTCTTGATCAGGTCTTGGAGCCTTAGTAGAAGCGTGCTCAGGCTCTCCTTGCGGGTATCGGGTTGGCGCGGAAAGCTGTAGGGGTGGACGGACACGGCGTCTATGTACTCGAGCGCGCCCAGCTTAAAGAGTTGCTCGAGCCACCCAAAAGGCAGCGTCACCGCCGCCGGTGCGACCACCGTCAGATCGGGCCGCTCGGCTTTGACGGCCCGGTAGGTGCGCTCGAGTATCTTCAGGTAAGCGTCCGGGCGTTTTGCCGCCGGGCCTTTGGAAAACGAGCCGTTGAACTCGTTCCAGACCTCGACGGCGCGCAGCTGATCGCCGTACTGACGCACGATTCTCCGCGCGTAGTCCGCAAAACCGTCCAGACCGTCGTCGGTATGCGGCGTGTTGCCGCCGTCGTAGTGGCGATTGTTGTAGTTGAGGATGATCAGCGACTCAACGCCGTGAGACCCGCACGTCGCCATGTAGTGCCGGTGTGCGTCCGGGAACACGCAGGTGCCGCGAACGGGTTCGTTGCGTTTCCAGGTGAGTTCGTCGCGGTGCGTCTTGAACCCGCCCAGCCGCAAAAGCGGCACCACTTCAGGGCTCTCTTTGGAGCGTGAGGCGAGGTCGGTATCCGGCCCTGTAAGCTGCCCGAAATGGGTGCAGACACCGAAAGGTGAGTCCGCTACAGTATCGAAATCGAAAGGTTCCAAAACCGCCAGCGGCGTCTTGACCGGCTTTTTGCTACCGGCCGGAACGAACGACAAGGTGTAGTGACCGCGTTCGCCTTGCGGCAACTCCACGCTCAGCTCCCCCGCGCTCTCGTGACGCCCCCGCTGCACGATCTCGCCAGCCAGATTTGTAAGCGTCCACGCGCCGCTGCTGTTTGCGCCGACGCGGACGGGTTCGCCCTCGAGAAAGACATTACCCAGTTTCAGGGGCGTCAGAGTATTCATTCCTGTCACCTTAGCCGGACATGGCGACCCTGCCTGTACGCACCGGCGCATTTTTGGTCGGGGAGGATACCCTGATTGTGCCCAAGCCGGTCAAGCCAAGGTTGCCAAACCTAAAACCCTCTGCAAGCAAGCTGCTGATTGCTGGATACCGACTACCGAATCCCCCAAACTACCGCTCGTAAAAAGGGGGCGGTTCGATCTCCAAGAGCCGGAGGTAGACGTAGCCCTGCGCGCGGTGGTGAACTTCGTTGTCGATGAGGTAGAAAATCAACTCGTTTCCCGACATCTTCCACTGTCCGAACGCGGTGTGGGTTTCGTGGAACGTACTTTCCGGAATATCCGACCAGTGGGTGTGGAGCACTTTACTCGTTTCGTCCCAGAGTTTTAGCAACTCGGTTTTGCTGGGTTCCGCTTGGGCTTTCATCGCAGCCCAGTCGGGTTGTTCCCACGTTCCGGTGTTGAGACCATTTAATGTTGGCGCGACCATACCGTCTATCTCGAGAATCAGTACCCCGAAACCCCGCATTGGCGGCGCGGGTTGAAACGAGAAAAGCTTGTCTTCCGGGTAAGCCTCGAGCACGCGCCTCGTCAGACGGCGGTGGCCTTCCCAATGTTCTAACAGTGCGTCCGTGGTGATAAAGGTCTGGATCTCGGTTTGAGCACTCATGCTTGCCTCCTCGAGCCGTGTGGTTCTTTTGCTCATCTCAATCCGGCTCTAATTGGAGTCTAGCGCAGGTTCCCGTCAAGACCTGTCGGGATTTTATGGGATACTGAAGCCGTGTACGACCCTTCGATGCGGGTGCTGACGGTGCTCGAGCTGCTGCAAACACGGGGCCGGATGTCGGGTCACGACCTTGCGGAGGTCCTCGAGGTCAGCGTCCGCACCGTACAGCGTTACGTGGCGCGGCTTCAGGACTTGGGCGTTCCGGTCGAGAGCGTGCGCGGTCCCGGCGGGTTTTACCGGCTCAAACCGGGGTTTCGGTTGCCGCCCCTGATGTTCGGCACCGACGAGGCGCTCGCCCTGACGCTCGGTTTAGAGGCGCTGACGTTTCTGGGCCTCGACGACGTTGCGCCCGCGACCGCCGGGGCCGCCGCCAAACTCGAGCGGGTGTTGCCAGAGGCGACGCGCGCCCAGGCCGCTGCGCTCCGGGACGTGCTGAAACTCGAGCGTCCGTGCTGGGTCGTCGGAACGGACGTCACGCTGCTGACCCGGCTGGCGGCGGCGGTTCACGGCTGCCACCGGGTGGGCCTAAGCTACACCGACCGGAGCGGCGCGGTGAGCGAGCGGGTGCTCGAGCCCTTCAGCGTGACGCAGCGGAGCGGGCGCTGGTTTTTAGCGGGGTACTGTCAGCTGCGTCAGGGTTTGCGGCTTTTTCGGGTCGACCGGATAGCGTCGTTGACGGTTCTTGAGGAAACGTTTGTGCGCCCCGACTTCGAGATGGCGGCGTTTTTGCGTGACAGCCTCGACTACGCTCCCGAAACATGGCAGGTGGAGGTATGGCTCGAGCTTCCCCCGGAAATTGCTGAAGGGCGGTTGCCGGGGATGCGGGCCGTGTTGGGGGCGCAGGCGGGTGGCACGCTGCTGCGTTGCGGCGCGGACGACCTGGGGGTGTTGGCGCTCAGGCTGCTCACGCTAGGGTGTCGGCTAGAGGTCAGGAGCCCGCCTGAACTTGGTGCGGCGTTTTCGAGGGTAGCTGAGCGGGCGACGCGCGCCGCTGCAAGTACGTAACTGAATAGCTCCACCCCTGTAGTCCTAACGTTTGTTCGGTACGTATAACGCGGACGTGGCGGTCTGAAAACTGCCTCGAGCCGATATATGGTCGCGGCGTCACCAGCTGGAGACCGACCGTTTGTGGGGTTGACGCCGCCGATCTTTTTGTTATCCGATCTGTAATCTTCGGACTATGCTGCGACCTGCCCCTTAAAAAGTAGGAAAAACCCCCTTCTCTTCAGGGGCGTTACAGGCTAGACTGGAGCCGGTTTAACCAGGTCGTCGTGATTTGCAACGGCTAAATCAACTTTGGGTGGGGTAAATATGGCAGCAACCGTACGGGCAAACGAGCCGAAACCGCCGGGTCTTCTAAAACGCTGCGTCGCCGAAGTGATCGGTACCTTTTTGCTGGCAATAGCGGCGCTGCTCTCACCGCCGCAGCTCACCTTCGCCATCGTCGGCGCGACCCTGCTGGTGATGGTCGCGGCTATCGGCAAGGTGTCGGGGTCGCATATCAACCCGGCAGTCACGCTCGGCCTCGTCGTCGCGCGGCAGTTTCCGGCGCGTGAAGGGATTGCGTACATCATCGCTCAGGTCATCGGCGCATTTCTGGCCCTGAGCGTCGGCACGTTGCTCGACAGACCACTGCCGCAGACCGACCCCCAGGTCAACGCCCTTTGGTTTGAGATTTTGGGGACAACGCTCTTCGTCTTCGTCGTCGTCCGGGTCGTGATCGCCAAGCTGCCGGAGGCGTTGACGGCGCTCAGTATCGGCGTTGCGCTGCTTATCGGTATCGCTGTAACCGCGCCGAGCAGCGGTGGGGTACTGAACCCGGCTATCGCCAGCGTACTGCTGACCGGCGACATCCTTCGGGGACAACCCGCCGAACTGCTGACCTATTTGGTCGGGCCGCTGCTGGCGTCGTTTCTCGCGGCTTTTTTAGCGCGTTATATTTCGCCCGAACTCACTCCTGGCAAAGACGTAGGAGCCGATAACGTGACCGAGAAGTACAGCTAAACAATCAGACAGCTGAACAGCGTCAAATAACACCGCCCGTTCCCAACTCAGAGTTGGGAACGGACGATTTTTTGGCTGGGTGCATGTCCGGGGTTGTAAGTCTTGACGGGTAGGTTTTAAGCGAGACCGTCCGTCTCGAGGACATTTTGTCAAGGCACTACCCGCTTTTTACGCTACAAAAACAAACCTCGAGCCTTACGCCCCTTCCGGGTTTTCAGCCGCTACGAGCTGGTGTCGCGCCTCGAGAAACTTTAGCACTGCAACCTCCTCTACATGCAGACCGCGCGGGAGCGCGCTCGCCTCGACCGCTTCACCGACCGTAGCGAGTTCGGCGAGTGAACCGTCTAAGTAACAGGTGATGACGTCCGGGTGAACGTAGCTCTTGCGGCAGACCGCCGAGGTGTTGCCGAGCTTTTTGGCGACCTCTTTAATCGTCGCTACGACGTTTTTGGTCGCCTGCGCCTCGGTCTCGAAACCTCCGAGGCCGGTCAGCGTAAAGGTCGCCTGCACCGTTCCGGCCCACGTACGAAAATCTTTGGCGCTGATGTCCTCACCAGAAATGCGTTTTAAGTAGTCGTTGACGTCTTCCGACCCCAAGTCGTGAAGTGTACCGTCCTCGTCTATGTATTTAAACAGTTCATACCCCGGCAGCTCTTCGCACTTTTCGACGATACGGGCGATTTTCGGGTCGCGCTGCGCGACCTCCCACTCTTTACCGCTTTTACCGACAAACTCGAACGCCACCTCTGCGCCGGAGACCTCGACGTGTTTTTTACGGATTGTAGTCAGCCCGTACGAGCCGTTTTCCTTGGCGTAGGTGGCGTTACCGACGCGGATCAGCGTGGTTTCCAAAAGCTTGACCACCGCCGCTAAGACTTTGTCTTTGGGTAAACCGGGTAGCTTGAGGTCGCGCGCGACGCGCCGCCGGATACGCGGCAGCCGTTTGCCGAACCCCAACATATGTTCAAACTTGGCGCTGTCCCGCACCTCACGCCACTGCGGATGATAGCGGTACTGTTTGCGGCCCCTCTCGTCGCGTCCGGTCGCCTGGATATGACCGTTTGCCGCGGGACTGATCCACACGTCGGTCCACGCCGGGGGAATAGCGAGCGCCTCGAGCCGTTTGCGGAGCGCCTTATCTCTGATAACCACGCCGCCGGTATCCAGATAACTAAAGCCTTTACCCTGTCGTTTTCGGCCCAGACCGGGGCCGGTGTCGGAGACGTAGCGAAGGTTGGCCTCCTGCACCACCTCGGCGAGCGCGGCGGTCGGTGGAGTAACGTCGGTGGCGTCTGTGGCAGCAGCTGCCTTGGTTTCGATTGCCTTAGCTTTAGCTGCTTTGGTCATACGGGGTTACAGGTGCGGGGGCTCGAGTCTTCCATACAGATTTCGTCGTGTGTAGCTATCATCAGGCAAGTTTAACGTTCTGCCTGCGCCGCTGAATTTGTCCCAGAGAACGCTTTGGGCGGCGGCGTGGTTCGGCGATCTGGTCGACACGATCACAGGTGTGAAGGGGCAGGCTCAGCTGACTCGAGCCCTGTTGCTCGAGCCCTGCCAACCTTAACCCCGTTCTTGAAAGCGGCTGAACTCGAGTCACCAACTATGGCTTTTTCCGCTTCACCCGGCCGACTGAGTTTTTTAGACTGTCCTCATGACCTTCAACGACATGCTTGCGTCTTTTGTAAAGGAAGGCGCGTCCGACATCCACCTTCACGCCGGTCTCTATCCGATGGCGCGCCGCAGCGGTCGCCTGGTGCCAATGGGCGAGACCAGGCTCTCACCTGCCACCACCGAATCACTCGTCACCATTATGTGTGACAAAAGGCAGCAGGACATCTTTGCTGAAAGGCATCAGGTCGACCTCGCTTACAGTATTCCGGGCGTGGCCCGCTTCCGCGTCAACTTGTTTCGGCAGCGCGGTTCGGTCAGTGCGGTGCTCCGGGTGATCAATTCCGACGAGGCGCAGCTTCAGGTCGTCAACTTGCCACCCGAACTTCTCACGCATCTCCGCGACCAAGAAAAGGGTTTGGTGCTCGTTACCGGCCCCACCGGGTCGGGCAAATCTACTACTCTGACGCGTATTATCGAAGAGATCAACAGCGTTCACGACAAGATGATTATCACCGTCGAAGACCCTATCGAGTATCAGTACCGAGCAAAACGTTCTATCGTAGTGCAGCGCGAGGTCGGTGTCGACGCACTATCGTTTAGCGAAGCGTTGGTGGCGGCGATGCGGCAAGACCCCGAGATCATCATGATCGGCGAAATCCGCGATTACGCGACCGCGGCGGCGGCGATCAGCGCGGCGCAGACCGGGCACCTGGTCTTTAGCACGTTGCACACGCTCGATACCGTACGCACCGTCAACCGGGTGATGGAACTGTTTCCGCCCCACGAACGGGCGTCGGCGCGGATTTTGTTCGCCGATTCGCTCGTCGGTATCATTTCGCAGCGGCTGCTGCCGAGAACCGGGGGCGGGCGCGTGGCGGCGTCTGAAATTATGAAAGGCACGCTCCGCATCAAAGACCTCCTCCGCGACGAAGACCGTTACGGTGAACTTTACGACGCGCTCCGAGACTCCAAGCTCGACGGGATGCAACTTTTCGACGACGCCTTGGCCGAGCTGTACAGCGAAGGCAAAATCGACTTTGAGACCGGCTTTTTGGCGGCGACGAGTTCGCAGGGTTTTAAGATGGCGGCGACGCAGATCGACCTCAAGCGGGGACGAGAACCGGCGACCCGGAACACCGAGGCCGGATTGCAAAAAGCGTAGCGGCGCGGTGTTGCGGGGTGACTCACAGGCTTTAGGTGGGGAAGTTAGTGGTAGGTAGTCAGGGATCAGTAGTCAGCATCTATGTTTTGTTGATTCCTGCCGGTTAGAAATACTCGGGTTCGCACTAAACACGCAACATACCGATGCTTTCTAAGCTTCTCAATTCTTTCTTCCTGCTTCTTGCCCCCTCTTTCTTTCTGCATACGCAACCTACCGACACGTCTCAAGCCTCTTGATTCTTACTTCTTTCTTCTTGCTCCTTATAGAACGAGAGCTTTTTCCCCGCACTCCCCAACTGAGCCGATAACGGCTGCTCGAGCAAATCCCGGCCTGATGTACTCCAGCAGTGCGTCTGCGTGCTCCGGCGAGACGCAGAGCAGCAGCCCGCCCGAGGTCTGCGGGTCGGTAAGTGCCCACCACTGCGTCTCGCTTACTCCGTCACGCCCTAAGACGTGCGCCTGTACATAGTCGGTGTTGCTGCGGTGAGCCTTGGTAAGGATGTTTTTGTCCAGCGTTTCAGCGGCGTGCTCCAAAAGCGGTAGGGCGTCGGCGTCCAGCTTGAGGGTGAGGCTCGAGCCCTCTGCTAAGTGCAGCGCGTGCCCGAGCACTCCGAACCCCGTAACGTCGGTGGCGGCGTGGACGGCGTGGTGCAGGTCGTCCGGTAAGTCCAGACGGTTGAGCGTCTTCATCGAGGTGATCGCTTCAGCGAGGTCGCTATAGTCCAGTTCGCCGTTTTTAAGTGCGCCCGTGAGCGTCCCGGTTCCAACCGCTTTGGTCAGCACCAGCACGTCGCCGACCTGCGCGCCACGGTTGCTCCAGAGCCGGTCCGGATGAGTCAGGCCGGTAACGCTGAAGCCCAGTTTGAGGGTGTCGTCGTCGATAGAGTGACCGCCGACGAGCAGCGCCCCGGCCTCGTTGATCTTGGCGACTGCGCCCGCCATCAGCTCACGCAAGACCCCCAGCGGCAGCACGTCGAGCGGATACGCAAGAATGGTGAGCGCCGTCGTCGGCGTCGCGCCCATTGCAAACACGTCCGACAGGGCGTTGGCGGCGGCGACCGCGCCGAAGTCGAAGGGATCGTCCAAGATGGGCGTAAAAAAGTCGAGCGTTTGCACCATCAGCTGCGTATCGCTTACACGCCAGACGGCGGCGTCGTCTAAAAAGTCGGTACCGACGAGCAGGTCGGGGTGACGTTGACGCGGCAGCGTTTTCAGCAGGTCTGAAAGCGTTCCGGCAGCGATTTTGGCGGCGCAACCGCCCTTTTGGACCGTCTGCGTCAGTTTGATCGTCGGTTCAGCCACGTGTAACATGCCTCCAGGTCGCCGCTAAAAGCGACGGGTCGAGCCGATTTCGCTATCCCTTTGCGGTAGAGCGGGTCGTAATAGCGTTCTAAAAGTGGTGTGATCCAGCCCTCGTGCGCGTCGGGGTCTTGCCAACCCGAAGCCTCAGCGCCCTCCAACACCCGGAGCGCTGCGTCGGTAACGCCCCCCGAAAGCCTTTTGCGGAGCCGGATGAGGCTGGCGCTCAGATACGCGCGCGTTTCGGCAACGCCCAGCGACGCGCTCAGCGAGAGCACATAGTCTTGGTGAATACGCCTCACACGTTCCGCCAGTGGAGTTTCGACGAGTACCAGCGGATTTTCCTGAACAGCTTGAAAGAGCACGTCGGGGAGGTCGATTCTGCCGATGGCGCGTGATTCGTCCTCGAGCACCAACAGCTTTTCACGCCCGAGCAAAAGCTGCGCCGCGACGCTGTTTTCAAACGTCGCCTGCGCGGGTTGGGGTTCGGCGAGCCGTCCAAAGGCGCTGCCTCGGTGCCGCGCTTCGTGCTCCAAGTCGAGCACCCGCAGGTTGCGAACGCCTTTAAGACGTTCCAGCAGGGCCGTTTTGCCCGAACCTGTGAGGCCGCCCACGACGAAGGTGTCGTAACGGGCCAGAGTGGGCTCGAGCTGCTCGAGGAGATAGTTACGAACGGCCTTGTACCCACCTGCGACGCGCGTCACCTGCTCACCACCGGAGTGCGTACCGATAAACTCACCCGCGAGCTGGCTGCGAAGCCCGCCGCGCCAGCACATCAGCGCCGTCGGTCCTGCCGCCGCGACCTCACGCCACGCCGCCACGCGCTCCGGCATCGTCGCCTCGGTCAGCGCGTAGCCGAGCTTGACAGCCTCGGCTTGCCCCGCCTCTCTATAGCGAATCCCGACCTGACGGCGTTCGTCGTCGGTCAGAATGGGCTGGAGCGCGGCAAACGGCAGCGCGCCCGCCGCGACTTCGGTTGGGGCGCGCACATCGAGAAGGGTAAAGGCGGGTTGACCTGCGCCGCCGGGGTAAAGCTCGGCGGGGGTGATGAGTGCGGACACAGCCCCCACTCTACCGCCTCTAACTTGTCACTACCGTTACGGCGGTTTTGGGTGCAAAGGAGTCGTGGGTTCCGGTCTGACCTTGGCGTGATCCCGAACTGTCTTGTCGGATTGCTAGGATCTCGAGGCAGAACTTGCCAAAGCCCCGCCAAGATTTCGGGTTACAAAGAGTATCGTGTTTTCGAGTTTGCGGAATGTGAAAGAGTGACGACGGGCGGTTGAAGCAGAGAAAGTTTGGATTTCTTGATAAGTAGCTCTTAAAAACCGAGTAGACGAAACTACTCGGTTCGAGTCTCAGATCGTTGACGAGTCTACCAAATCTCTCCCAAACCTCGTGCAAACCCTCGACGAAAATGTTGTAACTGCTGCTTAGATCGTCGCCGTAAAGCTGAACCCCTCGCCGTCACGCACTACGTAGCCGAAGCCCGGAAAGGCGAAGTGGTAGGCGGAAACTTGCAAGCCCTCGTCGGCGGCGCGGCTGAAGAGCTGGCGGCGGGTTTCGGTCGCCTGAGCCGCGTCCGCGTCGAAACCGAACGACCATTCGGGGTGAGCGAGCGCGACTACCGGGTGGTTGGCGGTGTCGGCGGTCAGCAGCAGCGACGCCTCACCGGAATTCAGCAGCAGCGCGTGATGACCGGGGGTGTGACCGGGCGCGGCGACGCTTGTCAAAAATGGGGTGAGTGCGGCGTCGCTTTCATAAAGCTCGAGCACACCCGCCTCGTCTGCCGGGATGAGTTTGTCAAGCGCACCCTGAATACCTTCGTCGCTCCCGGCCTGCGCCTGCAAAAACTCCCAGTCGAGCTTGGGAAAGTGGTGGGTGGCGTTCGGAAAGTTCAGGGTACCCTCAGCCGAGACACCGTTGACGTGGTCTGGATGCCAGTGCGTCAATACGACGCGGCCTATGTCGGCAGGGGAGACCCCGACGGCCCCCAGTGATGGCAACAGGTTGCCGCCGTTACCCGAGTCGATCAGCATCAACTCGCCGCCACTGCTGAGCAGCAGTACATTGGCGCTCGCCGCGATGCTTTCGGTAGGCAGGTTGAAACGGCCCAGCAGTTCGGCGACGGCCCCTTCGGGCGCGCCACCGCCGAACGCGCCCGGGGGCAGCTGAAGGGTGGAGTCTTTAATCACCGTCACCTCGACCTCGCCCACGGTGGTGCGCTCGAGACCCAGCGGCCCCTCGGCTGGAACCGTCTGCGCCCGCGCCGTACCGAAGGGAACGCTTACGCCGAGCGCCCCCGCGCCCAGACCCGCGCCCAAACCTTTGAGCAGTGTGCGACGGGAGAAAGGGCGGTGGTCGAGTCCGCGTGCCGTTATTTTTTTAGAATGTGTCATATCGGTCACGTTACGCGGCAAGCTGAAAAACTTAAGTAGGAAGTGCTACATAAAGTGTTGTGTGAGGTTTCGTCGGCGTCTGCGCGGCCTCTCATACGGACTCCGCTCAACTCCCTATCACCAAGTGGTGCGTTCGGTAATAGTCCATACCGCTCGAGTTCGTATCTTTTTCCCACTCGCAAGGCTTCGCCAGACTCACTTGTGCCCTTCGGGTATCGTGAAACGCTTCAATTGATTAGGAATCAATGGGAATTTGTATCAGCTGTCAAAAGGCGCTGCTAACAGCTCGAGCGCCTGAGCGATCACCGCTAGTTCTGCCCGCGGCAAGTGAGCGAGTCGTCCGGCGACCGAGCGGAGCGTGGCGCGTTCAACCTGCGCCAGGGTACGTTCGCCATGAGCTGTCAAACTTATAGTGTGCCGCCGTTTGTCCTCCGCCGCTGCCGCCCGCTTCACCAGGTCTTGCTGCTCGAGGCGCGCGACGATTTTTGAGAGCGACGCTTTGCTGAGGCCGATGTGGTCGGTTACGGCCTTGAGCGAGGTTCCCCGGTGGCGTTCGATGTAACTTAGAACCCGAAACTCTGGGACTGAATCGACCGGACGGTGCCTCCGCATCTCCGCCCGAAACGTCTGCATCACCTGCGGCGTAACGTCCATCAGGCGCTGCGCGCACGCGAGCGCCGTACTGTTCGGCAAGCTGGTTCCAACTGCATAGTCCATATGGTCTCCCCATACATCAGCAACCTCGAGCTTACGCTCCCGCCCGGCAAATGTAAGTATTACCTGGTTCGCTGGCAAAAAAATAGTTTACTCTTGAAACTGTACGGAAATTCACTACTCGTACTCCCGCCTAACAGGTGGGGTTGTCGCGCTATCTACGCGGCGCACATGGAGGTAAATCTGATGAAACGCATTTTACTTATCGCAACCTTGGGCCTGGCCTCGGCTGGTTTCGGATTCGCTCAGGAAGCTTCGGGCGGTAGCATGTCGGGCGGCGCAGACATGCCTGCGACGGTCGTCGATATCGCTACCGGAGACGAGAACTTCAGCACCTTGGTCGCAGCGCTCGACGCCGCAGGTCTCGTAGAAACGCTTCAGGGCGAGGGGCCGTTTACCGTTTTCGCGCCCACCAACGAGGCGTTCGAGGCGCTGCTCTCCGAACTCGGGGTAACTGCCGAAGAGCTTCTGGCGCGCGAAGACCTGGCTGATATCCTTACCTACCACGTCGTTCCCGGCGCGCTGCTGGCAGAAGACGTGCTGGCTGCGGTCGAAGCTGCGGGGGGCGTTGCCGAAGTCGAGACGGTCAACGGCGCAACCATCAGCGTGACGGTTGATGGTGAAAGCGTAATGATCAACGACGCGGCCACTGTAACCACCGCCGACCTCGAGGCCGGTAACGGCGTCGTTCACGTGATCGATACGGTCCTGTTGCCGACCGAGTAACGCTGCTGGACAACGCGAAGCCGAACAGAACCAGCTTGAACAAGACCAGATAAAACTCACGGATTAGCCAAGCGGCGGGGACTGAAAAGTCCCCGCCGCTTTAGGTGCCGAAACAGCTTCGCATCCGGCATCACAAAATGAGACGAACCTCCCCTGTGATGGCTTATCGTAACGGTTAAGCTGAGGCGGGATCGGAGGGGTTTTGCCGGTAGTTTTGAGTGCTGTAATCTCGGCAGCTGTCACGGCTGCTGTCGTGACTCTCGGCGCGACCCTTGTGTGGCTATGACCGCAGGTCCCGGCTCGAGCCGCAGTTCAGAATCTTGTCAGTATTGTTGATGTATAAAGAGTATACGTTATGGCCCTACGCTCCCTTCTCTTAATCCCGGTACCGTACCGATTTCAGGTTTTCAGCGTTCGGTTCCTGCGTCGGGCTGGTGCTCTGCTCGGTCGGTTTCATGTTTAAGCCGGGACGCTTGCTCCGGGTTCATCACACCTATAGGCGCGTCAGCCCGGTGAGTAGACCCCGCCGCACACCCTACTTGCTGGGCTTGCTGGCTTTCTTTCTCTGCGCGCCTCATTTCATTTGGCTGGCGACCGGCTGGGGCGGCGCGCAGAGCCTGCTCCTGGGCAACGTGCTGTATACCGTCCCCTCGCTCGGCGCGGCGGCTATCGTCTTTGCCGCCGCCCTCAGACAACCCGGCGGCGTCCGGCGCGGCTGGCTCTTCATTGGTTTCGGGCTCGCGGCGCAGGCGGTCGGTAACAGTCTCTGGGCGTACTTCGAGCTTGTCGCCGGAACCGACCCGTTTCCGTCGGCTGCCGACCTATTCTATCTGCTTTTCGGGCCGCTTTTCGCCGCCGGACTTGTCCATCTGATGCCCGCCCCCCGCAACCGGCTCGAGGGTGTCAAGCTGGGTCTCGACGTGACGATAGCGGTGGGTGCGGCAGCTCTTTTCTTCTGGCGTTTTTTGCTGGCCCCGCCCCTTACGCAGGGTATGGACGGTTGGATAACGGGTGTTTCGCTGGCCTATCCCCTGCTTGACCTGTTGCTGCTGGGGCTGCTGTTCTTTGTCGTGCTGGGTAGCGGGCGTGAAGGCTTGCCCCGCCCCGGCGTTTTTTTGCTGGCGGCGGGGGTTTTGTCGCAAATCGCTGCGGACCTCTCTTACAACACTATGAGCCTTTTGGGTACGTATTACACCGGGCACCCCATCGACGTGTTGTGGACTGCGAGTACCCTCCTTTTTGCTCTCGCGGCCTGCGCCAGCCTGTTGCCGCAAGCCCCCCTAAGCGTGAACAGCGCACTATCCCCTCGAGCGGTTGGTTGGCAACGCTCCTGCCGTATGTGGGGGTCGCGGCGGGTTTTGGCTTGCTGCTCGTTACCGAAACGAACCCAGACATCGACGATTCGCTCGGCGCGCGCGGCGTGCTCTACGGGTCGGTCGTCGTCACCGCGCTCGTGATCGTGCGGCAGCTGCTCTCGCTACGTGAGAACTGGCGGCTGAGCGCACATCTGGCGCAACAAAGTAGCACCCTCGAGCTGCGGGTGCAGGAGCGAACTGCCGAACTGGAGACGCTCAGCGTCCGCTACCGTTACGACGCCCTACACGACGCGCTGACTGGGTTGCCCAACCGGACCTGCTTGCAAGAGCAGTTACGTGCACTCGTTTTGGAGGAGCGTCCATTCGCCACGCTTTACCTCGACTTCGACCATTTCAAGACTGTTAACGATTCGTTCGGTCACACCGTCGGCGACGCTCTTTTGGTCGCGCTTGGGGAGCGGCTTACCGCCGCCCTAAGACCGGGCGATATGGTGGCGCGGCTCGGCGGTGACGAGTTCGCCGTGTTGCTTGCACCCGGGGGTGAGGACGCCGCGGAGGTCGCGGCCAGACTTACAAGCGTCTTCGAGCTGCCGCTGACGCTAGCGGGGCACACCCTTCTCTGCACGGCGAGTATCGGCGTGGTACTAGGCAGCGGTAGCGTAGACGCCGAAAGCGTTCTGCGCGACGCCGACATCGCTATGTACCGCGCCAAAGCGGCCGGACGCTCGCAGTTCGTAGTTTTCGATCCCGCCATGCGTGAAGACGTGCAGGCGCGTTTGGCGCTCGAGGCCGATTTGCGCGTCGCCGTCTTGCGTGGTGAGTTCGAGGTCTATTATCAGCCCATCATCTGCGCGCCCCTCGACGCGGTCGTAGGGGTAGAGGCGCTTGTCCGCTGGCATCATCCGGAGCGTGGGTTAGTCTCGCCGGACGCCTTTATTCCAGTCGCCGAGGAGACGGGCCTGGTGCTCGACATCGACCGCTGGGTGGTGCAGACGGCCTGTGAACAGCTCGCGCTCTGGTCCGGTTCGGAACTGAGCCTGAGTGTGAACCTCTCGAGCCTTCAGTTTACCCGCGCCGACCTCGCCCCGTTTCTCGCGGGGGTGTTGGCAAAAACTGGCCTAGCGCCGCACCGCCTCAAGCTCGAGCTGACCGAAAGGCTGCTTTTAGACACCACGCAGGCGGTACAAGAAACCCTCGACGCCCTGCGAAAGCTCGGTGTACGGTTGCATATCGACGACTTCGGTACCGGTTACTCGTCTTTAGCGTACCTTCAACGTTTCAACGCCGACGCCCTCAAAATCGACCGCTCGTTTGTAGCCATGCTCGAGACCGGGAGCAGCGAACTCGTCCGAACGATTGTCAATCTGGCGCACAACCTCGGGATGCAGGTCGTCGCCGAGGGGGTTGAATCGAAAGCACAGTTTGTGCAGCTGCGGATGCTGGGCTGCGACTACATGCAGGGCTACTTGTTCTCTCGTCCCGTACCAGCCGCCGACATCGAGGCGCTGGTACAGCGGCCTCATATCGTGGCGGCGTAGCTGGGTTCTGTCGACTTTTTACTTGACCCGAGGTGGTTTTCGCCGTGCTGAACGAAAGAAGTAGGTAGTAAGTAGCAGGGAATTTCGGAACGCTGATGTTTATCTCGTCGGCCACGAGGTTGGTTACGTTTCTCAAAGGGCAAACGTCAACATAACCTGGAGGCTCTTTTCACTGAACCCTTGTCCCCGGCCCAAATCCGAATGCTTAAATTCAGACGCGGGTGCCGAGTCGTTCTAAAACGGCACCTCGGCAGGCCGAAACGACGTGTCTTGTTGCGGTTTGCCGAAGCGGTTGCCTCGGCCCGCCGACGAGCGCAGCAAGCTGTCGCGGTCGAGTGTTACCGATAGCCGCAGCCAGGGACAGGTGCGCCCAAGTTCGTCTAGATGCTCCGCAGAGACGCGCAACGCGTCGGTCTGATAGGTCGCCGTGCCCTGTTCCGAGCGAACCTTGAGGTGTAACCGCGTCGTTCCGGCGAGTTCATCGACGTGCGAGCGAAAATCCATCAACATCGCTTCGTTGACATCTTCGAGACGAAATTCGGCGATAGCGACCTCGGGCAGCGTTTCGCGCGCGTCCCAGCGGATCAGCCGTTCGACCACCAGGCGGGTGCTGCCGTCTTTGTCGGACACTTCGGCGACCAAGACCACGGGCGCGTCCTCCTCCAACTTGTCGGCGATCTCTTCGTAAGTACGACCGAAGGCGACCACCTCTTTGCTGCCGGTTTCGTCGGCGATCTCAAAAAACGCCATCATGCCGCCCGAACGCGTCGGTTTTTTCTGCACCTTTTGCATAAGTCCGGCGAGCGCCACGCGCTGTTTGGGGTCGCCCCGCGCGGCGTCTACGAGAGCCTTATAGCACCGCTCGAGCCCCGCTACCGTACAACTCGCGGCGTCTGCCAGCCCCGGATAGCTGTTCATCGGGTGGTCGGAGATGTATAGCCCTAACGCCTCTTTTTCAAACCTGAGCAGCTCGAGCGGGCTGTGCGGCGCAGCTTGGACTTCGGGCGGTTTGGTCTCTTCCGCGCCGAACAGACCGAACTGCCCCGCCGAGGCGCTTTCACGCTGCGCCGCGCCCCACTTAACGGCAGGCTCGAGGTTCGCCAGTATCTTGCTGCGGTCGCCGAGCCGGTCGAACGCGCCCGCCTTGACGAGGTGCTCTAAAGCCCGCCGATTGACCATACTAAAATCGACCCGTTTGCAAAAATCGTACAAATCCTTAAACTTACCCTGATTCCGAATTTTGAGAATATGCTCGACCGCGCCGTCGCCGACGTTTTTAATCCCGTAAAGGCCGAAACGCACCACTTCGCCAACCGGGGTAAAGTCGCTCCGCGATTCATTGATGTCCGGCGGCAACACCTCGACGCCTAAGTGCCGCGCGTCGGCAGCGTACTGCGCTACCTTGTCCGAGTCGCCGCGTTCGACGGTGAGGAGGGCGGCGGCGAACTCAACGGGGTAGTGGGCTTTGAGATACGCCGTTTGGTACGACAACACACCGTAAGCTGCCGAATGCGAGTTATGAACAATCATGTCGTCCGCGACGAAATTATGCGTACCCGCGACCGTCAGGTCGTACGTCATCGCCTCGCCCGCTGCCTCGACGCTGACCACACGCTCCCAGAAGAGGTCTTCGCTGCACGCCTGACGCAACGTTTCAGAACCGAAAAAGTCGGCGAGCTTGCGTATGGTGGCGCGCCGAAAGCCCTTTTTGTGTGTGCTGGGGCTTCCGTAAAACTCTTTGGCGCAGACGCCGCTCTGCACTTCGATCTCGGGCCACGTCAAGCCGCTTTGCACCTTTGCCTCGCCTACCCACGACTTGATCTCCGGGGGCAACGTGTCTACGCTCTCGAGGTCGGCCGGGACGTGTTCCAGGTGCTCACGCAAACAGGTGAGCTGCGCGTCTTTGCCGACGATATGCGGCGCGAGGGACGTGAAGAAGCGTTCTGCGCTGCGCCTGTCTAACACGTGAACGGTGTAGCCCGTGCGTCCCTCTTTATAGCTGAAGGTCTTTTCGGTCATACGGCTGACGACGCCGAAGCGGAGTAAGAGGTGTTGCAGCTGCCGTGCCAGCGCCCGCGAAGAGGTCGCGGCGTAGGGTGTCGTATTGCCCTGCCCGTAGACGAATCCGTCCCCGGACCAGTAACGCCCGAGCAGCACCGCTACGTCGTCGTTCGTGAGGCGAAACACCGCTTCGGGAAACGTCTTTTCCGTTGCGCTCTGCCCAGTGACGCCGAGCGCCTCGAGCCATAACCGCGCGCCCGAACGCCCCCGGACCGACCCGCGTTGGCCGGTTCCCAGATAAACGTCGAAGACGCCGTTCCTTTCGGGGCGGCGTTTCACCGTCGGCGTCGTGTTCTCGAATTGCGCCGCTGCTCTCACCATATCCGCGACCACCGTTTCGTCGTTGCTGTAGAGGTAAACCCCGCACGGATGACAGGTGTTGCCCTCCGCGAGCGTCCAGCCTAGCGTGATAAGCTGATGCGCCGCCCAGCTTTCCTGCCCCTCTACCGGCAATCGCGCGGGTGAGGCGACGCGGTCGCCGGGGTTTAAGTCCTCGAGGTTTTTCCAGCCGTCCAGCGTCCTAAACGGATGGTTGCCGGTAGCGGTGATCTCTTTACCCAACGACGTGGTGAGCTTGTAAACTAGTTTAACGCCGTTTTGCATCACTTCGGTGGTAGGGCTGCGCGTCAGGCTGAAATCGTCTTGCAGGCTTACGACGCTAGGGTGGTGCTGGGCGCTGAACAGGTCTGCGGCAGTGTGCAGTTGTCCTGTTTGCGCGTCCAAAACGAGCGTTTCGCCCACGACACACTTGTTGAAGCCGTAGTTGGCAAACTTCTCGAGCAAATCGAAAATCGCGTTCGCCTCGTCTTTGGGAATCCCCTTTTCTTTAGCCCCGCTTAGGAAAATCTCACGCTGCTTGACCATCTCCTCGAGCTTCTTTTTGCCCATTGCGCGGCGCAGCAAGTCGGCCTCACCGAGCGAGTACCCGGCAACCGCCTGCGCGATCTGCATAATCTGTTCCTGATAGACCGGAATGCCGTAGGTCTCCTCGAGAATGGGCTCGAGATACTCGCCCGCTTTGGGAAACTGTTGGGTGTAGTCGACCTCTTCTTGTCCGTGGTGCCGCCGGATATAGGTCGGGATATTTTCCATCGGGCCGGGGCGGTAAAGCGCCGAAACCGCGATGAGGTCTTGAATCCGGGTAGGTTTGAGCTTTTTAAGCGTATCGACCATCCCCGGACTTTCAAACTGAAACACCCCTGCCGCCTCACCCCTCGAGAGCAGCTCGAAGGTTTTGGGGTCGCCCGCTGGAAAGTCGTCGGGATTCAGCTCAAGGCCGCGCGACTCTTTGATGATGCGAGTCGCCGCCTCTATGAAGGTCAGCGTCCTAAGCCCCAAAAAGTCCATCTTGAGAAAACCCAGTTCTTCGATGCTGCCCATGTCGTACTGGCAGACGATGGGGCCGTCACCGCTGCGAAAAACCGGCGCGAGTTCCTGGACCGGCTCGCGCGCGATAATCACGCCCGCCGCGTGAACCGAGGCGTGGCGCGTCAAACCTTCTAAGTTCATGGCGACGTCCATAAACTCTTTCGCGCCGCCGTCGTAGAGCGTTTTGATCTCTGAAACCTCGTCCATCGCCCGTTTGATCGGGATCGAACGCCCGAACACGACCGGGATGAGTTTGGATACGGCGTCGGCGTCGGCGTAGGGAACCTCCATCACGCGCGCCGCGTCGCGCACCGCCGCTTTCGAGGCCATCGTTCCGAAGGTGGCGATCTGCGCCACTTTCTCCTCGCCGTATTTTTGCCGGACGTACTCGACGACCTCGAGCCGCCGTGAGTCCGAAAAGTCTACGTCGAAGTCGGGCATCGACACGCGGTCGGGGTTGAGAAACCGCTCGAACAGCAGGTCGAACTCTAAAGGGTCGATGTCGGTGATGCGCGTAGCGAAAGCGACGATAGACCCGGCACCCGAACCGCGCCCCGGCCCGACGGCGATACCCTGACCCTTGGCCCAGTTGATAAAGTCCGCGACGATCAAAAAGTAGTCGGGAAACCCCATCGCAATAATCACGCCGAGTTCGTATTCGGCGCGTTCCAGAATCGTCAAGGCTTCTTCGCTCACTGCCCCATGCGTTTTGAGTTTCTCGAGGTGCGCGTAGGTGACGTACTTCGTCCCTGCGTCTTTGGCCTCCTGCTGACAGCGTTCGCCAGCGGTGGCGAGTTTGTCGAGGACTTCGGCGAGGGTACCTGAATCCGAACCGTTGGTCATGCTCAGATACTGCCGGTAGAGCGCCTCATCAACCACTTCGTAGCGTTCTACAAGCCCTTCGTACGTCTGCACGCGGAGCTGCTCGGCGAGGGTGCGGCCCGCCGGAATCGGCAACTCGGGCATCTGGTAGATGCGGTTGGGACCAATCGGCAGCTGCACGTCGCACATGTCGGCTACCGTCAGGCTGTTCGCCAGCGCGCTTGGAAACTCGGCTTCGGGGATCGCCTGCGCCATCTCCGCAGGTGTTTTGACGTAAAACTCGTCGCACGGAAAACGAAAGCGTTTGGGATCTGAAAGCGTGGTTTTGGTCTGAATCGCCAGCAGCGCCTCGTGCGCCTTGGCGTCGTCTTTTTTGACGTAATGCCCGTCGTTGGTAGCGACCATACCGAGACCGTGCTTGTTCGCCAAGTCGCGGAGCAGCGGGTTCAGGCGCGTTTGCTGCTCAGTTAGCTCGCGCAAGCTGTCGGTCATCTCCGTGGCGGTGGTCGGCACGTGGTTTTGCAGCTCGATAAAAAAGTTGTCGCCATAAATATCTAAGTATTGCCGTAATACCTCTTCGCCCGCCTCGACGCCTACATCGAGCAGGTTGCGCGGCAACTGCGCGCCGAGGCACCCGGAGAGTGCAACGACGCCTTCGGAGTATTCGCGCAAGAGTTCGTGATCGACGCGCGGCTTCATGTAAAAACCCTCGAGCCAGCCCCGAGAGTTCAGCTTGCAAAGATTTTGGTAGCCCTTAAAGTTTTTGGCGAGCAGCGTCAGGTGAAAGTAGCCCCCGTCGAGCTTCGAGGAGGGGCGTTTTTTGTCGAACCGCGACCCCGCCGTCACATACGCTTCAAAGCCGAGAATCGGTTTGACACCCTCTTTTTCGGCCGCCTTGTAAAACTCGACCGCCCCGTGCATGTTGCCGTGGTCGGTCATCGCCACCGCCGGGTTTTCTGGCGAGACCTCGCGCACCCATTTCATCAGGTCTTTAATACGCGCCGCGCCGTCTAATAGGCTGTAAGCGGTGTGCTGATGGAGGTGGGCAAATTTTGGGGGGTGGGCAGGGTCGGACATGGGTTTATATTACCCCCTGACTTTTTTGGCGCGCCCGACTTTTTGTCGTCCCGCTTTACGAGACTTGGGAATTTAGGGATCGCGGGTCAGTAGCCAGTAGTCGGCAGTCAGAATGTTGTGCGTCTAGCCTCGTGACGTTCACCATGTGTTGAACAGGGTTCTCGGGATAGCCTTACAGCTCGAGAACCGACCATCTTGTAACCCGGTACCGCGCCCTGCTCGTCCTACGCGCCACAGGCCACTAGGCTCAACGTACCCTGGCCTAAGCCTAAGCCGCCTTTTTACCTGCGGTGTAGTCGGGCGCTCGAGGCTCGAGGCGGACAATCTTCAAATGTCCGGTCGCCGACAAAGGTACGGTGGGAGCGGGCTTCGTAATAACCTCTGAAACGCTGACCTGGACGGGCCTGCCGGACAAAGCCGTGACCACCGGATTAAGTGTGGCGGGGAGCCTTACGGCGGTGCGGCGCGTTTCCCAACGTTTTGCTCGGAGATGTTTGGAGACGTGCTCGAGGCTCAGGACGAGCACACCGAGAAGCAGGGCGCGGACGAGCAGGGCGAGTTCGGGGGTCATAGCGTCTCCTCTGGATATGAGTCTGATAGGTATGAGTCTGAACACGAAACGTGGTTGCAACTGGTGGGAGCGGTGTTCATCAAAACGAGTATACCTTAAAAACTTAGGTAGGTGGTAGTGGTGCTTACGCTCGGGGTGTTCTACGCGTCTGATACCTATGGTCAGGTATACCCGCTAAAGCAAGGCACTTTTATCTGGTTTGTGCCACGCTCAGTTGGAGAAGCATAGTCTAGAACGCACTTTAAGGGAGAATATCTGCGGCGAACCGGGGCAGCATATATTGGAATTGTCACTAAGGGGTTGCGTCTCGCAGGCTCGTATGACGCGTAGGGTGTCTGGAAAAATGCTTATGAATAGGACGTTATACTGCCCCTATGAAGCATTTAGCGGTTCTTACAAGCGGTGGCGACGCCCCCGGTATGAACGCGGCCATCCGCGCAGTCGTCCGCACCGCGATCTACGAAGACGTCAAGATTTTCGGTGTAGTTCGTGGTTACAAGGGTCTGATAGGCGGCGACATCAATGAACTGAGCGCGCGCAGCGTCGACAACATCATGCAGCGCGGCGGCACCATGCTCTACAGCGCCCGTTCCGCCGCCTTTACCGAACCGGAAGGCCGCGCCCAGGCTGCTGAGCACCTGCGTCGGCGCGGTATCGAAGGCTTGGTGGTGATCGGCGGCGACGGTTCTTTCCGGGGCGCGCACCTGCTCGCTGAGGAGCATGGGATCAAGGTCGTGGGTATTCCCGGTACCATCGACAACGACATCTACGGTACCGACGTAACCATCGGCTTTAATACAGCGATGAATATCGCGCTCGAGGCTATCGACCGCCTGCGCGATACCGGTCACTCTCACGACCGGCTTTTTCTGGTCGAGGTGATGGGGCGGCATTCGGGTCATATCGCGCTCCACGTAGGTTTGGCAGGGGGCGCAGAAGAGATTTTGTTGCCTGAACACGACTACGACATCGAGGAGATGGTCAAATCCATCGCGGCGGGGCGTAAGCGGGGCCGCAGTTCGTCGATTATCGTCATCGCCGAGGGTGCCGCCAAGGGTGGGGCGATGGCGATTGAAAAACGTATCGAGGCCGCGAGCGGCTACGAAGTCCGGACCAGTATTCTGGGGCACATTCAGCGCGGCGGCCCGCCGAGCACCCGAGACCGCGTGCTCGCCGCGCGCCTTGGCTACCACGCGGTTCAGGCGCTACTCGCCGGTGAAAGTGATGTGATGGTCGGCGTCGATAAACGCGGCACGGTGCTCGTCCCGTTAACGGAGACCTGGGAGCGGCAAAAAGAGATCGATTGGCAGCTCTACGAGATCAACAAAATTCTAGCGGGTTAGGACGGCCCGTAATACTCTAGGTTGTGTCAGCTTTTCACACAACCCGAGGCGATTTTTGTCGTGCTGAAGGTAAGAAGAAAGAAGTGGCGAGGTGTCGGAGCGTTGACGATTGTCTCGTCCGTCACTAGGTCGACCGTGTTTCTCAAAGGGCAAACGTCAACAGAGCCTAGTCTTCCGGTTTGGTCTGTTGTCGCGCCGATGTGAAAAAAGCTAAACCGTCCGCATTTGGGGAGTTTGGCCCGGCCTCGAGCCTCAGCCGCCCCCAACAACGGTTTCAGGGCGTGTGGCACGGTGCTTTGAGCCAGCGACGGGTGCGCCTAGACCACTCTGAAAGCACCCTAAGAACACTCCGAAACTGTCAGTTTCGGAGTGTTCTTTTGCCAAAGACGTGGTGGTCTCTGTACGCGCCGAGACCGTTGCAACACACCCGCGGGTTCGGGCGGCGTAAGATACGCCATGACTCCAGGCTTAGGCAGCTTTGTAGCACTCCCCGGTACTCCACCTCGCTACCCGCTCCCCGACGCACTACGCCGCGAACTCGGTAAGGGCGAGGTGCTCTACCACCCGGACAGCGAGGCAGAGAGCGTTTACCGCGTCGAAGAAGGACTTTTCAAGTTGGCGCTCGAGCTACCCGGTGGGCGTGAACGCATCACTCAACTCGTCGGCCCCGGCGATTATCTGGGCGCGCTTACAGCGGCCCCCTATTACGGGGAGCGCGCCGAGGCGCTGTCAGCCAAAGGCAGTGTCAGCGAAAAGGCTAAAGAGGGCGCAGCCAGCGCCGAACTCCTCACCGCTACCGGCGATCAGCTACGGCGGCTCCGGGACGCCTTAGAGGACACCGACCTGCCGGTCGCGGCGCGGCTCGCCCGTACGCTGCTCCGTTTGGGCGCGCGCTTCGGTCACACCTCCGAGACGGGCCGCGTACGCCTGACGCTGCCGCTGACTCACGACACGTTAGCGGCCCTCGTCGGCGCAGCGCGCGAGACCACCACCGCGCTCCTCGGCGAGATGCGCGCCCAGGGGGTGCTGAGCGGTACCCGTGGGCGCTACAGCTTCGAGCCGTCGGCGCTGCTCGAGTTTGCCTACCGAGTAGCGGTTTAGGGCTGCTGCGCGGTCACGAGGGCTGGGGGTTTAAGCAGTCCGTCACCCTGCTTGACCTGATTGACGACAGCTATAACGATTTCTGCCTCGAGCGTCCCCATCGCTTCGAGGGCTGCTTTCTCGGTGGGAAAGCCTTTTTGCTCTGGATAAAGAGCTGCGAGGTCGGCAAACTTGGGATGCATGTTGTGGTGACAGGTCGTAGGCGCGCAGGGTTTCTTCCCGGGTCACACCGTACAAGGCGAGGGAATGAGTCAGCTGCGCTCTAGCCGTATTCGCCGCGCTGAACTCGAAAGTGTCTTTCTTGCCGAAGACCAGAACGTCCTCACCGCTTCCACTCGTATACACATCATCTTCCAAAAGACTGACGTAGACGAAGGGCTGATCTTCCGTGGGCAAAGGTACCTCGACCGTACCGGTCGGCGCTCCCGTGATGTTGGTGAAAACGTCACCTATACTAAGCGTGTCCCAGTTGCCGACGGTATCGGTGTCGATGGTGTAGCGAACCATGCGCTGCTCCGGCGGACTGCTCACCCCGACCGTTTGGAGCGATGTATTGGATACTTGATGAGGCTTGACTTGCAGCGCCGCCGCTTGGTGCGCTGAGTAGAACGACGCTTGCGACTACCCGCTTGACCCACGGTATAGCTGCACTCCTAGGTTCGCCCATAAGACCATCGTAGCGTCGGCTCTCAAGCACGAACCGGGATACTTTCACACGCTTTGTAGGTGACGAGTGACTTTAACGGGTGAACTACTGGATTTGTTTCTCGAGAACCCTGTGACTTGCGGTAATCTTTGCCGAATGATACGAAACAAACAGCAGCTGTGCTCAGCTTGCCGTTGTGTTACCTAACGTGCGCTCGAGCACTACCAGCAGCACCACCCCCGGCAGCGACGCCAGCAGCGCCAAACCCGCCGCTACCGGGTCGAGCACCCCGCCCGCTGAGAGTTTGGCAAAGAGCAGCGTCGGCAACGTGACGATCTCGCCCCGGCCGACCAGAAAGGTCAGCAAAAACACGTTCGACGAGACCAAAAAGGCGAACAACCCGGCGGCGGCGATCCCCGGTAAAACGAGTGGCAGCGTGACCGACCAAAACGTTCTGAACGGTCCTGCACCGAGGACTCGAGCCTGCGCCTCCAAGTCGCGGTCTAGTCCTTGAAACGACGCCGTAAGCACGCGAACCGTATACGGAACCGTCGGGATCAGGTGCGCCAGCACGACGCCCGTATAGCTGCCCGCCAGCCCGAGTTGTGAAAACAGCACCAGCACCCCGAGGCCCACGGCGACCTCCGGGACCAGCAGCGGTGTAAGCAAAAAAAACTCCACCACGCGGCTCCCGGGTACGCCGGTCGCCAGAGCTTGCGCCGTCGGCAGACAGATCAGTGTCGCCAGCACCGTAACGACAACGGCGATCAGCACGGTATTGAGCAGCGCCGTCAGCGTTCCCGAAACGGGTGAAAAGACGTAATCCCAGGCGAGCGGCAGACGTGCGTCCCCACGTTCTTGCCACCACCAGCTGCTCGGCAACAGGTCGGGCCAGGCCCAGCGAAAGGAAACCGAAGCGATCACCAGCAGAGTGAAGGGACCGGCGAGCGCGGCGGCGGCGAGCAGCACGTAGAGGCGTGACCCGTACTTCACGCCCGCCCCCAGCGACGCTCGAGCCCCCGGTATGGCACTAGAAACATTCCCAAAAGCGCCCCTAGCACGAGACTCAGCACCGTTACCAGCGCGGCCCCGTAAAGTCGCCGTTCGGTGTTCGGGTCGCTAAAGGCGCGCCACGCCTCGACCGGAAGGGTGTTGGGGCTCGAGCCGAGGATCAGTGGCACCTCGAACGCGCCGAAATTGAAAGCGAAGACGATAAGCGTAGCCGAAACGATCCCGGGCGCGAGGCGCGGCAGCGTGACGTGCCACAAGACTTGGGAGGGTTTCGCCCCCAAAAGGCGCGCGGCAGGCTCCAAGTCGTCATCCATTCCCGCCAGCACCGATGAGAGGATAAGCGTCTGAAACGGTACCTGTTTCCACAGATACACGAGCATCACGCCGACGCCGTTGGGCGCGTTTAAGAGGCGCGGAAAGTCGCCGGTCTCTTGAATGACGCCGAACGCGAACAGGGCGCGGGCGACCAGACCACCATTCGACCAGAGCAGCAGCGTGAGCGCGACCCCGACCAGGTAAGGGACCAGCAGCGGGAGCTTGTACACACCGCTGAGAAAACGCCGCCCCCGAAAACTGGAACGTAGCGAGAGGGCCAGCGGGACGCTCAGCAGCGTGCCTAAAACGGTCGGCGCGAGCGCGTACGTCAAGGTCACGCCGAGCGAACGCCAAAAACCGGGCGCGCTAAAGACTTCGGTGTAATAGCGTAGGGTCGGGGTGTCGATCCCGTAGAGCGGCGCGTAGCCTACGCTTTGGAGCAGCACCGAAACGAGCGCGCCCAGATATAGCGCGGCGAGCACCAGGGCAGGTGGGGCGAGTTTGAGACTCGAGCGCAGCCGCAGGCGTGAGATACTTACGGGTTTAGTCCGATCTGAAGGTGCGCGCATCGAAACCCAGTCTAGTGTCTGCCCATGTTTTGACTCGGCTGTGCTTCGCCGTCAGGAGAGAGAATATAGAATTCAGCAGCTTGCCAACACGCTTTCAGGGTGTTTAGACTTTGGCTTGAACGACCTCGAGCAAAAACCACCACGACCACCCGTAAGCCGTCTAACGCTGCGCTGCAAACGCCGCCGCGACGATCTCGTCAAAAGGCTCGTTCGATTCCTGCGCGATGTAGGCGAGCCAGACCGCCTCGATCAGCTCGGCTAAAGACGCGTGGGTGTCCGGGACTTCGTAACGGGCCAGCTCGTCAAAGGTGACGCCGCGCAGGTCCGGGGCCGCGTGCGAGACCGCCGCCTGCTGCGCGCCGTTCAGAAGTGGCACGTCGACGCCGGGAAAATAACCGAGCGCGCCCAGTTTGTCGATATGGTTTTCGGGGCTCGAGAGCAGGTTCGCCAGCACCAGCGCCGCCGCCGGGTGGGGCGCGGTGGCGGGTATCGCCAAGTAGCTCTTGTTGGCCAACATGCCGGATTCCGGGAAGATCACGTTTTCGACCGTTTCGGGGAATGTTCCGTTCTCGACCCCCACAGCGGCGGTAAAAGCTCCCATCTGGCAGAGCATATCGACCTCGCCGTTGACCAAAAACGCTTCGTTCGCCGCCTGGGTTTCCGGGTAGATGGGCGCGCCGCGCACGCCGTCCGCGCCACCGCCGCCCAGCAAAAAGGGCTCGAGACGTTTCAAAAATGCAAATCCGGGCTCGGTAAGCCGCGCGAACTCGTCGGGTGTAAAGGTATCGGCGTCGCGCAAAAAGGGCTCCGCGCCGTCCGGACTAAAGGCGTATAGCACGCTCTGCACAAAGGTGTTGCCGATGTAGTCGGGGGGGCGCACGTAGGTAAAACGGCCCGGATTCGCCTGCACAAAGGTCTCGAGATCCGCAAACGTTCGGGGCGCGTCCGCGCGCGGCAAACGTGCCGTATCGACCATACACGTGTACTGAAACTGTGCCCAGGGCAGCTCTTGCAGACCCGTCGGGTAGCCGTTGTCGGTCAGGTTGATACGGGCGCGCGGGTCGTCTTTACCCAGATAAAAGTACGCTGAGTTCGGCAGTTTGTCGGCAAAGGGGCCGAAGAGCAGCGCCTGCCGGTCGAGCGTAAAGAAGTTCTCGCCGTTGATCCAGATCAGGTCGCTCGACCCTGCGCCGAGCCCACGCCCGGTGGCGGCGTCGGCGATCACCTGATCGACCGCGTCGCGGGTATCGGGAACGCGGAGAGAGCGCAGCGTGACGCCGAGTTCGGCGACTTCGGGCGCGACGGTCGTATCGACCCAGAAGTTCAGCTCTTCGGAACCACCCCAGTACGACCACACCACCTCGCCTTCGCTCTGCGCTCGAGCTACCACCTCGTCCCAACTCGTTTCGCCCGTTAAGAACGATTCGCGGAAGGCTTGCGCGTCCTGGTCCGGGTTTTGGGCGGTGGCGATACCGGCTAGGGCAAAAACGAAACAAACGAAGATTGGTTTAAGCGACATCGAGAACTCTTTTCCGGGCGACGTGGAGACGTTCGCCCTTTTTGCCAGCGAAAGTGATGAGATGTTCGGGAGGCAGGGTGAGGTGGACGGCTGCGCCCACGGCCACGTCGAACGGGCTGTCGACGATCAGACTGAGGCTACCGGCCCGCACCTCGTAGCGAATCACGCCGCCCCGGTAGGTGGCGCGTGTTACGGAGCCCTCTAAACGGTTGCTGTAGGAACCGCAGTGCGTAGGGAGCGTACCAGTTTGGAAACCGACAGCTTTCAGCCCCACACGCTCGGGCCGAATCGTCACGGTAGCCGGGGTATCGCCGGAGGTGTCGTGTTTCAGTGCCACGCTAAGATGCAAGCAGCCGCCTTCATAACGAAACGCCGCCCCACCGCTTAGGAGCGTTCCTTCGATAAAGTTCGTCGTGCCCATAAACCGCGCTACCTCACGGGTGGCAGGTCGCTCGTAAACCTCGGCCGGTGAACCGAGCTGCTCGAGCCGCCCCCCGAGCATCACGCCCACCACGTCGGCGAGCGCGAGCGCCTCGCTCTGGTCGTGAGTCACGAACACGGTAGTGATCTCGAGCTGTTCTTGGAGGTTGCGAAAAACCTCGCGCAACTCGTCACGAAGGTTGGCGTCTAAGCTCGAGAGCGGTTCGTCGAGCAGCAGCACCCGTGGTTCGGTGACGAGGGTGCGCGCGAGCGCCACCCGCTGCTGCTGCCCGCCCGACAGTTGGTGCGGAAACCGCCGCTCGAAACCCGTCAGCGCGACCCTCTCGAGCGCCTCACCGATCCGCCGTTTGAGGTCGCCTCCTCGTACCCGGCGCAGCCTGAGTCCGAACCCGACGTTGCCAGAGACCGTCAGGTGCGGAAACAACGTGGGCCGCTGAAAGACCATCCCCAGCCCGCGCTGTTCGGGCGGCAGCCTGAGCACCGACGCGCCGCCGAAACGAACGTCGCCCGCGTCGGGTGCCAAAAGTCCGGCGATTAGCTTGAGGGTGGTCGTTTTGCCACACCCCGACGGTCCCAAAAGGGTCAGCAACTGACCGGCGGGCAGCGTCAGCGACAGGTTTTTAACGGCGTCGCCCCTGGTTTTAGGGTCGGGGTCGGCGTAGCGTTTGGTCAGGTTTTCAAGGCTGAGGCTGGTAGGACTCACACGCATCAGCCTACCGCGCCACAGCCAAGATAAGATCACTTCTAACGCAAGGCACGCGCCGCCCAGATGAACCGTTGCCCCACCGTGATGAGGACAAGCGCCGCGAACACGCAAAAGAGACCCACGACCTGATCGGGCCAGATCAAAAACAAGCAGTAGAAGACCACTGTCTCGGCACCTTCGATGAGACCGCTTGGCATGGTGACGCTGGTCTGTTCGCGGCGTGCCGCCGCTCCGTGCTGGCGCTTTTCAAGAATGGCGGCTAGGTAGAGCCACGAGATGCTGTTGAGGTAGTAGGCGGCGAGCAGGAGGGTCAGGCTCACGTAGCAAGCAGGCGACGGAGCCCTGAGCACCAGGGCGATAGGCAGCGCCGCATAGATCACCACGTCGAGCAAGATGTCCAAGTACCCGCCCAGATCGCTCTGCTTGTGCTGAAAACGCGCGGCGCTGCCGTCCAGACCATCTAAAAAACGGTTGCCGAGCCACAACAAAAGCGCGACCAGCGGCGCGTGGGCGAGTACGGCGGCTACCGCCAGCAGCCCTACCCCGAAAGCTAGCAGCGTCAGGGTGGTCGGGTGAACGTGCCGGGTCAGGCGTGCAACGGGTACCAGGAGTCGCTCTTTAGGAGGACGTAGAACTTTGTCGAGCACGGCGCTTCCTCTCAGTTCGTCGGCTGCCGTCCGCCCCGGTGCGGGCGTCGTTCGGCAGTTTTGTCCGGTGTGGGTGGCCCCGCCCAACGATAACGCAGATAGCTGCTCCCTTCGCGGGGCAGGTTGGGCAACGTCTCGAAGACGAACGCGTCCGCCGCCTTTTTGATGCCTTCCGAGAGTACCGGATAGGGAAACACCAGACCTGAGAGTTTGTAAAGCGATAGACCGTGATAGACCGCCGCCGTCAGCAGTGAGATCATCTCCGAGGCGCGCGGCGCGACGACCGTGGCCCCGAGCACGCGCCCGGTGAGGCGGACTGCGTGAATCATCACGAAACCGCGCTCCAGACTTTCGGTATACCCCTTGTCGGTTTCGGGCAGCTCGAAACGCAGCGTTTTGATCAGCGACGGGTGGTGGTGCTCGGTCAGCTCGGCGAGGCTGGGGCCGATAGCTGCTACTTCGGGGTCGGTAAAGGTGGCGTTCGGGTAGAGAGGTTCCTTACCCCACGCGGGCAGATATGGGAACGCCAACCGCCGCACCACGCGCCGCCCCTGCGCGTTGGCGGAGTGGGTGTAGCTCGAGGCCGGGTTCACGTCACCGATGGCGTAAATTCCCTTGATGGCGGTCTGACCGTAGGCGTCGGTCGGGATACCCTTGTCGCCGAACGTAACGCCGGTGGTCTCCAACCCCAAATCTTTGGCCGCAGGCACGCGCCCGACCGCCAGCAGCACCTTGTCCACCCCGCTGAGCGCCACCCGCTCGCCGCCCTGACGCAGCCACAGCGTCTGCGCGGCCTCGTCGTAAGCATCGGGCTCCGCGTTTAGATAGAGGTCGATACCCTGCTCCGTCATCGCTTCACCGACCACCGCAGACGCTTCGGGTTCGGACGCGGAGAGCACCCGTCCGGAGCGGCTGACCATGCTTACGCGGCTGCCGAGCTTGCGAAAGGCGAACGCCATCTCGGAGCCGACCACGCCCGAACCGATGACCGCCAGATGCTCGGGTTTGTGGGCGAGTTCGAACAGGCTTTCGTTGGTCAGGGTACGCGTTTCGGGCAGTCCGTCGATAGTGATTTTTGCAGGCTTCGCGCCCGTAGCGATGACGATGTTTCGGGCGCTGATGGTTCGGGTTCCGCCCTCGTTAAGCGTTACCTCGAGCTGCTCCGTACTCAGGAACCGCGCCCGCCCCTCGAAAAAGGTCAGGTCCATCCCCTTTACCCAGGCGGTCTCTTCGTCGCGGAGATGGTTGCGTTTGTCCTGAACGGTCGCCAAAATCTCCGCTGGCGACCTGTCGCCGGGGTGCGTAACCAGATGGATCAGGGTTTTTGACGGTACGCAGCCGACGTTCGTACAGTCGCCGCCGACATCGTTCGCCTCGACGAGCGCGACGCGTTTGCCGAGTTTCGAGAGCCCTACCGCGACGGTCAACCCGCCTGAACCCGAACCGATAACGACGGTGTGAAACGTACCTTTATTTTGGGTCATCAGCTCTCCTCGGCCTGTCTTTCGTCGGTTTTGCTTTCGTTCCGACCAGCGCCCTGAACTTCGTGCTGTTTTTCACGCCGTCTTTCACGCTGTTTTAGAAGCCTCGAGACCCCCAGACTTGCCACAAAGATAAACGCCGAGGCGACCAGCACGCGCGCGTCTACCGACGGCAAACCACCTGAAAAATCACCATCGGTCGACGCGCCGAAAAGGACAAACGCGACCGTACCGGGCAGCGACCCTAGAATCGTCGCCAAAATAAAGGGCGCGTAACGGACGCGCAAAAATCCGGCGAGGTAGTTGACCAAATCATAGGGCAAAAAGATAAACCGCATCGTCAAGACGGTTTCAAACGCGTTGTCCCTGAGTCGGTCGGTGTAGCGGCCCAACCGACCGGACTCTCCGGGCGCGCCAGACGGCAGCACGCCGCGTCCGAAAAACCCGCCGATAAGATACGCCAGACTCGCGCCCAGGTTCGCGCCGACGACCGTGTACACGATACCCAAAACAGGACCGTACAAAAACCCTGCGCCGACAGTAAGCACCAGCGCCGAAAAAAAGACGAGCGGCCTCAAGGTGTAGAGCGCCACAAAAAGCAGCGGTCCGTAGGCGCTTCCGGACAAAAAGTTCAAAAGTTGCCGAAAGGTATCGAGCGGCGAAAGCTCATTGCGGACGGTGTAGCCGACGTAAAGACCGATAAGCAGCAGCCAGAAAAACCCGGCAAAGAGTTTTTGACCGTGCCGCTGTAACCAGCTCGTCTGAACCGTGTCTGCGCTCATCTTGGCGCGACCTTTTGGAAACCTGCGCGTCTTCCGTGGTCCTTGGCGCGTGCGGTGCTCTCTGCTTGCGGCGTTGATGGATAAACCATTCTGTACTTTAGCGGGAGTCGCAAACGGTTTCCGTCTCCTATTTGTCATAGCGTCCAGTTTGTCACAACGTCTCGGTGTGAAGCTGATAGGTGTGAGGCTGACGGCGCGGCCGGCTGACTCGCCTCGAGAGTGATGAGGTTTAAGTCGCTAGGTGTTGAGCAGTGAGCAATAAGTACTGAGCACTGAGCGCCGAGTACTGTTGTGGAGTTCAAAGTCTTGTTGCTAGACGGTTGGTCAGTTGGGAAGAGAGGAAGGTCTCAGATTGTTTGTGACCCTGATTTTACCCGCATAACGGATACACGTCGTGGCGCGTCTGTCTCAAATATGACTTACCTTTCGTACGGGGTGGTTTAGCCTTTAAGCGTAGCAACTCGACTTCAGTCCCAGCCAGGAGGCTCCGATGACCCCTTTGACCCCGCTTTTTCCGAGACAGGCCGTTCCGAGTTTGGACGTAGCTACCGTAGCGGGTGGCAGCTGGAGCCTGTCGGCGCAGACGCCCGAGCATTTCACCATGATCGTTTTTTACCGTGGGTTTCACTGCCCGGTATGTGCGAGCTACCTAGCCGACCTCGAGAAAAAACTGCCTGAATTTGAGAAGCGCGGCATCAACGTTGTAGCCCTAAGCAGTGACGTGAAGGAGCGTGCGGAACGGGCGAAAGAAGAGTGGGGTCTGGAAAACCTCACGGTTGGTTACGGTTTGGACCTGAAAAAAGCGCGCGAATGGGGACTCTACATCTCCACGAGCCGCGGCCTGACCTCGACCGGCGTCGAAGAACCGGAGCTTTTTAGCGAACCGGCGCTCTACCTCGTTCGGCCCGACGGCACCCTATATTTCGGCACCGTTCAGACGATGCCGTTTGCTCGCCCGAACTTTCGGGAAGTCTTGAGCGCCATCGACTTGGTGCTCGCTAAAGACTATCCGGCGCGTGGTGAAGTCGTAGACGCAGAAGCTGAAGCTAAGGTCGACGCTTGAACCCCCTTCAACCCGATACACTCGTTCCGCCACTCGAGCTGCGCGCGTTAGGTGGCGAGGTGTTCGACCAAAGCACCGCCTTGAACTCACCTACGATTTTGTACTTTATGCGTTCTACAAATTGCGGTATCTGTCTGGGCCACGTTCAGGCTATCGCTAGAAAACTCGTCAAGGAAGGGCGTCAGGACGTGCAAGTTTTTGTTGTCGTTCCCGAGGAACCTGAAACGGCGCAAAAACTCGCCTCGAGGGTACCCTTTCAGGTGCTCTCCGGTGCCGACGGTACCTATGAGGCGGTCGGGCTCGGCAAACGCTTCGGGGTCGTGCAGGGGAGTGGCAGTTTGCTGCTCGGGCCGGACGGTAAGGTCGCTTTTTTCAAACCGGGGACGCTGCCCACGCAAGCCTACGACGAAGCTGGGCTCTTCGGGGCGCTCGGTGAGTTGAGCTCTAAGTCCTGAGTTCCGGGTCCTGAGCCTCAGAGCGTTCGGGTGCGGTTCCTTGCAGGACATTCGGGGTCTCGTGTGGTGCGGACAAGAGAGTGGACCGAAGGTTGCGCGCTGCGGGCCACAGACGGTCGCAAAAAACGAGCGTACGATGGGGTATCGGGGCCGCCGTAACCGGCAGAAAAAGGGTCTATGAAGCAACCTACTCATTTCGACGTCGCCGTCATCGGCTCGGGCATTGCGGGTTCGTCTTTGGCAGCGATCCTCGCCAAGCATGGGCAAAAGGTCGTGGTGCTCGAAGCCAAAAGCCATCCGAAATTCAGCATCGGCGAGTCGATGATCTTGGAGACCAGCGAGGTCATGCGCTCGCTCGCCTCACTTTACGGCGTACCCGAACTGGCGTGTTTCAGTTCAGAAAACTACCTGCCGCTGATCGGTAGCTCGCACGGGGTCAAACGGCACTTCAGCTACCTACACCATACGGCGGGAGCGCCGTACGACCCGCAAAACGCGCTTCAGGCGGTGATTCCCAAAGCGCCGCACGGTCACGAACTGCACCTCTACCGGCAGGACGTAGACGCGTTTTTAACCACCGCTGCGGTTCGTTACGGCGCGACGGTGCTGCAAAATACACCCGTCAAAGCGGTTTCAGTAGCGTCTGCGGGCGTCACCCTCGAGACCCACACCGAAACCTACACCGCCGATTACGTGGTCGATGCGGGCGGCTTTAAGTCGCTCTTAGCCGAGCAGTTTGGGTTACGCGACTTTGATTTGCAGACGCACTCGAGGGCGCTTTTTACGCATATGGTCGATGTACCCGACTACCCGCACGGGGGAGAGATGCCCTTTGCGATGTCCGAAGGGACGCTCCATCACGTTTTCGAGGGCGGCTGGCTTTGGGTCATCCCCTTTAACAACCACGCCAAATCCACAAACCCGCTGTGCAGCGTCGGGCTGATGCTCGACCCGCGCGTCTATCCCGCTACCGAGCTGAGCCCGGAAGATGAGTTTCGGAGCTTTATAGAGCGGTTTCCAAGCGTCCACGAGCAGTTTGCAGGTGCCAAGGCCGTGCGCCCCTGGACACGTACCGGGCGGCTTCAGTACAGTTCCAAAAGGGTTGTGGGCGACCGCTTCGCGCTCCTCGGGCACGCCGCAGGGTTTATTGACCCCCTCTACTCGAAGGGGCTCTACACCACACTGATGAGTGTGTCGGTTCTGGCCGACCTACTACTCGACGCCCAAAAAGACGGCGACTACAGCGCCACACGTTTTGCACCGCTCGAGGCCACCACGCAAGCGTTTATCCGCGCCAACGACCGCCTGGTCGCCAACTCGTACGGGTCGTTTGCCAACCCCAAGCTCTGGTCGGTGTACCGGGTGCTGTGGCTCCTCGGCGCGTACACCGAGTTCGTCAAGCTGAGTTCGCTGCGCGCGCTCGCCCGGGGCCGCCGCCCCTACTACGAGGGCGTGCAGGGGTTGCGGCTCGTCGGGGGCGGCTTCGCCGACTTTAAGGTGCTCGCCGACGAGATCGACAGGTGGCTCGAGGAGGTCGATCCAAACGACGACGCCGCGGTAGAAGCGGTCGTCGCCGACGTGCGGGCGCGTCTGCTAGGCGTCGACTGGTTGCCGCAAGCCTTTGCCGAGGTCTTAAACGGCAAAACCTACCTGCCCAAACGCAAGCTGAGACCCGGACTGCTGGGTCGTGAGGGTGGCTTTTTGGGGCGCGGGGACTACCGTGAGCATTTCTTTGCGGGCGTGACCCCCGGCGCACTGGTCAAAACCTTTGTGCGGGAGCGTATCACCTACTCGGTCCCGGCGGTGCGCTCACGCGGTCTGAACCGGGGACCCTGAGTGGTCGGATTACCGGTCTTTAAGGTCGCAAGTAGCCCCGCAAGCTAGCGGCAAGGCCGCAGCAAGGGGGCCGTGCTCTAGTGCATCAGGAGGTCCGATGCACTATAATCAGCACAAACGTCTCCGCCAGCTTAAAAGCGACCCGTACTCACTCCCTAGACTGCTCGCCAAAAGAGCCCTGTCGCCAAAACGGCCCGGTTTTGGACGGTTTATCGGCAGGGGCAAACGCCCCGACTTTCTAATCATCGGCGCGCAAAAGGGTGGAACGACCTCGCTTTATGGCTATTTGGCGGCACACCGCCACGTCAGCGCCGCCCTAACCAAAGAGGTTCACTACTTCGACTTTCACTACAGTTGCGGCGACGCTTGGTACCGCGCCCATTTCGCTCCGGCAGTGTGGCTGCGTGCGAGGCGGCAGTTGACCGGGGAGGCGAGTCCAGGCTACCTCTATAACCCCTATACGCCCGCCCGCGTCGCGGCGTGCGTACCCGACGCCAAACTCATCGTAATGTTACGAAACCCCGTGGAGCGGGCCTTTTCGCACTATCAGATGTCGGTTCGGCGGGGCCGCGAATCCCTCCCTTTCGGTGAAGCTTTAGACAGAGAAGCCGAACGCCTGTTGGGGGAGCGTCGGCGACTGGGTGTGCAAGCCGCTTTTGCCCAGGGTCCGGGCCACCGCAACCACAGCTACCTGGCGCGGGGTCACTACGCCGAGCAGTTGGAGGGATGGCTCGAGCACTTTTCGCGCGACCAGCTGCTGGTGCTCGAGAGCGAACGATTTTTCGCCGCGCCCGAGCAGGTCCACGCCGAAACGATGCATTTTTTGGGCCTACCGCACCACCCCCTGCCGCACTACCGCAACCTCAACGGTTGGGGTCGTGCCCAAGGCGTAGCGGCGTTTCGTGCCCGTCTGGAGACCTATTTCAGGCCCCACAATGCCTGGCTCGAGAACCTGCTTGGTCGCCCACTGTGGGGTTCGCCGGGGGCGTTTGAAAGTGTAGCTGCGTAAAGGCTGAACATCTGGATTGGCTTAGTGGGCGCACATAGACTGCCGCGCACTTCGGACGGAACCTGCACCCAGTGAAACGTTTCGTGGAGCTGCTATCTGTCGACTCGAGGCTTACCTCACTAGCTCCAAACCTAAAAAACTCCGCACTTACGCTGGGCAGCGGTGTAGGTGTGCGGAGATCAGCTCAATCTAGACGGTAACCAAGCAGTTCGGCTGTGACAAAAAACCCCCGCACCGTAAGTGCGAGGGTTGCTGCCCTAGCGGAAGGCCAGTTTAGGGGACTTCAGAGGTCTCAAGGGGGCGAAAACTCACATCAATTTCGTGCTTCTGGCTAGATTAGGACAACCCTTTTTAGAGAGTTTCGTCCTGTTAGCTTTATCTCCCCTTGGTAAAAACCATGATAGCCGGGATGTTGGCAGACTTGGGTGATGACAGGTTGTGACGTTCGCTTGCAGCGTAAACACGTTCAGCAGCCGTTTCAAGTCTGCCCAAGCTGTCCCAAGGTGCAAGCTGTGCGTAGGGGTACTCTGCAAACATGTTGACCGACCCGTAGCTGCCACTGCCGCAGATGTTGTCTGCCAGCGAGGTGCCGCTGCTGTTCTTGAGCGTCTTGTGCGCCATCGTGTAGGCGACGCGTTTCATAAAGCTTGAGTCGAATAGGCTCGAACTCGCGGTACTCAGGTCGGCAAGGGCTGACGTCGTGTACTTGACGTAGGTCATCGGCTGACATCCGCTGCGGCTACTGACCTCATGGGCCCAGACGTAACCGCCATCACTCGAGTGCATCGTACCTCTGACCTTGCTTGCGAGCCGTTTGGCTTCGCTGTAGTAGTCGCTGTCACCAGTAAGCTTGTACATGTAGTAGTTGTAGCGAATTATGTTGAGCGTCGGGTGCATCAACTTGTGCTCGATAAACGGAAACCCCGAACGCTTACCGCTGCGTTTGCGCCACTTGGCCTCGAAATCGTTTTTGAGGTAGTCGGTCCAAAATTTGGCGCTCGAGCTGTAGCCTGCTTGCTTGAGGGTGTACGCCATCGACGCGACCATGCCGTGCGTCAGCTCTTCGTTCATGACGTGGTAGTCGTCATTGAGATACTTGTTAGACGAGCTGTCGGTACGCGTCTTGTGAAGCCAGTTTTTGTACCCGTCGCCGTTGGTATCACGCAATTTACCTTTGGCGATGTTGATGTGACCCCAAAAACCTGAGCCAGGAAGGATGTGAGTCAGGCTGAAAGGAATGACGATGCGAAAGACTCACAGCCCCGAGCAAATTATCGACATCTTGCGCCAAATCGAGCGCGAAACCAACC
>JAABUN010001120.1_pt1 | contig 63137 bp, 64 predicted proteins | sample 5559311 | NCBI WGS metagenome assembly JAABUN01 (sample SAMN10711877, study PRJNA513370) | rock metagenome | isolation source: Antarctica rocks | place: Antarctica: Victoria Land, Siegfried Peak sud
GCCAAGCCGGAGATGCCGTCCTGGACTCTCAGGGCCTGAACCCCAAAGCAAACCGCCTTCGCAATCCCCGCGTGTGTGGGGTGGGTCAACAGCCAGACATCCCAGTAGCCGACCGGTAGCCGAACGGCCTGCGACGCGTCGAAAGCCGGATGCCGGCCGCCGAGACGGGCCCCACCGTCACCGTATGGCGATCCCCTGTTACACACGACCGACGAGCGTTGACCACCGTCTAGATGCGTGCCGCTTGACGTTCGGCGTACGGGGACAGCAATGGATGAACACGAGTATCGGGCGCCGGCCTGCGCTTGACAGTCATACGCGGCGGAAAGAGGCACCTGTTCTACCTACCGCCCTTGCGCGGCAAGACGAACGCTACGTTCGCCCGGTACTGGGTCTTGGCGTCAAACGTGACGCTAGTCAGGTCGAACTGCCCGGCCCGACGAGCGCTCGTGTTTCGAAGCGACATCGCATAACGGGTCATCGCATTTGCGCATCATGAAGCCCACAAAGACTGGCTCGAGCAGATGTCAAGCGAAGCCCCCTGGGTAGCAGATAGAGGACAAATTGGGACTTGCTTGTCTTCGTGCTGCTTACACCTGCAGGGGCCAAGGGTAACCATGCCTGACACAAATACTGTAGATCTGCAAGAACTCCGGTCGGTCATTCCAGTCCTCAGGAAGGTCAACGGGCACCAGCGCCAGGGCGCTGAGGACCCCGGCCGGAGCGGACTCGTCTAGTCCGAGTTGTCGGATGACCAGCGCCTGATAGGCCGTCATTAGACTTCGAGCGTTGGGGTCGGCACTTTCCGCCATATCCGCAGCCTCACGATACAAGCGCATCCCCCGATTAAGGTCCCCATGGGCCAAATATGCCAGCCCGAGCGTTGCGTTTAGTACGAAGTGATCATCGGCGGCCGGCTCAAGCAGACGAATGGCGTCCTCAGCCCGTCCGCTCATGGCTAACACGTATGCGGAGTTGTTAACAATCACCCTATCGCGCGGAAACATCGCGAGCGCGTGGTCCGCCACAACGACAGCTTCGGACCAACGGCTTTGTCCAATACCCATGCTGATGATCGCGGCAGCCGCAGCCATGGGGTTATTTGGCTCTAATTCAAACCACTCCTCCGCAGCAAATCCAGCGGATTCAGTGTCGCCTTCAAGGACAGCTAATTGGTGTCGGAAGTAGGCTCGGCGAATGGGGCTAGTGTTTGCGTCAAGACGAGCCATCGCCTGCCGAAGGACTGGCGCATCCTTTCCAGAACGCGCGATTTGTGCGAAATTGATAGCGATAGCCTCGTTGTCGGGGAACTCAGCCATAAGGTCCGCTAGACGCTGCACTGCACGGCGACGCTCCCAACGATCCAACTCGTACCGTAAGAGCGCGAGGTTCCCCAGAGCCGTGCCCTCGGTTAAGCGGTCCCCTTCTGTGTTGGCAATGCTGGCGGCTTCCTCTAGGAGAGTTAATGCGCGAGCCTTTTCGCCCCTCAGTACTCTCGTGCGTGCCTGAATCACTAGGACTTTCGAATCTACGACCCCCATCGACTTCAGAAAGGTGATCTCGGAGGTCACCCCATTGATGTCTCCTTGCGCGAGGAGGACGTCCATGTAGTGGAGAGAGATGTCCTTGCGACCCGGCGCGATGCGGGTGGCGCGCAACGCGATTCGAGTGGCCTTCCTAACTGAGCCAAGATTCCACAAGGCGATCGATAGATTCAGCAGTGCATCGACGTCGGCCGGCTCTTCCCTGACAGCCTCCCGCAGGTGGTGCACTGCTTGCTGCCACTGACCCGCCGTTGCTTGAAGATAGCCACGAAATGAGGCGGCCAAAGGTCCGTCATGCTGAGCGAGGATCTCCTCGGCCTCAATGGATCTCCCGAGCGAACTGGCGAGGACAGCGAAGGGCAGAATCATCGATCTATCCAGTGGCACGGTTCGCAGTGTGTCGTAGGCATACTCGCCATGGCCGCAACGCAGAAGCACTTCGGTCGCAATCCGCGCTGAAGGAGCGTCCGTCAGGGCAGCACCAGCCAGCGAGCGTTGCACACTCAGGTCGAGAGCCTCGCGCGCCGCCTCGGCCGCTGCGTCGCCCTCCCCTAGGGTGGCGTTGGTCTGTGCCAGCGCGGCGAGGCTAGTTGACGTACGTATGGCCTCAACGCGCTGAAGTGCCCGCACTTGGGAACGCTCGGCGTCGGCGCGGCGCAGGGCGGCCAGTGATTGCCAGGAACTGGTGCCGTTCTTGCCTCTACCGGCCATCAGCGACGCCACCTCACCACCCGGACGCACTGGTCCGACTCGTTCGGACGCGGTGCGTTCAGCGGGGCGGATCGCGTCTAACACTCCAAGGGCGTTCATGAGGCACTCCTACTCTCGGACTTACGGTTGGTGTGCCGGCTGGAAACAGAAAGGCGACGACTCAAAATATCGGCGCGACGCAGAAGCCAAGCAAGTCCATTGTCGGGTTTAAACTGGTTCCCAGGTTTCTGCTTGGGCTGCCTCATGGCCGGAACGGGATCACATACTTGACCTAGCAACTCAACCATTTCGTGCCGAATTGCCCGTGGGAATTCGTTCGACAAGTCTTCGATCGCCCGCCGAAACTGGGGGCGTAGTATTCCAAGATTACGCTGTCGTCCGTTGATAAAGTCTTGGCGGCCTTGTAGCTTCGCGTCCTGCCAGGAACCGATAGCCAAGGCGGTTATGGGGTGACCTGAAGCCAGTTCCGCTAGCAGAGACCCGAGACCATACAGATCTGCGTTCCGAAAGTCCGCTTCAGTGCTACCGCCCTGAAACCATAGGAACTCCGGTGGCGCGTGTCGCATGTCACCACGACCGAGTAAGTACTGGTGGAATGGAAGAGACGGGCCCAAGGCAAAGTCCTTTGAGCGACCCAGGTCAGCCAGGCGCACTTCAGACTCTCCCTTCTGGACCACGAGAAGGCAATTACTACTTTTCAAGTCACGGTGAGCAATCTTATTCAAGTGCATTTGATGCACACCCTTTACTGCACCGCGCCAGTGGCTAATCCGCTCGCCCCAAGGCAGATCGCGACGTTTCGCGGGGTCGACCACGAGTTCTTCCAGGACTCCGGAAGCCAATGCCATCACGTGATACTTGAACCCGATCGGAACTGGCATGCCGTTAAGGTTGAACTCGATGTCCGCGACTCCCGAATCAACCCAGTTGATTACGCCAGAGCACTTTATCAACTTCTGCAGCAACAAGCCCTCTCGGTCAAATTCACTAACCGATTCAGCGTTTCCGGCAGGTATCAGAATTTTGATCGCGAAGCGCGACCCCGTCGCGAGGTCGGTTGCCTCGAACACCAGTCCGAAAGCGCCTCCGCCTAGAAAAGCGTCAATCCGGTAGCCCGCTATCACCTGACCGATGAGCGCACTGTTCCAAGGGGTGGGTGTCACTAACTGACCCCAGTGGGGTACCGGCTGCGCAGTCGTTCTATCTCTTCCGGGTGGTCTTGAAGGATGCGGACGATGTCGCCTGGCACGGCCCCCTGCGCGAGAGCGATGACGTCGGCAGACACCCCGTAGTAAGACGAGAGCCGCTCGGAGACCCCTGAAGCAAGTCCGCGCTGCCCACGTTCCAGACGCGACAACTGAGAAGGAGCGACGCCAATGTCGGCAGCCGCACTTCGCAGCGACCGCCCCTGCTTGCGTCGCAGGTCGCGGAGAAGTGTCGCAGTCGTTGGGGTGCTCGCCACATCAGCAGGTTACGCGATGTTGCCACAGTTGGCAACATCGTTATTCTACCCGCGCAAATGACTAGCGGATTCGGATTATTAGCGACACCTGTCGCCAAAGTAGGTGACATGGAGCATAGTGCCTCTGCGCGCCGGGCAGGGTGAGGGTGGGGTGGAGCCCTGAGAACGCAAGGATACCCAGACTTGAGATTGCGTCATTCTGGGCGAAATGGGGCACGCGCAGAGCGGGCAGAGATATGCCTTCTTGTCAGCAGGTGGGTGCTCGGGTTAGGTCTCGGAGCGGGGCTGCGGCATGGGTGTTGCGCCGGGACGACTAGCCCTCAGGTCCGGCAGTGATCGCCTCGGGGCATGTCTCCGCCAGTGTTCTGGCGAGCTTCAAATTGTGTACGTCTGCACAGTGCGAAGTGGCACCAAGAGATTGTCGACGTCCCTAGGGTCCACCCGAATGATCCTTGGCCCAGACCGGTACGCCGTGAGATCGCCGGCCGCGATACGACGACGCAACGTCCGCGTACTGAGACCGGTACGCTCGGCGGCCCGCGACAGGGACTCGAACTGCCGCCGAACACTGAGCTGTGTTGGCTGGATTTGCTCCACATCTCCTTAAGCCCCCGGTTTGCTAGCGGAGTGTCAGAACAGCCAAGCCGATTGCGCAAACGGCGGGATACTTGTCGGCGACCTGGGTATAGCCCGACGGGTGCCGGGCACACGACATGATTGCTGACTGAGGTGAGGACCATGTCGATGACTCACGACGCCACCACAGCCGCCAGGGGTTCCCAGGAGTGAGTAAACGGGCGTGCGCAACTGTCACACTACTGACACGGCGGAACCGGAAACGGTGTCTATGCAGGTCAGAAGCTTTGAGCGGAGATTCCCGCCACCTCCACTTTCGTGGTCACGTCACACTGCTCAACTCAAGAGCGAGTTCAACGACAAAGCCCGGCCCCCTTGACGGGATGCCGGGCTTTGTTGCGGAGGTATGCAGTCAGGTGGCGACTCTGTCGCTGGTGACGCCGCTTGGGTCGACAATCACCGCGGGCCGCCGCGACCGTCGTTCGTTGAGCGCCAAACCGGTGATGCTGGCCACTACGATTGCCAGCCCGACCCAGCGGCTCGTGGTGAGCGTCGCATCGAGCATCGTGACGCCTACGACGGCGGCGGTCACCGGGAACATTAACTCTGCCAGAGTCGCCCGTGATGCGGCCGTGCGCTGCAGCCCGACGTAGTACAAGGCCAACGCCAAGAGCCCTGGGATAAGCGCCAGCGCGATCAGCGACGGTGCCTTCTCGATGGGCATCGTCCAGTGAGCCCCCAAGATAGCCACAATGATCGCCGCAGATGGCAGTCCGAAGACGAAGCGCAGCACCAACGTGTCGCGTGCCCCCAAATCGGTGCCCACCAGGCGCCCAAGCACCGTCCCGCCAGCCCATAGCGCGGCTGCCCCTAACGCCAATGCTGCGGCCTGGGCATCCGCGATGGCAATCGAGAACGGATCCGCGAAGCTCAGCATCCATGCACCGATCAACGCGGGCACGGCAAACCAGGCGAAGCGAGGTCGGAGCCGCTCACCCAGCAAGGCGGCCGCCAAGGCAATAGCCACCAGCGGTTGGAGTTTTTGCAACACCTGCGGCGTGATCGGGTCGCCGTAGGCGAAGGCGGCGGTAAAAAGGGTCGTCGCAAGCGCCGAGGAGCCCGCACCGATGATGACGGCCGCGGCTCGCACCCGGGCTGGAGCCTGCGCCCAACGACGCAGCGCGGACAGCGCCCAGGGTGACAGCAGCGCCACGATGATGACGTGCTCGTACAACACGATGGTCGACGCGTCCACGGCCCCGGCTAGGGGCTCGCGCAGCAAGGCAGAGGAGCCCCACAGTGATGCGGCGATCGCGACTAACCAGGTGCGGTCACGCGTCATACGGTGCTGCGATCGCCACCTGATGTGGCCTCGGCCTGCTCCTGCTCGGCAACCTTGGCGCGGACGTCGTCCATATCCAAACCCTTGACCTGGGTCAGCAGGGACTCCAAGGCCGGTGCAGGCAGTGCGCCTGGCTGCGCGAACACGAGGATGCCCTCACGGAAGGCCATGATCGTCGGGATGGACGTAATGGCGGCGTTCGCAGCCAAGCCCTGCTGGGCTTCAGTGTCGATCTTGCCAAACACCACGTCGGCGTGCTTCTCGGATGCCTCTTCGAAGATGGGCCCGAATTGCTTGCACGGGCCACACCACTCCGCCCACCAGTCAACGAGCACGATGTTGTGCTCGTCCAAGGTGGCGTCGAAGGTCTCTTCCGTCAGTTCGATAGTGCTCATGCAGGGTGAACCCACGATGGCTCGTTGCGATTCCCCCATTGCCGCGGGTCATGGGCCACAATGTTGCGATGAGCCCTGTTCCTTCTGTGTCCAACTCCATTACCGTTCGGATCGATCTGCCGGCGCGAGTCACTGCCGTCAGCGAGACGACACGAGCGGTTGAGCTTGCCGGTGGCCTGGTCACCGCCGTGGATATTACAGAGTCGGGCACGCAACGACTGCAAGCCGACTTCACCATCGCCACCTCCGGTACAGAGCATGCGGAAAGTGTCGTCGAGGCCATCCGCGAAGTTGAAGGGGTCGAGGTCGGCAACGTCAGCGACCGTGTCTTCCTGGTCCACTTGGGCGGCAAACTGAGCGTCGAATCGAAGCTGCCGATCCGCAACCGCGATGACCTCTCGCTGGTCTACACCCCCGGTGTGGCCAAGGTCTGCATGGCGATTTATAACAAGCCCGAAGACGCCCGACGGTTGACGATCAAGCGCAACACGGTGGCCGTGGTGACCGACGGAACAGCGGTTCTGGGGCTGGGCAATATCGGGCCCTTGGCAGCCATGCCGGTCATGGAGGGCAAAGCGGCATTGTTCAAAAAGTTTGCGGGCATCGATGCCTTCCCCATCTGTTTAGACACCACTGACACCGAGGAGATCATCCGCACGGTGAAAGCCATCTCCCCAGGGTTTGCCGGCATCAACCTCGAAGATATCTCTGCGCCGCGATGCTTCGAGATCGAGCGCAGACTCCGCGACGAGTTGGATATTCCGGTCTTCCACGACGATCAACACGGCACAGCGATCGTCTGCCTCGCGGCGCTGAGCAATGCACTGCGAGTGGTCAAGAAGAACATTGGCGACGTGCGCATCATCTTGTCCGGGGCGGGCGCCGCGGGCACGGCCATCATCCGGCTGCTGCTCCAAGCCGGCGCTGGCAACGTAGTCGTAGCCGACGTGCACGGACTGGTCCACCCCAACCGTCACGACATCCACGATGGCGACGACGAAAATCTGCAGTGGATCGCTGATCACACCAATTCCACCAAGATGACCGGCACTCTTAAGGAGGCCATGGTCGGTGCCGATGTGTTCATAGGGGTCTCGGCGGGCAACATCTTGACCGGAGAAGACATCGCCACCATGAACACGGACTCAATCGTCTTCGCGATGGCCAACCCGGTGCCCGAAGTCGATCCGGCCGAGGCTGGCAAATACGCCACCGTCGTGGCTACCGGGCGTAGCGACTTCGCCAATCAGATCAACAACGTGCTCGTTTTCCCGGGCGTCTTCCGTGGGCTCATCGACGCCCACACGGATGAGGTGACAGACGAAATGCTGCTCGCCGCTGCCGTGGCGCTCGCGAACGTGGTGGGCGATGACGAGCGCAACCCGACATACATCATCCCCAGCGTCTTCAACCCGAAGGCGACCAAGGCTGTGGCCGAGGCCGTGGAGGCCACTGCGCGCGCACGTGCCCAGAACAAGAGCTGACTGGGGCTGGGGGCGCGGTCTGGGGCTGCTGACCTTCGCTGTCCTCCTGCTGTTCCAGGTCTACGCCCTGTACGTCATCACCCCAGGTTCCGGGGCGAGTCTGCCGTATGCGGACAAAATGGCTCACACCGCTATGTTCGCTACCCCGGCGGCATTGGCTGCGGCGCTTCGCTGGCGATGGGCCCTCGCCGTCTTAGTGGTCCATGCTGTGGTCAGCGAGCCGCTGCAGGGCGCGTTGACTGCGACTCGGCAGGTCGACGCGTGGGACGCTGTAGCCGACATGATCGGCATCGCTGTGGGTGTGGCGGCAGTGAGTCAGTGGAGAAGCGACCGGCCCCGACGGGCTGGGGAGGGTGCTCAATGACCGACGTAGAGCCCCGCCTGACCGGCCGGCTGCTGGTGGCCATGCCCGCGCTCGACGATTTCTTCGACCGTTCGGTGGTTCTCATCCTCAATCACGGTGACGAGGGCACCCAGGGCGTCGTGCTCAACAAGCCGCTGGACGCTGGCGTGAACGCGGTATTGCCTCAGTGGCACGAGCACGTCAGCAGGCCCGCGACCCTCTACCAAGGTGGCCCCGTCGGCATGGACACCGCAATGGGGCTGGTGCGTATGGATGGCGACCGCAGCGATACGGTCGTCGGCGTCGACCTCATCGCCGATGGCGTCGGGCTGCTCGACCTGGATGCGCCAGCGGAACTGATCGTGCCGCACGTGCAAGCTATGCGCGTTTTCGTGGGGTATGCGGGCTGGATGCCCGGACAGTTGCGCGACGAGATCGACGCGGGAGCATGGCAGGTCGTGGACGCCGAGCCCAGCGATGCTTTCAGGGCGGCGGCCGACACGTTGTGGCATGACGTGGTGATGCGTCAGCGGGACTCGGTGGCCTGGCTCTCGACCTACACCGAAAGTCCCGAGTCCAACTGAAGCGCAGACCGCGCTCGCGTCCCACGGTGCCGCGGCCAACACGTCGTAGAATCAGCGGATGGACGCAGCGATGACTTCGATGAGCCAGCCCCTCGATTCGCCGGAGGCACCCGAGCGCCCCGGCACCTCCACCGGTCTCTTGGAACGCGAAGACACGCGCGTCACCCCGGAGCTCAGTGAGCCAGGAGACCACGAACGCTTGGCGCACTACGTCCGCAAGGAAAAGATCATGGAAAGCGCCATGTCCGGGGAGCCCGTCACTGCACTGTGCGGCAAAGTGTGGACACCGGGCCGCGATCCGAAGAAGTTCCCGGTCTGCCCCACGTGCAAAGAAATTTACGAGGGTCTGCGGGCTCCGCAAGACGGCGGCGAGTAGGACGCTGCGTCCCTACGCGCTGCCCGGTAGCACGGCGACCGGGCAGACTGCATACCACTGCAGTCCGGGCATGTCGCCCGAAAATATTGCCTATCCTGGGCGGCGATGAGCACCTCAGCAGCCTCCCACCTTTCCCCGTCCTACCCGGAGCGGGCTGCGTGGGGAACCGCCGAGAAGTTGCGCGCTTGGCAGGCCGATGCCCTGAAGACTTATCTGGCCGAGAGGCCCAAAGACTTCCTGGCCGTCGCGACCCCCGGGGCAGGCAAAACCACCTTCGCGCTGCGGATCGCTACCGAACTCATGGACCGCGGCGAGATCGAGCGGGTCACCGTGGTCGCCCCCACCGAGCACCTGCGCACTCAATGGGCTGACGCCGCCGCCAAGGTCGGGATCAACATCGACCCCACCTTCAGCAACAGCCAGGGCCGGCACGGTGCCGAGTTTCAGGGCATCGCCGTGACGTATGCCGGAGTGGCCAGCAAGCCGTTGTTGCACCGGGCGAGAACCCAGGCTGCGCGCACTCTGGTGATCTTGGACGAGATCCACCACGGCGGTGACGCGATGTCGTGGGGGGATGCCATCCGGGAAGCGTTCGAGCCGGCCACGCGTCGACTGGCCCTGACCGGCACGCCGTTTCGCTCGGACACGGCAGCGATCCCGTTCGTACGTTATGAAATGGACGAGCAAGGCATCCTGCGTTCGCGGGCGGACTACACCTACGGATACGGCGAAGGTCTGCGGGACGGGGTCGTGCGGCCTGTCCTGTTCCTGGCCTACGGCGGGGGTATGCGGTGGCGCACCAAAGCCGGCGACGAGATCCACGCCCGACTCGGCGAAGCGGTCACCAAGGATGTCACCGCCCAAGCGTGGCGCACCGCGCTGGAACCCACCGGGGAATGGATCCCAGCTGTGTTGGCGGCCGCCAACACACGGCTGACGCAGGTGCGGCGCCACGTGCCCGACGCTGGCGGTTTGGTCATCGCCACCGACCAAGCCAACGCTCGGGCCTACGCCAAGCAACTTGAGGCCATCTGCGGCGAGAAGGTCACGGTGGTGCTCTCCGACGATGCCGGGGCCTCACGCCGGATCGAAGAATTTGGGGCCAGTGAGTCGCGGTGGATGGTCGCGGTTCGGATGGTGTCCGAAGGGGTGGATGTGCCTCGGTTGTGTGTGGGCGTCTATGCGACCTCGACGTCGACGCCCTTGTTCTTCGCCCAAGCCGTGGGGCGGTTGGTGCGGGCCCGGCGCCGGGGCGAGACGGCATCTGTGTTTTTGCCGAGCGTGCCGATCATCTTGGCCCATGCCGGCAACCTCGAGGTCGAGCGCGACCACGCCCTGGACCGGCCCAACGATGGCGATGACGACGACTTGTGGTCGGCCGAAGACGGTCTGCTCAACGCGGCGGCGGCGGGGGAGAAGGCGCTGGATACCACCGGCAAGTTCGAGGCGCTGGAGTCCGACGCGCAGTTTGACCACGTGCTTTTCGACGCCGAGCAGTTTGGCCTCGGCGCGTTGCCGGGCAGCGATGAGGAGCAGGACTACCTGGGCCTGCCCGGGTTGTTGGAGCCCGATCAGGTGGCTCACGTGTTGCGCGATCGTCAAAGCAGACAGGTCCGCACCGGCGGAGGTCGCGAGGCCGCGGCTAGCGTTGCGGCTCACCGAGCCCTCGCAGAGCATCGCAAAGAACTGAATAAGCTCGTGTCTGCATACGCTCGGAAGTCGGGCCAGTCGCATGCCATCGTGCACGCCGAGTTGCGGCGCACCTGTGGTGGGCCCGAGCTGGCCACCGCCCACAGCGACCAGGTGCAGGAGCGCATCGAGACTCTGCGAAAGTGGTTCGTCGGCCGCCGTTAAGAGCGTATGTCTCATCGCTCACAGGCAAACGCCGCCAGTGTTTTTCATAAAACGTCAGGTAAGTTCCGTTTTACGAAAAATGCCTCGCCGTCACTCCTGCCGCTGCTCAGATCAAGGGCGCAAGGAGACATCACGGCGTGGATCATGCTGCATCCCGGAGAATCATTCTCGCTCACGGCCATCAGTGCAGCTGTCGGCGTTTTCTGCAGCCACGGTGATGCGAGAGGTTGATCGGCTAACTGCTGCCGGTTTCGTGAAGGAGCACAGGGTGGAGAACGTGAGGTTTGTCAAAGCTGACACAGAGAATGTCGTGTTTGACTCGCTAGCCTGACTGATGGCGGCGGCCTTTGGCACCATCCCCGTGCTGCGCGAGAAGCTCCATGATGTTGACGGGAATCTTGAGGCATACATTTACGGCTCCTAGGCTGCACGGCACGGAGAGATTCCCGGGCCGGTTCCGGATGACGTCGATGTTCTTGTCATCGGCACGAGCGACCTTGACGTGCTGGATCACGTAGCGGCTGATGCTGGTAGGCAGTTGGGTCGCGAAGTCAGCATCCGACGAGTGCGGCCCGAGGTGTGGGACTCCTCAACCGAGGACTCCTTTAAGACAACGGTCAGTGCCCGCCCACTCGTTTCGCTTATGCGTGGTGAAGCCTCATGACTCGCTGGGAGACCGGAGCCGGCGAGGTATCGGCCATGACCGCGGGCGGGCATGTGGAACTGGTGACACCCTCAAACGCCAACGCTGAGCGTCTCCTCGTAGAGGCCCACCGTCACCTTCGATCGGCCAACGCTTTAGCCGAAGACGATCCCTCGGGCGCTGACGATGTGCTGTATTCGGCAGCACGCAAGTCCTTGGCGGCCGTCTTGGCGGCTCAGAGCCCACGCGCTACGAGCAGGGGCGGGCATGTAGCGGTGCAAGAGGCCATTGGCCACCAACTGGGTAGTTCAAGCAGCGTCATGAAGCCATAGTTGAGGCCATGCGGAAACTCCTGACTCACGTCGGCTTCTGGGCATAGAAGCGACTCTCCGCGCGGGTGACACGCCCGACAAAAACGGCCACAGGGAGCACGTGAACCCTGTGGCCGCTCTGGACGGGCGAGGCGGCGGGACACTGCGTCACCCCACACCGATCAGTACAAGAACATGGGCTTCCCACGCACGTGTCGAACCTTGGGGCGGTAGTTCTGCAGGTCGTACAGCTCGTCGATGTCCACCCGCTTGACGCCTTCGCCGGTGACCGAGATCGGCACCGAGGAGTAGGTGCCGTTGCGCAGCGCCACCATCCGACCTGTTGACCCGTCGAGGGCCAAGTCGGCGGCCATCACGGCGTAGTTCGTGGCCACCATAAGGTCGAGGGAGTCCGGGCTGCCCGAACGCATCAAGTAGCCGATTTGCTGGTAGACGATGTCTTGCCCGGTCCGTTCCTTGATCAGCTCCCCGGTGAGTTGGCCGATCCCGCCCAGTTTGCGGTGGCCGTAGGCATCGGCGTCACCCGAGAGCATCATGTCGCCGCCCTCGATCGTGGCACCCTCAGAGATGGTGCACATCGCGTACTTGCTCGGGTTACGTCCCTTGTCGGCCACCAGCAACTCGCTGAGCCGGTCGATGTCGAACGGCACCTCGGAGATCAGCGCTCGATCAACCCCCGCCAGGTAGGCCGTGATGAGCGACGTCTCGCCGGAGTAGCGGCCAAACAACTCGACGACCGCGATCCTCTCGTGGGACCCGGTGGAGGTCCGCAAATTGTGAATGAACTGAACGCCGCGGGTGATTGCGGTAGAGAAGCCGATGCAGTAGTCGGTGCCGTGCACATCGTTGTCCATGGTCTTCGGGATGGCGATCGTGGGCACGCCCTCTTGGTGCATCCTCAGTCCGTAGGACAGCGTGTCGTCGCCGCCGATCGGGATCAGCACGTCGATGCCCATGTGCCCCAGCACCTTCAACGCGTGCCCGGTGAAGTCGTGCGGCCCGTCTCCCTCGGCTTGGTCGAGCAAGAAGTCGGGCACATCTTTGGTCGGCATTTTTCCAGGGTTGGTCCGCGAGGAGTGCAGGAACGTCCCGCCGCTGCGGTCGACCGTGCGCACCCGCGCGGGATCCAGGGTGATGAAGTTCGCCTCGATGGTGGCCGGGTCGTCAAGGTTGGTGGTGGCCAGCCCGCCCCAGCCGCGTCGGATTCCGACCACTTCGTGGCCCGCCTCGTGAACTCGATTGACCACCGCTTTGATGCACGGGTTGAGTCCTGGGACGTCGCCCCCACCGGTCAGAATGCCGATCCGCATACACCTGTTCCTTTCGGTTGGTTGGTGCCTTATCTCGCCTGGGACATATTAGTGGCACACGTCACAACCACCGCTTCGGTATGCCGACCGGTTGCCGGATCACTCGCAGCGGGCAATAGTGCGGGGATGAGTCAAGCCCCGACCCCCGGCACCTACGACGGCCACGGCGACGTGCCGATCGGCGACTACGGATTCCTCAGCGACGGCGAAGTGTCCGCGCTGGTCTCACCGGGTGGGTCGATCGATTGGATGTGCGTCCCGCGCTTCGACTCCCCAAGTACTTTCGGGCGGGTGTTGGGCCGACACGCCGGTTCCTTCGGGCTGGCGCCCAGCGATGCACAGGTGCCAGCCGCCCGTCGGTACCTGCCGGGGACCATGGTTTTGGAGACCAGTTGGGGCACCGACACCGGTTGGATGATCGTGCGCGACGTGCTCCTGATCGGCCCGTGGCACCACAGCGAAGACCGCTCCAACACCTACAAACGCACGCCGACTGACTACGAGGCCGAGCATATTCTGTTGCGCACCATCCGCTGTGTCTCCGGCGAAGTGCAGACCACGATGGATTGCGAGCCTGTGCTCGACTACGGCCGGGCGCACGTGACCTGGACCTACAGCGACGACTCCTACAACCAGGCCGTGGCCACGGTCGTGGACGATGAGGGCATCGATCTCGAATTGACGCTGACCTCCGACATGCGGATGGGCTTTGAGGGCGGACAGGCGCAAAGCCGCACGCTGCTCAAAGCGGGGGAACAGCGATACGTCGCGTTGTCCTGGAATGGTGCGCCGCCGCCGATGGACTTCGAGGACGCCTACAAACGTCAGGTCTACACCGCCCACCACTGGCAACACTGGCTAGCCCGCGGCACCTTCCCCGACCACCCGTGGCGTACCTACCTGCAGCGCAGCGCCTTGACGTTGAAGGGTCTGACGTACGCGCCAACCGGGGCGATCGCCGCCGCGGGCAGTACCTCATTGCCGGAGACGATCGGCGGCGGGCGCAACTACGACTACCGATTCACGTGGATCCGCGATGCCACCTTCGCGCTGTGGGGGTTGTATTCGCTCGGGTTCGACTGGGAGGCGTTGGACTTCTTTGCCTTCATCGCGGACGTAGCCAGCGGGGATGACGACCTGCAGATCATGTACGGCATCGGTGGCGAGAGGGAGCTCACCGAAGAAGTGCTCGACCACCTCCCCGGGTATGCCGACTCGCGCCCCGTGCGTATCGGTAACGCTGCCTACTCACAAAAACAGCACGATGTGTGGGGCGCCTTGCTGGACTCGGTCTATTTGCACGACAAGTCTGCTGACCACCTCGACAACCGAGTTTGGCCGATCCTGGAGACGCAGGTCGAGCAGGCGATCAAGCACTGGAAGGACAAGGATGCCGGGATCTGGGAAGTCCGGGGAGAGCTGCAGCACTTCACCTCTTCGAAGATCATGTGCTGGGTCGCGGCCGACCGGGGAAGCCGTCTTGCTGAGCTCTACGGCGAGCACAAGCGGGCTAAGGAGTGGACCAAGGCCGCCGAGGAGATGAAGGCCGATATCCTTGAGCATGGCGTGGACAAGCGGGGCGTCTTCACGCAGTACTACGGCACCGACGCGCTCGACGCCTCCCTGTTGTTGGCGGTTCTACTGCGTTTCCTGCCCGGCGACGACAAACGGATTAAGGCCACGGTGCTGGCCATCGCCGACGAGTTGACGGTCGACGGGCTGGTGATGCGCTACAAGGTCGACGAGACCGACGACGGATTCGAGGGCGAAGAGGGCACCTTCACGATCTGTTCGTTCTGGCTGGTCAGCGCGCTGTGCGAGATTGGAGAGTTGGAGCGGGCCCGCCGGCTCTGCGCCAAGTTGCTCTCGCTCAGCGGCCCTCTTGAACTGTATGCCGAGGAGATCGACGCCGAAAGCGGTGCCCATCTGGGCAACTTCCCGCAAGCGTTCACCCACCTCGCCCTCATCAACGCCGTCCAACACGTCATCAAACTCGAGCGGCACAACTCATAGCGTGGTAGTTGGGTCGCTCACCATAGGCGGATCCTCAAAAGGAGCCACGAGCCGAACCAGATCTCAGGTGTGCTGCACGGCACGTTGCGGCGACAGCGATAACGGGTCACGATGACCCTGACTTGGTCCCGCCCCCTGCGCGGACCACGAACGTTCTGCGGAGGAAAAAGATGGGTCACAACAACGGTCGAGCAGCCTCGCTGCTGGCGCAGTCGCCGAATCAACTGTTCATCGACGGCGAGTTCGTGGACGCCGAAGGTGGCGCGACTTTTGAGGTGCTCAACCCCGCTACCGAAGAGGTGCTGTGCTCCGTCGCCGACGCCAGCCCTTCCGACGGCATGCGCGCCTTGGAGGCAGCGGCAGCGGCCCAAGCAGACTGGGCGGCGACGACCGGCCTGCAGCGGCACGGCATACTCCTGCGCGCCTTTGAGTTGATGATCGAGCGCAAAGACGACCTGGCCCTGTTGATGACCCTCGAGATGGGCAAGCCGCTGGCCGAATCCGCAGGGGAGATCGGATATGCCGCTGAGTTCTTCCGGCATTTTGCCGCTGAGGCGCTGCGTGGTGCTGGTGGCTATCAACCTTCCCCTCAGGGTGGAGCGCGCTTCATCGTGACTCGCCAACCCGTTGGCCCTTGTCTGCTCATCACCCCCTGGAACTTCCCGATGGCCATGGGCACCCGCAAGCTCGGCCCCGCGCTCGCTGCCGGCTGCACCAGCGTGCTGAAGCCCGCGCAGCAGACGCCGCTGTCGATGCTCGCTCTCGCCGGGATCCTCGCCGAAGCGGGGGTGCCGGCTGGGGTGGTCAACATCATCCCGACCAGCACGTCGGGTGCGGTCATGGAGCCGCTGATCACCTCGGGGATTGCCCGCAAACTGTCGTTCACCGGCTCGACCGGAGTGGGCAAGGTCTTGATGAAGCAGAGTGCTGAGAAGGTGCTGCGCACTTCCATGGAACTCGGCGGCAACGCTCCCTTCCTGGTGTTTGCCGATGCCGAGATCGACGAGGCTGTTGCCGGGTGTATGCAGGCCAAGATGCGCAACATGGGGGAGGCGTGCACTGCTGCCAACCGCATCTACGTGCACTCCAGCGCGATCAACGACTTCGCGGCCAAACTCACCGAGAAGATGGCGGCGCTGACCGTTGGTGATGGCACCGCAGACGGCAGCCAGGTCGGGCCGCTTATTGATGACAAGGCGCAGGCCAGTGTGGACGAATTGGTGCAGGATGCCGTCAGCGGTGGAGCCGTCGTTCATACCGGCGGACAGCGCCCAGACGGGCCGGGCTACTACTATCCGCCCACAGTGTTGACGGGTGTTTCTCCCTCGGCTCGGATGGCCAAAGAAGAGATCTTTGGTCCTGTCGCCGCGCTGGTGTCCTTCGAGACCGAGGACGAGGCTGTCGCCTACGCCAACGACACCGAGTACGGGCTGGTCGCCTACGTCTTCACCAACGACCTACGTCGGGCGTTGCGCGTTGCCGAGCGCATCGATGCTGGGATGGTCGGGCTTAACCAGGGCGTCGTGTCCAACCCATACGCCCCCTTTGGTGGGGTCAAGGAATCAGGACTTGGGCGTGAGGGCGGATCAGTAGGTATTGAGGAGTATCTCGACACGAAGTACATCGGTATCGCAATGTGAAAGAGTGGCTGACATGAGCCAACAGCCCGGGTGGTACGACGACCCGCAAGACATCCAGGTCCTGCGCTACTGGGATGGGGTTCAGTGGACCAATCACACCAGCCCTCGCCAGCGCCCGAACTTGGACCAAACCCGCAATGCGCGGATGGACGAGCAGAATCCATACGGTGGATCGCCTCAGCAGTCGTCGCCCAGCGGGTACGGCTCATCGACCGGTTATCAACCGATGCCTGGTGGCGGGTTCGACGTGAGCAATGGGCCGAGCACGCCGGACGGGCAGCAGATTTCTGGCTGGTGGAGGCGCTTCTTCGCCCGAGTCCTCGACGGTCTTCTATTGGGCTTGCTGACCTATGCGCTGATTCCTGTGGTGGCCCCAGAATTCCTGGACAGCGTTCAGCGGTTCGTTCAAGCCTTCACCACGGCGGGCGCGACGCCGACTGACGCTGAGTCTGCTGCTTTGATCGATGACCTCTCCGCCCAGTCTGTGCGCATTGGGTTGACGAGCGCTGTGCTGAGCCTGGTCTACGAGATCGTGTTTTTGAAGAGGTTCTCGGCCACCCCAGGCAAGTTGGCGTTGGGTTTGCGCGTCCGGCTTCGGGACCAGCCTGGCCCGTTGACGTGGAGCACGAGCAGCGTTCGAGGCTTGGTTTGGTATGGGCCGTCGTTGCTGGGGGCAGTCCCCACGATTGGTTTGGTGGGCTCGCTGTTCCAGATCGTGAACGGTCTATGGCCGCTGTGGGACGCGCAGAAGCAGTCGCTCAACGACAAGGTCGCTAAGACCAACGTGGTGCGTAAGAGCTAGACGAGCGCGACGCCTTCATCGCTGAGAAGCTCGAAGGCCAGCGCGGTGCTTTCGGCGCCCACACCGGCCGTGAGGGCGAGCAGCACACTGGTCGTGAAGCCCTCGCGGGCGGCGTCGAGTGCCGTTGCCTTGACGCAATAGTCGGTCGCGAGTCCCACAACATCGACTTCCTCGACGTTCTGGTCCCGGAGCCACGCGGTCAGTTGCACCGTCTCGCCCTCGACTTCGGCGCTACCTTCGAAACCGCTGTAGGCCGCGACATACTCACCTTTGCGGAAGATTGCTCGAACGTGCTCCAAGGCGCCCTCGAGCTCGGGGCGGAAGTGCGACCCCTGCGTGCCAACCTCGCAATGGACCGGCCATGAATCGCTGAAATCTGGGTCGGGCGAGAAGTGAGCGCCCGGGTCGATGTGCCAGTCAGCGGTGGCGGCAATCACGGCATACTCGTCGTAGTGGGTTGCTACGTGCTCGCTGATCTTGCGCGCAACGTCGATCCCGCCCGTGACTGGCAGCGACCCTCCTTCGCAGAAGTCGTACTGAACGTCCACGATTACCAGTGCCTTCGTCATGTCGAGAACCCTAACGAAAGGCCTTCGCGATGCACGGTCGAGGCCAGGCCAGGCCAGGCCAGGCCCTGTTAGTCCAGGTAGATGGTCGGAAGGGCGGGGTCACCCTCCGACATCCGCAAGGCTCGTGTAGGCAGCTCGGCTAGTGACGCTGCGTGACGCTCACGCGCCGTGTGAGCGTCCGTGGGTACAGTCACCTGACCGTCGCGCATCAACTGCACCAACAAGTCCCGGTCGTCGCCATCGTCGGCCGGGACTTGCCCTATGCCGATCACCTCTTCTTGGGCCACCCCCGTGCTGTTGCGTCGGCGCAACGCGTACTTCCGTCCACCGACAGACTTCTTGTCTCTGCTGATCTTGGCGACGTCCTCCATCTGCCCGGCATCGTTGGCTCGGGCCACCAGTTTGTAGACCATGCCCGCCGCCGGTGCCCCGGACCCGGTCACTACCTTTGTGCCGACCCCGTAGACGTCCACCGGAGCTGCCTGCAGCGCGGCGATCGCGTACTCGTCGAGGTCCGAGGTCACCACTATGCGGGTCCCCGTCGCACCCAAATCGTCGAGTTGCTTGCGGACCTCACGAGCACCGGAGACTAGGTCGCCGGAGTCTAGGCGCACCGCCCCAAGCGACGTCCCAGCCAACTCAACGGCCAGGTTCACCCCGGCCGGGATGTCGTAGGTGTCCACCAGTAGCGTCGTGTCGGTCCCAAGACTAGTCAGCTGCGAAACAAACGCGGCCCGCTCGTCGTCGTGCAGCAACGTGAAGGAGTGTGCGGCCGTGCCGAGGGTCGGCACGCCGTGACGTCGCCCGGCTTCGAGGTTCGACGTGCTGGTGAACCCCGCGATGTATGCCGCCCGGGCAGCCGCCACGGCCGATTGCTCGTGAGTGCGCCGCGAACCCATCTCCACACAGGGCCGGCCCTCGGCAGCCGAAGCCATCCGCGACGCGGCAGAAGCCACGGCCGAGTCGTAGTTGAGGATCGACAGGATCATTGTTTCGAGGATGACTCCCTCGGCAAACGTCGCCTCGACCACCATCAGCGGTGAGCCTGGGAAGTAACACTCACCTTCGGCATACCCCCAGATGTTGCCGTTGAAGCGGTAGGACGCCAGGTAATCCAACGTCTGCTGATTGACCACATCTGTCTGCGCCAAGAACTCGATCTCGTCCTCAGCGAAACGGAAGTGCTCCAGCGACTCCAAGATGCGCCCCGTGCCAGCTAGCACCCCGTAGCGGCGACCGGACGGAAGCCGGCGAGCGAACGCTTCGAACACACACGGACGCGTGGCGTGCCCAGTGGCCAGCGCGGCCTGCAGCATCGTCAATTCGTAGTGGTCGGTCAGCAACGCAGAACTGGGTGCAGTCATGTCAGGCACTTTAGAGTGGTGGCCGTGTCAGACTTTGCACCCCACTCATCTCAGCCGCCCGGCGGCCCTGAGGTCACGCCTGGCCGTCGTAGCGACGTCGCCGTTCTGGAACGCCCAGAAGCAGACACGCCGTGGGTGACGCTGGTATGGAACGACCCGGTCAACCTGATGTCCTACGTGACGTGGGTGCTGCAAAACCACTTCGGTTACCCAAGGAGCAAGGCCGAAACGCTCATGCGCGATGTGCATGAGCAAGGCCGAGCGGTGGTCTCGACCGGAGCGCGGGAAAAGATGGAAGCCGACACCGAGGCCATGCACGGGTACGGCCTGTGGGCAACGTTCCAGAAGGACGACTAGATGGCGAAGGCGTTCGTGCGCAAGAAGGGCCGCATCGTCGGGCGGATGGACGCCGGTGAAATTGACGTCGTCGTGCAGTTGCTGCGCCAGACCCGAGACTTCGTGGCACCCACCCATGCCGAGACTGGCGACCCGTTGATGGATCTCATCGCCGGGATGGGGGAGTCCGACGCCGCACCGCAAGAGCCTGAAGATCCGGCGTTGCTTCGGCTGCTGCCTTCGGCGCATCGCAGTGACAAAGAACAAGCGGCAGAGTTCAGGGCGCTGACCGAGAACTCGCTGCGGCAACGCAAAACGCGCAACCTCGACGTCGCCATTGCGGCTCTCGAGGCCGGTGACGGAACGAAGATCACGCTGGACGACGCGCAAGCCCAAGCGGTAGCCATCGCCTTGACCGACGTGCGACTGGTGTTGGGGGAGCGCCTCGAATTGCGAACTGACGAGGATTCGAGCGCGCTGCACGACGAGCTGAGGGAGGCGGCGCGCGGTGGAGTGGCCAGCGAAGACCTCGACCCGACCAGAATCCAACAGATGGCGTACTACGACTTCCTCTCGTGGCTACAGGAAGGCATCACGCTGGCCTTGATGGACGAGTGATCATCTAGTCTGATTCGCACCATGACGACCCACTCCGCACCTGCACCCGCCTTCGAATCCCAGCCCATCGTGGGCGCCGACGTCCGCGTTCGGTTCGCGCCCTCACCGACCGGCACCCCGCACGTCGGGATGGCCCGCACGGCGCTGTTTAACTGGGCTTTTGCGCGCCACCACGGGGGCACCTTTGTCTTCCGGATCGAAGACACCGACGCGAGCCGCGACTCCCAAACCTCCTTCGACGAGTTGATCGATGCGCTCGGTTGGTTGGGTCTGGACTACGACGAGGGTCCCGGGGTGGGCGGCCCGTTCGGCCCCTACCGGCAGAGCGAGCGTGCCGAGAGCCACCGCCGCGTCGCCGCCGATCTGTTGGACGCGGGCTACGCGTATGAGTCGTTCGCTACGCCTGCGGAAGTCGAAGAGCGTCACCTCGCGGCAGGGCGAGACCCCAAGCTGGGCTACGACAACTACGACCGCGACCTCAGCGCTGAGCAGCGCGCCGCATACCGCGCCGAAGGCCGTGAGCCCGTGCTGCGGTTGCGTATGCCGGACGAGGACATCACCTTCGGTGATCTCGTGCGTGGCGAAGTCACCTTTGCCGCCGGCATCGTGCCGGACTTTGTCATCATGCGCACCGGGGGAAAGCCGCTCTACACCTTGGTCAACCCGGTCGACGATGCAGCGATGGGTATCACCCACGTCATCAGGGGCGAAGATTTGCTGTCGTCGACTCCCCGCCAGATCGCTCTCTATCGCGCCTTGATCGCCATCGGCGAGGCCGCAGCGGTCCCGACCTTCGGCCATCTGCCGCTGGTGCTGGGCGAGGGCAACCGGAAACTGTCGAAGCGCGACCCTGCGTCCAATCTCTTCTTGCACCGCGAGCGAGGTTTCTTGCCCGAGGGCATGATCAACTACCTGGCACTGCTGGGCTGGGCTATCGGCGGCGACCGGGACGTCTTCACCCCCGCAGAGCTGGTTGAGGCCTTTGACATTCAGCAGGTCAACCCCAACCCCGCGCGCTGGGACCAGACCAAAGCCGAAGCGATCAATGCCGAGCACATCCGGTCCCTGGAGCCAGCCGATTTCGCGTCACGCCTGCTGCCCGCGATGCAGGATTGCGCCGCGATGCCTAAGCCCGCAACTAGTGCGGAGGCGGCCGTCCTGATGAAGATCGCGCCGCTGGTGCAGACCCGAGTCCAAGTGCTGGCCGAGGCCGCGCCGATGGTGGTGCCGTTCTTCACCCCCGACGCCGACTTGTCGATTGCCCCCGATGCCTTCGGTCAACTCAAAGACTCTGCGGCGCAGGTTTTAGAGGCTGCTTTGACGGCTTTAGAGCCCCTGTCCGGAACCGTAGGGGAGCCGATGGGCGAAAGCGTAGCCTGGCGAAGCGAAGCCATCGAGCAGGTGCTCCGCGAAGCGATCGTGAACGACTTGGCGATCAAGCCCCGACTCGCTTTTGGGCCACTGCGGACCGCGGTCTCGGGGCAACGGGTTTCCCCTCCGCTTTTTGAGTCCATGGAGATCTTGGGCAAGGCGTCGACCATGCAGCGGCTACATCAGTTGCTCGCTCTGGTGGGGTCGCCGCAGGCATAGAAGCACGGAGGAGGAGAGGCGATTTGGGCGCTCCCGCACGGGGCGGTATCGTTCCTCCTCGGTCCACCGGAGCGCTCAACGCCGGTGTAAACCTATGGGGTATGGTGTAATTGGCAGCACGACTGATTCTGGTTCAGTTAGTCTAGGTTCGAGTCCTGGTACCCCAGCGCGAAGTAGCGGCGATGTTGCCCCTATCTTGCGCGTTTGGTTGACGTTGACCAACACCCTGGCCCCGTTGTGTAGCGGCCTAGCACGCCGCCCTCTCAAGGCGGTAGCGCGGGTTCGAATCCCGTCGGGGCTACAAGAGGTGAGCGGCCCCCGATCATTGATCGGGGGCCGTTTTGCATGTGCGGTAAAAGAACTGGCGACCTATTGAGTAGACTATTTGTTAAATAGAGCCTAATCTTGCTTTCGGACATTCTGTGTAACGCCCTCACGCCGCGAAGGGTACGTGTCCACACAAGAAAGGGCATCATGAACAAAGCAGACCTCATTGAGAAAATTGCGCAAGAACTGGGAGGTCGGCAGGAAGCCACGACGGCTATTGAAGTCATCGTCGACGCTATCCTGCGCGAGGTCGCTGACGGTGGAAGTGTGGGTATTACCGGCTTCGGCACCTTCGAGCGCATTGACCGCGCCCCCCGCACAGGTCGCAACCCGCGCACCGGAGCTCCCGTGCCGATCAATGCCACCAGCGCACCCAGGTTCCGTCCCGGTACCTACTTCAAGCGTGTGGTGACTGATCCGTCTGCGTTGCCACACAGTGGCTTGGCCGGGGTGCGAGTGGGCAATGGCGCAGAGGGTGACGCAGCGTAGATTCCGAGACCTAAGAATGGGTAATGTTTCGGGTTGAGAAATCCCTTCTTTTCGACCTGGTAGGTCAAGTTCTGGTCAAGGAAGCAATCTCCTAGGAAAGCATCTCCTAGTAAGGCAACGATAAAGTAAAGCGTGGCCAGTTAAATAATGGGTTCGCCATCGCCGATGCCAACAATCCATATTCGGGTCGCACGTGAACTCGCCTCGCCCTCGGCGTCGGCTTGGGCACTTAAGTCAATGTCGAGACTAAGGCGCTGACCGACACGCAGGTGGCGCAAGCCGCTGGCATCAAAGACGGAAGCCGCGAAGGCCAGCACCGTTCCGTCGTCGCGGATGACCTCCCCGGAGCGGGTGTCGGGGTCAAAGCGATGCACCGTTGCTTGCATCGTCACAGCCTAAGACCACCACCGGTGCTCATCGACGGAGCAAGGCGTTGGTGAACGGGCCAAGTCCTAAGGCGAGGGCACGCTCCAAGTCGTCTGCGGTGTCGACGTCCTGACGCAGCCCCGGCGCCACTACCGGGAGGGGGACAGCACCCAACACCTCCTGGTGTCGGTCCGCAGACCGAGACCCAAAGCACGGCAGCACGGGGCCGTGTGTGCTCGTCAGCAGGCATGTCCCCGTGTTGCTGTGGTCTGCGACCATGGCCACCGGGCAGGCGCGACACAGGTCGAGCGCGTTCTCCAACTCGCTGGCCTTGAGGGCGGGGAGGTCAGGCAGCAGGACCGCCAATGCTGGCACCGGTGCTGCAACCAATCCCGCAGCGTCACCTGACCCCGCAGCCGCATTAAACCCCGCAGTGACCGCATGATTCAGCCCGCCCCCGGGGTCCGCGATGGTTGACATGCCCAGCGATTCTGCATATCCACGCATGGGCTCATCGGAGGTCACCACCAGCACCGCCGGGCCGCCGAGCACCTGGGCGGCAACCGATAGCGCATCGCAGGCCATCGCTCGGGCTAGGTGCGAGCGGGCGACACCAGGGGGCGGAACAAGACGAGACTTGCCCCGCTCGGCGCGCTTAATCGGCACCACCAGCTGCCACGCTCGATCACCGGACACGCAGCCATCTTGGCCCATCGGGTGCGCCGCAATGACAAGATGGCGGGCGTGAAGCGTCAGTCGTATCGGACCCCAGCACCCCGCCCCTATAAATGGGCGGTCGCCGTGATCCGATCACCCTTGGTGCTGTTGACCTCGCAAGATTGGCAGGGGGCAGAGCATCTGCCGACCAGTGGTGGGTTCTTCGTGGCGGTCAATCACCTCTCCGAGCTCGATCCCTTCACCACCGGGCACTTCCTGGTCGACCACGGCTACCCGCCGATGTTCCTGGCGAAGTCGACGCTGTTCGATATTCCTGTGCTTGGCAAAGCCCTGCCGAAACTGGGCCAAGTGCCTGTCTACCGCAACACCCGCCGGGCCGGTGATGCCCTTGCCGCCGCCGGGCAGGCAGTCAAAGACGGCAAATGCGTCGTGATCATGCCCGAGGGCACCCTGACCCGTGAGCCGTCGCTGTGGCCCATGAAGGCGCATACCGGGATCGGCCGGCTCGCCTTGACCACGCAAGCCCCCGTCATACCTATCGGTCAGTGGGGTCCTCAAGACCTGCTGGCTCCGTATGCACGCCGGCTCACCAACGTGTTCAAGCGACCTACGGTGCACGTGAAGGTCGGCCCCGCAGTGGACTTGTCCGATCTCTACGAGCGCGCCAGAACCGCCTCAGCCATGGCCGAAGCGAGCACTCGGGTGATGTGGGCTATTACTGAGCAAGTCGCTCACTTGCGCGGTGAGCCCATGCCAGAAGTGCTCTACGACCGGGCCGCTGCCGAGCAGACCGAGCGAGACAATCAGGACTCTGCGTGACCCGCTCGGCCATCTTCGGCGCCGGTTCCTGGGGCACCGCTTACGCAGCGATCCTGGCCGATGCCGGCGGAACCGTGCGCATTCATGCTCGTCGCGCGCAGGTCGCTGACGGCATCAACGCCGCCCATCGCAACCCCGATTACCTCACAGATGTCGACCTTCCGGAGGCGATCAGCGCCACCACCGACCCCGCCTACGCCGTGAATGGTGCCGACATCGTGATCCTCGCGGTGCCGTCTCAGACGCTGCGATCGAACCTCGAAACGTGGGCGCCTTTGCTCCCACCTGGTGCCGTGGTGGTGTCCCTGATGAAGGGCATCGAGGTTGGCACCGGGCTAAGGATGAGCGAAGTCATCGAAGAAGTCGGTCACGTTGAGCCGGAGCGGATCGTGGTGGTCTCTGGCCCGAACCTCTCGCGCGAAATCGCCGCCAAGCAGCCCGCGGCGAGTGTCATGGCCGGGGTCGATCATGCGGCAGCCCAGGCGGTCGCCGAGGCAAGCGCAGCCCCCTACTTCCGGCCGTATACGCAGACCGACGTGGTCGGGACCGAGATCGGCGGCGCGGTCAAGAACGTGGTGGCCCTGGCCGTAGGTATGGCCGAGGGTCTGGGCTACGGCGACAACACCAAGTCCAGCATCATCACCCGTGGGTTGGCCGAGACCGCCCGACTGGGCGCTGCGCTGGGCGCCGATCCCGCCACGTTGATGGGGCTGGCCGGGGTGGGCGACCTGATTGCCACCTGTATGTCGCCCCTGTCTCGCAACCACTCCGTCGGTGTAGCGCTGGGTCAGGGCTTGAGCGTGGCTGATGTGGTGGCCATCAAGCACCAAACCGCCGAAGGGCTGAAGTCGGCTCGTTCCGTGGTGGAGCTTGCGCACCGCCACGGAGTCGATGTGCCAATCTGTGAGGGGGTGCTGGCCGTGGTCGAGGGCGACCTCGAGCCACGTTTCCTGGCCGACGCGCTCATGTCACGCGCCCGCAAGCACGAGCGGCAGTAGGGTCGGTGCGCATGACCCACGACGAACAGTCGCCAAATACCTCGACTCGTCCTCGCGTGGCCCTGGTTTTTGGTGGGCGCTCGGCCGAGCACGCCATATCTTGCGCCACGGCGGCTAGCATCCTGGCTGCTATCGACCGGGATGCCTACGACGTCGTGCCGATTGGGATCACCCGATCGGGGGAGTGGGTCCAGGTCGCTGACGATCCGGCCGCACTGCAGATCATCGACGGCAAGCTGCCCGCCGTTCACGGCAATGAAGACCACGTGTCGCTGCCGCTGGGCGCCTCCGACCGCGCCTTCACCGTGCAACGCCCGGGCGAGGTGCCACGCTCGCTGGGCAACGTCGACGTGGTCTTCCCGGTGCTACACGGCCCATTCGGTGAGGACGGGACGATTCAAGGGCTCATGGAGTTGGCGGACGTGCGATATGTCGGCTGTGGGGTGCTGTCGTCGGCCGCCATGATGGACAAACACATCATGAAGGTGCTCTTTGCCTCTGCAGGGCTGCCCATGGGCCCGTATGCCGTCATCACCGACCTCGATTGGCGGCGCGACCGTGGGGCAGCCCTGGCGCGTGCCGCCGCGTTGGAGTTCCCCGTGTTCGTGAAGCCGTGCCGAGCGGGATCGTCGGTGGGGATCAGCAAGGTGGATGCTGCCGAGGGTCTCGAAGGGGCCATCGAGAGAGCCCGTGAGCACGACCCCAAGGTCATCGTCGAGGCAGGCATCAACGGCAGAGAAGTAGAATGCGGCGTCCTGCAGGGGCGTGGCGAAGACCCACCACGGGTCAGCGAAATCGGTGAGATCACGGTCAGCGGGGACCACGCGTTCTACGACTTCGAGGCCAAATACCTCGACGAAGCCAGCGTGAGTTTGCGTTGCCCGACCGACCTGCCCGAGGCCGTTCGCGATGAAGTGCGTTCGGTGGCGGCCCGTGCCTTCGAAGTCGCTGAGTGCGAGGGACTGGCCCGGGTCGACTGCTTCTACACCGATGACGGGCGGGTGCTTATAAACGAGATCAACACGATGCCGGGCTTCACCCCGTGGTCGATGTACCCGCAGGTCTGGGCGGCCAGCGGGATGACCTACTCCGAATTGGTGCACGAGCTGATCGAGCTGGCGCGCGCCCGACCGCTCGGTCTGCGCTAAGACCCTACGAACTGCACTCCCCCAGGGTCTGGGGGATGGATCCTGCCGCTTGTGCGAAGGCGGGCATCACAAGTGCTTCGGTAGCGTAGGCGCTGGAGACGAGCACCTCGATCGCAGGGTCTCGGCCGAAGGTTGTGAAGCGCACGCCATCGTCCAGTGGGACCGCCACCCAGTCGATGTTGGCGACGTCCAGACACTGATCCTGAGTCGGACCGATAATCGGCGCGCCGCATCGGGCGATGATCGGGGGGTCCCCCCACGCTGCGACGGTGTCGCTATCGACCGCGGTCACCCGTATCGGCTGATCGGCCACGGTGGTGGGCCACAACTCGGCGACCTCCTGACAGGCAGTGTTGGCGTCGGCCCCCTCGAAGGGCACCACTTTGACCGCTGAGCTACATCCGGCCGTGAGCCCGAGGATCGCCAGCATGCCGCCGATCAGGAAGCGACGTGAACGACGGTGCATGTGGTGGTGCGGGTGATGTACGGGACGTTCTGAATCTTGGCAATGACCAACGCGCCGAGATCATCGATGCTGGCGGCTTCGATCCGCGCGATGACGTCATAGGGACCGGTCACATCCTCGGCCACCGTGACCCCCGGCAAGTCAGCTATGGCGGTGGCCACCAATGAGGATTTGCCGACCTGAGTCTGGATCAGGATGTAGGCGTGAACCATGGTGCCTCCTGGGTCGAAGATGAAGGGGTGACGCTACCGTGTCTGACTGTGGCCACGTTGACACCTTCGGGGAGTATCGGTGAACTGGGCGAATCCGGCGTATTGGCGCTGATCTTTGCCCGCCTGGCCGAAGGCGCTCCCGATCCGTCGCCGTTGCTGGTGGGGCCAGGCGACGACACGGCATACCTGCGGGTGTCTGGCGCGGGAATGCTAGCCACCACCGACACGATGGTGCGGGGCCAAGATTGGCTCGACCACTGGTCGAGCGGTGCCGACGTCGGGGCCAAGGTTGTGGTGCAGAATCTCGCCGACATTGCGGCGATGGGTGGTGTGCCGGCGGCCTTGTTGGTCACGCTCGTGGCACCGGGATCGACGCCCACGCAGTGGGTGGTGGATCTCATCGACGGCATCGCCGCGACAGCGCACGCGGCGGGAGTCAGCGTGGCTGGAGGGGATCTGAGTTCTAGCCAGGATCAGGTGAGCGTGTCGGTGACCGCGATGGGTGTCATAGGAGAGGACAGTACTGGCCCCGTCCTGCGGTCCGGCGCTGAACCAGGGCAGGTGCTGGCGGTCTCCGGTCCCTTAGGGCGCTCGGCCGCAGGGCTGGAGGTCTTGCGTCGCGGTGACGAAGGTTGCTTCCCGTCGGAGCGCGATGCGCGGGTATGCAGTCAATGGGTTGGATATCACTGTCGCCCCGACCCGGATTTGACGCAGGGGCCTATCGCGGCAGCAGCCGGCGCGACCTCACTGATTGATATCTCTGACGGTCTCGTGCGTGACGCGAACCGGCTGGCGCGTGCCAGCGACGTCCGCGTTGACGTCGACAGCGCCGTGCTCGATCAGTGGGTCGGCCCCATCGCAGACGTGTTGGGCGCCGACTCCGCTGGATCGTGCGTCCGCTCCGGGGGAGAGGAGCACGTGCTGCTGGGCACGTTTGCACGCAAAAACGTCCCCCCGGGTTGGTTCACCCTGGGGGACGTATCGCACGCCGATGATTCTGGGGCCGGGACCTTCGAAGCCGGGCAACGCTTAACCGGAGGTGGTTGGGACCACTTCGGCGGTTAAGGCGGGTCGCACAACGACTAGCGCGTGACCTTGCCAGCCTTGAGGCACGACGTGCACACGTTCAGTCGCTTCGGCGTGGCGTTTTTGGGGCCGACCAGGGCGCGCACGCGCTGGATGTTCGGGTTCCAACGACGCTTGGTGCGACGGTGTGAGTGCGAGATGGCGTGACCGAAGCTCGGTCCCTTGCCGCAGACATCGCAAGTGGCAGCCACGGTGATCTCCTAGGAGGTTGTTGGATCAAGTGCTTAAGCAGGTCAGAGTGTCACTCCCACCGGATGCCGCGATTTTCTGGGCACATAGAGGTGAGGAACCGGGCAAGCCTACTCCAGGAGTGTGCCCAACCCAAGTCAGTGCCGCGACCGACACCAGTGGCCGTGGACTGGCACGATAATCCCATGCTGACCACTACCTTGAGCGTGCACACCGGCCAACGCGAAGTCGTGCGTGATCTCACTGCCGAGTGTGCAGCTTTCGCGGCGTCGGCGAACGCCGATGGACTGCTGCACGTCTTCGTGCCGCACGCCACGGCCGGTATAGCCATCTTGGAGACGGGCGCGGGCAGTGACGCCGACCTTTTGGCCGCGTTGGGAGACCTCTTGCCCGGCGATGACCGGTGGGTCCATCGGCACGGCAGCCCAGGTCATGGGCGCTCGCACGTGATGCCTGCAGTGATACCGCCCTACGCCACTGTTCCCGTGCTGTCGGGATCACTCGCGCTGGGCGTGTGGCAGAGCATCTGCCTGGTCGACCTCAATGTGGACAACGCCGATCGCACCGTGCTGCTGTCGATGCTGACGTCGGCCGGATAACCTGCCACCTGTGACACCGACGGTGCTGGATTTGGCTGCGGCCCGGCGCTGGGCCGTCACATCGCGCTCCCTGCTTAGCGAGTCACGCGAGCGCATTGACCGCCTCAACGTGTTCCCGGTTCCCGACGGCGATACCGGCACCAATATGTTCCTGACGGTGGACGGTGCCCTCGGCTTTTTACGTGAACATGACGAGAGCGCGACGGGTTCGGTGCGACTGACCGATGGTCTGGACTCTTTGGCGCACGGGATGTTGCTATCGGCGCGCGGCAACTCAGGGGTGATTCTGAGCCAACTGGCCCAAGGCATGGCCCAAGCGATGCGGGCTAGTCCCAGCGGCGGCGACGTGATGGACGCGGAGGTGCTCGCCGAGGCCTTTCGGCGCGCGGCCGAGCTTGCCTGGGCGGGGGTGTCGTCACCGGTGGAGGGCACGATCTTGAGCGTGGCTCGCGCGGCCGCCGAAGGGGCTGCCGCTGCAGTAGGGAATCTCGACGGTGACAACTCGTCCGAGCGCATCACCTCCGAGCACATGATTGAGCGCATCACATCTGAGGGCCTCACCTCCGACCAGGCGACGTATTCCGTAGCCCGCCACGCTCTCCTCGCTGCGCGTGAAGCGCTGGCCCTTACCCCTGAACAACTCCCGAGTTTGGCCCGAGCAGGGGTGGTTGACGCCGGCGGGGCCGGCTTCGTGTTGGTTTTAGAGGCCCTAGAGAGCGTATTGGCCGACCGACCTCATGACGGTGCAAGCGCTTCGGCGCAATCATGGCTCGTCCCGCGCTCGACTCCAGACGCATTGCCTAGTCTTTGTGGCGAGATCGATGACGAGGGGGAGGCGGGGGACGGCGTTTTCGAGGTGATGTACCTCCTCGAGGACGCGACGCCGGCGAGCGCCGAGGCTCTGCGCCAGCGCCTGGTCGCGGTGGGCAGTTCCGTCATGGTGGTCGGCGGGCCTACCCAATGGCGGGTCCATGTGCACCTCGACCACACTCCATCAGCCTTGGATGCTGGGTCACACGCAGGACGCGTGGAGCAGGTCAGCATCATGTCGTTGGTCCACTCTGCCGAGGTGGTGACCTCGGACCAGGAGCCCGCTGCGCTGGGGCTCGTGTGTTGCGCTCCCGGTGAGGCCATCGGCGACGCCTTCACCCAGGCCGGGGCCATCGTGGTCCCGTCCAGCGCCGGTCACCGAGCCTCCACCGGCGAGTTGCTGCGCGCTGCCCGCCGCAGCCCGGCGGCTCGCGTGGCTATCTTGCCTAACGACCCCGACACGATCTTGGCCGCCCAGGCCGCTGCGAGAGCAGGAGAGGCGGAAGGCCTGGCGATCACGGTGCTTCCGACGTTGGCGGTCGTGCAGGGACTGGCAGCGATCTCGGTGTGGGACCCCGATGAGCACAACGCTGACGACACCCTTGCGGTCATGACCCACGTTGCCGCCCACGTGGCCTACGGTGCGCTCACGATCGCTGCCTCCGACGGGTTCACCCCTGTCGGCCCGTGCGTGCAGGGGCAATGGTTGGGCCTGGTCGGCGGCGATATCGTCAGCGTGCAAGATGCGGTGACCGACGTCGTCAGGGACGTGCTCGTCGGTATGGCGCACCGCCTGTCGGACCCTCCCGAAATGCTGACCGTCCTCGTCGGGAGCCGCGCCGAGGCAGGAGACCTCGACGCTGTTATAGGGCGTTGGGTTGCCGAGGTTGCCGAGGTTGGCGATGTCGAGGTCCGAATGCTCGCCGGTGGACAGCGCACCTTCCACTGGCTCCTGGGGTTGGAGTAGTGGCCGTCTTGTTGACCACCTCCCTGCGGACCGTCATCGGCACCACGGCCGCGAAACTCGAGAAAGCCAAATCGCTGCGGACCGTGGGCGACCTGCTGGATTTCCTGCCGCGCAGTTACCTCGACCCAGAGCGTCCGACGGATTTTCGGACCATCAACGAGGGCGATGACGTCGTGGTCGTGGCGACCGTGGCCCGGGTCCGTGCCCGGCCCATGAAGAACCGTCGGGGCTCCATGCTGGTCGCCACCGTTGCCGACGACGACGGCAACGAGTTAGACCTGACCTTCTTCAGCGTGTTCGGCCACGAGCGAGCTCTGCTGCCCGGGGTGCGGGTGATGTGCTCAGGGACCGCCAGCACCTTTGGCCGGACCCAACAGCTCACCCACCCCGAATACCAAGTCCTGGCCAGCAACGATACTGACGCCTCGCAGTCCGTCCCGGTTCTGCGCACCGGATTGATCCCGATCTACCCAGCAGTCAAAGGAGTCAGCTCCATCAAACTCCTGGCCGCCATGGACTTGGTGCTGCATGCCGCCGACGACATCCCCGACCCGATCCCGGCTCATGTGCGATCGGCGCGGCATCTGCCTACCCTCGCTGCGGCATACACCCAGGTGCATCAACCTGCCACAGACAAAGAGGCGCGGATCGCGCGGTGGCGACTGAAATTTCAGGAGGCCTTCGTCATCCAGGCAGCCTTGGCCGGGCGTCGGCACGCCGACGACGCGGTGCCAGCCCGCCCGGTGGTGGCCCGTGCCGACGGGCTGGTCTCGGCGTTTACCGAGCAGTTGCCGTTCGAGTTGACGCAGGGACAGCGCGATGTGCTGGCTGACGTGCTTGGCGACCTTGGCGCGACCATGCCGATGCATCGCCTGCTGCAAGGAGAGGTCGGTTCGGGTAAGACGATTGTGGCGTTGCTGGCAATGCTGGCCGTGATTGACGGGGGAGGGCAGGCCGCGCTGTTAGCCCCCACCGAGGTTTTGGCCACCCAGCATCACCGCTCGATCAGCGCGATGCTCGGGCCGCTGGCCCAGGCTGGGATGCTCTCGGGAGCTGACGTGGGCACCCGCGTTGCGCTGCTGACCGGAAGCCAAACCACCGCGCAGCGTCGGGGCAATCTATTGCTCGCGGCCAGCGGCGAGGCCGGAATCGTGGTCGGCACGCACGCCCTGATCCAAGAACACGTCCAGTTCGCCGACCTGGGGTTGGTCGTGGTCGATGAGCAGCACCGTTTCGGGGTCGAGCAGCGTGACGCGCTGCGGGCCAAAGCCAACGATGCCCCGCACGTGTTGGTCATGACCGCGACCCCTATCCCGCGCACGGTGGCCATGACCGTCTTCGGCGATATGGAGATCTCGACGCTGCGTGAGCTGCCGCGTGGCCGCCAACCCATCCGCACCCACGTCGTGACCGGCGACAAACCCGGCTGGGTGCAACGCACATGGTCGCGCGTCGCCGAGGAGGCACTGGCCGGCAACCGGGTGTATGTCGTCTGCCCCCGGATTGGAGAGGCCGATGACCCCGCGTTGGGCAGTGAGCAGTCAGATCAGATTCGTGAATACCCCGGTCCAGGTGTGCCGATCCCGGTGCCCGAAGGTGAGGACGGTCCGAAGCTGCACGGGGTGCTCCAGGTGCACCGTGCCTTGTCGATCGCAGGTGCCACCAAGGATATGCGGATCGGTTTGTTACACGGACGGATGCTCGCAGCCGACAAAGATGCGGTGATGACCGACTTCAGCACCGGCGAGCTGGACGTGTTGGTGGCCACCACGGTGATCGAGGTCGGTGTCGACGTACCCGAAGCGACCGTGATGGTCGTGCTCGACGCCGATCGCTTCGGCATCTCGCAACTGCACCAACTGCGGGGCCGCATTGGCAGGGGCGACAAACCCGGCCTGTGCCTGCTGATCAGTCAAGGCATCGACGGCCCATCTCAGGAGCGACTGGACGCCGTGGCGGCCACGACCGACGGGTTCGAGTTGGCGCGAATCGACCTCGAAACTAGACGTGAAGGCGACGTGCTGGGGGCCAGCCAGAGTGGGGGACGCAGCGGTCTGCGATTCCTGCGGCTGACCCGAGACGAAGACCTCATCGTCGCAGCGCACGAAGACGCCTGGGCCACCGTGGCAGCAGACCCGGATTTGGGCGAGAACCCGGCGTTGTTAGCTGCGATAGCCCAACTGGATGCTGACCGAGCCGCGTTCTTGGAGCGAGGATGACGCGGATTATTGGGGGATCAGCAGGGGGTCGACGGCTGCAAACCCCCAAGGGCGACGCGACCCGGCCCACCACCGCCCGCGTGCGCGAGGCTCTCTTTTCTCGGCTGGAATCGCTCCTGGATCTCACCGACGCGCGTGTGCTGGACCTGTACGCCGGATCGGGGGCCTTGGGTCTGGAAGCGGCATCGAGGGGTGCGGCCCACGTCTTGTGCGTCGAGTCGGACAAGACGACGGCTGCGTTGATCAGCCGCAATGCCACATCGGTGGGCCTGGCGATGGTGAGCGTGCGAACCGACTGCGTTGAACGTGCACTGCAACGTGGCCCTGACACGAGCCCATACGACCTGGTGGTGGCCGACCCGCCCTATTGGGTCGACGAAGACGCCATCGCTGAGATGCTGGCGGCCTTGATGACGCATCAGTGGTTGTCGCGGCAGGCAGTGGTGGTTCTCGAGCGGTCCGCGCGTAGTCCTCACCCACGCTGGCCTGCCGGGTTAGAGGCGATCCGCAGCAAGAAGTATGGCGAGACGATGCTTCACGACGCTGAGCACGTCCCAAGGCCTTAGGTTTCGACAGGCGCGGCGACGCTACCGATGGAAGGCTTCGTCGCATGGCTACCTACACGATTCCTCGGCCGACCTCTGGAGACGTCGTCGAGTTGATCCTGACCGACCATCGACTGTTCGAGTCGTTGATGCGCGACATGCGGGACGTGAACGCTGACCGTGCGGGTGCCCGCGAGGCCTTCGCGCACGTGCTCATTGCTCACGGCGAGGCCGAAGAAGAGAAGGTCTACACGCGCTTGCAAACGCAGAACGCCATCGACGCAGAAGAGGCGGAGCACGGCGAACACGAGCACGCCGAGATCAATCAAGCGCTGCTCGTGCTGCTGCAGTGCGTCGGGACTGACACTCAGAAATTTGACGACGCAGTCGAGGAAATGAACGAGGTGCTGCAGCACCATCTTAACGAAGAGGAGCAAACGATCCTCAACCCGGCGCGCACCTCGACGACCGAGGCCGTGCGTCACGAGCTGGGCATGGCGTTCATCGAGTCCCGCAGCGCGCACTTGGATGCCGGCTCTGGGTCGCTGAAGAACGTGGCGGCGATCGTGAAGAAGGCAGAGCGTGAGGGCAAGCTCGAAGGCTGAACAGCCAGCACGCTTGGGTAGATTGAGGCCGTGAGCAGACGCTGCGTATGCCCAGGCTCGTTCGACCCAGTGACCAACGGCCACCTCGATGTTATCGCGCGCGCCAGCGAGCTCTTCGACGAAGTGCTAGTTGCAGTGATGCACAACCCCGCCAAATCCGGCGTCTTTGACGTCGAACAACGGATGGCCCTGATCCACGAGTCGCTGCCACAGTTCGTAGCCGACCCCGAGCGCGTGCGCGTTGGGGCCTTTGCGGACCGCTTGTTGGTCGATGTTTGTCGTGACGAGCATGTGCAAACCATCGTGAAGGGGCTGCGCGGTCCCGGCGACTATTCGTATGAAGTCCCGATGGCGCGGATGAACCGGCACCTGGCTGCGGTGGAGACGGTGTTTATAGCGGGGGATGCCCGCCTAGAGCACGTGTCTAGCTCGCTGGTGCGCGAGGTGGCGGCTCACGGCGCTGACGTGACTGGACTTGTGCCTCCCGCAGTGCGCGATGCGCTGGTGCAGCGTTGGCCGAGCACGCAGACCCGTGGCCGGCCCGCGTCGTGACCGGGTCGCAAATTGGTCTGCGGAGCAGCCTGGAGTAGCCTGATCCGTCGGCCTGTTCTTGGTGGAAGGCCACCCGGCATGATTTAAGTACGCACCCACACAGACGTTGATCGAGGCACACACTCATGGCACATCGCGAGGAAGACGGGCTTTGGGTATTCAATACCCGCGAGTTGGTCCGCCGACCGGGCACCATGCGGACCGTGAATCGTTCGATAGAGATGGTCGCGGCAATGGGCACAGAGGTCATAGCGATCGCCCCCGGAACTGTGGCGGATGTCGAGGTACGGATGGAATCGGTTGTTGAGGGCGTGCTCGCCACTGCGCAGGTCAGCGCCACTGCAACCGGGTTGTGCGTGCGGTGCCTGGACGAAGTCAGCTCAGATGTTGACGTCAACGTTCAAGAGCTGTTCGCATACTCCGATCGTGCGGCCCACCATCTCAGTGTCGGCGACAACGACGACAAAGAAGAACGCCACGAGCTCGACGAGGACCTCATGGACCTCGAGCCCGTGGTGCGCGATGCGGTCGTGACCACATTGCCGTATCAACCCTTGTGTCGGCGTGACTGCCCAGGATTGTGTGCCGAATGCGGCGCGCACTTGGCCGACGATCCTGACCATCAGCACGACCTGATCGACCCCCGGTGGGCTGCATTAGCCAGTCTCACCGAGACCAGCAGTACTGAGACCAGCACTGACACCAGCATTACTGACAACGAGAAGAGGGCTTGACGTGGCCGTCCCGAAGCGCAAGATGTCCCGTTCCAACACCCGGCACCGCCGGTCCAACTGGAAAGCGAGTGCAGTTGCACTGACGATCTGCCCGCAGTGCCAGGCGCAGACTCAGCCTCACCGCGCGTGCCCCTCCTGTGGCACCTACGGTGGCCGTCACTACGACGCCGCCGAGCGCACCGAGCACCAGGGCTGACCTGACTCGCCGGCCCATGCCGAGTCAGACCAGGCCCCTGGTTGAAGAGAACCCGCCGTACGTGTCGCGTCCGCTTGCAGATCTGCATGCATACCTTGATCCGGTGATCGGTGGCTCGTGTGAGCGAGCCTTACTCCGCCGTGCCATGACGCATCGTTCGTACGCTTACGAGCACGACAACGCTCCGCACAACGAGCGCTTGGAGTTCTTGGGCGATGCGGTGCTCGGTGTTGTAGTCACGGACGCGCTGTACCGCCGCAATCCCGACCTGCCCGAGGGCCAGCTGGCCAAGCTTCGCTCGGCCGTGGTGAACACGCGTGCCCTGGCCCACGTGTCGGCAAAGGTCGACCTGGGCTCGTTTGTGCTGCTCGGGCGCGGCGAAGAAGCCACCGGCGGGCGGGAGAAGGCCAGCATCTTGGCTGATACCACCGAAGCCCTGATCGGCTGCGTCTACATCTCGCGGGGCATGAACGCTGCATCTGCGTTGGTGCTTCACTTGCTGGACTCCTTGATGGCAGAAAGCGCCCAGTGGGGCGCCGCCTTAGATTGGAAGACGAGCCTGCAGGAATTGGCCTCGACGGCCGAGTTGGCGGGCCCGGAGTACGTCGTGGAGAGCGAGGGGCCCGACCACGACAAAACGTTCACCGCCCAAGTGCTCGTGGGGGCCGAGGTGGTCGGCACGGGGGAAGGTAGCTCGAAAAAAGCAGCCGAGCAGTTGGCGGCCCAGGAAGCGTGGAACGTGTTGACCGCTCGCGCGGCCGCAGTTCTCAGAGCGCCTACTGCGGTTGCGCCGGAGGGGAGCGACGCCACGCTTGCTGACCAGGCCGAGCACGACGCTGCCGAGGATGACCGCACTTCGGCGACCTGATGGACACGTCTTCGTCTGCCTATGCCTGAACTCCCCGAGGTTGAAGTGGTCCGGCGCGGTGTAGCCGAGCACGTCGTAGGACGCACTATCGCCACTGCAGACATCCGAGGCGGCCGGGTTGCCCGACGCCACGGGCCGGGACCTGTTGATCTCGCCGACCGTATCCGTGGGGCTACCGTACGGGTCGCCGATCGGCGCGGAAAATACCTATGGCTGGTGCTAAGTCAGCCGCGCGAAGACCCGGTCGCATTGGTCATCCACCTGGGGATGAGCGGCCAACTGTTGGTGCAGTCCAGCGCGCAGCCGGAGCCCAAACACACCCACGCTTCGTTCGCCTTCGACGACGCGAGCGGGCTCTTGCGATTCGTCGACCAGCGGACTTTCGGCGGCCTGTCGCTAAGCGAGTTGCTGCCCGACTCCACCCACCCGTGGGGCATCCCGTCCTCGATAGCCCACATTGCTGCTGACCCACTCGAGTCGGCGTTCGACCAGGGGGCCGTCATCGCGACCCTGAAGCGTCGGCATACCGCGATCAAGCGCTCGCTGCTGGACCAAAGGCTAGTGAGTGGGATTGGCAACATTTACGCCGACGAAGCGCTGTGGCGGGCGGGAGTCCACGGACGCCGCACGTCGGACTTGCTGACCAAGCCGACACTTCGGCGGGTTTTGGACCAGGCCGCCGACGTCATGAACGCCGCACTGATGGTCGGAGGCACCAGCTTCGACGCGCTCTACGTCAACGTCAACGGCGCGAGTGGCTACTTCGACCGATCTCTGGATGCCTACGGACAAACGGGCCGGCCTTGTGGCCGATGCGGTGCCGCGATCCGGCGTGCAGAGTTTATGAATCGCTCGTCGCATTACTGCCCCCGCTGCCAGCCCGCGCCTCGTGCGCGCCGGTAGCTGCCCAACTCGGGTATCTGCATACCCAGCAGCCTCAGCGCTCGTGTAGACATGTTGCACGGACCCACCATCGCTGTACGTACACGCCATGAGCGTAGATGCAGACCATCGCTCTGTAGCGCGATGTTCTGTCCGTAATGAAGCTGCGAGGGCGCAAGGTGAGTGCGGCCACTTGCAGCCACCGCCAGGGCTACATTTGGTCGTATGGAGAGTGCGGGGCAGGACGTGCAGTCGAGCGTCGAGGGGACCAGCCGTGCGTTGATCTTTGTGCGCGGACGAGTCCAAGGTGTGGGGTTCCGCTGGTGGACTCGGGCTCGGGCCCTCGAAATCGGCCTGGTGGGGCACGCGCGAAACCTCGGTGACGGGCGAGTGGAGGTCTGCGCCCAAGGGACACGTATGCAGATAGATGCGTTGCGCGTGGCCTTGGACCCAGACGTCTGCCCACCATCGCGACCGGGACGGGTGGAGGGGCTGACGGTGCAGTGGCATGAGCCGCGAGCCCAACTCGCCGGTTTCGTCGAGCGTTAGGCAACACACCGGCGAGTAGTCTGACGCCGGAGCCAGGCGTAGGCGATGGGATCGCAATGCCGACGAAGAGGCCGGCCGACATCACGAGGGAGCAGCGCGCACGTGTACGTGAAGAGTCTGACCCTGCGCGGCTTCAAGTCGTTTGCCTCAGCGACGACCCTGCGTCTCGAGCCTGGCATCACCTGCATCGTGGGCCCCAACGGCTCGGGCAAGTCCAACGTGGTCGACGCGCTCGCCTGGGTCATGGGCGAGCAAGGCGCAAAGACCCTGCGCGGCGGCAAGATGGAAGACGTGGTGTTCGCCGGGACCACGGGCCGTCCGCCGTTGGGGCGGGCCGAGGTGTCGATGACCATCGACAACACCGACGGTGCGCTTCCGATCGACTACACCGAGGTGACCATTACCCGGACGATGTTCCGTAACGGCGGCTCTGACTACGCCATCAACGGCACCTCGTGCCGGTTGCTGGACATTCAAGAACTCCTCTCTGACTCTGGCATCGGCCGAGAGATGCACGTCATCGTGGGCCAAGGTCAGTTGGATCAGGTGCTGCGGGCCACCCCCGAAGAACGGCGCGGGTTTATCGAGGAAGCTGCCGGGGTGCTCAAGCACCGCAAGCGCAAAGAACGGGCGCTGCGCAAACTCGAAACGATGGAGCTCAACCTCACCCGCCTCGGTGACCTCACCACCGAGATCCGCCGCCAACTCGGACCGCTGGGACGCCAAGCCGAGACCGCACGGCGAGCGGTCGGCATACAAGCCGATGTGCGTGATGCTCGGCTGCGCTTGCTGGCCGACGACCTCTCGATCGCAACTACCGAGTTGAGCAGCGAGATCGCCGCAGAAGCCGCCCTGCTGGAGCGCCGCACCCAGTGTGAGCGAGCGTTGCGCGAGGTGTCCGCCGAGGTGGATTCGGCTGAGGCCCAAAGCGCTGAGACAGCCCCGGCGCTGAGCGCTGTCCAAGACACGTTCTATGCCGCATCGGCCCTCGTTGAGCGACTGCAATCGACGCAGGATCTGGCGACGGAGCGGGCCCGGTTGATGGCTTCGGAAGCTGATGACGTCGCTGTATCGGCGTCACCCACTCCCGGGGGGCGTGACCCCGAGCAACTCCTCGCCCAGGCTGCTTCAGTGCGGGCGCAGGAGACCCGACTCCAAGACCTGGTGACGCAGGCGGCTGGGGCGCTGGAGGTCGCCGAGGCAGACAGACGCGATGCCGAGGCTGCGCACGCTGCAGAGCAAGGCAGGATCGCGAAAGTGTTGCAGGCGGCCGCCGATCGCCGAGAAGGCTTGGCGCGCTTGGCGGGGCAGGTCGCTGCCCGTCGCTCACGGCTCGAAGCCGAAGGGGCCGAGTTGGGGCGGCTGCGGGGCACCGAAGACGGAATCGCAGCCAGGGCCAAGGTCGCGCAACAGCAGTTCGCCGCGCTCGAGGTCACCATCGCCACCGCCGAGTACGGAGAAGAAGGGCTCGACGAGGCCTACGAAGCTGCCGAAGAGGCTCGCGTCCAGGCCCAGGAACGCCTCGACACATGGCGCGAATCGCTGCGGACAGCCCAGAGCAAGGTCTCGTCCTTGCAGGCGCGCTGTGAGGCGTTGGAGATGAGCCTGCTGCGCAAAGACGGTGCGGCCGCGCTGATGCAATCCGGTGAGAGCGCGGGCATTCGCGGCACGCTCTCCTCGATGATTACCGTGGACGCTGGTTATGAAGCCCACGTCGCGGCCGCCCTCGGGTGGGCCGGCGAAGCCTTGGTGTTGGACTCACTGCAGCAAGCCGGCGCCGGCCTGGACTGGCTGCGCGAGCACGAGCAAGGCCAAGTGGCCATGATCATCGCCAGCGAGCCCGAGCAGGGCGATCAGGCCAATACTGGCGCGCTACCGCAGGGAGCGACGTGGGCGACCGACGTCGTTGCTGCCACCTCGGACTCTGTCATCGCGGCGATCCGACACCACCTTCGAGATGTTGCGCTGGTCACCACCACGGCTCAGGCACACGAGCTCGTGGCCGCTGACCGAGGCTGCCATCTCATCGCCGTGACCGCTGATGGCGACGTGTATGGCGCCGCGTGGGCCCGTGGTGGTAGTTCGAGCGGCCCGAGCGCCATCGAGCTCGAGTCCGCCCTGGAGCAAGCGCGCTCGGCTAGGGACGTCGCCACAGCCGACGTAGAGCGGGCCGGCTTCGAACTCACCAGACACACCGACACTCACGCCCAGGCCACCACGGCTGCCGAGCGAGCCCTGGAGGAGTTGCACCAGTCCGACGCGTCGATGGCTGCGGTGGCAGAGCAGTTGGGTCAGCTCGGGTCCAGCCTGCGCGGGGCTTATGCCGAACGCGATCGCACCCAGGCGTCGATCGCTAGGGCCGTCGCCTCCATTGAGGCTGGCCAAGTCGAGTTGCGGGAATTGGAACAACGCCTCTCCCGAGCCCAAGTGGATGCTCAGGCCCTTAGTGGATCAGGCGTTCGCGACGCTGATGACCAAGAGCACCTCGACGCCCAAGAGCCTGTTGATGCTCGCGCGGCACTGGCCGAGGCCGCAGCCCGCGCTCGCACCCACGAAACCGAAGCCCGCCTCACGTTGCGGACGGGGGAGGAGCGCGCCAATGCCCTCCGCGGTCGCGCTCAGTCGCTGGAGGCGGCCGCCCGCAACGAAGTCGACGCTCGAGACAAGGCGCGCGCCCGGGCCCGGCAACGCGACCAAGCGATGACGGTCGCGTCTGCGGTGGCGACAGCTGCGGCATACCTTGTGGGGTGCACCGGCAATCTGGCCACGGTGGCCAACACTGTGCGCACCTCGCTCACAGCGGCGCAGTCGGAACGGGATCAGCGTCTGGTGGCGGCTCGGGCCCGTTCCCGCGAGTTGAACGATCAACTGCGGGATCTGACCTCCTCGGTGCACCAAGACGAAATTGCTCGGGCCGGGCAACGGCTACGCATCGAGACATTGCACGCGCGATCACTGGACGGGCACGGCGTCGACCCCGAAACCTTGCTGCGCGAATACGGCCCCAACCAGCCGATCCCGGTGTTGGACCCTAAGACCGGAGCCCAAACCCAGGAGGGGGACACCCCTGGGGAGGGTGATGTCGTGCCGTTCGTGCGGGTCGAGCAGGAGAAGCGGCTGCGCTCAGCGGAGCGCAAACTGGCCTCGTTGGGTCGGGTCAACCCCTTGGCGCTGGAAGAATTCGCTGCCCTCGAGGAACGGCATACGTTCCTTACATCGCAGGTCGACGACTTGCGACGATCCAAAGTCGACCTGTTGGACATCGTCAAAGAGGTCGACGAGCGAGTCGAGCGAGTCTTCGCCGAAGCGTTTGCCGACACCGCAGCCCAGTTCGAGGGCGTCTTCTCGCGGCTTTTCCCCGGAGGAGAGGGCAAGTTGATCCTCACCGAGCCCGACAACATGCTGACCACCGGGATCGAGGTCGAAGCCCGGCCACCCGGCAAGAAGATTAAGCGCCTTTCATTGCTCTCTGGCGGTGAGCGGTCCCTGACCGCTGTGGCGCTCCTGGTGTCCATTTTCAAAGCCCGACCCAGCCCGTTCTACATCATGGACGAGGTCGAAGCCGCGTTGGACGACACCAACCTGGGGCGATTGATCACATTGTTCGAGGAGTTGCGCGACTCCAGCCAACTCATCGTCATCACCCACCAAAAACGCACGATGGAAGTGGCCGACGCGCTGTATGGCGTGTCGATGCAAGGCGACGGGGTAACCACAGTGATCTCGCAACGGTTGCGAGAGCCGGAGCAAGCGCAGGCCTGATCTGCTTCGTCCGGATCGCTGCATGGCGACGCCCGAAAAAGTGGGCGGGGCAAGAGGTCAGTGGAACACCAAGCCGCTTCGAGTGGTTGTGACCAGCATGACTTCTACTGATGCCCCCTCTCGCCGCGTTGAGTTCTTTTTCGATCCTGCCTGCCCGTTCTGCTGGCAGACGTCCAAGTGGTTCCGTCAGGTGGCCCGTCAGGTTGATATCACTCCGGTGTGGCGTTTCATTTCGCTAGCGATGCTGAACGACGAGATGGACAGCCTCGACGAGGCCGCCGGGCACGCCGTGGGCCACAAGTTCTTGCGCGTGGCCGCAGCCGCCAAGGCCTCCCACGGCGACCAGGTCATCGGCGCGCTGTACGAGGAGATGGGCAACCGCCTCTGGGAGACCGCCCCGCAGGTGGACGCCCCGGTTGAAGGTGACGACCTGGGGCCCGCGAAGAGCGCCCACCACCAGCAGGTCTTCACCGACTTGCACGCCATTCTGGCGGCCGTCAACCTGCCCGCTGAGCTGATCGAGGCGGCGGACGACACGGCATACGACGCGGAGTTGCAAGCCTCGACCGACGAGGCGATGGAGCGCACCGGAGGCAACGTCGGCACCCCGATCTTGGCCTTCGGTGAGGCCGGCGGACCGGCCTTCTTCGGCCCGGTCATCTCCTCCACGCCCAGCGACGAGGACGCAGTGAAGTTGTGGGACGCGATCACCACGATGACCACTTTCGACGGGTTTGCGGAGCTAAAGCGATCGTTGCGTAACCCGCTGGACAACGGCCTGATCAACGGCCTTCAAGGCAAGTGACCCTGACCCTCTCCCGCGTGTAAGGTCGGTCACTACGCGGCGTGTCCTACTCGACACGCCGCGTAGTTGTCAAGGCAACCCTCACATAGGAGGCATCCTTGGAGGCATGGTTGCTTTGGTGGCGGGGATGCTGGTATGCGTGACGGCAGGGGGAGTCGTGCTGGCGTACGTCGCGCGTGAGGCACGCCGCGATTCACGAGAGTTTTGGACGCCTGAAGGCGAAAAGTTGATCTCGGACGCAATGCGTCGCGGCGACGAGTTGAGGAACCGCGGTGACGCCTTGCGTCAGCGTGTAGGGGCGCACACGCATCGCGCGAAAGAGGACGACAACTCCTGATCCACCCTGTGCATCTGTGAGAATGGGCAGTCATGGATGAACTCTGGAAATACCTTGCTGTAGCCACCGTCGTGGCCCTCATCGCTCTCGCTGTGCTGGTGGGCTTAACCCGTTCGCGGGGCTCGCGCACGAAGACGTTGCCGCCGGAGCGGCCCACTACGCCACCGGTCGAGGACGGCACCGAGGGCGACGGCGACGTCCCTACAGCGCCAGATGTCGACGTTGGTTCTCATCGCGGCGGCGTGGACTCAGAACTCGAGGCTGAGCCCGAGGTATCGGTTGAGCGCCCCGACTCTGCCCGGGGCCGCCTCGCGCGACTGCGAGCGCGTCTGGCTCGCTCCAACTCCGCCATCGGCAATGCACTCCTGGCGTTGCTGTCCCGCGGCGGGCTGGATGAGCAAGCGTGGGAAGACGTTGAAGACACCCTGCTGCAGGCCGATCTGGGTGTTGAAGCCACCGAAGAGTTGGTTTCCGCGTTGCGTTCCCGCGTCCAGATCGAGGGCGAAAGCGACGCCGAGACGGTGCGCGGCTGGTTGCGAGAGGATCTTCTCCGTTTGGTGGACCCCTCGATGGACCGGCGAATCACCGCCTCGCGGGTGGGTGATCGCCCCGCTGTGGTGCTCGTCGTCGGCGTCAACGGCACCGGCAAGACCACCACCGTCGGCAAGTTAGCCCGAGTGCTCGTGGCCGAGAACAAGGACGTCGTGCTTGGGGCCGCCGACACCTTCCGTGCCGCTGCTGCCGACCAATTGCAGACCTGGGGCGAGCGCGTGGGCGTGCCCACGGTGCGCTCAGATCGAGATGGTGCAGACCCGGCCTCAGTAGCCTTCGACGCGGTCAAGGCCGCAGCCGAGTACGAAGCCGACGTCGTGCTCATCGACACCGCCGGCAGACTCCATAACAAGGTCGGACTCATGGACGAGTTGAGCAAGGTCAAGCGCGTCATCGAGAAGCAGAGCCCGATCGACGAAGTTCTGCTGGTGCTAGATGCCACGACCGGCCAAAACGGTCTCCGCCAAGCCGAGGTTTTTGCCGAAGCAGTCAACGTTACTGGCGTGGTGCTGACCAAGCTCGACGGCACCGCCAAAGGTGGCATCGTGGTCAACGTGCAACGCAAACTCGGCGTCCCGGTCAAACTCATCGGTCTTGGCGAAGGCCCCGACGATTTGGCACCCTTCGACGCGGCAGCCTTCGTGGAGGCCATCGTCGGCTGACGAGGCCGTTAACCTTGGGGCGTGTTCAATAGCCTTTCAGACCGTCTGACCCTGACCTTCCGCAACCTGAAGCGGAAGGGGTCGCTGTCGGAATCCGACGTCAACGCGACCGTGCGCGATATCCGCATGGCTTTGCTGGATGCCGATGTGGCCCTCCCGGTCGTCAAGATCTTCACCTCGGCGGTGCGGGAGCGCGCCATGAGCGCCGAGGTGTCGAAGGCCCTCAACCCCGCACAGCAAGTCGTCAAAATCGTCAACGAGGAACTTGTCGCCATCCTTGGCGGCGAAACGCGCCGACTGAATCTGGCGAAGAACCCGCCGACGGTCATCATGCTGGCGGGTCTGCAGGGATCGGGTAAGACGACGCTGGCCGGCAAGCTCGGCTTCTGGCTTAAAGAGCAGGGCCATACCCCGATGCTGGTGGCGGCCGACCTGCAGCGCCCGAACGCGGTCACCCAGTTGCAGATTGTGGGTGAGCGCGCCGGGCTGCATGTATTCGCCCCGGAGCGAGGCAACGTCTTCGGACACGATGCTGCGCTGGAATCAGGGGAGGGCACGCGCTCGTTCGGCGACCCGGTCGATGTCGCCATCGACGGTGTCGCGCACGCCAGAGAAAAAAACTACGACGTCGTCATCATCGACACCGCCGGACGGCTCGCGGTGGATGTCGATTTGATGCGCCAAGCGCACGACATTCGGGTGGAAGCCTTAGCGGATGAGGTCCTGTTCGTCATAGACGCGATGATCGGCCAGGCCGCCGTCGACACCGCGAAGGCGTTCGCGGACGGCGTGGGCATCACCGGGTCGGTGCTGACCAAACTCGACGGTGACGCGCGCGGTGGTGCCGCGCTGTCGGTGGCCACCGTTACCGGTAAGCCCATCCTGTTTGCCTCGACCGGTGAAAATACCAAAGAGTTTGAGCTGTTCCACCCCGATCGAATGGCCAGCCGCATCCTCGACATGGGTGATGTCCTGACCCTGATCGAGCAGGCTGAGAAGGCCTTCGACGCTGCACAGGCGCGTGAAATGACGCGCAAGTTCATGGCTGACGAGGACTTCACCTTCGGTGACTTCCTGGAGCAGATGGCCGCTATCAAGAAAATGGGCTCGCTGAAGCAGATGCTGGGCATGATGCCCGGGATGGCCCAGATGCGCCAGCAGTTGGACTCCCTGGACGAGCGCGAATTCGACCGGGTCGAGGCCATGGTGCGCTCGATGACCCCACTGGAGCGCGACCACCCTAAGATCATCAACGGCTCCCGCCGTGCTCGCATCGCCAAGGGCTCGGGCGTGTCCGTTTCCGAAGTCAACCAACTGTTGGAGCGGTTTGGTCAGGCGCAGAAGATGATGCGCCAGATGCGCAAGGGCGGCGGCATACCAGGTATGCCGGGAATGCCCGGTATGGGTGGGGGCGGTAAAGGCAAACAGCAACAGCCTCAGCGCAAGAAGTCCAAGAGTGGCAACCCAGCCAAGCGCGCGGCCGAGGAAAAGGCTGCTGCGGCGAAGCAAAGCGCTGCGCGGGACAACGCGATGGGCAACGCCTTCGGGATGGGTGCCGAACCCGATCAAGACCTCTCGAACTTAGAGTTACCGAAGGGCTTCGAGAAGTTCCTCAATCAAGGCAAATAATGGCTCTTAGAGCCCCAGCACGTCGTCGCCGAGGTGGGCCGCGACGGCGTTGCGACCGGGGATTGAGCTGACCCCGCCGCCACGTTGAGCACCGGCGCCGCAGAGGTAGATGTTGGCATCGGGTGTTTCGACGCCCCATGTGCCAACGTCGGCATCGTCGGTCGCGAACGGCCATTGCAGGTCGCGGTGGAAGATGTGGCCGCCCGGCATACCCACCGAATCCTCGATGTCGAGCGGGCTGCGTACGTCGATGGTGCTCGGATCCAACAAGCATTCTTCGATGGGCTCAGCCAAGACGCTGTTGATGGACGCCAGCGTGGCCTCGACGGCAGCCGCGCGTGCCCCCCGCGGGTCCGCTCGGAACAGGTCCGCAGGCATGTGCAAGCCGAAGAGCGTCAACGTGTGAGCGCCGGAGTCGATCAGTTCGTCGCTCATGATCGAGGGGTCGGACAGCGAGTGGCAGTAGACCTCGCACGGTGGCACGCTCGGGATCTGACCTCGAGAGGCTTGCTCATGGGCAACCTGCAGCGCGTCATACCCCTCGTTGATGTGGAAGGTGCCCGCGAAGGCTTGCTCCGATGTCAGGGTCGAGTCTTTGAGTTTGGGCAGTCGAGAGAGCAGTAGATTCACTTTGAGTTGAGCGCCCTGGGGAGCGGCCTTGTTGGGTGTCCGACCGCGCAGGCGCTCTAGGACTGCTGGCGCAGCGTTGACGAAAACGGCGTCACACTCGACCACGGATCCGTCGCTCACCCGCACGCGGGCCAGATCGCCATCGGTCTCCACCGCCGTGACCTCCGCGTTGCACCGCACCACGGTACCGGCGTCCACAGCAGCCTCACACAGAGCCTGGCTGACCTGGCCCATGCCGCCGATCGGCACGTCCCAATCGCCGGTGCCTCCGCCGATCACGTGATAAAGCAAGCATCGATTGGCTAGTAGCGCCGGGTCGGCTGCCTGCGCGAAGGTGCCGATCAAACCGTCGGTGAGGATGATTCCGCGCACCGCGTCTTGGCTGAACCGTCGCTCCAACGCTTGCGAGATCGGGCTCGCGAAGAGGTCGTGCCAGGAGCGATCTCCGACCATTGCGGCGATTTCACGGGATGAGCGGAGGGGTTGCAGCATCGTGGGAAAGAGTTGCTCGGCCACGTGGGCCGTCATCTCGTAGAAGTCGCCCCAGGGACCGGCGTCCGCGCCCAGATCGTGCGACGTTCGCGTCGGATCACCGTTGTCGACCAAAATGCCTTCGTCGCCTAGCGGAGTGTAGGAGGAGATGCGTCGGCGGTGCAGCGCCAGATTCAAACCCAACTCCTCGATGATTTGAGCGGGCATCAGTGACACCAGGTAGGAGTAGGCAGACAGATTGGCCTCGTAGCGCGGGAAAACCTTGGCCGAGCGGGTCGCCCCACCTATGTGGTCTGAGCGCTCCAACACCAACACGGACCGCCCGGCTTTGGCCAGATACGCCGCCGAGGTCAACCCGTTGTGCCCTGCTCCGATAACTACCGCGTCAAACCGCATAACCTCACCGTAATAGCAGTAACTGGTCGTTGACGTGACGGCACAGCACCTCCTGTTAAGAAGGGTGACCGACATGTTCGCTGCGGTACTACATCTGAGTGGCCCCATCCTGATCGGACCTGAAGAGCTCCGGGACGAGGTGTGGGTTGTCGATGGCCGTATCTCCTTCACCCCGCCGACAAGCGGAGACGTCGAGACCGTGCCCGGGTGGGTCTTGCCGGGTTTGGTCGACGCGCACTGCCACGTCGGGTTGGAATCCCAAGGCGCGGTCAACGACGAGCGTGCGAGGGAGCACGCGCTGACCGAGCGCGATGCGGGAGTGTTGCTGATGCGTGACGCGGGAAGCCCCGCCGATACGCGGTGGATCCAGGAGCGCGAAGATCTGCCTCAACTCATCCGGGCGGGCCGTCATATAGCCCGAACCAAGCGATACCTGCGCAACTACGCCCACGAAGTGGAACCCGCGGACTTGGTGGCCGCCGTTCGCGTGCAGGCCCGCCTCAGCGATGGCTGGGTGAAACTCGTAGGCGACTGGATCGACCGTGACGCGGGTGACTTGACCCCCTGCTGGCCGGTGCCCGTCCTTCGTGAGGCCATCGCCGCAGCCCACGAGGAAGGGGCGCGCGTGACGGCGCACTGTTTCGGGGAGCAGGTGCTCGCAGACTTTGCCGCCGCCGGGACGGACTGCATCGAGCATGCAACGGGTCTAGGCGAAGACACCATCGCCCATTTCGCGCGGCAGCAGATCGCGATCGTCCCGACGCTGGTCAACACGGCGAACTTTCCCTCCTTCGCAGACGCTGGAGAGGCCAAATTCCCGGGGTACGCCGCGCACATGCGCGATCTACACGCCCGCCGTTTCGCGACCGTCGGCGCGGCGCACGATGCCGGCATACCGATCTATGTGGGCACCGACGCCGGGGGACAGTTGCCCCACGGGCTGGCCGCTCAAGAGATCGAGGCCCTCACACAGGCCGGGATGAGCCCGATCGAAGCCTTAAGCGCCGCGACCTGGGCGGCCCGAGACTGGCTCGGCCGCCCAGGGATCGAAGAAGGGGCACCCGCTGACCTAGTGGTCTACGCGGCAGATCCGCGAGCGGACGTGCGGGCCGTGGCCGACCCGCACCGCGTCATCTTGCGGGGTTTAACTCACGCTAAAGCCTTGTGAGCCGACTTCCTCGTCGATGAGCAACATGCGGCAGGTGTAGTCGCCATCGGGCAAGACGGGATCGGCACTGATCGTGCCGGAGGCGACGACCACCCCACCGGGGGATTCGAACTCTCCCGAGAAGACCTCCTCAGACTGCCCACCGGTCATCACATCGGCGACGATCTTGGTAGTCGCGTCCTTGGCTCCGGTCAGGATGGCGCTGCAGGTTCCTTCTGCAACGCCCGAGGCCAGCTCGGCGTCGTCTTCGAGACACGCCGAGGTGTCGCCGTCGCTGTACACATCTTTGTCATCACACGACATGGCCTGTGAGTGGGCCTCGGTCGGCCCGTCCACAGCAGTCTCAACACTCGCAACCTGCCCATCGCCCAGGGTCATGTCGCACGCCCATTCGCCTCCGGGAAGGTCGAGTTTGCCGACGCCGAAGAAGGCAAACACTGGCAGCGTGGAGCCCGCCGCGTCCTCGGGCACATCAGTGGTGATGGTGTACACGTCCGTGCCCTCGTAGTAGAAGTTGACCGACAGGACGCCCCCTTCTTCGATCTTTGCCTCCCCGCTGCAGTGCAGGTTGCTGGTGGTGAAGCCAGAGTCCGGCTTGGGGCATGTGTCGGCGTCATAGGTGTCATCCCCGCATAGGGCCATGTTGGCGATCGTGGCGCCCCCGGATGGCCCGTGCTCGGCCTACGCTCGACTTCTGCGGTCTCGGTGGGCGACTCGGCAGCGGTTGGCTCTGCCGTCACCACTGCCGTCTCGGTTGACTCTGCGGGTGCCGAGATGGCGGTGGGGGCCCGGCCACCTGGGCAGTGTCGGTGCCGCAGGCTGAAAAAGCAGCGCGAGAGACAAGGTCGCCGTGACCAGGGAAGGTCTGTTACGCATCGTGATATTCCTCGTCTCTTGATGGGCAGATCCTCGCGGGCAACAGACCCCCGCAGCTGGAGCTAGCTAGAGCTTGGTCGATTCTTTGGGGAGAATGAGCGACCCAGGCAGGCTCGATGTTCGGCCAAAGCCGCAGCGTCTGGCACAATAGGCCGGTACTCATCGACAGTGGCCCTCTATCCGCTGACCGACGTGTCCATTTTCGCAGTGAGTGCATCCGCGCGTGTTTCCCCACGTGGTGTGCGCCCACTCACCCAGACAAGAATGAGGAGACACCCACACGTGGCTGTCAAGATTCGCCTGAAGCGCATGGGCAAGATCCGTGCGCCCTACTATCGCGTCGTTGTCATGGACGCCCGCGCCAAGCGGGACGGCCGGGCGATCGAAGAGATCGGCAAGTACCACCCCACCGAGGAGCCGTCGTTGATCGACATCGACTCCGAGCGTGCGCAGCACTGGCTGTCCGTTGGCGCGCAGCCGACCGAGCAGGTCCAGGCTTTGCTGAAGGTCACGGGCGACTGGGCCAAGTTCACCGGCGAGGGCGATCCCGCTGGCACCTTGCGTCACGCACCGGCGCGCGCCGACAAGAAGGCTCTGTACGAGGCGGCTCTGGCTGCAGCAGACGGTGCTGAGTCGAGCGCAGCAACGACCCGCAAGGCCAAGAAGCCCGCCAAGGATGTCGAAGCTGCTCCTGAGGTGGCGAGCGAGGCTCCGGCTGAAACCGCTGCCGAGGTGGCTGCTCCTGACGCCGCTGCTTCGGAGTCGACTGAGGCTGACGAGGCCAAGTCGGCCCAGGCCTGAACATGCTCGAAGAGGCTTTAGAGCACCTAGTCAAGGGCATAGTCGACCACGATGGCGACGTTGTGGTCCGCCACAAGGGCAGTCGCGGCGGAGACGTGCTGGAGGTACGAGTGCACCCCGAAGACCTCGGTCGTGTCATCGGGCGACGTGGTCGCACTGCTGGAGCCCTGCGTACGGTGATGACCGCCCTGGGTGAAGGACAGAAGGTCCGGGTCGACATTGTCGACACGGACCGCCAGCGCTAATCGGTGGATCATCGATGACCGCAGGACCAAGACTCGTGCTCGTGGCTCGCGTCGGCAAGCCGCATGGCTTGCGCGGCGAAGTCACCGTGCAACTTCACACTGACGATCCCGATCGGCGGCTCGCTGTCAGCGAAACGTTGGCGTGCGAGCCGCTCGATCGTGGGCCGCTGACGATCGAATCAGTGCGGGTCCACCAGGGCAGGTACCTCATTGGCTTCGAGTCGGTGTTTGATCGTGAAGGCGCTGAGGCCTTGCGCAATACCCGGCTCTTTATCCCCGCTCTGGACCCCGGCGGGTCACGCAAAGACAACGATGCGCCCTACCAGGACGCCGACGAGTACTACGAAGACGAACTGGTGGGCATGAACGTCGTGCTCACCACTGGTGAGGCCATCGGCACGGTGAGCGCGCTGCATACCCGCGCTGCTCAAGATCTCCTCGAAATCACACAATCCAACGGCAACACCGCCCTGGTGCCCTTCGTTGCCGCCTTGGTCCCGAGGGTCGACTCAGCACGCCGCGAGGTAATGATCGACCCGCCGGCCGGTCTTCTCGACCTGAGCGACTGATATGCGGATCGACGTCGTCAGCATCTTTCCTGCCTACCTCGAGCCGCTGGGTTTGTCGCTCATCGGCAAGGCAACGAGCCAAGGTGTGCTCGACGTGCATGTGCACGACCTGCGGGACTTCACCCACGACCGCCACCGCACGGTGGATGACACCCCCTACGGCGGTGGTGCCGGAATGGTGATGCGGCCCGAGCCGTGGGGCGAGGCGTTTGATGCGCTCACCGACGGCGACGACGTGCCGCACCTGATCGTGCCCGCACCAGGCGGTGTGTTGTTCACCCAAGCAATCGCCGCAGAGCTCGCTCGCAAGCCCCGGCTCGCCTTCGCGTGTGGGCGCTATGAAGGCATTGATGAGCGGGTCATCGATGAGGCCCGCATCCGGATGCCGGTGTCGGTGATCTCGCTGGGCGACTATGTGCTCAACGGCGGCGAAGTTGCTGCGTTGGCCATGATCGAGGCGATTGCCCGCCTGATTCCCGGCGTCATCGGCAATGCCGCCTCCTTGGATGAGGAGTCCCATACCGGCGGCCTCCTCGAATACCCTATCTACACCAAGCCAAGAGAATGGCGTGGCCACGAGGTGCCTTCGGTGCTCCTGTCCGGAGACCACGGCGCGATCGAATCCTGGCGCCTGGGGCAGCGCTATGAGCGCACCGAAGCCAGTCGCCCGGACTTGCTCGAGACTGGTGGCGATTCGGGCACCTCGCCGTCAACGGAGAACCCGCGCTTTGTGGCGGCCACTGCGGACGATGCGGGCGAGATCTGGACGATGGCCCGGGCCTGCTGGATAACTGAGGCTCGCGATCACAACAGCTTCAATATTCCGGCCCTCACCGAAAACCTGACCGACGTCCAAGAGTGGCTCACTCAATGGCGCGCCTGGGTCGTGCGCTCTCGGGGGCGTCTCATCGGCTCTGTTCGTGCTCGTCGCACGGAAAAACTGTGGGACATCGGGCGATTGATGGTGGCACCGGATATGCAGGGCCGCGGTCTGGGTAAGGCGCTGTTGGCGTATGCCGAGCAGCAAGCCCCGGACGACATCGTCGGGTTCAGCATGTTCACCGGTGGTCACTCGGTGGCTAACCTGCGGATGTACCAGCGCGCGGGATACGAAACCCGTGGCCGCTCCACGTATGCCGGCATTCCCACAGTGGAGTTGTATAAGTCTCGAGACTGAACGCCTGGGTGTCGTCATTGGGATGCGCCCCCGCAGTGTGCGAGAATCACCGACGGCGTTCACGTCGCAATATCAGTCGTGCCCCTGCTACAGGGGGCGAGCGCGACGCTACGACGCGAAGGCCACCACACACACCTAACCACTCGGCATACTGAGTGGACTGACCGCCGTGAGTGACCTGTGGCACTGACGAGGAAGCGATATCACCATGCACAAGCTCGACGACGTAGACGCAGCCAGCCTTCGCGATGACATTCCGGACTTCCGCGGTGGCGACACCGTCAAGGTCCACGTGAAGGTCATCGAGGGCACTCGCTCGCGTGTCCAGATCTTCCAGGGGATTGTCATCCGTCGGCACGGTGGTGGCGTCGGTGAGACCTACACCGTCCGCAAGGTGAGTTTCGGCGTGGGGGTCGAGCGCACGTTCCCCGTGCACTCCCCGAACATCGAGAAGGTCGAGTTGGTCAGCCGTGGCGATGTCCGCCGCGCCAAGCTCTACTACTTACGCAACCTGCGTGGTAAGGCTGCTCGCATCCGCGAGAAGCGCTAGTCCCCTTCGCAACAACCGACCGAAGGGCATAGCCATGAGCGATCAGCAGCCCTCGGCGCATGCGCACGACGATACGCCGGGCGACGGCTCGTCAAGCCTGGATTCGTCGACCACGTCTCGTAAGTCGTCGACCCCAGGCTCAAAGGCATGGGGTTTCGTCAAGGAGATCCTGTCCATCGCCGCGATCGCGCTGGTCATTTCTTTCCTGATCAAGACTTTCGTGGTGCAGGCTTTCTGGATTCCGTCGGGGTCCATGGAAAACACGCTCGTGTTCGGTGACCGGGTCATTGTCAGCAAGATTCAAGCTGGCCCATTCGACATCGACCGCGGCGACGTCGTCGTCTTCGAGGATCCAGACAACTGGCTTCCACCTGAGGTGACGACAGACCGCGGTCCGATCCTCAATCCGATCGTGCACGGCCTGGAATTTGTGGGCCTGGCCCCAACCGGGCAAGGCAATCACCTCATCAAGCGCGTCATTGGTGTGGGCGGTGATCGTGTCGAGTGCTGCGATGCCGACGGTCGGGTGACCGTCAATGGTGTGCCGCTGGACGAGGACTACCTATTTCCAGGCGGCGAGCCCAGCCAACTGCCGTTCGACATCACGGTGCCTGCAGACAGTCTGTGGGTGATGGGTGATCACCGCTCCATTTCCGGCGATTCGCGGCTGCACGACGACGGCACGGGTGCCGCAGGTTCGGTGTCCACTGATCGGGTCGTAGGCCAAGCGCTGGCCTTGGTGTGGCCATTGGGGCGGGCCGACTGGTTCCAGAACCCGCAGACCTTTAGCGGTATCGGCGAGCCGCCCACGCCGCAGAGTCCGTAACTCCGTGACCGTCGCTCGCGCCACGAAGCAGCCGTCAACTCGCCCCTCCTTGCGGGTCGAGCGGCAGTTGCAGCGCGACGGCTACCCCGTGCTCGTAGGAATGGACGAGGTAGGGCGCGGAGCGTTGGCGGGGCCGGTGAGTGTGGGCGTGGTGGCCATTGATCTGATGTCCCGGTCGGCACCGCGAGGCGTCAAAGACTCGAAGTTGCTCAGCAGCGCTGTCCGTACTTCGATGGTGCCTGCCATCAAGTCCTGGGCGCTCAGTTTCGGGGTAGGGCACGCCAGCCCGGCCGAAATAGATCAATGGGGGATCATGACTGGGCTTCGCCTCGCTGGGGAGAGGGCTTTGAAGGCCTGCGGGCTGACTCCCGACGTGGTCCTCCTTGACGGCAACTATGACTGGCTGACGGCACCCGACCGCGTCGGATTGTTCGGCCTGGCCGATCTAGCCGAGTCCGGCTCCGAAGGCACCGCCAGTGGGCCCGAGCGGATGGCCGCGCCGCCGCCGGTGCGAACGATGATCAAGGCGGACATGCGATGCTCATCGGTTGCAGCGGCCAGTGTGTTGGCCAAAGTCGAACGAGACGCTGAGATGGTGCGACTACACGAGGCTCATCCCTGCTACCAGTGGAAGATCAACAAGGGGTATGCAGCGCCGGACCATGTGCAAGCCTTGCGCGAGCAGGGCACGTGCGAGCACCATCGACGCAGTTGGAATCTGACCCGAACGACCCTGGAGGTGAGCCGGACGTGAGCGCTGAAGATCTGGAACAGTACGAGACGGACATGGAACTGTCGCTCTATCGTGAATACCGTGACGTCGTAGGGCTCTTCACTCACGTCGTAGAGACTGAGCGGCGGTTCTATCTAGCGAATCAGGTTGACGTGCAGGTACGGACAGGGGATGGCGAAACCTGGTTCGAGGTCACGATGGCCGATGCCTGGGTGTGGGATGTGTACCGTCCGGCCCGCTTCGTGAAGAAGGTCCGGGTGATCACCTTCAAGGACGTCAACGTCGAAGAGTTGGCCCCCTCGGATTTGGAGATTCCGAAAACGGGCTTCGGGGAATAGGGCCTCCGCCGGTGGCGCGGTGGGAAACGCCCCAAGAGGCATGAGCCGATGTCCACACCTTTTTGGGCGTGGGTATACGTCCACAATTACGCTGGACGGCCGAGTTGGCGGGGAGTTTTAGCGGATGGTGATCCCAGGAGGTGGTCACCATGGCCCATGGGGGTATGCCGCATCGAGTGGCACGCACAATCGGCGACTTCGGCGAACAATTCGCCGCCGATCATTTGGCTGCACGTGGAGTGCAGATCGTGGAGCGCAATTGGCGCTGCCAGTTGGGCGAGATCGACATCATCGGCCTCGACTCGAATGCGTTGGTGTTCTACGAGGTCAAGACTCGCCGATCGGCCAGGTATGGATCGCCTGCTGAGGCCGTCACACCGGCCAAGGCAGCCCGGCTTCGACGTTTAGCCGCGCGATGGCTCAGCGAGCACCCACATTCGGCCAACCAGATCCGTGTCGACGTCCTGGCGCTGACGATGACCGGCGAAGGTGGCACCCAGGTCGAGCACCTTCGAGGGGTGTCCTGATGGGGTTTGCCACGACACTTTCGGTTGCCCTCAGCGGAGTGCAAGGTCACGTGGTCGCCGTCGAGGCGCACGGGAACCAAGGATTGCCCGCCTTCGTGATCAGCGGCCTGCCGGACGCAGCATGTGCCCAAGCGCCTGATCGCATCCGGGCGGCCACCAGCAATTCAGGGGTCAGCCTGTCGATGTGTCGATGGACGATCAACTTGTCGCCGGCCGGGTTGCCCAAAACCGGAAGCGGCTTCGATCTCGCCATCACTGTCGCCCTTCTCGCCGCCGACCGCAGCCTTCCGCCCGACCTGATCGCCGGTGTTTGTCACATTGGCGAGTTGGGCCTCGACGGCTCGATCCGACCGGTCCCCGGCGTGTTGCCGATGGTGATGGCGGCGGCCGCTGGTGGCGTGTGCGAATGCGTCGTTCCGGTCGACAGCGCCCGAGAAGCGAACCTTGTGCCGGGAGTGCGAGTGCACGCGGTGCGCGACCTGCGAGACGTTGTCGAGTTGTACCGTGCCCTCGCTGCGGGCCAGACCCTGCCCGACCTCATGCCGGATGACGTGATGGGGCCCCCTACGAAGGTCCCGGATCTGCGCGAGGTGGTTGGTCAAGCCGAGGCGCGCCTGGCTCTAGAGATCGCCGCCGCCGGGCAGCACCACATCTTGCTCCTCGGACCTCCTGGTGCGGGCAAGACGATGCTGGCCGAGCGGCTACCCGGTCTCCTGCCACCCCTGCAGCCGCAGGAGGCCCTGGAGGTGACTGGGATTCACTCGGTGCTTGGCCTGCTGCCGACCGACGGATCCTTGATGACCACACCCCCGTTCGTCGGCCCTCACCACGGAGCGTCGATGGCCTCCGTGATCGGCGGTGGCAGCGGGAAGGTGCGCCCTGGTGCGGTGTCGCGGGCCCACCACGGCGTGCTGTTCCTGGACGAGGCTCCCGAGTTTCGGCGCGACGTGCTCGACGGCTTACGTCAGCCGCTGGAGTCAGGCGAGGTAGTGATCGCACGGGCTGATCGTCACGTCCGCCTACCGGCGCGCTTCCAGATGGTGATGGCCGCGAATCCCTGCCCCTGTGGCCACGGATTCGGGAAGGCTCTGTCGTGTCAGTGCACGCCGTTGGCTCGGCGCACCTACTTCGCCAAGGTGTCCGGCCCGCTGCTTGATCGCATCGACTTGCGGATCGTGTTGTTGCCGGTCACCCGCGGCGACCTGGGCCACGCCGGTGCCGAAGACAGCGCGGCTGTGGCCGGGCGCGTTGACGATGCTCGGCAACGGGCTCGCGCTCGGCTTTCAGGCACCCCCTGGCAGGTCAACGCTCACGTGCCGGGCAGTTTCCTGCGCGACGGGCCGCTGCGGCTTCCGGGGGGAGTGACCCGCGACCTTGACCGAGCCATGGACACCGGGGCGCTCACACTCCGCGGCTACGACCGGTGTTTGCGCGTCTCGTGGACGGTCGCCGATTTGGCGCAGCGTAAACGACCGACCCGCAGTGATGCGGCCTTTGCTTTGACCCTTCGTGCTCCCTCGGGGATCGCCGCATGAACGCCGCCGACAACCTGACGGTGGACCAGCGCACTCGCTTGGCCTGGGCACGTATCGCTGAACCTGATGACCCCACGGCGCGGGCCATGATCGCGGAGCATGGGCATGTCGAAGCGTTGGAGATGGCTCGGAATGGCGTCTCGGGCCGGCCGCGGGCTAGCGCCGAGCGCTTCGCCTCACGTCTGCGAGAGCTGAATGTTGAGCGAGACGTGGAGATCACCGGCAAAGTTGGAGCGAGAGTCCTCTTCCCGAGCGACGAGGAGTGGCCCGATGGGGTGGACGCGTTGGAGTATCCGCCGTGGTGCCTGTGGGTCAAAGGGTCTGCCCACCTTTCGTTGTCCGCGACGAGCCAGCGCAGTGCCGCCATCGTCGGAGCTCGCGCCAGCACCTCGTACGGCGAGTATGTGGCCGCTGAACTAGCGGCAGGGCTGGTGAGCCGCGGATTCGCCGTCATCTCGGGTGCTGCTTTCGGTATCGATGCGGCCGCTCACCGTGGTGCATTGGCTTGCGACGGCGACACGATCGCGGTGGTGGCTGGCGGCGTCGAGAGGCCATATCCTGCCGCTCACGCTTCACTGCTGGCACGGATCGCCGAGGTCGGCGCGGTCGTCAGCGAAGTCCCGCCGGGGTCGGCACCCACTCGGACCCGGTTCTTAGCGCGCAACCGGCTCATTGCTGCTCTATCCAGTGGCACGGTCATCGTCGAAGCGGGACTGCGCTCTGGCTCTCGAAGCACCGTCACCCACGCACTCAAACTGCTGCGCCCTGTCGCGGCGGTTCCCGGGCCTATCACGTCGATGGTGTCGGCGGGGTGTCACGAGGAGATTCGACAGGGTCGTGCCGCGCTCGTGACCGATGCCGCCGAAGTGGCGGAGCTCCTGGGTCAGATCGGCGACGACCTAGCCCCAGCCAAGCAGGGAGCCGTCAAGCCCAGCGACGAACTCGATCCCGATACCTTCCGGGTGTGGCAGGCCATGCCGACGCGGCGCTGCACCACAGTGGATGCTTTGACGCAGATAGCGGGCCTCAGCGTCGCTGATGTCATGGGAGCCTTGGGCCAGCTCGAGGCGTCCCAGATGGCTCGGCGCGGCCCACAAGGCTGGCAGCGGTGCGCCCCATGACGCTGCTGCCCATGACGTTGCGTTCTATGACGTTGAGTTCTATGACGGGGCGATCCACGACGTCAAGCCGGGAATCTTGTGGTGCTCCGGGCTCTGGACGCTCGCGAACACCCATGGTGGCGACAATTCTTGCGCTCTGTGCGGCCTTCGTGATGGGCCAACCTGCTGCGGTGGCGCGCGCGGACGGGGGCCTCGCGTCGGTGCCATCAGTGGGACCCACACCAGAGGAGGTCGTGAGCGCGGTCGCCGCATCGATACAAGCGGCTACCGCCATCACGCGGGCACTGCCTCGCGGACCACGTTCGCTGGCAGACTCGACCTCGACCTCGGACGCGCCTTGGGATTGGCCACTGCTCGCGCCGGAGATTGTCATCTCGCCCTTTGACGGGCCAACTCAACGCTGGTTGCCAGGTCATCGCGGCGTGGACCTCGCCGGATTCGAGGGAGCATCGGTGCGAGCCGTCGCGGACGGGGTCGTCTCCTTTAGCGGCAGCATCAACGGCGTAGGTGTCGTGTCCGTCATCCACCGCGACGGACTGCTCAGCACCTACCAACCGGTCCTCAACACGCCAGGCAAGGGCACGCGTGTGCGTCGTGGTGACGCGATCGGAGCTTTGGCACCCAAGGGCAGTCATTGCTGGCCGCTGGTCTGCTTGCACTTGGGGGCCCGCCGCGGCAAGGAGTACCTAGACCCCATGGTGTTTTTGAGGCCCTGGGTGGTGTCATTGTTGCCGCGGTGACTTGTTGACTCAACGCTATGCGCGTGGATGCGCTTGACGGTAGGCCGAGCGCAGTCGGCCCGTCGAGACGTGGGTGTAGATCTGGGTTGTCGCGAGGCTCGAGTGACCGAGCACCTCCTGCACGGTGCGAATGTCGGCCCCTCCGTCGAGGAGATGCGTTGCTGCGCTATGCCGCAGGCCGTGCGGGCCCAACGTGGGCGCATCCGGCAGATGAGCGAGCAACGTGTGGACCACCGACCGCACTTGGCGCTGGTCGACCCGACGTCCTCGCCGGCCAAGGAAGAGGGCGAGCCCGCTGATCTCCTGCCGCAGACGGGGTCGAGCACCGTCGAAATAGCAACTCAAGGCCTCGGCGGCCGGAGTCCCGAAGACGACCATTCGCTGCTTGTCTCCCTTGCCCAGCACTCGTCCGTGCCGTGCGGCAACGTCGACATCGGCAACGTCGAGGCCGCATAACTCACCGACACGCATCCCGGTGGCGTACAGCAACTCGACCATGGCTCGGTTACGGATCGCGACCGGATCGTCGTCGTCGCTAGCAACGGCGGCGAGGTCCATCAAGGCGTTCGCCTGGTCTGCGGCGAGTACCTGGGGGAGATGACGGTTCTTGCTGGGCGCGCTCAACCGCACGGACGGATCTACGACGATCCGCTTCGTTGACACCGCCCATCCGAAGAAGGTCTTGACCGAGGCGGCCCGCCGAGAGATCGACGAACGAGCCAATCCCGCGCGGGACTGGGCCGCGAGGAAAGCGCGCAGATCCTCGAGACGAACGGCTTTGAGGTCGGCAACGCCCTGAGCCTGCAAGACGGTGTCAAGCGCAGCGAGATCTCCGAGGTAATTGCGGACTGTGTGCACGGATCGACCCTGCTCAACGCTCAAATGGCGCTCGAAGTCGGCCAACACTCCTGCGTCGATGACAGCACCCGCGGCCGTGTCCACGCTCATTCCCCTACGGTGCCACGGGTCCGGACGCAGATCGGGCAGCCTCGCCCAGGACTTCTAGCCTTCGTACGCCCTCGTGAAGCACCGCGTCGTCTTTGCAGAACGCGAAGCGAACCAGGGTGGGTGCCAGGCCCGCATCGGCGCAGAACGCCGCCACCGGGATAGCGGCCAAGCCCGCCGTCTCCGGCAAATCGCGACACCACTGCGTTGCATCGCTCACCCCCAGGTTGCGGACGTCGGCCACGACGAAGTAGGTCCCCTGGGTTGGAGCAACCGCGAGGTCTAGAGCCCGAAGAGAGCCAACCAGCAGGTCACGGCGTCGTTGCAGGTTGCTCGCAAGGTCATCGAAGAATGCGTCGGGCAGGCCGAGACCGAAGGCAATGGCGGGCTGAAAGGCGGCCGAACCGGCGAACGTCACGAACTGTTTTACCGCGGCAATCGCGTCAATGAGGCCAGAGGGGCCATGCACCCAACCGACCTTCCACCCCGTCGCCGAAAAGGTCTTGCCACCCGAGGAGATGGTCAGGGTCCGCTCCGCCATACCTGGCAAGGAAGCGATGGGGGTGTGCACCAGGCTGTCGAACACTAGGTGCTCGTAGACCTCGTCAGAGGCGACGATGATGTCGTTTCGCCGCGCAATGTCGGCGATGTGTTCAAGCTCGACCGCCGTGAAGACCTTGCCGGTGGGGTTGTGTGGATTGTTCAGAATGATCATCCGAGTCCGTGACGTCACGGCCGCAGCGAGGTGCTCGGGGTCGAAGGCATGGTCTGGGAAGGACAAGGGAACGCTGCGGTGAATCGCTCCGGCGAGGGCGATTGCCGCCGGGTAGGCATCATAGGTGGGGTCAAAGGTCACGACTTCTTCGCCCGGCTCGACTAAGGCCAGCACGGCCGTCGCCAACGCTTCGGTAGCACCGACCGTGACCAAGACCTGCGTCTGCGGGTCCACGGCCAACCCGTAGAAGCGCCCTTGGTGAGCGGCGACGGCTTCACGCAAGATCGGCATACCTCGAGCGGGAGGATACTGATTCACCCCGTCATGAATGGCCTTGATCGCCACTTCTTTGATCACTAAGGGCGTGTCGCTGTCCGGGAATCCTTGGCCCAAGTTCACAGTGTCGAAGGCCATTGCCCGTTGCGTCATCTCGGTGAAGATGGAGGTGCCGATTCCGCTCATGCGAGTCACTAGTGGCGAGGCCATGACCCCACCGTAGACGCAGCGGTGGCACCGATTTCGACCGACGTTCCCTGGGCAGTAGGATACGAGTACGTCTGACCCGACATGGGTCGGACGAATTCGCGTACGGGCCTACCGGCATACCCATGCCGGGGCGCGTCTCCGCAGTCCCGTCCCTGACCTCAGGTGCGGGCGGAGGCGGTCGCTCGTGCCAGGACCAACTGCACACAACAGAAAGCGAGACCTCGGCATGGCCGTCGTCACAATGCGCCAGCTGCTCGACAGCGGCGTCCACTTCGGGCACCAGACCCGGCGTTGGAACCCCAAAATGAAGCGCTTCATCATGACCGAGCGCAACGGTATCTACATCATCGACCTGCAGCAGTCGCTGACCTACCTCAACGAGGCCTACGACTTCGTCAAGGAAACGGTCGCGCACGGCGGGACGATCTTGTTCGTCGGCACCAAGAAGCAGGCTCAGGAGTCCATCGCTGAGCAAGCCACCCGGGTCGGCATGCCGTACGTGAACTACCGCTGGCTTGGTGGCATGCTCACCAACTTCCAGACCATCTCCAAGCGTCTGACCCGCTTGAAGGAGCTCGAAGAGATCGACTTCGACAACGTGGCTGCTTCCGGCCGCACGAAGAAAGAACTCTTGATGATGCGTCGCGAGAAGGACAAGCTCGAGCGCACGCTCGGTGGTATTCGCGACATGGGCAAGGTCCCCTCGGCGGTGTGGGTTGTTGACACCAAGAAGGAGCACCTCGCCGTCACCGAGGCTCGCAAGCTCGGCGTCCCGGTCATCGCAATCCTGGACACCAACTGCGACCCCGACGAGGTCGATTACAAGATCCCCGGCAACGATGACGCCATCCGTTCGGTTACCTTGTTGACCAAGGTTGTCGCCGAGGCGGTTGCCGCTGGCCTGATGGCCCGCGGTGGTGGTTCGAGCGACAGCGAAGAAGCCAACGAACCGATGGCCGAGTGGGAGCGCGAGCTGCTCGCCGGTAGCGCCGATGAGGCGGCTCCGACCAGCGATGGGGCCGTTCCGGGCACCGACGAGGCTGCTCCGGCGACGGAGGAGACCGTAGTTACCGAGCCCACCGAAGCTCCTGCTGAGGCAGAGGCAATCGTGGAGACCGCAGCCGTCGAGGCGCCGGTTGCCGACGAGGCTCCTGCCGTCGCCGACGAGGCTCCTGCAGCCGCCGCTGGTGAGTCGACCACGGACGCCGCTGAGCCGGCGACCGAAACTTCCACTTCCTGATCAATCCCTGCACAGCAGAAGGAGACACGCTCGACCATGGCGAACTACACCGCCGCAGATATCAAGGCACTCCGTGAGCAGACCGGCGCGGGCATGATGGACGTCAAGAAGGCTCTCGACGAGGCTGATGGCGACCCCGCAAAGGCCACCGAATTCCTGCGCGTCAAGGGACTCAAAGGCGTTACCAAGCGTGAAGGCCGCTCGGCCTCCAACGGCTTGGTGCGCGTTGACGTCACCGATGGCGTGGGCACTCTGGTTGAGATCAACTGCGAAACTGACTTCGTTGCCAAGGGCGAGAAGTTCAGCGCCCTCGCCGACCAGGTTCTGGCTCAAGCCATCTCCACCGGCGCCGCAAGCGCCGAGGACTTGCTGAAGTCGGACATGTCCGGACGTACGGTGCAAGAGGTTCTTGACGAAGCCAACGCCACCATCGGAGAGAAGATCGAAGTGCGTCGCGTGGCCTCGATGGGAGCGCCCGAGGGCGGTTCTGTCGTGTCCTACCTGCACAAGACCAGCCCCGACCTGCCCGCGCAGATCGGTGTCCTCGTGGTCACCGAAGGTGAGCAGGACGGCCTGGCTCGCGACATCGCGATGCACGTCGCCGCCTTCAGCCCCACGGTGCTGACGCGCGCCGAGATCGGCGAAGAGACGGTCGCGAAAGAGCGTCGCATCGCCGAGGAAACGGCCCGCGAAGAAGGCAAGCCCGAGCAGGCGCTGCCCAAGATCATCGAAGGTCGCATGACCGGGTTCTTCAAGGAGAACGTGCTCTTGGACCAGGCCTTCGCCAAGGACAGCAAGAAGTCCGTGGCTCAGGTCGCCAAGGACGGTGGCGTCGAGATCACTTCGTTCGCACGCTTCAAGGTCGGCGTCTGATCTAGCTCAAACACAGCAGGAAAGAAGGCCAGGTCCGCCACGGACCTGGCCTTCTTTACTTCTCTCAGTGGCGTACTTGGGGGCACCAAGGTCTAGGTGTTCTGTCCACTGAGGTTGGGTACGCGGTCGGCTGGTGATTTACCTCCGAGCGCGGTGTGGCCGCGGTGATGATTGTAGGTATGTAGGAAGGCGGGGAAGGCAGCGACGCGCTGGGT
>JAABUN010001121.1_pt1 | contig 63125 bp, 51 predicted proteins | sample 5559311 | NCBI WGS metagenome assembly JAABUN01 (sample SAMN10711877, study PRJNA513370) | rock metagenome | isolation source: Antarctica rocks | place: Antarctica: Victoria Land, Siegfried Peak sud
ACGGTGGACAATGCCGATAGCCAACTGGAGCGGAGCGATGAACCAATTCGCTATAATATTTGAAAACCGGCTGCCCAACAGCGGTTTCCAAAATAACTCATTTACACAAATTATTTAACACGCTCACCGCCAGAGGCGGTGGCTTTGTTTTTTGCCCTAGAAGGTGCGCTCTTACCGGCTCGCCTTAGTTTTCATCAAACAGATTACCTTGCAGCTTTTCCATTTCTTGTTCCTTTTTCTCCTGCCACTGCACATACTCGCGGATGCGCTGCTCATCTATCTCGATGGTGCTGACGCAATAGCCGCGTCCCCATAAATGCCGTCCCCAGAATTGCTTGCCCAATTTCTCATATCTCTGCAATAACCGAATCGCCAACTTTCCTTTCAAATATCCCATCACCGCCGAGACTGCATACTTTGGCGGTATCCATACTATCAGATGAATATGGTCGCTTTGCACATTCATCTCAATAATCTCAATGCCTTCTTTCTGCCGCAGCAGATTACTTATTTCTCCTCGCACATATTCCCGGATTTCATCTTTTAATATCGGTCGCCGATACTTTGGACAAAATATCAAATGATATTTACACTCGTAAATAGTATGCGAAAGTCGTCTGAATCGCTTGCTCATAAATATATCTCCTTAGTTGCTGACACCTCTAGGGAGATATATTTTAGTCGTTCTGTCGGTTCGCCTCACTGCCTTGTAGAACCACTGCCAGAGGCAGTGGTTTGATTCTTTGAATCATTAGACGTGAGGGCGAAACAGCTTCTATTTAAAAACGTCTTTGGTTAATTTCAAGTTGCGTGGAATCGGTTTCGCCCCACGTCAACTCAATCGTTGTGTTGCTTCGCGTTTAATTTCATCAAACTTGTTCCTTGACAAAAGAATGTTGTTGTAGTTACATTGTGGCTATGAGAACTAGAATAGTAAAGATTGGTAATTCGTTAGGTGTTCGCATTCCGAAACCGTTGCTTGAACAAAGTCAATTAGCCGAAGAAGTCGAAATTCAGGCAAGTATCGGCGAGATTATTATTCGCTCTGCTCACCAGCCAAGACACGGTTGGGCGGATTCTTTCAAAGCGATGGCGGAAAACAAGGACGATGCGTTGATTGATGGCGAAGAAATCGTTTCAAATGAGTGGGACGAAACGGAGTGGCAATGGTAATCAAACGCTTTGAAGTTTATCTAGTTACTTTGACTCCGACGGTTGGAAGCGAGATTCGGAAAACACGACCTTGCTTGGTTGTCTCGCCAAACGAGATGAATGACAACATACGAACAGTGGTTATTGCGCCGATGACAACGAAAGGAACAAATTACAAAACACGGGTCGAATGTGAGTTTGAAGGAAAGGCAGGTCAAGTAGTTTTAGACCAAATCAGAACAATTGACAAATCACGCATGGTAAAAAGACTTGGAGAGTTAGAACCGAAAACAGGCGCAGAAGTGTTGCGAGTTTTGCGGGAAATGTTCGAGGATTGAAAATGAAGGCGCAACACAACAAATCTTGGATGTAAGGGCGAAACCGCTTCTCTTTAAAACGGTTCTTCTTTAGCTCGGAGTTGCGCGTAATCGGTTTCGCCCTATGTCAATTCAATCGTTAATGCTTCCTTGTCGTTTAAGCGTCTCGAAAGCCAAGCATAAGAAATTATGAAGGCAGAGAACATTTCGGAGAACACCTTGAGCAAATTATGGACATTTTGCACGTTGAAAGTTCCGACGGACTGCTTGGCTTTTATCTGTAAAGCGTCTAAAGTCAAATTTGTTTAGGAAAATCTGTGAAAACGAAAAACGCATATAACAAATCAACAGGGGAGTAAAATTGAATTCCAAGCCTGTTTTTGATTTTTCTTTATGAAAGAAGATTTTATTTGCCGACAAACTCTTTAAGCCATTCCCATATTTGGTCGCGCACCCGGCGAAAGATTTCAAGTCGTGATTCGTAATCGCCGATGGTTTCGAGCTAACGTCTTCTGCCGATTTCCAACTAAATCGCGCTCGGTAATCACCGGCACGATGACCAAGCCGCCGATGCCGACGCAGCCGATGCGAAAGTAGATGAGAAATAGTTAAGCATCGCTTTTATCAGTCAGCTTTCCAGGCGCGATTCTCCGTCCGAAACGCGCCCCGACGAGTATCAAAAATTCCACGCCAGCGTTCCGCCGTAAGTGCCGTTGCGCCGCTCGTAAATCGGAGCTATCAGCGGCATCAGCTTTGAAGTTTTGGGCGATAATTTGTCGTCGTCCGATTGGTTGATTTCGACGTGATGCCTGCGGTAGACGAAGCGTCCGATGCCGTAGCCGATAGCGCCGCCGATTAGAACGTCCGAGAGAAAGTGATTGCGTCCCGTGTAGCGCGACAGACTTACCGCCGCTGCCGCCGCGAACGCTCCGTAACGGACGAGCGGGCGGTCGTGATATTCGTAGGCAATCACCGTCGCCAGCGACCACACGCTCGTCGCGTGTCCCGACGGGAAAGAATTGCCGCCGGTAAAAAACCGCCCGCGTCCGTTATCGTTATTGGGGCGCGGTCGCCGCGTTGCGAGTTTAAGCCCTTGCGCCACAATACCCGAATCGATTAATGCTTCGGCTGCCAGCAATCCGGTTTCCCGCGCCCGCTGATTATTAGTAGCTCTACCGAACAGATAGAATCCGGCGGCAACACCGCCCGTCGCGTAGAATGTTCCGCCCTGACTAAAGCCGCGACTTGCAGCCGGAAGACTTCCGCTGCGGCTGACAAAAGACGACGTTCGCCGGTCGGTGAGGATAAGCGCCGTCGTTGCCGCTCCGAGCGGGACGAGCCATTCAGCATCTTTTTTGCGAAGTCTGAAAGGCGCTGTCCAAATCGCCTTCTGGTCGCGCACGATGTTTTTGAAAAACTGCTTTTCGAGCGATGGCGGCGTTGGTATCGGTGACGCTTGCGGAATCGGAGTCGCGCCGGGCGCGGGCGTTTGCGCCAAGACGATTTCAGCCCCGGCGCTGAATACAGTAAAAAGCATCAGCCAAAGACAAAAACGGCGGACAACAAAAATTCTTGAATTCATACTCTACTCCAAATCGTTTAATGGCGCGTGTAGCGCGTTATGCTGAATCTTAACTCAAAGCGAAGCTCATCGAATGAGCGATTAACCGGCACAATCTCGATTGGTCCGCGAACACTATTACGGACATATTCCAGATGAAAATTAGCGAGCTTTCGCGTGTATGGCAGATTGTAGTTGATGCCCGCTCGAAACGCCTGCTGCAATGCGCTGCCGTTTATCGAATTGCGGCTCAGACGCACGAAATCATAGCGCACGAACGGGTCGAGGTCGCCGAATCTTTCCGTGTCGAAAATCGAGAATTGCCCTTGAGCGTAGCCGCCGCCGACGTTGGTTTTGCTGCGCGAGAAATTTGAGAATAAGCCTTCGGCTTCGAGCGTATAGGAGCGGCTGCCGATTTTCGCCGTGTAAGCGATGTCGCCTTCAAAAGACAGCTTGTTGCCGGTCGCTTCCGTTCCGCCGAGCGGTTCCGCCGCGATTGCCGAAGCTAATGTAAAAGTCCGATTCCGAATATTTCTGGTGTGGTCAATGCCGAAGCCGTAAGTTAATTTGCGTCCGCTTTTCTCGTTGCTGATGCCGAGCGCGGTGAGCTTTGCGGAGAGCGAGTTGCCAACGACGTAGCGCGGGTTATCGGTGTTGAGCGAGCCGCGATTGTCCTGCGCCGAGAGCGCGAACGTAAAGCGCGGCGACAATGCCTTCTGCGCCTGCACGCCGAACTGCGTGCCGAAGCTGCCCGTGCTGCCGTGTTCTTCCAAAATTAAAGAACGATTAATCGTCGGCAGATTACCGGACGAGAGATTGTCTTCGCGCGAGATGATGTGCGTGTTCTCGCCGAGAAGGGTGCGAAATTTTCCCGCGTCTTCGGCGTCCTGCACGGCGACAAATAAATTCTCAAACACTTTTCGATTCGCGCCGGAGCGAAAGAAATTCGTGTTCGTTAAATCAACTTCATAGACGAACGCCGCGCGGTATTTTTTCGTAAAGCGCGGCAACTCCAGCGCGAGCGATTGACGAACGCGGCGAAAGCCGTTGCCGCCTTCGCCGGGGTCAATCAAGCCTTCGGCGTAACCGGCGACGCTCGCTTTGAAATCGTTTTTTCGGTAAACGAATCCCGCGTCCGGGTCGTAGCTCCAGCCTTCCTTTTCGTCGCCCGTTTTGCTTTGGGTCTGCGAGCCTTGCTCGGCTGGCTTGGCGGTCGAAGGCGGCGTCGCGGTTGGACGCTGGGCAAATATAAAAGAGTTCGCCGCGACGATAAAAACGGCGATTGGCAAGGCGTGCAAAATTGTTAAGATTAAGTGATTCATTATCTCGATTTATAATTTCTAAAAATTCCAAGCCTTTTATTCATCATTCGTCAAAACTGATGACCGTTTCGGCGGAAATCGCAGCGGCTGTGCAGGTCAGAATGCCTTGCTGGTCGGCTTCGAGCGGCGACAAGGCTTCGTGATTGAGCATCAGGACGCGCCCGCTTTTAACCGTCGCCCTGCAACTGGCGCAGACTCCCTGCTGGCAGGCAAAGGGCGGAAAAAGTCCGGCGCGCAAGGCTGCGTCCAAAATCGTCTCGCCTTTGCGCGAATCAATTTCTCGAATTTCTCCTTTAAATTGAATCGTCAACCGTTGCGGGCTGCCGTTTTTCGACTTCTCGCCCGCGCCGACTAATAAAGCCGTTGCAGGCTTTTCTTCGGCATCTAAAACATCAACATTCGGCGCAAATGTGAATTTTTCGGCGTGAATTTTTCGGCGTGAATTTTCTCGGCGGGAACTTTTCTCCAAAGCAGCGTGCTTTCCACCAAATTGATATATCCGACCGGACCGCAGACGTAATACTCCTCGTTCTGAAACGAATCGTTCAGATGCTCGTCGATAAGCTCATCGAGCGTTTCCGCCGCGAGCATTCCTCTACGTCCAGCCCAATTTTCTTCGGGAATTTCCAGAACGTGAATGACCGATAATTGCTTCGGATATTCTCGCTCAATCTGCTCCAGCTCATTTTTGAAAATAATTGATTTTTCGTTGACGTTAGCGTAAATCAAGCTGATATGGCTGTCGGGGCGCGTCCTGAGCAGCGATTTCGTCATCGAGAGAAACGGCGTGATTCCGCTTCCGGCGGCGAAGAACAAATAATGCGTCGGCTTCTTTGCAGGCTTCGGAAAGAAAAAACCTTCGGGCGGCAAAACCGTCAGCGAATCGCCTTCTTTGACCGTATCGAGCAGAAGATTGGAAACGGGTCCGAGCCGCTTTATCGTGATGGCAAGACGCGAATCGGCTTCTTCGGGCGCGCTCGTCATCGAATACGAACGCTTGACGAACCCGTCGCCTTGCCGCACGAGCAGAGTAATAAATTGTCCGGGCTGACACTTAAACTGTTTTTTGAGATTCTCCGGCACTTCCAAGACAAGCGAGTCGGCTGAATCTGTTTCCTTGATGACGCGCGAAACTTTGAGCGGGTAAAAAGTCTCGCTTTCTCGTTTCCTTTTAGCGTATCGAAAGCGAAAAATAACCGCGATTACAACCAGGACGATTCCGGCTTCGCTCAAAACCTTTTCCGCGTCGAGAAAATTCACGGGTCGGTCGAGCAGCAGCGGGTCAGCCCAGATGCCGTGAACCAGAAAAGGCATCGCCGCGCCGTAAGAGACGAAATGAATCAACTTCCAAGTGCGATTGGTGAACAGCTTCCGCACGAAAACGGTCGAAGTGACGACGGCAATAAAAAGCCCGTAGAAAGCAATCGCGCCGAGCGTGTAAATGTAATTTTGGTGCGGCGCGGTCAGCGGAACAATGATGTTCAGCAGACTAAAGCCAGCCTTTTTGTCGAAAAGAAGCAGAACGGGATGCGCGAACGCCGCTAGCAGCGCGATGTAAGCCGTGTAGTTGTGAACTTGATAAAGACCGATTGAGCGGACAAAGCCGGGCATTTTTTGCCTAATCGAAGACCTCTGATATTTGGTCGAGAGCAAAACGCCGAGCAGCAGATTGGCGATAAAAAATCCGGTGGCAATTAGTCCTAAGGTTGAAGAAAGTCCGACAAAATCGAAATTGTCCATTATTACTGTTTCCAAAAGCGCGCTCTTAATACTATCAACGATAGTATTTCAAGACTTTATAAAAGCGGCTTTTATATTTATTAAGCCGCCCGTGTAAACTTCTGAAGTTCCTTAGCTTAACGCCGAAACGATGCGCTCGATTACCGAGTGCATTGTCGCCGGAACGCCGGAATTCGTCGCCATCAAGACAACGGCAAAAATCAACAGACCGAAGCAAATCCAAGAAAAGCCGCTCGCCAATCGCTGCTTCCAATTTTTATTGAATATTTTTTCGCCCGACATCTCCATCAGCCGCGTGATGCGCTTGGTTAAGCCATTTGCGCTTTCAGCCTCGCCGCCAATCAGGAATGCGCCGGCGGGCATTGTCGGCTTCAGTCCCTTTGGAATGAGACGCGCAATCTTAATCAACGCCTGCGCCAAATCAAGCGCCGTCGCGTCCTTTTTGCCGCTTGCCGCTTCTTCGTCCGCCGCCAGCTCAATCGCTTCCGCCCATTCCTTGTCGAGAAGGCGATTCGACGGAACGATAACCAGCACGTCGCGGCATATTCGCATCAGCCAATGTTTCAAATTGTCGCGCGATGCAACGTGCGCCGTCTCGTGCGCGATGACCGCCGCCAATTCGTCGTCGTTAAGCGAGTCGAAGATTTGATTAGCGACAAACAATCTGGGGCGCAAGACTCCGACGACGGCAACTACCGGAAATTGATGACTTATTCGATAGGCGGGAATCGGCAGATTTTCAAGAGTGATAGTTTCAGAATGCGTCTGCCAATCATCGACCAGCCTTTTCGTCGCCAGCCACGCCGCAACTCCGCGCCACAAAGCCAGAGCGATGCCGATTACCGAAAAAAGCGCGAGCAAGCCGAGCTTTACGCCGACCGTCTCGCTCGTTTGCCGCGGCTCGAAAGCCAGATACGACGGAACGAGAAAAACGCCGACCAGAAGCAATGCCGCCGTCGCGGGAAAAGTCTGTAAAACGAAAATGATTCGAGCGCGCGTCGCTCCGCTCCGGTTTTTAGTAAAGCGCGAGACGAGCCGCCAAAACGCCGCCGTTAGAACGGACGCAATCGCGTTGACAATCAGCAGAGCGGCGAGCGCCAGACAGATTCCTAAAAAGTCATACATAAAACTTCCTACCTTCTAGCTTTCTGCGCGCGCCGTTTTTCCCGCAGCAGTTTTTCCAAAACATCGAGCATCTCGCCGTCGCAATCGCCGACCGCATCGACGATACAAGCCAGCACCGGCTTGGTCTCGCCGTTCGTCTGCCCCAAAAGCCCGTCAATCACGTCTCTGGCGACGCTGCGCGTGAAATCTTCGCGCGAGACGCGCGGCGCATACAAAAATGCCCGCCCTTCCTTGCGCCGCTCCAGCAAGCCTTTTTTATGCAGCCGGTCGAGTGTCGTCATCAAGGTCGTGTAAGCGGCTCGCTCTTCAAAAGTCGAGTGTATCTCGCGCACGCTCGTTTCTTCGCCGCGCCGCCAAATCGCTTCCATAACCTCGCGCTCCAAGTCGCCGAGCGCGGATTCGACCGCTTGGCGCGGACTCTTAAAGCCGCGCAGTGTGAACGAAGGAATTTTCATAAAAAAAGAATATCTCAGTTTATCTACTATTGGCAATAGTAGATATTAATCCCGCCCTGCGCGGGAATTGATTTTATTAGGAAGATAAAGAGATTGCCGCCAGCCGGAGCGTCTAAAATTTTTTTAGAGAATGTTGCAAATCGCTCAACTGCACGGTCAACTCGTTCATTTTATCTAAAATTTCCTTTTTGTATTCTTCGTCCTTGTCGTCCCTTTTGCCTATTACCAGAAAATTGCCGTTCGCGTCGAGAATACATTTTTTTATTTCGCCGACGGTTTCAAAGCCCTGTTTGTGGGCGATAACATCCAAATCTTCTTCGGTCAAAAGCTCACGGGCAATCGCCTCACGGTTGATTTTGCCGTTTTCAATCAGGACGCGCGGAACGCCTTCGATAAACGCTTCGGCTTTTTTGCTTTTGTATTTCAAATGCGCCATCACGAAATTGATGCCGAGCAAGGATGCCGCGCCGACAATACCGCCCGTAAGCGACGTGTCGTCGCCGATAATCGCATTCTGCACCGTATTGGAGAGCGAAATCAAAACCACTAAATCAAACGGATTTAGCTGTGCGAGTTCGCGCTTGCCGAATAGCCGCAGAAAAAATATCAGCGCCGCGTAGACCAGTATCGGGCGAAGTATCTTCTCAACCCAAGTAACTTTTTCGTGGTCAAGCACGAACATATTTGACCACGCCGAACCTTCTAAAAACGCCGGAAGAATTTCAATAAACATTTGCGGAAAACCTCAGAGATTAGAAATCGTAAAAACTCAAAATTTTAGAATATTTGGAAATTATAAAATTCAAGCCGCCTCATTTTCCTCTCCCGGAGTTGTCTTTGCCAGCAAACCAACGCGAACGCAGTCAATCAAGCAAGGGTAATTCCGAATAAATACTCCGGCGGCTAACACTAAATAGAGCCAAGCCATATAGGTCAGAACTGTAATAGTGCGGCTTTCATCGTTGTGAAAATAAAATGCCAGCCCAAACTGCACAAGAAACAAACCAAGCAGCGCAAAGGCACTTTTCAAGCTGAGGCGCAGACAAAGAATCAAAGCGAGACCGAAAAGAGATTGTGCCGCCGTCAGAAAAAATTCTTCTCTTTGGCGCAAATCGAGCGGAAGATGTCCGAGTGTCCCCGCGCCCAAGGAATAAGCGAGCGGAATCATCCCGACGAGCAGCGTCCACTGATTGATTTTGTCGCTGATTAAAGCTCCGAGCGCGATGGTCGGGCGCAGGGCGAGCGTGAAAAGAATCGTGATGATAATTTCCGGCGACTCGCCCGCGAGCGGCGCAATCCACTGGATAACCAGAAACTCGCTGATGCCGATGACGCGGCTTCCGGCAATCAGCGATTCGGCGAAAGGCTCCGCCGTGGCGATGATGATGAAGGCGGCGAAAACTGCGAGCGCGGCGATGACGGCATACTGCTGCTTTTTCGGCAGAGTTGCAAGAACAGCAGCCGGTCCGACTTCGATTTCTTCGTCATCGTCGTCTTCGGCTGACGACATTTTGCCGACGCGCCACAGATAAGCGGCAAAGATTCCAATCAGAAAGATGGTGTCGAAAATGTCTATCCGGTCACGAATTACGATGACAAAAGCATAGACGCTCGCCAGCGCGAGAAAGACTATCTCGGCACTGTTTTGCGGGTAAAGCTGCACACCGCGCTTGCCGCTTCGCCACCAAAAAAGCAGAACAATGGCAGACCAGCCCGTGCCGACGAGCAGTCGGTTTGCTCCAGTCATATTGGCGGCGGCGAATCCGACATAATCAGAACCCGGATGCGCGCCCGCCTGATAGCTGAAATAAATATCAACCGCATATTCGGGCAGAACGGTAATCAAAGCCAAAACCGCGACCGCCAGACCGCGCGAGACGTGCTGTTCAGCCGCTTCCGCGCCCCACGAAAGCAGAAACCCCGCGCCCAAAATAGCGGCGAAAAATATGGCGGCGGTCGGCAATGTCGGAAGACGAACTCCGGTCAAGCGAATGACCAGACCGGGCAACGTCGCCGCGACCGCTAATGCTACATAAATGATAAATTTTTTCATAAATTTTCTTCCGCCACGCCGCGCAAATGATTGTCGGTTTTCTCTTTCTCGAACCAAGCATAAAGCGTCGGCAGAATCAGCAGCGTTAAAAGCGTCGAAGTTATCAAGCCACCGATAACGACGGTTGCCAGCGGTCGCTGCACTTCTGCCCCAGCCGATGTCGCAATTGCCATCGGGATAAATCCGAGACTGGCGACAAGCGCGGTCATCAACACAGGTCTTAATCGTGTCATCGCGCCTTCTCTAACCGCATCGAGAATTGATTTACCGTCCTCGCGCAGTTTGTTAATGTAAGAGACCATCACCACGCCGTTCAAAACCGCCACGCCGAACAGTGCGATAAAACCGACACCGGCGGAAATCGAAAACGGCATTCCGCGCAGAGCGAGCGCGAAGATGCCGCCGACAATCGCAAACGGAATTCCCGTATATATCAAAAGGGCTTGTTTTACCGAGCCGAACGTGGTGTAGAGGAGAATGAAAATCAAAAACAAAGCGATGGGAACGACAATCAATAATCGCGCCGTCGCCTGCTGCAAATTCTCGAACGTGCCGCCCCATTTCAAATAATATCCGGGCGGAAGTTTCACTTCCTTTTCGATTCTATTTTGCGCCTCGCTGACGAAACCGGCGATGTCGCGCCCGCGCACGTTCGTTTGAACCGAAATAAACCGGCGCGTGTCGTTGCGCGAGATTTGCGCCGCGCCTTCGGTTAACGAAACGTCGGCGATTTGCGAAAGCCTAACCTGCGCTCCCGTAGGCGCGGTCAGGAAAAGATTTTTGATTGAGTCGATGTCTTTGCCCGCCGTTTCATTAAGCCGCACAACAATACCGAATCTTTTTTCGCCTTCAAACACCTGCCCGGCTTCGCGTCCCGCCACAATGGATTCAACCAGTTCGTTGACATCCGCGACATTTAGACCGTAACGCGCAATCGCCGCGCGGTTGGTTTTGATTTCAAGCTGCGGGAGTCCCGTCGTCGCATCCGCTTTGGCGTCTTCCGCTCCCTGCACTTGGCTGACGATACGACTAATCTCGTCGGCTTTCTGCTGCAAAACCGCGAGGTCGTCGCCGTAAAGTTTTATCGCAACGTCGGCGCGGACTCCGGCGGTCAGTTCGGAAACGCGCATCTCAATCGGCTGCGAGAAACCAAAAGAGCCGCCGTTCGGAACTCGTTCCGTGAGAGCTTCGGACATCTTTTCGACCAGTTCTTCTCTTGTTTTAGCGGTCGTCCATTCGCTTAAAGGTTTGAGTTCGATAAAAATATCGCCCGCCTCGACGCTCATCGGGTCGGTGGCGACTTCGGCGCGTCCAACCTTCGTCACGATGCGCGTAACTTCGGGGAATTCCATCAAGACGCGCTCGGCTTGCGAGTAAGTTTCGATTGACTGCGTGAGCGAAATGCTCGGCAATAGACGCGCTTCGACGGCGATTGAGCCTTCGTCAAGACGCGGAATAAACTCCGCGCCCAAATACGGGAAAACCGCGCCGGAAATAATCACGAGCGCGACGGCAATCGCCAGAGCCTGCGCGCGGTATCGCGTCATAAAAAGAAGCGCGGGATGATAAATCTGTTTCGCCCATCTGATTAGAAAACTTTCCTTCTCGGCTACACGCCCGCTTAAAATCAAAGTCAGCATTGCCGGAATGTATGTGAGAGAAAGAATCAGTGAGCCTAAAAGCGCGAAAACCACCGTCAGAGCCATCGGGACGAACATCTTTCCTTCGACTCCTCTTAAACTTAGAATCGGCAGATAGACAATCATAATAATGGCGACGGCGAAAACTACGGGGCGACCGACTTCAAGGCACGCATCGAGAATTGTCCTGGTAGGACTCTCCTCGTCTCCTTCGTGCTGCGCTTCAGAGCGGCGACGCACGACGTTTTCGACCATCACAACCGCGCCGTCCACAATCAAGCCGAAATCGAGCGCGCCCAAGCTCATCAAATTTCCCGACACGTTAAAGATTCGCATTAAAATTCCGGCAAACAGCATCGAAAGCGGAATTATCGTGGCGACGAGCAGCGCGCCGCGCCAGTTTCCCAGAAGCAGCATCAGGACGACGATGACAAGAATCGCGCCTTCGACGAGATTCTTTTCGACCGTGTGAATGGCTCGGTCAACCAAATCCGTGCGGTCATAAAACGGAACGAGTTCGACACCGGCGGGCAGAGTCTTTTTGATTTGCTCGACGCGCTCTTTAACGCGGGTTACTACGTCCCGCGAGTTTTCGCCCTTGAGCATAATGGCGATTCCGGCGACGATTTCGCCTTTGCCGTCGGCGGTCGTCGCCCCTTGCCGGACAGCTGCGCTCGTGACAACTTCGGCGACATCTTTGACGTAAACGGGAACGCCGCCCGCGCCGGTTTTAACTAAAATGTCGGCGATGTCGTCCGCCTTTTCGACCAGCCCGATTCCGCGCAGAAGATACTGCTCCGAGCCGTGTTCGATATACGCGCCGCCGACGTTTTGATTGTTTTGTGAAACCGACTCGAAAACATCGCGCAGAGTAAGCCCGTAAGATTGCAGCCGTGTCGGGTCAACGCGCACCTGATATTGCTTTTCCTCGCCGCCGAAGCTGTTGACTTCGACGATGCCCGGCACGGTCAGAAGCTGGCGGCGAACGCTCCAGTCCTGAATCGTCCGCAAATCCATCGCCGTCAATTTCGCTTCGGGCGCGCCTTTGAGTTCGTATTGATAAATCTCGCCCAAACCCGTCGAAATCGGACCCATCTCCGGCGAGCCGATGCCGGGCGGAATTTGCTCGCGCGCCGCCGCGAGGCGTTCCATCACCAATGACCGGGCAAAATATGTGTTCGTCGAATCGTCGAAAACAATCGTCACGGCGGAAATCCCGAACTTTGAGAGCGAGCGAATTTCCGTCACTCCAGGCAAGCCCGACATCGCCACCTCAACGGGAAACGTCACCTGTCGTTCTATTTCAAGCGGCGCGAGGCTCGGCGCGGTTGTGAGAATTTGCACCTGTTCATTTGTAACGTCCGGCACGGCATCAATCGGCAAAGTTCGCAGGCTGTAAACGCCAGCCGCCGACATTATTCCAACGAGCAGCAAAACAATCAGCCGATTGGCGATGGAAAAATTTATTAATTTTGAAATCATAAATGTTACTCAAACCTCAGTAATCGCAAACTGTTCAAAATGACCAGGACCGTCACGCCGACATCGGCGAATATTGCTAACGCCAAACTACTTAATCCGAAAATCGCCAAAACAACGAATAAAACTTTCGTCGCAACCGCCAGCGTCGTGTTGATTTTAATGGTTGAAATTGCGCGTCTGCCCAAACGAATCAGATAAGGAATCAGTTCCAGACGGTCGTTTAAAATGGCGATTGAAGCAGCTTCAATCGCCGTGTCGCTGCCCGCCGCGCCCATCGCAATTCCGACCGATGATAAAGCTAAAGCCGGAGCATCGTTTACGCCGTCGCCGACCATTGCCACGGCTCCGTATTTTTGCAGAAGTTCCTTAATCGCATCGGCTTTATCTTCCGGCAGCAGTTCGGCGCGGACTTCCGTGATGCCAACTTCTTTAGCGACCGATTCGGCGGGCGCGTGATTGTCGCCCGTCAGCATCACGACTGCCACGCCTAATTTTTTTAATTCGGCGACGACACTTCTGCTTTCCGCTTTGAGTTCGTCGGTCAGCGCGATGATTCCTTCGACCGAATGATGACTGCTGACGACGATGGAAGTTTTGCCTTCCCTTTGCAAACTTTCGACTTTTCTGACGACTTCATCCTGCACGGCGTGTTCTTCGGTGATGAACGGCAGTTTTCCGATGCAGTGATGAGAATCGTAACAGACGACGCAATCGGCTTTCGCGCCTTTTCCTAAAACGGCTTGAAAATTTTCGACCCTGTGAATTCCTAAGTTTTCGACGTTCGCCGCCGTAACGATGGCTTGCGCCAGCGGATGCTCCGAATAGGTTTCGATTCCGGCAGCGCAGGCTAAAAGATGTTCGCGTGTGGTTTCGCCGAACGGAATCACGTCGGTTACTTTTGGTTTGCCGTAAGTCAGAGTTCTAGTTTTGTCCATTGCGATGGCTTTGATTTGTCCGACAGCTTCGATGTATTTGCCGCCCTTCACCAACGCGCCTTTTGATGAAGCGTTGCCGATTGCCGCGTAAATCGAAATCGGCGTGCTGATAACCAGAGCGCACGGGCAGGCGATGACGAGCAGAGTTATCGCTTCTCGAAACCAAACGTCGAACTCGCGTCCGAAAAGAAGCGTCGGCACAATCGCCAGGAGCAGCGCGATGAAAATAATTGACGGCGTGTAGTAGCTTGAAAACTTTTCGATGAATTTTTGCGTTTCGGCTTTTGTTTTGGTTGCGGCGAAAGTCGTCGTAATGATTTTGGCGAGCGTCGAATCGGCGGCAAGTTTGGTTACTCTGGCTTCCAGATAGCCCTGCATATTAAGCGTTCCGGCGAATACGAAATCGCCCGCGTGTTTGTCTTTCGGCAGCGGTTCGCCGGTAATTGTTGATTCGTCCACCGAGGACGCGCCGGAGATAACTTCCGCGTCCATCGCAATCATATCCGAAGGCTTAATGACGAGAACATTGCCGACATTGATTTCGGCGAGCGGCAATTCTTTTTCTTTATTGCTTTCATCTTTTATTCGCGCCGTTTTCGGCGTGCGGTCGACGAGCGATTGCAAAGCCGATTTGCTCGAAGCGATTCCGAATCTCTCCAGCGTTTCGCCCAAAGTAAAAAGCACGATAACGACCGCCGCTTCTTCGTATTGCCCAAGATAAAACGCGCCGCCGACGGCAATCACCATCAGCAGATTGATACTGCGAAAATTTAATTTGGCGAGAGCTTTCAGCCCGCTTAAAATTGTCCGCCAGCCGATTGCCAAAATTAACGCGGCAAAAAACGGCGCGCCGACGAGCGGCGGCAAATGCCAACCGGCGAGCGAGAGAAATTCAAACACGGCGACAACCGCGAGGCTGAAAATCAGCCAGCAAAACTTCGCGTCCTGCCATAATGAAATTTTAGTTTTTTCGATGTGTGTTTCGCTCATAAATTCAACCAATCATTCCGAAAATCAGAAAAAGCAGAAAAATCAAACTGGCTAATCCATTTTCTTCTGAACGAAAATTTTAACCGCTTCTATTAGCGTGTTATTGGTCGTCGTCTCCGATTGAGCCTTTCAAAAGCTGCGTCTTGAGCGCGAAGTTGCCGCGAGTTACAACCTTTTCGCTGAGTTCCAAGCCGCTTAAAACTCGCGTGTAGCCGCCGGTTTCGCCGCCCGTTTCGATTTCCCGAATCGCGTAAGTGTTCGGCTCGTTTTCCTGCGGCACGAAGACGACGGATTTTCCTTCAATCGTTTGAACGGCGACGGACGGCACGACGAGTTCTTCTCCGTTTCCCGCGTTCGTTCCCGTTTGAAAGCCGACTTCCGCGAACATTCCGGCGCGTAATCTTTCGCCCGGATTGTCAACCGCGATACGCACGCGAGCGGTTCGCGTGTCCGCGCTGATTTGCGGGTCGATATAGCTGACGCGAGCCGTGATTACGCCTTTCGCCGAAGTGGTGCGGACTTCCGCAATCGAGCCGATATGAACACTCCCAAGCTGCTGTTCGGGGACATTCGCCGTAATCCAGACGGTCGAAAGATTGGAAACGGTGAACATCTGCTGACCGGCTTGGATGCCCGCGCCCGGGCTGACCATCCGTTCGGTGACGACGCCGGAGAGCGGCGCGCGAACCGAAACCAGCGCGACGTTGCGAACGTCGGCGTTTGTCGAGCTGACGCTGACGCCCAAAGCCTGCAAACTCTGCTTTTCCTGCAAAGCCGTTATCCGTGAGATTTCGACTTCCGCCTGCGCTTCCTGAATTTCTTTGTTTAAGGGAATGTTTCGCTGAAAATCGTAATCGGCTTGCGCGGATTTATAATTGGTTTCTGCCGAAATCAAATCTTTGCCCGCGCCCGCGCCGAGTTCGATTAAACGCCTCGTTCTTTTTAACGTCGCGTCGGCTTCGTCGAGTCTGGCTTTAGATTGCAGAATCGCAACACGGTTTTCCGCCCGTTTAACGCGCTCTAAGTTTTTCTGAGCCAGCGCGAAACGGGTTTCGGCTTCGCGCCATTTGCCGTAAGCGTCGGCGATTTCCGAACTCATCAAACTGGCGACGGGTTGACCGGCGGCGATGCGGTCGCCGATGGAAACAAAAACCTGCTCGACTCTGCCCGCGACGAGCGGCGTGATGCCTTGCGTCTGCTGCGGATTGGCTTCGACCGTTCCCGTAACATTCAATAACGAGACCGCCGGACGCTGCGTTACGCCTTCGATTTGAATTTTCGCGGCTTCGGCTTGTTCCGGCGTGAGCTTTACTTCACGTTCGGCGGATTTGTCCCCGTCGGTATCAGCCGGTTCGCTCTTCGGTTTGCTCGTCGGCTGAACGTCATCCGCATCTATGTTCGCCGGTTTATTTTTTTGAGCGGAAATCCACCACAAGCCGAGAATAGCGACGAGCGCGATAATCGCCAGCGTAATTAGCCAAGCCGCGCGATTTTGCGGCGAACGCGGAATTATTCCGGTATCAGTGTCCGGCGATTCGATTTCCGTTATCGTTACGGGCTGCTCTTCAATTAAAATTTCTTCTTTTTCGTTTTCCAAATCGTTACTCATAAACTTATTATTTCCGGTCGAACGGCACGCCGAGCGCGGTCTGCAAATCGGCTTGGGCGCGAAGCCGCTCGGTCAATGTTTCGGTTAAATCGCGGTTTGCTTCGAGCAGACGACGCTGCTCGGCAATGAGGTCGGTGATTTTGATTTCGCCGAGTTCATAAACGGCGCGAAGCGTTTTGATATTTTGTTCCGAGCGCGGCAAGACGGCGGTTTCGAGAATCACCAGCGCGCGGTTTGCGGCTTGAAGTCGCTGGAACGCGGCTGTAACTTCCGAGCGAACAACTCTCTCGGCATAAGCGCGACGTTCCTGCGCTTGACGAATACCGATTTCCGCCTCGGCTTTTGCGCCCTGATTTTTATTAAAAACGGGTAAGCCGATGGAAACGCCGAACGTCAGCGTTCGGGTTCTGTCTGGAAAACTGCCCAAGTTAGGAATCGTCGTTTCCGATATGCCTTGCGCGTAGCGCGTCGTAACGGCGACATCGGGACGTGATTGCGCTCTAATGAGCCTGAGACCGGCGGCGGCTAAATCTTCTTCGATTTGAGCGATGCGAACGTCGGGGCGAGTTCGCAAAGCCACTTCAATCGCCGTTTCAAGCGTCGGCGGAACAGTGGGAAGCGACACCGTGTTCACTTGTTCGCGAAGCAACAGCGGCTCTTCAAACTGCACGCCCGTAAGCAGTTTTAATTTAGTCAGCGACGCTTCCAACTTTCCTTGCGACAGAGCCTGATTCGCCCGCAGCCGTTCGACTTCCACCTGCAAAAGACTGAGTTCGAGCGGCGCGGTATCGCCTTCATTAACGCGAATCTGGACAAAGCGCGTCGTCTGCAAATCGAGTTCGAGCAGATTTTCCGTAATCTTTATTTCTTGCAGTGAGGCGAGTGCTTCAGCGTAACTCGTCAGAACTTCCGCCGCCAGTTGCCGCTCGCGGTTGCTGATTTCGGCTTCTCTGGCGGTTATCTCAACCTGTGCGAGTTCGATGCGACGTTTCCTCTGTCCGTAAAGCTCAAGCGGAAGCGTCGCGCCGACGCTCAAATCGCCTTCGCCCGGCGAGCCTAAGAAACGTCCGCTCGTCTGTTCGACTTCTAAAGTCGGATTCGGACGCAAGCCCGCTTGAACGAGCCGCGCCCGCGCTTTTTCGATTTCAAGTCGCGCCGCAACGAGTTCGCCGTTTGCCGCAAACGCGCGGCTGATTAAATCCAGCCCTGAAAGACCGGTCTGCGCGTCATAATAACTTGGCAGAACACTTGCGACAAGCGGCTTTTCCGCAACCGTTTCGTCGTTTGTTTTACCGCCGGCAATTACCGAGACTCGTGACTTATCTTTCTGACCGACGACTACTTTTGTCTGTGCGGATAGGGTTGAAAAATTTCCGCCGCCCGCCAAAATCAATAAAAATAGAAACACTTTTCGCAGAGATTTCTCCCGCGTAAAAACACACATTGCAAAATCCTTTTTGTTTAATAACCTATTGGTGAATCAACAGCTATTATTCACGGGCGGCACGATTGTAAATACAATCAGCGTCGCCCGAATTAAGCTGTCGAAGATTCGGTAAATTGTTATTTTGGGAAGAAGTTAAGCAGTGCGGGGCGGGCGGTAAGTTGGAAGCAAATGCCGATTGGAGTGGCTTTGTCGGTTGGAGAAATTCGGAGCGTAATGTTGTTGAACGACAGGCAAGAACGAAACGATTAAATGGTTATAAGCGATTACGGCGTGCGAAGAGCAGCAAAAGCAATCGTCGCCGTCAATGGGAATATCCGATTCCTCCTGCCCGTGTTTGGAAGAGCTTGAAACGTCAACCATATCCCGCGCCGCGTTTGTTTCCGATGCTTTAGCGGGCTGCGGATTGATTTCCACGATTTGCCTGTATGAAGCGATGCCGAGCGACGGATTTCCGCAGAAATATTCCAGCACGGTTACGTCGGCGCAAAGATAGAAAAACATCAAAACGGTTAAGCCGCGCCAGGCAAATTGCCGCCAAGAGAATACTGAATTTTTCTGTTTTTCGTTCACTGTTAAATTCAAAAGTCGTTCTCTATTTTCTATCATAAGGATTTGCTGAAAGTAAAATGGAAAGACATTGCATTAAACCTACAAGGAACGATTAAAGTCTTTAAAAAACATCGAAATTGAAAACATCCACATTTATTTCAAGTATTTTAGGCTAAAAATATAATTTATTTTTCTTTAATCTTTCTTGTGAAAACCCGGTAAATACTGGAGATTGTCTATCATCAATCTAAAGTCAAACAAATAAATTGTTATTATTTTTACATTAAGTAAAAAACACTTGCATTAAATGTTAATTTTGTGTTACTAACAAGTTATCGTTAACATATTCAGCATCATTCGGTGAGCGAATTGGAAAATAACAAACAAAAAAAGAAACAGGCTACTCTGAGCGACATCGCCGAAAGCGTCGGTGTTACACCGATGACTGTTTCGAGAGTGGTTAATGAAAACGGTTATGTGAGCGATGAAACGCGCGAGAAAGTTTTGGAAGCAGCAAAAAATATGAATTATCGCCGCAACGGTTTGGCAAGAAACTTAAAGCGGCAGTTTACGGAAACCGTCGGGCTTGTGTTGGGCGACATTTCAAATCCGTATTCGACCGAACTGGCGCGGGCGGTTCGTGAATCCTTAATACATCGCGGATTTAATTTGTTTATCTGCATCAGCGAACACAGCGCAAAAGAGGACATCGTGGCTTTCAAATCGTTGGCTGACCACAGCGTTGACGGAATTATCGTGGCGACGCGTTCCAACGAAGGCGGCGATAAATATCTGCGCGGAATCGTCGAAAATAATATTCCGGTAGTGGTCATCGGACGCGATTTTCAGCACGCGGATGTTGATTTCGTCTCGCCGGACAATTTCAGAGGCGGTTTTGAGGCGACACGGCATTTGATTGATTTAGGACACGAGAGAATCGCGTTTATCGGAGCAAACTTAAAAGCCGGTTCGAGTTTGAAAAGATTACAGGGATATGTAAAAGCACTCGAACATCACGACATCGAGATTGATGAAAGACTGATTACCGGACGAAACGAAGATGTTTCGGAAGTTCCTGGTTATTCGACGGAAGAAATCGGTTTTGAAGGAATGAAACGTCTTCTTTCGCTGCCCAATCCGCCGACTGCGGTGTTTGCGCGCAATGATTTTACGGCAATCGGCGCGATGAGCGCGATTAAGGAAGCCGGTTTGAGGATTCCCGAAGACATTGCCATTGTCGGGTTTGACGATATTTCATTAGCCGTGCGGACTTCGCCGCCGCTGACGACGGTGCGCCAGCCGATGCGGCTCGAAGGACAACTTGCGGCTGAAATGCTGCTTGAAAGAATCGAAGGGAAAGAGAAACTCGCACGCCGGGAGCGTATTTTAAATTGCGAACTGATCGTTCGTGAATCGACCGGATTAAGAAAAAGATAAATTTCACAGAGCGTTATTTAACGCCGCAAATTTTTTATGAGAAAGCCTGTTAACGATAACATACAAAAAAAATACAATCGCCTCGCCCGTCTGGTTTCGCTTATTGTAGTGATTCTTAATTCTTCGAGTTTTCAAATAATCGGTCAGAGCAATGAAAAACCGAAGAAAGAAAATGTTTCGATTCCGACGATTAACGAACTTTTACTTCGTCCAGTCAAATTAAAACCCGAACTGAAAAACGTTCATCCGCGGCTTTTCTTCACCGCCGCCGATTTGCCGAAAATGCGCGCGCGCGCCAAAGGCGCGGACAAAGAATTGTGGCAGGAAGCCTTAAAAGAAATTAACTCGTTCGGCACGAAAGTTCCCGACCCGAAGGACGAAGATTTGTATAAGAGCGGTCTTGCCGAACGAAAAGAAGGAACGATAACGCAATACACGCTGGCATTTCGCATTTCGCAGCTGAGTTTCGCATACGTCGTCGAAGGCGATGAAAAATATCTCGACCAGGCGAAAAAATTGACTCTGGCTGCCTGCGAAATGCCGCTTTGGGGTTACAAAACCAACAAACCCAATGTTGACCTGCCGCCCGCGCACCTGCTCTACGCCGTCGCTTTCGCTTACGATACTTTGTTCGACAGGCTGACAAACGACGAAAAAGCGATTATCAAAAATAAACTCGTCAAACAAGGGCGTTTGATGTATGAGTATTTTCAATATAAACCGAGCAAGAAATACACTTACAGCCAAAATCACACCTGGATTCCGATGGCGGGTTTGGCGATTGCGGCTTATGCCGTGATGGACGAATCGGACGAAGCCAACGAATGGGCGAAGCTGTCGAGAGCGGTTTTTGACCGGACGATGCTGACCTTTGGAACGGACGGTTATTTTTACGAAAGTTTTCATTATTACGGTTTTGCGTTTCGCTGGATGATTCGATATTTCGATGTGCATAAACAAGTTACGGGCGAAAATCTTTATGAACCGATACGCGAAAAGTTTGCCGGAATGAAGTATTTTGCGATGCACTCGATATTGCCCGACCGCGAAAATGTTTTTGATTTTGCCGATGTCGGCGACGGCGCATTGAATAGAAACGACGTTTCCAAGCGCGAAAAACTTTACGGCGAATACGATATTTTGTATCGCTTTGCGGGAATTTATCAGGATTCACAGGCGCAAACCGTCGCCGACTTTATTCGCAAAGAAACAAAATTAGGCACGCGCGAACCGATGTGGGCTTTTATCAATCACGACCCCGATTTATCGCCCGCTCCGCTCTCGAAAATCCCGACCAAAATTCATTTCGTCGATAACGATACCGTTTTTGGCAGAACCGACTGGACAAAAAACGCGACGGCTTTTGCGTTTCGCAGTTCGCCGCCGGAAGGACACAACGCGGCGCGCCTTGCGTCGAAAATTCCCGATTGGCGCGAAAATACGGGACACGCGCACCCGGACGCGAATTCTTTTATTATTTTTGCGGGCGGAAAATATCTGACAGGCGACACGGGTTATCTCGGAATAAAACAGACCGACGACCACAATACGATTTTGGTTAACGGGAAAGGACAGGCGAACGACGGCGTTTATGAAATGTTCAAGGAAGTTTCAAACGAAAAGCTGGACAAAATCCGCATCGCCGACATTTCTCTGACAAAAGAATATTTCTATATGCGCGGCGAAGCGGCGAGCGGTTATTACGACGATTTGAAATTGAAGCGATTCGACCGGCATTTTTTATATGTTTACGACGGGAATTATTTCGTCGTTTGGGACGAACTCGAAGCGGACAAACCTTCGGAATTTACGTTTCTTTTGAACGCGGATAAGGAAATAAAACTGGACGGAAATCAAGCGAATTTAATTAACGATAACGTGGCGCTGCGCGTGGTCAGAATTACGCCGAACGAAGCAAATTCAAAAGTCGCGGCACAGCTCGTTCAGGCGCGTGGCTTGCCCGGAAGCGTCAGCGAAGGCGACACGGAACAGCGCGGCGTGCAGTTGCAGACGACTTCGGCGGAAAAGGTGAAAAAGTTTGAATTTCTTCATTTTTTGCAGCCGATTCCGGCGAACGATAAAACGCCCGCGCCGAAATTCGAGAAGACGGCGAACGGTTTGAAAATTATGTGGGCGAACGGCGTTGAAGATTTAATCAATTTCGGGGACACGAAAAATATTCTGACGCGAAGCAGAAAATAGGAAGCGAATAAATTTATGAACGAAAAGGTCGGATTTAAAATGAGCGGTTTGCGTTGGTTAATTATCGCGCTGGTGTTTTTTATCACGGTGATAAATTACATCGACCGGCAGACGATTTCGGTTCTTGCTCCGGTAATTACTAAAGAACTCGGCTTATCCAACACCGAATTCGGAGCGATCTCGACCTGGTTTTTAGTCGCATACACGCTGAGTCAGGGCGTTTCGGGAAAAGTTTTCGACCGTTTCGGCACGAAAGTCGGTTTCGCGCTTTCGGTTGTCGTCTGGTCGGTCGCGGCGATGCTTCACGCTTTTGCGACGGGTTTGGGAAGTTTGAGCGCGTTTCGTTTTCTGCTCGGAGTCGGCGAAGCGGGAAACTTTCCCGGCGCGGCGAAGGTTTCGGCGGAATGGTTTCCGCAAAAAGACCGCGCGCTGGCGCAGGGGATTTTCAACAGCGGTGTCGCGCTCGGCTCGATTGTCGCTCCGCCTTTAATTGTTTGGCTGCAATTAAATTATGGATGGAAAACGACGTTTGTTGCGACGGGATTGCTTGGATTTATTTGGCTCGGTTTTTGGCTGATTTTATACAACCCGCGCAAAGAGCATAAATGGCTGACCGCGCAGGAAAACGAATACATCGAAGGCGACGAAACACAGGAAATTTCAAGCGCGAAATCAATTTCATACACGGATTTATTGAAGTATAAAGAAACCTGGTCAATCATTTTAGCGCGTTTTTTTGTTGATCCGGTGTGGTGGCTGTATATTGTTTGGCTGCCGAAATATCTGTTTGACGCGCGCGGTTTTGATTTAAAGCAAATCGGCGCGTTTGCCTGGGTTCCGTTTGTCGCGGCGGGTTTGGGAAGTTTGTTCGGCGGCTGGCTGGCGAGGTTTTTAATCGGCAAAGGCTGGTCGGTAAACAAGGCGCGGAAAGTGATTATCGGACTTTCGAGTTTGCTGATGCCGGCGGGAATTATTGCGGCATATTCGGATGATTCGATGGTTGCGCTGGCGATGATAAGTCTTGTTTTGTTCGGTTTTCAGGTTTGGATAAACAATGTCCAGACTTTGCCTTCGGACTTTTTCCCGTCGTCCTCGGTCGGTTCGGTTGCAGGTTTGGGCGGAGTCGGCGCGGGAATCGGCGCGGGACTCTTTATCTATTCGACGGGTTGGGTGATTGACGGTTATTCATACACGCCGATTTTGGTCGCGGCGGGCTTGCTCGCTCCGATTGGCACGCTGGTTTTGTTCGCTCTGGCGGGCGACATAAAAAAAGTTACGTTAAAACACTAATTTTAGATTAAGGAGATAAAAATATTATGCAGAATTTTTTTGATTTTACAGACAAAGTTGTCCTCGTTACCGGAGCTTCTTCGGGCATCGGACGGGCGACGGCGGAGCTTTTCGGAAAGTGCGGCGCAAAGGTCGCCGTCAGTTATTTGAGCAATAAAGACGGCGCGGACGCGGCAGTCGCGGCAATCGAAAAAGCCGGTTTATCGCTCGGCGCGGCGGCGGGAAGTTCGGGACAAACCGAAACCACAAGCGGCAGTCGCGGTTACGCGGTGCAGGCGGACGTTACCAAAAATGCGGAAATTGCGCGAATGATTTCCGAAGTCGAAAGCGAACTCGGAACGATTGATATTTTGGTGAATAACGCAGGTTCTTTGGTCGAAAGATTGAAAACAGCGGATTTGACCGAAGAGCGTTGGGACGAAGTTTTCGCGCTCAACGTCAAATCGGCATTTTTCGCGGCAAAAGCGGTTTTACCGAAGATGCTCGAAAAAGGCGCGGGCGTGATTGTCAATGTTACATCAATCGCCGGACGCAACGGCGGCGCGCTCGGTTCGATACATTATTCGGCGGCGAAAGGCGCGATGACAACGATGAACAAAGGCTTGGCGAAAGAATTTGCTGCGCAGGGGATTCGCGTCAACGGAGTTTCGCCCGGAGTGATTGATACACCGTTTCACGAAGTTTTTTCAACGCCGGAAGTGCTGAAAAATCTGGCGAGCAATGCAATTCCGATGGGCAGAGTCGGCACGAGCGAAGAAGTAGCGCGAGTTATCGCATTTTTGGCTTCCGATGCGGCGGCGTATCTGTGCGGAGAAACGATTGAAGTCAACGGCGGAATGCTGATGGACTAAGGAGTAATTGATTTAAGGAGAATTAAAATGAAAAATTTAAATAAAAACTTAGTATGCAGTCTGATTATCGCATTCGGACTGCTGCTTTTCGCCCCGCAGATGTTCACCCAAACATTCAAGGCAACCGTCGTCGGTCAGGTAACCGACGCGACAGGCGCAGTCGTGCCGAATGCGACGGTTAAGATTATCGAAGACGCAACCAATCAAAGTCAAACGGTTACGACGACCGAAGACGGAAAATATACATTTACGCAGCTCAGTCCGGGAAGTTACAGTTTGCGGGTTGAAGCGGCGAACTTTAAAGCCGCCGTCAAAACCGATCTGGTTTTGGAAACGGCAAACAGCACGCGGTTCGACATCGCGCTCGAAGCCGGAAACATCAGCGAACAGGTTACGGTAACGGCTGAACCGGCGGTTATCAACACCGAAACTTCGTCAAAAGGCGAAGTCATCACGCCGCGTCAAGTACAGGATTTGCCGCTGAACGGGCGCAATTTTACCGATTTGGCACTGCTCACGCCCGGAGTTTATCCGCGTCCGGCGGACGACGACCAGGGTGAAGGTTTGGCGACGGCGGGAACACGCACCGATGCGACGAATTTTATTCTCGACGGCGTGGTTAATAAATCAGACCGCAACGGTTCGGTCGGTGTCAACACTTCGATTGAATCAATTCAGGAATTTAAGGTCGAAACTTCGAGCTATTCCGCCGAATACGGGCGCAGTGCCGGAGCGCAGATCAACGTCGTGTCCAAAGGCGGCGGCAACAAATTTCACGGTAGCGCGTTCGATTATTTGAGAAATGACATCTTCGACGCGCGAAATTTTTTCACCGCGCCGGGCGAAGATAAAACGCTTCTCCGCAACCAGTTCGGCGGAAGCCTCGGCGGACCGCTGCCGTTTTTCAACTTCGGCGAAGGCGGACCGACTTTTAAAAGCGGCAAAGACCGCACGTTTTTCTTTGTATCGTTTGAAGGAACGCGCCAGCGTCGTTCGGAATCGGCGATTACGACCGCGCCGCGGGCAAATTGGTTACAGGGAGATTTTCGAGATGTTTTGGGCGCGGGCAATGATTTGATTTTAGGAACGGCGGACGACGCGGCAAATTCAAATCAGATTCGCTGCATCACTTCGGCGGGCGTGAAAGTAATTTGTCCGACACCGAATGTCATTCCGCAAAGCAACGTCGTTGTCGGCGGCGTAACGATTCTCGGCATCAATCCGATTTCCAAACAGATTTTGCAGCGGCTTCCGGCGGCGAACATTATTACGCCGAACAATCCGTTCGGTTACGCCGCGACTTTGAACGGAATTTCCAACCGCAATCAGACGTTGTTCAAGTTTGACCACAGAATCAGCGATAAAAACAACGCCTCAATTCGTTATTCACAGCAGACGGGCAACGGCTTCGACCCGTTTCCGTCAAACCGCAATTTCTATCCGACCTTCGGGCGCGACACGATGCAGGATAACAAAAACACGGCGATCAGCGACACGCATATTTTTTCGTCGAAAATCATCAACGAAGCGCGTTTCGGAATTTACACGCAGAACAGCCAAAATCTCGGTGAAAACCGCAACACCGATTACATAACTCAATTCGGAATCACCGGACTTCCGACCGGAACGCAAGCGGCTTATCAGGGTTTTCCGGCGATTAGAATTGACGGATTTTCCGAATTCGGCGACCGTCCGAACGATCCGTTTGCTTACCAATTAAGAAATCTACAATTTTACGACGCTGTTAATGCGATTTTCGGCAGCCACAGTATGAAATTCGGCGTCGATATTATTCGTTCGAGATACAACGAAGCCGACGTTCGCAACGTGCGCGGCGATTTTCGTTTTCGCGGGCGCAATACGAATACAAGCACCAGCACGAGCAGCGGTTTCCGTTCGTTTGCCGATTTTCTCTACGGTTTGCCCGACTCAACCCAGCGGCAAATCGGTGCTGAACCGGCAAATTTGACCGGCACGCAATACGCATTTTTCGCGCAGGACGATTGGCGCGTAACTAACAAGTTGACGCTTAATCTGGGTTTGCGCTACGAACTGCAAACGCCTTTGACGGAAGCGAGCGGCAGATTGGGAAATTTTGTTCCCGGATTCGGCACGACCATTTTGTCCGGCGACGCGCGTCTGCCGAAAGGTTTGATTCAAACGGACAAAAATAATTGGGGTCCGCGCGTCGGTTTTGCATATCGTCCGTTTGATAACAACAAAACCGTCGTGCGCGCCGGCGCGGGAATTTATTATTCTCTGGAATCATTTAACCCGATTCGCCAGCAATTAGCCAACACTTTCCCGTTTTTACAGCGCGAAAGTTACAGTCGTCTTTCGACCAATCCGCTTTTGCTGACTTTTCAGAATCCGTATCCGACGGCGCAGGGCGGAATTCAGGGTTTGACGACGCCGTTCGGTTTGCAGGTTGATTACAACACGCCGGAGTTTTATCAATATAATTTGACCGTCGAGCGCGAACTCGTCAAGGACTTGGCTCTCGAAGTCGGTTACGTCGGTTCGCAGGGCAGATTTTTAGGACAACGCTACAATCTTAACGCGGCTTATCCGACGGGCGCGGTAACATCTGCGACAACCGGCGGCGTAACAACTTTTACGCCTGTAACGGCGCGGCTTTTTCCGGCTTTCGGCGACATTCAGTTTCAGGAACAAATCGCCAAATCTTATTACAACGGGTTGCAGACTTCCCTACGCCGACGCTCGAAAAACGGTTTGACGCTGCTCGTTTCCTACACTTTTTCAAAAGCGATTGACACGGCTTCGTCAACCAACAATTCGACGACCGGAACGCAGAAGTTTCCGCAGGACGTTCGTAATCTGGCGGCGGAAAAAGGTCTTTCGGATTTTGACCGGCGGCATCAATTTACGGCGAGCTTTAACTATTCGCTGCCGTTCGGCAAAAAAGGCGCGTTTTTAACGAACGCGGGCGGCATAACCGATTTTCTGGTCAGCGGCTGGCAGTTAAACGGAATCGTGTCCGTGCTGTCGGGCAGACCGTTCACGCCGCAGTATTCTTCGGCGGATGTCGCGCAGCAGCGTCCCGATATTGTCGGCGATCCGTATGCGAATATTCCGGCAGGTTTGGCGTTTAATCCGGCGGCGTTTGCCCGTCCGGTAACGACACCGACCGAACCGAATCTTTTCGGCAACGCCGGAAGAAATATTCTAACCGGACCGTATTTCAACAGCACGGATTTGTCGCTGATGAAAAACTTTCGCGTAACCGAAAAAGCAAAAGTGCAGTTTCGTTGGGAAGTTTTCAATGTTTTCAACAATACGAACTTTCAGGTTCCGGTTTTCCAGTTGGATAACGCCAACGTCGGAACTTACACGCAGACGGCGAACGAAAACCGCGAAATGCAGTTTGCTCTGAAATTTATTTTCTAGGCTTAAATGCCGGAAATGCAAAAATTCTTGTCTGCATTTCCGGCTGCTAACTTAATTATTATGAAAAATAAATATTTATCACTCGCCTCAATTTTAGTGATTTTAGCGACCGTGTTTTCCGCAATCGCTCAGGACAAACAAGAACTCGAAGCCGAACGCAAAGCATCGGAAAAACTCAAGGGCGAACATCCGCTTTTCGAGTTGATGAAAACCAAAAAATCTTCGCTCAAACCCGAATTAAAAGGAGTTCATCCGAGAGTTTATTTAACCCGGAGCGATATTGACGCGTTGAAGGAGAAAACGAAAACTCAGCCTGAGTTATGGAAAAAAGCGATTTCAACGGTTCGCGCTTTGACCGACGAACCCGCGCCCGCGCCCGCGCAGGAACGCCGCGTGCAGAACGAAGTCGGAATCGGGATTGCCGAAGCCGCGTTTGTTTATAAAATTACGGGCGAGCGTAAATATCTCGACGCCGCCAAAAAATATATGGACGCGGCGGTTTCCTACCAAGTTTGGGGTTACACATATAACAAACCCGACGTTGACCTCGCCGCCGGACATCTTTTGTATGGAATGGGTTGGGGTTACGATTTGCTTTACAACGATTTAACGCCTGCCGAGCGCACAAAATACCGCGAAAAACTTATCAAACAAGCGCGGCTTTTATACGATTTTTTCAAACCTAAGAACGGCAAATCTTACGCATATTCGCAAAATCATACGTTCATACCGATTTCCGGTTTGGCGGTTACGGCTTACGCGCTGATGGACGAGAGCGACGAAGCGAAAGATTGGGCGGCGACTTCAAGGGCGATATTCGACCGCGTTTTGGCGACGTATTCGGACGACGGATATTATTACGAAGGAATGGAATACTGGATTTTTTCAACGCCGTGGCTCGTTCATTATATGGACGCGCATTTGAAATCAACGGGCGAAAATCTTTATGAAACAACGCCCGGATTAAAACTCGCACACAAATACGTTTCACACGCGACGCTTCCCGGCGGCGAATTTAATTTCGATTTCGGCGACATTTACGCCGGAAACATTACGCGCTCGCGCGAAGGCGACGATTACGAACGCGAACGAATCGACGGACATTTCCGCACCAATTACAACATTCTTTACAATCTCGCCGACCGCTACGGGAGCGGCGAAGCGCAGGGCGCGGCAAATTGGCTGAAATCGAAAGGACAGGTCAACGCCGAAGAATTTTGGACGTTTATCTGGTATAACGATTCGATAAAGAGCGTGCCGATTGAAAAACAGGCGAAATTTTATTATTTTCCCGACCACGAAGTCGTCTATTGGCGCAGTTCGTGGAATGACGACGCGACGGCTTTCGCGTTCAAATGCGGTCCGCCGGAAGGACACGCGGCAAATGAAAAAATCAAAATGTTTCCCGATTGGCGTTTGTCGAGCGGACACGCGCACCCGGACGCGGGAAGTTTTATCGTCTGGTCGAACGGCAGATATTTAACGGGCGATTCGGGTTACGCCGGAGTTCCGCTGACGATTCATCACAATACTTTGCTTTTTGACGGCAAAGGTCAGGTAAAAGAAGGCGACGGACACGATGCGTTTGCGGCTGTTCCCTACCAAAGATTAAACAAAATCCGTATTGCGAAAGTTTCAATGAACGAAAACAAAGTTTCGATTCTGGCGGACGTAACGGCGGCTTACGAACCCGAACTCGGCGTCGAGAAATTTGTCCGCCGGTTCGATTTTTCCGCGCCCGGCAAATTTACGATTTCCGATGATGTCGAAACGAAAACGCCGCAGACGATTACGGCTTATCTTCACGCCGACGACAAAATCGAAGATTCGTCAAACGGCAAATTTATTTTTGAACCGGACGGCAAACCGAGCCTTTCGGCGGTGATTGAAAAACCCGCGATGTTCACGACCACGATTGAAAAGAATATTTTGACCGCGCCCGGAAAACCCGGTTCGGTGGACAAAGGCGAACGCGAGATGCGCGGCGTGCGTCTGGCGGTTTCGACTAAAAATAAAGTAAAAAAAGCGAAAATAAAAATGACGCTGGAAATTCAAAATAAATGAGTCTTCTGCAAATAAAAAAGACGGAAACCGACTGGGATTTGGCAAGTCTGGGCGAAGTAATGCTCAGATTCGATCCGGGCGCGGAACGTCTTCACAACACCCGAAATTTTCGCGTTTGGGAAGGCGGCGGCGAATATAATGTCGCCCGCGGTCTGAGCAAAGTTTTCAGGAAAAACACGACAATCATCACGGCTTTAGTTAAAAATTCGCTCGGAGATTTGGCGGAAGATTTGATAATGCAGGGCGGAGTCGATGTTTCTAATATTTTATGGCGAGAAGATTCGGCGGAAGTTCGCAACGGTTTGTATTTTATCGAACGCGGCTTCGGTTTAATGTCGCCGAAAAGTTGTTTTGACCGCGAAAACACGGCGATTTCGCAAGCTCAAGCAGGAGATTTCGATTGGCGGAACATCTTCAAAGAAAAAGGCGCGCGATGGCTGCACACGGGCGGAGTTTTTACAGGACTTTCCGCAACAACGCCCGAAGTCGCCAAATCCGCAATGAAAGCGGCGCGTGAAAACGGCACGATTGTTTCTTACGACCTTAATTACCGCGATTCGCTCTGGAAAAATCGGGGCGGAAAAAACGAGGCAAATAAACTAAACAAAAAACTTCTGCCGTTCGCCGATGTCGTCTTCGGCGTTCCCGAATATGCGAGCAGTATCGTAGATTTCGATAAAAAAGGTTTTCGCGCGGCGGCACGAAAACTTCGGGACGATTTCCCGAATCTTAAATATATTGCGACGACTTTCCGCGAGGCGAAATCAGCCGGACTGCACAATTTGACCGCCGCTTGTTTTTCGGACGGCGAAGTTTTCAAAGCGCCGAGATTTCCCGACGTTCAGGTTTTTGATCGCGTCGGCAGCGGCGATTCGTTCGCGTCGGGATTTATTTACGGAATGCTCGAAAATAAAGGCGCGCAATACGCCGTCGAATGCGGAACGGCGCATTCGTGTCTGGCGATGACGACGCCGGGCGATAATTCGATGGCGCGGCTCGACGAGATTGAAAAACTTATGTCGGGCGGAGATTCAAATGTGGTCAGATAAACAAAAGATATAAAATGGGAAAAACTCAAACTCTCGAACAAATCGGAAAAACACGGATAATTCCCGTTATCCGAACAAAATCCCGCGACGAAGCAAGAGGCGTAATCGAAGCGGTTTTGGCGGGCGGAATTAATGTTCTCGAAATCACGATGACAACGCCGAACGCGATTGAATTAATCGGAGAATGCGTAGAAAAATACAGCGACGAAGTAATTGTCGGCGCGGGAACCGTCATTGATTTGAAAACGGCGGCACAATGTTTCGATGCGGGCGTAAAATTTATTGTCAGTCCGATGTTCGACGAAGAAACCGTTAAATTCTGCAATCAAAACCAAATAATAATAATGCCCGGAGCGTTGACCCCGACAGAGATTTTCAACGCCTCAAATAAAGGCGCGGATGTAGTCAAAGTTTTTCCCGTCAGTTCAATGGGCGGCGTGTCGCATTTGAAAGCGATAAAGTCGGTTTATCCGAATATAGAAATTGTCCCGACAGGCGGAGTAAATTTGGAAAACTTCGATGAATATCTAAATGCCGGAGCATTCGCAGTCGGAATCGGAAGCGATTTGACGGACGGAAATTTTCAAAGCATTACCCGAAAATGTGAGAATTTGGTTTCAAAATTACACGCTACCTCAAACTTTCCCGGCTCATAGTTTGGGAGTTATTTGCGGATAATTGAAGATTTTTAATTTTTGCAGTCAGAGTTTTTTTAATAATATGCGGCGAAACTTTTTCAAATCGCAAAATTTCGCTAATATTGCTGTAAATCCGAATGAAATCGTTTTTTATCAACTTATTGATTAAAATCGCGGGAGAAATTTTTATGAAATCGACGAAATTTATAATGATTGCCGTTATCGGCGGCGCTTTGGCGGCTTGTCAGACGCCGCCCGGAAACACGACGAATACGGCTCTCAACTCGATTAACGCGGCAAATACGACGAGGGCGAACAACGCCGCGACCGGCGCGCAGATGCTGGCGGAAGTTGCGCGCCCGCAGAAAATCGCCGATATGATGAAAGAACGCGGCGAGCAGGACGCCGCCGCGCCGACGCTGAAGGTAATCGAGCCGCGAGACGGCGCGACCGGCGCGGCATCGACCGTCAAAATAAAACTCGAAATCTCCGGCGACCTCAAAGGTTATAAACCGTCGAAGGATATGACGACCGGAATGGGCAATCACATTCACGTTATTCTCGACAATCAGCCGTACGAAGCCTATTACAATCTCGACAACGAATTTGAACTCAGAAATGTGGCGGACGGCGAACACACTTTGCGGTTTTTCCCGTCGCGCCCGTGGCACGAAAGCTATAAAACCCCGGAAGCATTTCAAATGGTTAGATTTACGGTTAAAGGCGGCGGCAGCGACGCATCGAAACCAGCAACGACAAATGTTAATCAAGCAATGTCGAACACAAACGCTTCGGCGACGCCCGAAGGCAAAGATATGACGAATTCGACGGCGGGCGCGGTCGATTCAAAAAAACCGCTGCTCACATACAGTCGTCCGAAAGGCGAATACAAAGGCGCGGACGCCGAGGCGATTATGATTGATTTCTGGTTGTCTAATGCCCTATTGCTCAATGATGATTTTCCAGATAAGAAATATATTGGAGAGCGTTATCGGGTGCGTTATTCGGTTGACGGCGGCGAGTTTAAGTTTATCGATGAGTGGAAACCGATTTGGCTTTCTGGCTGGACGAACGGCAAACATACAATCAAACTCGAATTGGTCGATAAGGACGGAAATCTTGTCGATAACGGCGGTTATAATTCGACGACGCGGGAAATTACCGTTACAAAATAGTCGGAGCGCAGGCATCCTGCCTGCAATGAGCGCGACGGCGCGAAAATTTACGTTAAAATTCAGGCGTGTCGAATCTTAAACGTATCTTTCGCGGTGAAGCGCCGCTCATTGCAGGCAGGATGCCTGCGCTCCCGGCTCGAACTTGAACTCAGCCGCGCTTTCTTTTAACCTCACATAGTCGTAAAAATTTTATAAAATATACTTTGGAGAAAAACTTTTTTAATGAGACGCGATACAACTTCCTGGTTCAGCCATAATCTCGGAATGGATATGCCGCTGGTCGCTTATGGACACCACGGTCATCCGCTGTTGATGTTTCCGACCGCCGCCGCCGATTATCTCGAATACGAGCGATTTCTGCTGCTCGACGCGATAAAACCGTTTATCGAAGCGGGACAAATTCGCGCTTATTCGGTCAATTCCGTCAATCGCTACAGTCTTTTAAATGAGCAGGCGTCGCCGAAATGGAAAGCCGAATTGCAGACGCGCTACGACAGCTATATTCAGGAAGAAGTTTTGCCTTTAATCCGCGACGAATGCGGAGAGGCGGCGCGACCGCTGACGACGGGCGCGAGTTTGGGCGCGTTTCTCGCCGCCAACTGTTATTTTAAGCATCCCGATAATTTTCGCGGCACGATTGCAATGAGCGGCAGCTACGATATTCGCTCCTACCTGAAAAATTACACCGACGACAATGTTTATTTCAACAATCCGATTCAATACGTCAAAAATTTAACGGACGATTATTTTCTGCCCATTCTGCGGCAAGCCGACTCAATCGTGATAGTTACAGGTCAAGGCGCGTTTGAAGCGCCGGAAAGAAGCCGCGATTTCTCGCGTGTTCTCGACGAAAAAGGCATTCCGCACATTCTCGACGTTTGGGGACACGACGTTAAACACGATTGGGAATGGTGGCGCAAAATGCTGCCGTTTTATCTGGAGAAGTTTTTAAGTTAATTAAGGTTTGTAAAAAGCGCGGAGAATTTCAAAAATCGCCGCGCTTTTTGTTTTTCGGTCGGAAAATTATTAATTTATTGTTATGTCTTACAGCCGACATACTTTTTCCGCTTGAAATTATACTGTTTAATGTCTTATATTTTATTTGTATTACCGGACATTTTCTTAAACGTCCTGAAAGTCAGCATCTGTAAGTGTTCGCGGTTTCCTTTTTTTAAACGGCAAAATATACATCGCAAAATAAAAAAATGCGCCAATCTTCCGACATATTATGTGTAGATGACGACGACGACTTCTGCGAGCTGATAACCGCAATGCTGCGTTACGCGGACACGGATTATCAATTAACTTCGGTGGCGACGCCGCGCGAAGCGCTTGATTTACTGGCGCACAAAACGTTTGACCTGTTTATATTCGACTATAATCTGCCGCAGATGAGCGGCGTCGAACTGTGCCGCCATATTCGCGCCGGAGACTCTGAGACGCCGATTGTGTTTTATACCGCCACATCTCAGCAAAGCGACCGAAACGCGGCACTGGCAGCGGGCGCGAGCGCGTATCTGGTCAAACCGAACGACCTTGAAAATATTGTCCCGACAATCGAAACTCTGCTGCGCAATTAAAAATTTGAAAAACTCAAAAGTAAAAGGCGAACAGTTTAGAAATAAACTGTTCGCCTTTTACTTTTGACGGTCAAATCTTTCACAAATTATCGCCGTCGCCTTTTTTACCTTTTCGTTTAGCGCCTTCGCTCTGCGGCTTTTCCGTCGGCGGCGGCTCGACTTTCTTAACCGGCGCGGCAGGCGCGGGCGGCTTCGGCGCGTCGTCGGATTTGACAGGCGGCGGACTGTCGATTTTCGGCGTCTCGGTCGGGTCTATCGTCGTCGGTGTATCGGTTTCCGCGTCCGCTCCGCTCGTCGATTGAACTCTGCTGCGCCTGGTTTTCGTTCCCGCATTGGTGTTTAAGCTGATTCCGAGCTTTGCGCCTTCCTGCTCGGCTTTTTCAAGTTTTTCCTGCTCCTCGCGTTTGCGCTGTTCGGCGAGCGCCTTGATTTCCGACGGTACCGGCGGCGGCTCAGGGAAAGTTTCCTTCGGCTTGTCCTTCATATACACGTTCATAAACTCGTTAAAATAAGGCAGCGCGCCGTGTCCGCCCGTCATATTGTTGCCGAGATTGTCTTTCTTTTCCGGGTTTCCCATCCAGACGCCGGTAACATACGTCGGCGTATAGCCGATAAACCAAACGTCCGTGTGGTCGTTGACCGTGCCGGTTTTTCCGGCAAGCGGCTGTCCGGCGGCGCTCGCGCCCTTTGCCGTCCCGAACGGCAGCTCAACGACGCCGCGCATTAAATCGACCATCGTCAGGGCAACGTATTCGCTCGTAACTCTCGAAGTGGTTTGCTTCCATTCTTCAAGCAAACTTCCGTCGCGGCTATACACTTTGCGAATCAAATGCGGCGTAACCCTCACGCCTTTGTTAGGAAAGGCTGAATAAGCCGAAACCATTTCCAGCAAAGAGGCTTCGCTCGCTCCCAATGCCGACGCTAAACTGGGAGCCATCGGATTTGTAATCCCGAACCGCCTGACCATCTGCGCGCCGGTCTGGACGCCGACCTGGTCGAGCAGATGCACCGCCGCCAGATTGTAGGATTTCGCCAGCGCGACGCTCATCGGAACATTCGCGTGGCTTAGAGAGCCGTCGTAATTATGCGGCATCCAGCCGGCGCGATTAATCGGCGCGCCCGAAACCATCGAATCCGGCGTCATTCCCCATTCGACCGCCGCCGTGTAAATAAACGGTTTATAAGCCGAGCCGGTCTGACGCAAACCCTGCGTCGCGTTGTTAAAACGATTGGTGTGATAATCGTAGCCGCCGACCATTGCCGCGATTTCGCCCGTGTGCGCGTTGAGCGAGACAATCGACGCCTGAACTTCCGGCACTTGCGATAATTGAACCTGCTGAATATCGCCGTCTTCGCTAACTTCTTTAATTTCAAATTCGGGCAAAAATCCGACCTTTAATTCGTCTTTCGGTTTTTTACCGCTTTTGCCCATTTCTTTGGCGGTTACGTTGACGGTCTGTCTGCCGAAACGAATCGTCGCTTCGTCTTTAGCCACATCGACACTTACCACTAAACCTTTGATAAATTCGCCTTTAGCGTATTCGTCGCCATACCAGTCGGCGTGTTTGAACGTCTTGAGTTTTTCCTCAATTTCCTTTTTATCCGTTATCGGCTGATTGTTTTCGTTGAGCAGAATATTTTGATAATCCGAGCGCCACGAACGACCTCTGTCGTATTGACGCAAGCCTTCGCGGATTGATTTGGTAGCGATTTTCTGGGCGTCAACATTGATTGTCGTGTAGACCTTCAAACCGCCCTGCGCCACGCGCGTCGTATATTTTTCTTCGAGATATTTGCGAACTTCCTCGACCGGATAATCCCACGCCGTCGATTTGGGCAGCGATTGATAATAAGCTGTATCGGCGAGTTTAATCGGTCTGGCTTTGGCGGCTTCGGCTTCGGCTTCGGTGATGTGTTCGTTTTTCGCCATCTGGCTGATAACCAAATCGCGCCGCTCCTTTGCTTTTTCCAGATTGCGCGTCGGCGAATATTCGGGCGATTTCATAATCGCCGCCAGCAATGCCGCTTCTTCGAGGTTGACATCCTTGAGCGATTTGCCGAAATACGTCCGCGCGCCCGCTTCAAAGCCGTATGAACCCGCGCCGAGAAACATATAATTCATATACATTTCGAGAATCTGGCGTTTGGTGTATAAACGCTCGATTTCGAGCGCCATCATCCATTCGGAAACTTTGCGCGTCAAGGTTTGCTCGCGCGAGAGAAAAAGATTTTTGACGAGCTGTTGCGTGATGGTCGAGCCGCCTTCGGTTTTGCCGGTCGTCAGCTTTTTGACGACGACGCCCGCGATTCGATACGGGTCGATACCGTTATGGCTGTAAAATCGGTTGTCTTCAATATCCAAAAGGGCGTTTTCGACCACTTTCGGAATGTCCTGTTCTTTAATCGGAATACGTTTTTCGAGCGCGAACTCCGCCAGAATCGTTTCGCCGTCGTCGGCGTAAATGGTCGTAACCTGCGGCGGGCGATATGTGGCAAGCGCCGAAACTTCCGTCGCGTAACGCGAATTATTCAGATAATAAGAACCAAGCACGCCGGTCAGAGCGCCCGCCGACAAAGCCAGCAGCAGCGCCGCCGGCAGCCACATATACCGCCAGACGCCGCGTTTTTTCGCTTCGACGGTTTCGACTTCTCTGGTTACAATTCTTCTCGCTTCTATCGCCATAATACAAAAATCTCCTAGTTGACGAATCGCCGCATTTTAACGCTGATAACGAAACCGATGGCGATAAACGTCGCCAAAACCGCCGATAGCCCCGCGCTCATCAAAGGCAGCGGAACGCCGATGACCGGCAGAAATCCCAAAACCATTCCGACGTTCATAAAAATCTGAAACGTCAGCTCGCCGACAATCGCCATTATAACCAGCATTCCGGCGCGGTCGGGCGCTTGTCTCGCTCCCGCAATCAGGCGCGACAACAGCAGCGCGTAAGCCAGCAGAAGCGAGACGCAGCCGATAAATCCGGTGTTTTCAGCCGTAACCGCGAAGATAAAATCGGTGTGCGGTTCGGGCAGAAACTTCAGCGCGCTCTGCGAGCTTTCCGTGTCGCCTTTGATGCCCGAAATGCCGCCTTTGCCGACCGTAATCATCGATTGAACCGTGTGATAGCCATAGCCTTTCGGGTCGGCGTTCTCCGGGTCGAGAATGACGTTGACGCGCTCGACCTGATACGGTTTTATTTTTCCCGTCTGCACACCAGCCCAAAACGCGATGGGAACAAAAATCGCGCCCGCGACGAGTGTTAAAACAACCCATCTGATTTTAACCGCCGAGAGAAAGAAAATAACCGCCAGAATCGGAAAATAAGTGATAGCTTGTCCGGCGTCCGGTTCGAGCATAATCAGCGCCAGCGGCGCGGCTAAAATAGCGATGCCGACGAGAATTTCCTTTATCGTCAAAAATTCCGCTTTACGTCCGCCGAAATATTTGGCGAGCATCAGAACGACCGGAATCTTTACAAACTCCGACGGCTGAAACTGTCCGATAAGCGGTATTTTCAGCCACGCCTGCTGACCGTTGACTTTTACGCCGAGAGGCGTTAAAACCAGCACCAGCAATAATAAACCGAACACGTAAAACAGCGGCGCGGCGTCGATAACGCGCCGGTAATCCATCGCGGAGATAACGACCAGCGCGACGAGCGAGATGCCCAGACCGATAATCTGCTTTTGCCAGTATGTTTCGGTCGGCTGCGCGTTGTAAATCTGCCAGACGCCGAAACAGACGATTGCCACCGCCAGCACCGCGACGAGCCAGTCAAAATCTCTGAAATTACGTTTTTCTATTATGGCAGACATTTTTTAGTTTTCAGGAAGTTGCAGAGTTGCAGATAGTTACGAAGTTTTAACTTTCTGCAAACTCCTGCAACTGTCTGCAACTCTGCAACTTATTTTATCGCTGCCTGCTGCTGCCCGCTCAAAATGTCGGGATGAGTTTTCAGCAGATACGCGTCGTAAACGCCTTTGACGGCGGGCGCGGCGTTCGACGAGCCGAAGCCGGAATTTTCAATCAAGGCGATGACGGCGATTTCCGGTTTGTAAGCCGGAGCGAAGGAGACGAACCACGCGTGGTCTTTTGCGCCGCCCGAACCGATTGACGAGTTTTGCGCCGTGCCGGTTTTGCCCGCGATTTCCCAATTAGCCATTTTGATGCGTCCCGCCGTTCCGCCGTTGTTGACGACGCCCCACATTCCCTTTAAAACATACGCGTTTTGTTCGGGCGTCATTTCGATAATTTTCGGGTCTGTCTGGTTAAAGCCGAACGCGGCGCGCGCCGGAACATATTCGGGCGCGCCTTCTTTGCCGATGGCGTCGATTGCCTTAAATTCTCTCAAAAGGTGCGGCACATACATTCTGCCCTGCACGCCGACGCTCGATACGGCGCGAATCATTGAAATCGGCGTAACGTCGACCGTAACCTGCCCGATAGAGGCGAAAACGGTTTCGATATCGTTCCATTTTCCGTTGTCGCGCTTTTTGATATACGGCTCGAAATATTTCGGCGTGTGGCTGATTTTTTCATTCGGCAAATCGACGCCGCTCGTCTTGTCGTATTCAAACATTTCCGCCATTTGAATCAAGCCCGACAACTTCATTTTCAGCGCGAGACGATAATAATAACCGTCGCACGAATGCGTAATCGCGCTCGGCAAATCCGGCGTTCCGTGATTGCCGCTGGTGTCGCGGGTAAACCGATTTCCGACTTGCAGTCCGCCGCCGCAGACGATGTTTGAATGACCGACCGAAATTACGCCTTGCTGGAGCGCGGCGACCGATTCGGGAATTTTCCACGTCGAACCCGGATGATAACGTCCCTGAATGGCGCGATTAAGGAGCGGACGTTCTTCGTGCGTATAATAACCGGCGATTTCCCGGCGTCCTTCGGGCGTCGTGTTTCTGGTTACAAAAGCGTTCGGGTCGAACGACGGCGCGGAAGCCATCACTAAAACTTCGCCGTTATTCGGGTCAATCGAAATAATCGTGCCGCGTTTTGTCGTCGAATTTTCGAGCTGTTCTTCCGCCGCCAGCTGTAAATCGAGGTCAATGGTCGAAACTAAATCCTGTCCGGCTTGCGGCTGAACCGTTTCAATCTCGCTTTGGACGCGCCCGCGGCTATCGACGATAACTTTTCTGTAGCCGGGCTTTCCGCGCAAATACTCGTCGTAATACTGTTCGAGTCCGCCTTTGCCGATAACGTCGCCGGGACGCAAGCCTTTTGCCTGCGCTTCCGGTTTTTCGAGCTGTTTCGGGCTGATTTCGCCGACGTAGCCGAGAACGTGCGCCAAAACTTTGCCGAGCGGATAAAATCTCTGCGGCTGCAATTCGATTCGCAGTTCGGGATATTCCAAAGTATGCGCTTCGACCCAGGTTATATCCTGAATCGTCGCGTTTTCCTTTAAAACCATCGTTTCAAAACCCGGCTGTTTTTTAAGAAAATTTAATCTCTCGACCAAATACTGGCGGTCAACGCTCAATCCGCCCGCGTAATCTTCGAGACGTTCGGTCAAATCGATTTTCTTTATCGGCTCGTTCGACAAAGTTACGTTGTAAGTCGGGCGCGAATCGACCAGCAATTTTCCGTTGCGGTCGAAAATCGCTCCGCGCGGCGCGGGAATGGGAATCAACCGAACGCGCTGATTTTCGGCTTTTTCACTGTAATATTCGCCTTTGACGATTTGCAGGTAATACAGGCGAAGACCGAGAAGCGCAAGCAAAATAAAAGCGGCAACCTGAATCGTGCCGACTCGTATTCCCAAATTCTGCACGTGGTCGTTTAACTTCATATTTTTAAGTTTTCAGAAAGTTTGCAGGAAGTTTTCAGAAAGTTGCGGAGAGTTCAAATTTTGAGTTTTACAGTTCTTTAACTGTCTGCAACTTCCTGCAACTCCGAAAACTTCCTGCAAACTTATCTTCTGCTTCCGAGACGAATCGGGTTTCGTCGGCGTGTCTGGCGGCGCGGCGCGAAGATTTCCTTCTTTTTTACGCGCATATTTTCCGCGAAAAAACTATCTAAAATCAGGTAAATAATCGTTCCGGCGATAGTTGTTCCGATAACTGCATAAGCGATTGTCGTAACCAGTTCCGCCGGCGGAGTTTGTCCTAAAAGACGATGCATACCGTAATAAACTAAATTATTGAGCAGACAAGCGCCTGCTATGACGGGGATTCTCAGCAAAAGGTTGTCCAGATAGACGCGCCGCACTATCTCCGCAACTATGTATGCTATCAACGTTTTAGAGAAGCCGTTCGCGCCCAGAAGTCCGCCGCTCAAGGCATCGACAGCGAGACCGGCGAGAGTGCCGTAAAGAAGCGCCTGAATGCCGGTTCGCTGAAGCGCGGCATAGACGACGATAATCAGCGGAAAATCAATAAACACAAACGGTTCGGCGACGTTGCGCAGCGTCCACTGAAGCAGAACGGCGATAACCAGCGCGATTGTGATTTTTAACTTTTCCATCTTTACTGACCTTCAAAATTCGAGGTTTAAAGTTCAAAGTTATTTTGACTTTAAGCCTTGAACTTATTTCTTTTTCCCGCCTTTTTCGTCTTTTCCGGCATTCGGCACGGTTTTGTCATAATCGGGACGCGGCGGCGGTTCATAGAGCAGAACGGCTACTTCCTGGAGCGAGGAGAGATTCGCGCTCGGTTTAATAAAAATCTGGTGCGTAATGGTTGCCGAACCGGAGCGAACTTCGACGACTTCGCCGATTTTCAATCCCGCCGGGTAAATTCCGTCTTGTCCGGTTGTGTAGACACTTGTGCCGACTTGAACTTCAATACTTCCCGGCACATACCCCATTTCAAGTAATTCTTTTTTGCCTGTTCCCTTGATGACGCCGATGGCATTGGATGCTCCGATTTCACCAATAATTCCGCCTGCGGCTGCTCCTTCTTTTGTTAATAAAAAAATCTGAGACGTTAGAGGACTAACCGCTGTAACATATCCGACAAGTCCGGCGTTCGTTATAATGGGCATCCATAGTTTCACGCCGTCGAGACTGCCGCGATTGATAATCGAAGTGTCGAACCACGCCGACGGGTCGCGCCCGATAATTTTTGCGGGCAGAATTTTGTATTCGGAGCGTTCCTTGAGTTCGAGCAGCGATTTGAGGCGCTCGTTTTCGACCGATAAACTTTCCTTGTTTTGAACCGACACTTCGAGTTCCTGAACGCGCTGTTTGAGAACGTCGTTCTCGCTTTGAGCCGTTCTCAATGTGGCGAAAGATTGGAAATAATTAGTAGCTGCAAAGCTGACGCTTGTAACCGGTGACTGCACGAAATCGGCGACGGTCTGCGCCCAGACGCGGATGACGCTTTGATTCGAGCCGGTCTTAGCGGAGTACGCCATCAGAATAAAATTGCCCAAAAGCAAGGCAATCATCAGCCAGGGCGTCAACTTCCAAACTTCTTTTTGACTTCTCTCTGCCATCGCGTTAGAAGGATAAAGGCTAAAGGATAAATATGGATTTTGTTTCGTTTGATTTATCCTTTATCCCTTAGCCTTTATCCTTTTTTAACTCCCCGTCATCAACGAATTATCCCATTTAACACGTTTCAAAAGCTCGAAATCCGAAAGCATTTTGCCCGTTCCGAGAACGACCGACGAAAGCGGGTCATCGGCGACGACGACCGGCAGACCGGTTTCAATCATCAGACGCTTGTCGAGATTTTTGAGCAGCGCGCCGCCGCCCGTCATCACGATTCCGCGCTCGACAATATCGGCGGAAAGCTCCGGCGGCGTTCGTTCGAGCGCGACGCGGACGGCGTTGATAATCGTTGCCACGGCATCGGACAGTGCTTCGCGGATTTCTTCGTCGGAAATGGTAATCGTCTTCGGTATGCCTTCAATCAAGTTGCGCCCGCGAACTTCCATCGTCAGCGGCTCTTCGAGCGGAAAACCCGACCCCAAAGCGATTTTAATCGCTTCCGCCGTGCGTTCGCCGATAAGCAGATTGTATTTTCGCTTGATAAACTGCGTAATCGCTTCGTCCATCTCGTTTCCGGCAACGCGAACGGCACGCGAATAGACGATACCGGAAAGCGAAATAACGGCGATGTCGGTTGTTCCGCCGCCTATGTCCACGACCATATTTCCGTGCGGTTCGGTAATCGGCAAACCCGCGCCGATTGCCGCCGCCATCGCTTCTTCGACCAGGTAGACTTCCGACGCTTTGGCGCGATATGCCGAATCTTCGACGGCGCGGCGTTCGACCTGCGTAATCTCCGAAGGAATGCCGATAACGACGCGCGGGCGAACCCAACTTTTGCCGTTGTGCGCTTTGCGTATAAAATGCTGGAGCATTTTTTCCGTAACTTCAAAATTGGCAATCACGCCGTCTTTCATCGGGCGAATAGCGACGATATTTCCCGGCGTTCTGCCGAGCATTTCCTTGGCGTCGCGCCCGACGGCTTCGACCTGATTTGTAACCTTATTGATTGCCACAATCGAAGGTTCGGAGACGACGATTCCCCGACCTTTGGCGTAGACGAGCGTGTTCGCCGTCCCCAAATCTATCGCCAAATCGCTTGAAAATAAACTAAATAAAGACTTAAATGCCATTTTTGATAAATATCCGACTTAAAAATTTTTAACTAAAAAATATGTTTTTGTTTGAAAAGAGATAAGCTCCTAAAACCGCTTGAGCCTTTTACGGGCAAGACTTTCGCTCGACACATCTAATCTACTAGCATACACCGAAATTGTTTTATTTTTCCAACCATAAAAAGCTATTTGATAATATTTTTTTCAAAACGAAAAAAGGGCGATAATTTTATAATATTTTATCGCCCGTCATTTTTTTATTCGTCGGAAAATCTACTTTTCTTTGGCGATTAACGGTTCATTCAAGCTGTCCGAATGCGCGCCCGCGTCCTGAATCGCGTAATTTTTCCCAGCCGTCTCGCTCGGTTCGGACTCCAGCACGAAATTTAAAACATCGTCGATGCGGTTTGCCGTAACGATTTCCAAATCGGCGCGAACTTCTTCGGGAATTTCCTCGATGTCGGCTTCATTTTTCTCCGGCAGAACGATTCGCCGGATTCCGGCACGATGCGCCGCCAGAACTTTTTCCTTGATTCCGCCCACCGGAAACACCAGCCCCGAAAGCGTAATCTCGCCGGTCATCGACGTGTCGCTCCGCACTTTTCTGCCCGTGTAAACCGACGCTAAAGCCGACGCCATCGTAACGCCGGCGCTCGGACCGTCTTTCGGAATCGCGCCCGCCGGAACGTGAACGTGTATGCCGTTCGATTTTATTTGTTCCGGGTCGATGCCGAGTTCCGAAGCGTGCGCCCATAAATACGAACGCGCCGCCATCGCCGATTCCTTCATTACCTCGCCCAGTTGTCCGGTCAAAGTCAAACCCGAACCGCCCGGCAGCATCGTCGCTTCGATAAACAAAACTTCGCCGCCCATTTCCGTCCAAGCCATTCCGGTCGCAACTCCGGCGGGCAATTCTTCACGCGCTTTTTCCGGGTAAAAATGCGGCGCGCCCAGATAGCCTTTTATTTGGTTTGCCGTGATTTCGACGTGTTCCGTGTTTCCCTGTGCGACATTTAAAGCGACTTTTCGCGCCAGATTACCGATTGTTCTTTCCAATTGCCGAACTCCGGCTTCGCGTGTATATCTTGCGGTCAATAGATTTATCGCATCGTCGGTGATTTCGATTTGGTCGGTCGATAAGCCGTTTTCTTTTACCTGCCGCGGAATCAGATACTGCTTTGCGATATTCAATTTTTCAATATCGCTGTAACCGGCAAGCTGGATAATCTCCATTCGGTCGCGCAGCGGCGCGGGAATCGGTCCGAGCTGGTTTGCGGTGGCGATAAAAAAGATTTTCGACAAATCGAACGGTAAATCAAGATAATGGTCGCGGAACGTGTTGTTCTGCGCCGGGTCTAAAATTTCAAGCAGCGCCGACGCCGGGTCGCCGCGAAAATCGTTGCCCATTTTGTCGATTTCGTCGAGCATCAAAACCGGATTATTGACGCCCGCGCGCCTCAGAGTTTGAATAATTCTGCCGGGCATCGAGCCGACATAAGTGCGGCGATGACCTCGCAGTTCCGATTCGTCGCGCACGCCGCCGAGCGAGATGCGTTCAAATTCGCGTCCCATCGCCCGCGCAATCGAGCGTCCCAAACTGGTTTTACCGACGCCCGGCGGTCCAACAAATAATATAATCGGGCTTTTTGAATCGGGTCGTAACTTCACAACCGCAAGCGATTCAAGAATGCGTTTTTTGATGTCCTCTAAGCCGTAATGGTCTTCGTCCAGAATTTTGCGCGCCTCGTTTAAGTCTAATTTTTCTTCGCTCGCCTTTTTCCAAGGCAGTTCCAAAACGTATTCGAGATATGTGCGGATAACGTGATAATCCGGCGCGGCTTGCGGTAACTGCTCCATTCGCTTGAGTTCGCGTTCGGCTTCCTTGCGAACTTCGTCGGGCAAATCGGCAGTTTCTAATCTTTCGCGCAATGCGTCGGCGTCGGCTTTTTCGCCGTCATCGTCGCCGAGTTCCTTTTGAATTTGTTTGAGCTGCTGGCGCAAAACATAATCGCGCTGCGCCTTGTCCATTTCGCCCTGCGCTTCGGTGGCGATTTTCGACCTGATTTGCATAATCTCGACTTCACGCGAAAGCGCCGCGTGCGATAAAGTCAAAAGCTCGTCAATCGTCGCGGCTTCGAGCATTTTCTGTTCGGTTTCGACGCCCAAATCAAGCACCGACGCCAGAAAATACGAAAGCTGAACCGGATTTGTCTGCGAGACAACCGCCATCCGAATTTCCTGCGGCACGTTCGGCAGCATCGCCAGCGCCTGCTGAACAAGTCCTTGAATATTGCGGTTCAACGCTTCGACTTCATCATTATTGACGATTTTCAAAGCGGGCAAATTTTCAACTTTCGCCTTCAAAAACGGCTGTTCCTGAACCCATTCGACGACGCGCACGCGGTCGATTCCCTGCACAATCAACTGCATCACGTCGTCGGCTTTCATCATCCGTTTGATGTTGACGATTGTTCCGACTTCGTAGAGGTCAGAGGATTTAGCGTCATTTCCCGTTACATCCGCCGTTTTCGTCGTGATACAGCAGACGAGTTTTTCCTCGGTCGAGAGCGCGTTTTCAACCGATTTGACCGAACGCTCGCGCCCGACGGCAAGCGGCACGACGGTTTCGGGAAAAAGCGTGGTGTTCTGTAAAGGCAAAACCGCAATCTCGAACGGTTGTTTCGCGCCGCTTCGGGTTGTTTGATTTGGTGTGTTTTCTTCAGCCATAAAAATTATTTCTGTGTTTTTAATCGTTCAATTTCAGCTTTCAGTCTTCGATTATCACCTGCGGGAAAACATTTTCCTTCCAAACCTGATAGCTCGCGCGTTCGTGATTCGGCACGCCGAAAGCAACCAGCAAATCGGGCGCATACCATTTATTCGGATTTTTTTCTTCACAATAAAGATTCATATTTCCCGAAAAAAAACATCTTCACGATTTTTGAAAAACAGTTTCAAAAATAAAAATAAATCCGTTCGCAAATTGTTGTGATGTGAGCTTTCGCCCATATCGTCCTCGCGCTGTTCGGGATAAACAATTTCTTTGTCCGCCGTGCTTGACGGGTAATAAATCTCGTCCGAAATGTTCGGAAAATTTCGCGCCTGTTTTGTTTCTGAAATCTGCGGCATATTTATTTTCCCTTTAACAGATGAATAATCAGCAAACCGTTATCGAAGTTATGTTCGATGCGCGCGCCGTCGATTGAGGCGGGAAATTCCAGAGTTTTCTCGAAACGGCTGTATGTAATCTCCAATTGATGATGCGCGACGCCGTACGTGCAGGTTTTATCGCGGCGTGTACCGGAAATATAAAGCACATTTCCCTGTATGTCGATTTCGAGGTCTTCGGCGGAAACGCCCGCCAGTTCGACTTTGACAAGCCAGCCGCCGGTCGTCGAATAAACGTCAGCCGACGGATACCAAAGCCTGTTCGACGGTCGCACGTCGTTTGTCGCCGCCAGGAAATGAAAATAACGATTGGTTGCTTTTGCCATAATTTAAGGGCTAAAGGCTAAAGGATAAGGGATAAAAAACTTTTGATTCTTATTTATCCTTTATCCTTTAGCCTTTAGCCTTTCCTCCAAAAACCTGCGCCGCTCGATATTTCTCCCAGAGTTTCGGCGATTTCGCGCTCGTCTTCCATTTCGAGCGCGATGTCCGCCATTGCGATGATTCCGCCAAGCTCGCCCGTTTCAGTAATAACAGGAACGCGCCTCACTTGTTTGTCGCCCATCAGACGAATCGCTTCAAAAACGAAATCATCCGGCTTGACCGAAAAGATTTCGGTCGTCATCACGTCGCCGATTCGGGTTGAAATGTCTTTGCCTTCGGCGATTCCGCGCACGACAATATCGCGGTCGGTTACGATGCCGACGAGTTTTCCGGCTTCGACAACCGGAATTACGCCTACATCGCCTTCGCTCATCAGGCGCGCGACTTCGCGCAGAGTCATCTGACGATTTGCCGTCTGGACGCTGCCCGTCATAATTTCGCGGCAGCGGCGGCGCGCGTTTTCCGAAAGATTTTTCTCCGTCATCTGTTTTTTATCCGCAATTAATCTGTTTTGACTACTTTATATTTTGTGTGAGCAGAACCGATAAAGCAAGTTACGAATTTTGCTTCGGTTTGCCAATCCAAAATCTAAAAACTAAAATCTAAAGTCGGATTATGGGAAAACTTTACGAAAACAAACGAAAACCGAAGCGCGAAGGCAAATGGTTAACAATCGGGCGCGCCGACGCCGTGCCGGAAGGACGCGGCGCGACCGTGCAGTTAAAAGACGGCGCGGAAGCGGCGCTTTTTAACGCCGGCGGAAAGTTTTACGCCGTCGAAAATTTCTGCCCGCACAAGGCGTATCCGCTTGCCGACTCTGGACTTTACGGAAATGTCGTCGAATGCGACCTTCACGGCTGGCGATTCGACGTGCGGACGGGCGAATGCGCGACGAAAAAAAACTGCTCGATTGAAAGCTACGAAGTTCGGGTCGAAGACGGCTGGATTAAAATCTTGATTTGAGGAAACGGACAAACGAAAAGTTCTTTTTTTAGGACTGAAAAGCCGGACAATTTTTAATAACAATTGTCCGGCTTTTCGTTTCTTGAATAACGATTTTTTAAGTTTTCCGGCTGATTCTAACGCCGTCCGGCTCAATCTCAAAATGCGTTTCGCTAATTCGTTTGAGCGGCGCGCCGTTTGCCAATTCGTATTCCTTAACGTCGCCGTCGCCGTCGCCGTATGTAATTTCAGCCGTCGAAGTGTGCCGGAAATCGGTGTATTCGACCACGTGATATTCGTTGCCGTCTTCGTCAATCGCCTGAAAGCTTGCCGTTACACGTCTTTGCGTTTCGCTCATAATTTTTCCTGTTTAATAATTTATCCGCCGATTCATAAAATCTAAATTGTATTATTTTATAAAAAATCGCCGACCAATCTGAAATTTATTGCCGAAACGATTATTGTTTTCGTTTTTGCGGCAGCAGTTCGGTTTCGATTCTTAGTTTATCGAGCTTGCCGTCTGAGAATACATATTCGGCTCTATACGCGCCTGCCGGAACATCGCCCGCCGGAGAACCGGAAAAAGCGTAGCGAAGCGTTTCGATTTTTCCGCTTTTGGCGCGCTCGTCGGGCGTTCCCTTTCGGGCAATCAGCTTTTTAACGCCGACGCGATTCGACACGCCGAATATCGATGCTGCCGCCGACGGTTTGTCGCCGAGAAAAAAGCCGGATTCGGTTTGAAACGGCACGTCTTTCAGCACGTAATAAGTTTTCATATAAGTGTGTCCGACGCTGAATATCTCGGCGGCGGTGATTAAAAAACGGCGTTCGGGCGAAAGCGCCGTGAACGCCAAAACCTGCGTTCTGTATCGGTCGTAAAAATAATAAACCGGATGATTGGCTTCATTGCGGCGAAACGAATAACCGGCTAAAAATGCTCTGCCCGACGCTTCGTCGTTTAATTTGACGCCGGCAATCGACATCTCCGGCGCAGGTCGTCGCCCCGTCGAGGTTTCGACCGATTGAGCGTTTATCGACGCGATAAAAAATAAAACAGTAAAAACCGGCGATAATTTTTTCATTTAGTTCGTTAGCCGCGTTTTTTCGCCGGTCTCATTTTGTTGGCGATATTTGTTTTCGGCTGAACATTCTGCGGTTTTTCATTCGACGTGTTTTTCGCCTCATTCAGATTTTTCGCATCGTTTAATAAATTTGAATTTTCCAGTATTTTCAAAGCTGCTTTCGCGCTTTTACTTAATTTCTTTTTTGGCTGCGACATTTTATTTTTTCTTTCTTTCTTATTGAAGATGATTTTAGATTTATAATTTACGCTTTCTTTTGAATAGATTCGTTTGAAAAATGTTCGTTCCGGTTATTTTACATCACCTTTTATTATTTTAGAAGAACAATATTCGTCCGTCTTATAAATAAATATTTCGAGCCGCAACAGTAAATATTTTTATATATAGATTTCGGTTTGAAACTCGATACGGCAGAGCGGCGAAGCAATCGACAAAAGAAAAGAAAGCCGCAATCGTAACAACTCGCAGCTTTCTCTTCTTTTTGCCTGCCGGTTTTCAGTCGTTTCAACTACCTGAAACAGTTTAATAAACAAAAGCATTCGGCGTCGGCTTATCTTCGCTTAAACCGAATCTGATTATGCCGAATCCGTCTTTGCTCTTTAGCTGATACCAATTGCCTTCATTCGGGCGATATACCGCAATGTCGGTTTTGCCGTCTCCGTCGTAATCCGCCGGCGTCGGCAAATCCGTCGGCAGTCCGAATTGCGTAACCGTATATCCGCCGCTTTGTGTTGCTATATACCAGTTGCCTTCATTTGGACGATACACCGCTATATCGGTTTTGCCGTCTCCGTTGTAATCTGCCGGAACGGGTTTATCACTCGATATTCCAAACTTCGTGCTTGTGTATTGTTTGCTGTCCGAATTGTAGATAAACCATATTCCCGAAGAAGGTCGATAAACGGCAATCTCTGATTTACCGTCTCCGTTGTAATCAGCCGGAACAGGCTTGTCTTCGCTCGCTCCGAATTGGACGAGGCTGTATTGATTGGTTTCCGGGTTTAAGATAAACCACAAACCGGAAGACGGTCGATAGACGGCAATTTCAGCTTTGCCGTCTCCGTTATAATCGGCGGGAACGGGAAAATCTTCGGCTAATCCGAATTGAACATACTGAACGCCGCCTGAGCTTTTCATAATATACCAGGTGCCATTTTCGGGTCGATAAACGGCAACGTCGGTTTTGCCGTCGCCGTCGAAGTCGGCGGGAACTATTTTGTCGGTCGATAATCCGAATTGGGTGTAATTAACACCGCCGCCGGAATTTAAGATATACCAAACTCTGTTCGACGGTCTAAAGAGCGAAATGTCCGCTCGTCCGTCTCCGTCATAATCGAAAAACGGTTTACGCGGTGCAGTCGATAAAGAAGCGAATATGTAAGCCGAACCCTGGTCGGGCTTTAAGCCGATGTCATCGCCATACGCGCCGGCAATGAAATTACTGCCGGAGACGGCGACGCTGTAGCCGAATAAATCATCGGATGTTCCGTCATTCGCCGTCAATTGCTGCTGCTGCGTCCAGGACGTTCCGCTGCGCGTAAATATATATGCCGAACCCTGGTCGGTATTTGAACCGATGTCATCGCCTGAAGCGCCGACGATTATGTTGTTGCCGGAGATTGCCACGCCGTCGCCGAACGTATCGTCCGCCGCGCCGTTCGCGCTGTTAAGCTGTGCCTGCTGTGTCCACGTCGCGCCTGAACGGACAAAAACATACGCCGAACCCTGGTCGACGTTCGAGCCGACATCGGCGGCAAACGCGCCGACGACGACCGTGCCGCCGTCTATGGCGACACTGTTTCCGAAATTATCTGCCGCTGCGCCGCCATTGCCGGTTATTCGAGCTTGCTGCGTCCAGTTCACGCCGTTTCTGATGAAAATATAAGCCGAACCCTGAGAAAGATTCGTTCCGACAGTATCGTTGTAAGCGCCTACAACAACAGTGTCGCCGCTGACGGCGACACTGACGCCGAAAAACGCGTCAACAGACACTGCCGAAACTAATCGCGTCTGCTGCGTCCAGTTTGTGCCGCCGCGCACAAAAACATAAGCCGAGCCTCTGTCATCACCGGCGGCATTTACGTCGTCGCCCGAAGCGCCGACGACGACTGTATCGCCCGATACGGCGACGCTGCTGCCGAATAAATCTCCAGCCGCCGCGTCGTTTGCCGTCAATTGCTGCTGCTGCGTCCAGGACGTTCCGCCGCGCGTAAATATATATGCCGAACCCTGCGTGTTAAAAGCGACACTATTACCCGGCGCGCCGACCGCTATCGTATTGTCGGAAATCGCCACAGTCCAGCCGAACGCGTCATTTGCCGAACCGTCGTTTGCGGTCAGCCGCGCCTGCTGCGTCCAGCTTGCGCCGCTGCGAACAAAAACATACGCCGAACCCTGTTCAACAGCGGCGCGGGAATCATACGGCACGCCGACCACCGCAGTATCGCCGGAAATCGCCACGCTGTAGCCGAAATTGTCGTATGCGCCGCCATCATTAACCAGTTTTGCCGTTTGATTAACCGTATCGAGCGCGATTAAATCGGACATTCGCCCGTCCATCTGCCGCGCGCCGCCGACCGCTTTCATCAGCGAATCATAAATCTCGTTTTGCCTGAGTCGCTCTATTGCTTTTTCACCGCGCATATTCGCCGCCGCGCCGCTTAAAAAACTGATTTCAGCATTCGGCGCGTTACGCTTCGGACGCCGGTGTTTTTCCAGACCCGAAAATGAATAAACAGTTTCAAACGCGACGGTCAGCAAGAACAGCGACAAAAATAAAAAATAAAGTTTTTTTCGGAAAGTTCTGATTTTCATACGAAAGAATTCTTCTGTTTTAGTAAAGAGACGATAAACTTGTTACTATTCCTGAAAATTGTTCGGTGTCCTGAATTTATGAATTATAAATCAAAATTTTTACAGGCGAGCCGGTGAAAAGAGGCAAAACTTCTAAATAAATAAGTAACTTGTATTATCAATCGTTTTTTTTTGAAGTCAAGAAAATAAATAATATAAAAATTTTACAAACGGAAATCACGTCAAATAAATCTGTATATGCACTATCATCTTATCGGAATCTGCGGCACGGCGATGGCGTCTTTAGCCGGAATGCTTCAGGCGCGCGGACACAAAGTTACGGGTTCGGACCAGAATGTTTATCCGCCGATGTCAACGCAGCTCGAAGCTCTGGGAATCGAGATTTTAAGCGGTTATAAACGCGAGAACGCCGACATCGGCGCTGATTGTATCATCGTCGGCAACGCCGTTTCGCGCGGCAACCCGGAACTTGAAGAAGTCTTAAACCGCAAACTTTTTTACCGCTCGCAGGCGGAAGTCGTCAAGGAAGAATTTATTCGCGGTCGTCGTTCTTTAGTGGTTGCCGGAACGCACGGAAAAACGACGACGACGAGCATCGCAACGTGGATTGCCGAAGTCGGCGGCTTGAATCCGTCGTTTCTGGTCGGCGGCATCGTCCAGAATTTCGGCGCGAGCTTCAGAGTTGCCGACAGCGATTTTTTCGTTATCGAAGGCGACGAATACGACACGGCTTATTTCGACAAGAAGCCGAAGTTTATGCACTATCTGCCGGAGACGGCAATCGTCAATAACATCGAATTCGACCACGCCGATATTTACGACAATCTGGACGATATTAAATTTGAATTTTCCCGCCTGATGAATCTCGTTCCGTCGAACGGACGCCTGATTGTCGGCATCGACTCGCCCGTCGCGCGCGAAGTTCTGGCGGAAATGGAAGGCAAATTAAATACGACAGTCGAAACTTTCGGGACGAGCGACGACGCCAAATGGCAGGCGCGCTACATCGATTTTTCAACCGACGTTACGCGCTTTACGGTTTTCAAAGACGGTCATAGCTGGGGCGAATTCGAGACGCACTTAATCGGCGAATTCAACGTCCGAAATTGTCTGGCGGTAATAATCGCGGCGGACACGTGGGGCGTATCCTGTGAGAAAATTCAGGAAGCGTTTCTGACCTTTAAAAGCGTCAAGCGGCGCGTCGAAATTCGCGGAATCGAAAAAGGCGTAACAATAATCGACGATTTCGCGCATCATCCGACGGCGGTCGAAGAAACCTTAAAAGCCTTGAAAATGAAATACGCGGGCAGCCGTCTGATTGCCGTTTTCGAGCCGCGTTCGTGGTCGTCGCGTCTCGCCGTCTTTCAAGCGCCTTACACTAAAGCCTTTGCCTACGCCGATTACGTCATTATCGCCGGAGTATATAACACGTCGAAAGCCAGCGAACTCGGCAAGGTTTTAGATGTCGGCGAGCTGGTCAAAGACATCGGACTGCAAGGCAAACCGGCAATGAGTTTTCCCGACGCCGATTCAATCGTCGAGCATCTCGCGCCCGAATTAAAAGCAGGCGATGTCGTCGCCATTATGTCGAACGGCGGCTTCGGCGGCATTCACGATAAAATTCTGGACGTTTTGAAGAATTGAAAAAGAAAATTAACAGTGATGAAGAGGATAGAGAGGATAAAGACGATAAAACAATCCATAAAAATTATTTAGATTTATCCCTGTCCATCATCTTCATCCCTGTAATTCACTTTTTTGTATTTCATTCGTTGAAATTTCGTCTAATTCGTTCTCCCGTTAAAATTCGCCAGCGCCGTGACGATTTCGTCAATCACGGCGGTGCGCGTTTTTCCGTCGGTTACATCGTTGACGAGCGTTGAAAAAACGAGCCGCTCGCCCGAAGCGGTCGTAACATAGCCTGACAAAGCCGAAACCTGGTCAATCGTGCCGGTTTTCGCCCGCACGTTCCCAGCCGCCGACGTTCCCGCAAAGCGGTTTTTCAGCGTTCCGTCAACCGCGCCAATCGGCAGCGCGTCGCGCCAGACATTGGCGTAACGGCTGCGCGACATAAACGTATAAAGCTGCACGGCGGAACTCGGCGTAATTAGATTGTGGCGCGATAAACCCGAACCGTCATACTGAATCACACCGTCGGGCGCGACTCCGATTTCACGCAGAAAATTACGCACCGCGAAAATTCCGCGTTCGCTGCTGTCGGCTTTCGGATTCAGAAACGGATTGTCAGCCGGCGGCGGCTGAAAAGCTAAAGCGTTACCGGCTTGAACGGAAGAAATCTTCATCTGCTCGCCGAGCGCGCGCAAAATGTTTTCCGTGTAAAGATTCTGGCTCGGCTTCATCGTTTTCGCAGCGATGAGACTTAACGGCGGCGACGCGAATTTGGCGATTTCAACCGGCGTATTTGTTGGAAGTAAAGCGTTTGGAGAAGCGGCGGCAATCAATTGTGCGGGTTTATCTTTCGCGCCGACAACGCGATTCTGCCCGGTGATGACGACGCCTTTCTGCATTAAACTCTGGCGCAGAAGCGCGAGAAAAAGCTCGGCGGGACGCGAAACCGTAACGACGTTGTTAAAGCCTTTGTCGTCGGCGGAAAGCGTGCCGGAAATTTCGATAATGTTCTGGTCGAGCTTTTTGAAAACCTGCAAATCACGTTTCGCGCCCGAAACGGAAGTCGCGCAGCGGTTGACGACGCGGATAACCGGATTTACCGGCAAAAACTGCACGACGCACGGCGCGCCCGCCGATTGGCTCGGCTTAACGGTCAAATCGACGACATTATTATTGACGGTCAACGCCGACGGTTCAGCGCCGGAATTCCACTGCAAATCGTCCCATTCCCAGCCCGCCGGAATCGTCGCGCCCGAAAAATAACTGTCGTCGCCGATTAAGTTTCCCTCGATTCTTTTAACGCCGGACAAGGAAATCGCCGTCGCCAGATTGTCCGCGCCTTTCAGGTAATCGCCGTCGAAAAACGCGAACGAGAAGGACACGTCGCCGCGCCCGTAAATGGTTACGTCGCCTCGAATTACGCCGCTCGCGTCGGGCATCGCGGGCGCGTAGACGCTCGTTATGAACCGGAAATCGGGCGAAAGTTTTTCGAGCGCCGCCGCGATTGTAAAACTTTTCATATTCGAGGCAGGCATAAAATATTTTTCGGCGTTTTCTTCAAAAACGACTTTGTTCGTATCGAGCGAGACGACTTTGACGCCGATTTGCCCGCGCCGAACTTCGGGACGCGACAAAGCGGCGCGAATTCGCATCTGCAAATCCGAAACGGTTTGAACCGGAACAGGCGTCGGCGAAACGGTTGGAACAGGCGTCGGCGAAGCTGTCGGCGTCGGTTTTATATCGATTCTCTGCCGCTGAGTTTCCTGCGCCGAAACCAGAGCCGTAAAATTTAACCCGAAGACGACAAAAGCCAGAAAAGCGACGATTTTTGTTTTGTTTGATTTTATGTTCATTTAATTTAGCCGAATACGCGAAATACGCGAAAAGTTTTTGCGGATTTTTAAGATACGCGAATTTTCTTTGAAAAAAAAGGCTGAGCGGAGATTTTCCGTTCAGCCTGAGTGTTTCGGAGGAACGAAACGAAACTTATTTGGACGAAACGGGCGCGACTTTTTTGCGGTTCAAAAGGTCGAGCAAAACGTTTATATCGCTCTGCGCGATTTGCGCGTCGAGCGTAACTTCGCCGCCCGCGCGGGCGATTTTCAAATCGTTGACGAGCCGCGCATAAACTTGTTTGTCCGCGCCTTTCGCGCCGCCGAGAAAAGACTTTCCGAGCATTTGAAAGGCTTCGAGCTGCTCGTGAAGACTTTGCGCCTGTTCGGGCGTTACGGTTTTCGCCGCCAGCGAAATTGTCGCGCTGCCGTCCGAAACGTCAGCCGCGCCGGAGACGAAGCGCACGGCGTCGAGATTTTTACTGATTTCGTCGTTGCCGAGATTGATAAACTGCGAGAAACCGGCAGGCATTTTTAAACCGAAATTGAGAAGCGCGTTCGGCTTGCGATTAACTGCCGCCAGAACGTCGCCGCCGACGCGCGCGCCCGTGCCGAGCATTTGGCGAATACGCGACAGCGAGCCGACTGCTAAAGTATTGTTGTCGAGAACGGTTACGGCAAGCTCGTTTGTCATCATTTTCATAAAATCATAGCTGACAACCAGACCCGCGCCCGGCAAAAGCACCGAAGGTTTGCCGCCGATTTGCGATTGATTTCGTCCGACTTCGTTTTTCGCCGTAAAGACGTAAACGCTGCGGTCGCCGATTCGTTCTTCACGGTATTTGCCGTTTGCGGCGGTTCGGGCGAGAGCGACGAGAGCGCCCGCGCTGAAAGTTCCGCGAGCTAAAACGATTGGCTCGAAATCGAATTTCCGCGACGCGCCTCGTTTGGCGGAGATGCCGACGGCGATTTGCTCGAACTGCCGCAAATCGATGCCGGTTTTCGATTTAACGTCGTCGATATGCGACAAAACGTCGGCGAGCAGCGGTTGATTGCCCGACAAAATCTGCGGCATCGCGTCCGACAAAAGACGCTGCATATTAACGCTGACCGCGCCGTCGGACGCCGGAAGAAGACCGGCGAGCGATTGATTTGTCTGATTGGTCAAAGCCGTTCCGCCGGTTTGCGCGGAAACGGACAAAACGCCGACCGCAAAAGCCCACATAACCGCAAGAGCGAAAAAATTTTTCATCATACTGAAAACCTCTTTTAAGAATTTATTTGGAGAAAAATGTGTCGAATGTAAAGATGATTTATAATCAGTGTTCGGTTGGCTGAGTTTATTGAAAAGTGGAAAAGTGAAAAGGTGAAAAGGTGAAAAAGTTATAAAGGCGAAATTGTTGAGCTGCTTTTCCTTTTTGTCTTCTCAACTTTTCAACTCTTTTCAGTTTCTTAACTTTTTAACTTTCTTAACTTTTTAACATTTTCACTTTTTACCGATGTCTTCGATAAATTTCCCGAATCCGCGTGAACACGATTTTTCCGAATGGGTTTTGTTCGGCGATTATTACTACGACACACGCGATATTATCGGCTTCGGCGGTGATTTGTCGGTTGAAAATCTGAAAAACGCTTACCGTCGCGGCATTTTCCCGTGGCACATCGAAGGCTTGCCGCTGCCGTGGTTCTGCCCGGAAAAGCGCGCCGTTCTTGAATTTTCCGAACTCCACATTCCGCGCTCTCTGCGCAGGGAAAAACAGAAAACCGAATTTACATTTACGATTGACAAAGATTTCAAAAGCGTTATCGAAAGCTGCGCGAAAATAAAGCGGACGGGCGAAAAAGGAACGTGGATAACCAGGAATTTTATCCGCGTCTATGAAAAACTTCACCAAACCGGAGACGCGCACAGCGTCGAGGTTTGGGACGCTTCGGGCGCGCTCGTCGGCGGTCTTTACGGCGTCGATGCGGGCGGCGTTTTCTGCGGCGAAAGTATGTTTCACATCGCGTCGAACGCCTCGAAACTCGCCTTGCTTTTTCTCGTCGAACATCTCGAATCGCGCGGCGCTTCGTGGCTCGACACGCAGGTGATAACGCCGCATTTCGCGGTTTTAGGCGCAAAGGAAATCGGGCGCGAAGAATTTTTAGACAAATTAGCCGAAACGCAGGCGCAAAATTTAACTTTGTTTTAGAACCGGAAGAACATCAGCCGCAGAGAACACAGAGAAACACAAAGAGTTAAACAGTAATCGTCTGCACAGGTCGCCGTCTGTCTGCGGTTGTTATTTCCGTAATACCGTTTGCGGTTACATATCCGCTCTTGAATTTCTCCGTGTTCTCTGTGGCTTAATTCTTATGAAAAACTTTCTCATCTACGGCGCGAGCGGCTACACGGGCGAACTTATTGCCCGCGTAGCCGTAAAACGCGGACTGAAACCGATTCTTTCGGGCAGAAGTCAAAACAAAGTCGAACCGCTCGCCAAAGAACTCGGTTTGACGTGCCGGACGTTTGCGCTCGAAGATAAAAAATCGCTCGAATACACGCTCAAGCAGGTCGATTTCGTCGTCCACTGCGCCGGACCTTTTTCGCTGACTTCAAAACTGATGGTCGAAGCGTGTTTAAGATTGGGCAGACATTACCTCGATATTACGGGCGAAATCGCGGTTTTTGAAGCGCTGGCGAAACGCGGCGAGCAGGCGAAAGCCGCGAATATTATGATTATGCCCGGCGTCGGTTTCGACGTTGTGCCGTCCGATTGTCTGGCGCTGCATCTGAAAAATCGCCTGCCGTCGGCGACCGATTTAACGCTCGCTTTTTACGGAATGGGGAAAATCTCGCACGGAACAATGGCGACGATGACGCTGAACGCGGGCGCGGGCGGCGCGATTCGCAAAAACGGCAAAATCGTGAAAGTTCCGGCGGCGTGGAAAACGCGTGAAATCGATTTCGGCGCGGTGCGTAAAAACGTCGTTACGATTCCGTGGGGCGACGTGTCCACCGCTTTTTATTCGACCGCGATTCCGAACATCGAAGTTTATACCGTCGTGCCGGAAAAGAATTTGCGAATGATGCGACTGAGCCGTTACATCGGTTGGCTGCTTTCGACAAATATCGCGCAAAGTTATCTGCAAAAACAAATTCCCGAAGGCGGACCAACCGAAGCGGAACGCGCACGCGGCAAAACTTATTTATGGGGCGAAGCGACCGACACGCAAGGCGGAAAAGTCGAATCGCGCCTGCAATGTCCCGAAGGCTACGCGACAACCGTTTTAACCGCGCTCAACATTGCTGAAAAGATTCTCGCGGGCGATTTTCAAATTGGCTTTCAAACTCCGGCGAAATGTTACGGCGCGGATTTGATTTTGGAAATCGGCGGCGTAATGCGCGAAGATGTCAATTGATACAATTTGATTTTGACGTTCGGGCGGCGATTTGTTTTATAATTTGATTTTAAAGTAAGCGAACGATTATTTAACCGCAGATAAATGCGGATAACCGCGGATGAAAACAAGAAAATTAACAGGAACTAAGAGCATAAAACAAAAGTGTCGAATCTTTGTCTTTATCCCTGTCCATCCTCTTAATCCCTGTTAATTTTCTCCTTGAATAATCCGCGGTTAAATAAATTCGCAAATCAGTCGTCCGATTAAATTAACGGGTAAACATTATGAACAGACGTTCTTTTCTCATCGATTTGGGCTTAACTTCGGGCGGCGCTTTTCTGGCGTTCGGCGGCTTGGCGAAACGCGCCGACGCGTTGACGAACGCGGGAAATCTATCGCATCTGAAAGCCGCCGGATTCGGCGAACTCGTTCCCACAGCGGCGAAAAACACCGGCGAAACATTTCTGGCGCTGCCGAAAGGTTTTGAATATAACGTTTTCGGCAAAGCGGGCGCGGATATGTCCGACGGGCGCAAAACTCCGAAGGCGCACGACGGAATGGCGACATTTAATGTTCGCGGCGAGCTGCGAATCATCCGTAACCACGAAGTTTCCGGCGGGCGCGTGCCGAAAGAAGGCATCGCTATCGGCGCGGCGAATCACTACGACGAAACGGCGGGCGGCGGCACGACGACGCTGGTTATCAACTCGAAAACAAATGAAATCGTTCGCGATTTTGTCAGCTTGAGCGGAACTTTAATCAACTGCGCGGGCGGCAGAACGCCGTGGGGAAGCTGGATTTCGTGCGAGGAAACGACGCTCGGTCAAACTGTTCTAACAAACGCTAAAGGCGTCAAAGAAGGCGGATTTAAAAAACCGCACGGCTATTGTTTTGAAGTTCCGGCGTCGGCGAACAACAATCTGCCGCCCGTGCCGCTCAAAGCGATGGGGCGTTTCGTCCACGAAGCAATTGCCGTCGATGAAAAATCGGGAACGGTTTATTTGACCGAAGATTTCGGGCGCGCCGGATTTTACCGTTTTCTGCCGAAAAGAAATAAACGTCTTGCCGAAGGCGGCGTTTTGCAGATGCTCGTCGTCAAAGACAAGCCGAATTTCGACACCCGAACCGGACAGAAAACCGGCGCGAGTTATACGGCGACGTGGGCGGCTATCGACAATCCAGACCCGATTGAAGCCGATGTTGATAATCTCGCCGTCTATAAACAAGGCATCAAAAAAGGCGCGGCGACCTTCGCCCGTCTCGAAGGCTGTTATGCCGACAAAAAAGGACGGATTTATTTCACATCGACCAGCGGCGGCGACACCAAAGGCGGGCAAATCTGGATGTATGAACCGGCGAATAAAAACGAAGGACGCTTGAATTTACTGTTTGAATCGCCGAGCCGCGAGATTCTCGATATGCCCGACAACATCTGCCTGCGCCCGAAAACCGATTTGCTGTTTATCTGTGAAGACAGCGATTACATCGGCGAAGGCGGCACGCCCGACAACTTTATGCGCGTCCTGACGCCCGACGGCAAAATCGCCGATTTCGCCCGCAACATAACCCCGAATTTCATATCGAGCGAATTTGCCGGTTCGACCTTTTCAAAAGACGGCAAAACTCTATTCTTCAACCTGCAAGCCGTCGGCGCGACCTTCGCCGTTTGGGGCGATTGGGATAAATTCCGCGCGTAGAATTTGAGAGAGCAGCGGTCAAAAAAATCTAACGAACCGAAAAGCCGTATCCAATCATTTTAACGATCGGAATCGGCTTGCCCTCTTTGGTTGCCGGTTCAAACCCGACGCCGCACTCGAATTCAAAACAATACGCCCGCCGGACAAAAACACGTCCGTTAAAAGGCTCGTTAAAAAGGATGAATCAAAAATTATGTTAGTTTTGATTTGTCTTTTATGCTTACCATCTCAAATAATTTATTATGTTTTGATAGACGACGGGTTTATAAAATAATGTTTCAGGCAAAAGAATTATTAGACATCAAACAAGCCAGCATTTGGGCGACCGAGCATTTAGGCAAAACCGTTACGCCCGCCAACATCTCTTACCTCATCAACTACGGCAGAATTGCGAAAGTCGGCGGCGGCAGCGTTCTAATCGCCAAAGACGATTTATATAATTACTACAAAGCCCATAAAAACTCGCGCGAAAACGCGTGGAAAGAGCGGCTCGGCGAAAATTTGAACTGGGAGCTGTCGTTTGAAAAACACACCGAATCGGAAACGACCAAACACGTTCACCGCCTTCACCCGTATAAAGGCAAATTCATTCCGCAGCTCGTCGAATATTTTCTCGGCGGTAAAATCGACAAATTCAAAACCGGAACCTTTTTCAAACCGGGCGATATTGTTCTCGACCCATTTTGCGGCAGCGGCACAACGCTCGTGCAGGCAAACGAATTAGGAATTAACGCCGTTGGCATAGACATTTCGGCTTTCAATGGTTTGATTTCAAACGTCAAAGTCAAAAAAGTAAATCTTGTCGAATTACAAACTCACATCAAAGACATTTCGCATTGGCTTCGAGCGTTCACCGCCGAACAGTCAAACGTTGAATTTGAAACCAAACTAACGGAATATCTCAACAGATACAACAATAAATATTTTCCTTCGCCCGAATTCAAAATTCTTGCCCGCCGAAAAGATTTTGACGATAAGGCTTACGCGGCGAAGCACGAAGCGATTGTGTTGAAAAAATACAACGAACACATCGAGCTTTACGGCGTAAAACTCAGACAAGACAAAAGCGGAAGATTCTTAGATAAATGGTTTGTCGCACCAATTCGTGAAGAAATCGATTTTGTCGCCGAACAAATCAAACGAGTCGAAAGCCGACAAATCCGCGACGTTTTAACCGTCATCCTAAGCCGCACCGTTCGCAGTTGCCGCGCAACGACTCACGCCGACCTTGCAACGTTAGTCGAACCTGTAACGACAACTTACTACTGCGCGAAACACGGCAAAATCTGCAAGCCGCTTTTCACAATCGTTTCGTGGTGGGAAAGATACGCCGCCGATACAATCAAACGTCTGGCAGAATTTGACAAACTGCGAACCGACACCGAGCAGATTTGTTTGAACGGCAATTCGGAAAACATAGACGTTTTAGCCGAACTCAAAAAGCAAAACAAACCTCTCGCTGACCGAGCCGCAGCGCAAAAGATAAAAGGCATTTTCTCAAGCCCGCCGTATGTCGGCTTGATTGATTACCACGAGCAACACGCCTACGCCTATGACCTTTTCGGCTTTGAACGCCGCGACGCGCAGGAAATCGGCGCGCTTGCCAAAAAACAATCAAGGCAAGCGCAAGCCGATTACGCCAAAGGCATCGCCAACGTCCTGAACAACTGCCGCCGCTTTCTCGCCGAAGATTTCGACGTTTTCCTCGTGGCAAACGACAAATACAATCTTTACCCGCAGATTGCCGAAGATGCTAAAATGCAAATCGTCAATCAATACAAACGCCCTGTTTTGAATCGCACCGAAAAAGACAAAGGCGCGTATTCAGAAATAATTTTTCACTTAAAATCCAAATAAATGATGAACATAATAGAAAAAGAGGAAATAATAATGGACCCAGTTACAAAAAGTTTTGTTAATCAATATCTTGAACTTCACGATATAGAATCAATAAAAGAATCAACAGACTTTGAAAAATACTCCGCTTATACAATCTTGAAGAAGGAATATGGAAGTGATTTAGAGTTTTCGATTGATGATATTGTCACCAATGATGACAGCAAAGGATTAGATGGCGTTGCTATTATTCTTAACGAGAAAATTGTTGTTACATCTATTCAGGAAATAGATGATGTTATCGAAACCTCAAAATCTTTTACTATTGACTATGTTTTCATTCAGTCAAAAATTGAAACAGGATTTTCTGGACCTACATTTGGCAATATAAATAGAACAATAAAAGATTTTTTCTCTGAAAAGCCCCAATATGTAATGACTGAAAAAATCAAAGAAGCCTTTGAATTGAAGAAATACCTTGAATATAAATATGCACAAACAAAAAGAAGTCCGAATTTAAAGATTTTTTATGTTACGTTGGGTAAATGGACAGGCGACAAAAATCTTGTAGCTGACTTAAAGATTTCAAAGACAGACTTAGAAAACTTTGGTTATTTTAATGAAGTTTGGTATGAGCCTGTTGATAAGCAATCGCTTGAAAAGTTCGACAGAAAAATCAGGGAAGCTGTGAACGCTTCGTTTTCTTTTGAAAAACAATTTGATTTGCCTGTAATTGATGGAGTAGATAATGCTTTCTTTGGAGTGGTAAGTTTTAATGATTTCAGAAATTTAATTGTAGATGATACTGGAAAAATTAAGAATGTATTTTACGATAATGTTAGAGATTTTCTTGGAGATAATGAGGTAAACCAAAAAATTAAAGAAACCCTGACAGATAAGCAATTTGATAAATTTCTTATTTTGAATAATGGTGTAACTGTCGTAGCAGAAGAGAAAAGAGACTTACAAGGAAGCAAATTTACAATAACTAATTATCAAATCGTCAATGGTTGTCAGACGAGCCACGTTTTATTCAACAATAAAGCTATTGAAGGAATTGAAAATGTAAAAATTCCAATCCGTTTGATAATTACTAAAAGCGAAGAAATAAAATCTCAGATTACTCTGGCAACAAACAGGCAATCAGAAATTACAGAAGAACAATTAGCCGCGTTTTCGGAATTTCAAAAGAATTTAGAACAGTATTATAAATCTGTTCAAATCAATAACATTCAACTTTATTATGAAAGAAGAACTGGACAATACAATTCAGATTTAGATATTAAAAAGACGAAAATTGTTAATATCAAAAATCAGATTAAAGCAGTTGCTTCGATGTTTATTAACAAACCGCATTTAGTTTCTGGCTATTATGGAAAAGTTTATCGAAGTGTTTCAAAGGAAATATTTAAAAGAGACGATAAACTTGCGATTTACTTAATTAGTTCTTATTCATTGTTTAGACTTGAACACTTAATACAGAAAGAAAAAGTAATCGAAAGCAGATTCAATAAAGCTCGCTATCATATGTTGATGGTTTTCAGAGTTATCACGGCAGGATACGAAATGCCCAAATATTTTAATTCTTCAGAAATGGAGAGATGCGAATCAGTAGTTGAAAAGACAGACAAATCTGTTGATTGGTAGAATTTTCTTACTTATGGAAAATCAACTAATTCAACTTTATTTGTTTGTCTGTCAAATTTACGATACCCGTTCGGCAACC
>JAABUN010001122.1_pt1 | contig 63059 bp, 56 predicted proteins | sample 5559311 | NCBI WGS metagenome assembly JAABUN01 (sample SAMN10711877, study PRJNA513370) | rock metagenome | isolation source: Antarctica rocks | place: Antarctica: Victoria Land, Siegfried Peak sud
AAACTTTTTCAAAACTCGTTTCATAATCAAAATTTCAAAAATAATCCGTTTAATGAGTTTTGAAACACTGTGTTGAGGCACTGAAAAGTAATCTCGTTTTCCAGCACCACAAGTTTAGGACACTACCAATTTCTTATTCGTTTTGAAATTTGAAACCAGATTGAAAGTCGGCGTGTTCTATTTCAATTCGATGTGAAAATGGTCGCCTTCGACGATGACGCGCCCGCCGTTTTTGCTCGCGGCAAGCTGCAAAAACTTTAAATCGGTCGTCGGCTTGCGAGCATCAAAAGCGTTGTCGAGCAAATGATTTGAGATGAAAACCGGCGGCGTGCGTCGCATTTGATTTTCGATTGTTTTTGTCATCGCTTCAACTGCCTTTTGCGGATTGCCCTTGTCCGCTCGGAAAGCGTTTAAAATCTCATCAATCGCGGCTTTGTTCGCGTATAAATCGCGCACTTTGGCTTCGCCTTCAAAGACGATTTTGTTATACATCGCCAGCGCCTGACGCGGCGGCGGGCGAAAACCGCTCGTGATAATCAGCCGTTCGCCCGCCGCCCGAAAATACGTTTCGGCAAGCCGTTCGACTTTTGCCGCCAGCCGTTCGGTTATCAAAATATCCGCCGCGACCGTGTAAAACTCGCCGTCTTTAGCGGGAATTTCGACGGAATTTTCGGCGGTGTTTTCGTTGAATAAAACCTTAAAGGTCAGCGCGTCGAGTTTCCCGCTTTCGCGCAGTCGCTTGTCTTTTTGAAGTTTCTTTATCGCCGCTTCAGTCTGCAAGCCGAAGTTTCCGTAGCCGGAATTTACTTGAGTTTGCGTGAGATATTTTTTTTGAAGCAGGCGAGTTTGAATTGTTTTTACAATTTGTTTCTCGCTGTTTCCGCGCGCGATGCCCGTTGAAATTAAACGGACGGCTTTTTGCTCGGCTTCGCCAAATTTGCCCGTCGGGGAAAGTTTTAAATCGGTTTGAAATTTTACAACGGCGCGTTCGGTTTGCGCGCCGAAATTTCCGAAGCCTGCGCCGACACGCTCCATTTCCAGATAACCGAGCGTGATTAAATCGTATTGCAGCCGTTTGACAGTTTCGCCCGCGTCGCCGCTTGCTAAAATTTTGCTTTTCGAGGCGGTTTTATAACTGTCGGGAAACATCGCCAAGCCGGTTTTTTCGTTCATCAAGCCGCTCGCCGCGATGCGTTTTGATTTTTGAAACGCGGCTAAAACTTTCGACGTGTTCGCGCCCCAGTTTCCGTCGGCGAAATTTGTTTTCAGATTGGCGGGAACAAATCCTAAATCGACGAGTTTTTGCTGCACGCGCTTGACGCCGCCGAACAGACGCGCGGCAACGACGACGGTTGCTTCGGCTGCCGTGATTTTGCCGTCGCCGTTCCAGTCGAGCGGATTTAATTTATAAGCGGGCGTTCCTGCTTTAAAAAGAACTTCGTCCGGCTTGCGCGGCGCACCCGACAAAACGGTCGTATAAACCGCTTCGAGCGTGTCGAGTTTTTTCGCAAAAGGCGCGAAATATCTTTCGACAAATTCGAGCTGCTCGATTGCCGACATTTGTTTCAGTTTGTCAGTTGTCGTGCCGAGCGCGCTTGCCGTCGGCTTTAAAAACTGTATCAGTCCGGTCGCGCCGATTTGGTTTTGAATCGCGGGGCTGAAAGTTCCGCCGGTTTCAAAACTCATCGCGGCGAAAATATATTCGGGTTTCGTTTCGAGACGGCGCGCCAACGCTTCGACGGCGCGGACGAATTCATCGGACACGTTTGCGTTATTTTCCGCGCCTTGAATTTGCGTGTAATTAAATTTTTTCGCCATAGAAAAAGTATCAATCTCAAAGAATATAATTTAAATAAAACAAAGCGCCGAAACAAAGATAATTTGAAAATCTTTGCGGCGCTCGTTAAATAAAAAACGAATCGAATCGATTATGGTGCGAGATACTGGTTGAGAATTGAATCGAGAATGTCGAAATCGAGCGGCTTGTTTATCAAATCGTCGCAGCCGGCTTCGATGGCTTTGCGGTAATAAGATTCGCCGTGCGCGGTAACGGCGATAATCGGCAGTTTTGCCGTGCCGTCGAATTGGCGTATCAGTTTTGTCGCCGTCAGCCCGTCCATATACGGCATCGACATATCCATCAAAATCAGGTCGGGAAATTGTTTTTTGACGCTTTCGACTGCTTCGCGCCCGTCGGTCGCTTCGATGACGCGGTAGCCGTAGCCTTCGAGCAGAAACTTCATAAAGTTGCGTGTGTCTTCATAATCTTCGACGATAAGAACGTTTTTTGCCATAAATTCACCTCATCAACCAATATTAAAATAACCAAAAAAGAGCATAAAATCAATACATATTTTCGCGCCGCTCGCGCCGGTTTTTCCAAAAGCAAATATAATGCCGACGGCTAAAGCAAAATAAAAAGCCGCCGTTATTTTAACGCGCGGCTTTTGCGTTGAACCGTTTTGATTAGCGTAAAAACAAAAACCTGTATAATTCTCGCCGATAGTTTTACGAGCGGCGCGCAAGTGAATTAAAATTAAAAGCTATGACAACGGAAAACCAATTGTCGGAAAGCCGCGCTGATTGGAGCGAACAAAAACGCGCCGAAGAAAATTTGACCGAGATTGGACGTTTGGCTCAACTGAATTCCGATGTCAGTCTCGCGCTGGTCGAGAGCAATTCGTTAAAAGACATTTTGCGGCTGTGCGCCGAAGCCATCGTGCGCAATCTGGACGCGGCGTTCGCGCGCATCTGGACTTTCAATGAAGGCGAAAACGTGCTTGAACTACAGGCGAGCGCCGGAATTTACACGCACACGGACGGCGCGCACGCGCGCATTCCGGTCGGCAAATTCAAAATCGGACTTATCGCCGCCGAGCGCAAACCGCATTTGACCAATCAAGTCATCGGCGATGAAAGCGTCGCCGACCAGCAATGGGCGAAGCGCGAAAAAATGGTTTCCTTCGCCGGGTATCCGTTAATCGTCGAGCGAAAATTAGTCGGCGTCATCGGAATGTTCTCGCGCCAGCCGCTCAACGAAACGATAATCGGCGCTCTCGCTTCGGTTGCAAATGTCATCGCGCTCGGCATCGAACGGAAGCGCGCGGAAGAAATTTTAAGAAAATCCGAAGAACGCTATCGCGCACTCGTCGAAGTTTCGCCGCAAGCGGTTTGGACGGCGGGCGCAGACGGTTCGGTTACGTTTTTTAATCGACATTGGCTCGATTATACGGGAATGACGCTTGCCGAAAGTCAGGGCGACGGCTGGACGAAAGCGATTCGTCCCGATTACCGCGAAACCGTGCAGGAATCTCGGCGCAAAGCGGTCGAAGCGGGAAACTGGGAAATCGAAATTCCGTTTCGCCGCGCCGCCGACGGCGAATATCGCTGGCATCTGGCGCGCGGGCTGGCGGTTCGAGACGAGCAAGGCGAAATCGTTCGCTGGCTCGGCGTGGCGATTGACATACACGAGCGGCAAATCGTCCACGTCGAACACGAAAGGCTTCTTCTGGCTGAACGCGAAGCGCGCGAAGAAAGCGAAACGCTGCGCCGCATCGGGCAGATAATTTCCGGCGAGCTAGATTTGCAGAAAATCGTTCAAGCCGTAACGGACGCGGCAACCGAGCTGACCGGAGCGCAGTTCGGCGCTTTTTTCTACAACGTTTTGGACGCCGCCGGCGCGAGTTTTATGCTTTACACTTTGTCGGGCGCAAAGCGCGAAGCATTTGCCGGTTTTCCGATGCCGCGCGCGACCGAGATGTTCGGTCCGACGTTTCGCGGCGAAGGCACGATACGAATTGACGATGTAAAAACCGACGCGCGCTTCGGCAAAAATCCGCCGTATGACGGAATACCGAAAGGACATCCGGCAGTGGCGAGTTATCTTTCGGTTTCGGTTTTTTCGCGTTCGGGCGAAGTTATCGGCGGGCTTTTTTTCGGACACGAGCAGGCGGCGGTTTTCTCAGAGCGCGACGAGCGAATTGTCGAAGCTCTCGCGGCGCAGGCTTCGGTTGCGATGGAAAACGCGCAGCTTCTCGAAGCGACTAAACAAGAGCGGGAACGAGCCGAAGCTGTCGCGCTGGAAAACGAGCGATTGCTCGTCGAAGCCAAAGAAGCGAGCCGTTTGAAAGACGATTTCCTCGCCATCGTTTCACACGAGCTGCGAACGCCGCTCAACGCGATAACGGGCTGGTCGAGCCTGCTTCTGTCCGACAAATTAAAAGATGATGAGGCGCGGCGCAAAGCCGTCGAGACAATCAACCGCAACGCGCGCGCGCAGGCGCAGATTATCGAAGACATTCTCGATATTTCGCGGATTATCTCCGGCAAACTGCGCTTGGATGTGCGTTTGATAAATCCGGCAGACGTGATTGAAACAGCCGTCGAATCGGCGCGCCCCGCCGCCGCCGCCAAAGGCATTCGCCTGCAAATGCTTCTCGACCCGCACGCCGCGCCTGTTTCCGGCGACCCCGACCGCTTACAGCAAGTGGTCTGGAATTTGATTTCAAACGCCGTGAAATTTACGCCGAAAGGCGGGCGCATACAAATTCGCCTGGAGCGCGTCGACTCGCACGTCGAAATATCGATTTCAGATACCGGACAGGGAATTTCGCCGGATTTTCTGCCGCACGTTTTCGAGCGTTTTCGTCAAAGCGACTCTTCGACATCGAGACTTTACGGCGGTTTGGGCTTGGGTTTGTCAATCGTTCGCCAAATCGTCGAAATGCACGGCGGCACGGTCGTCGTGGCAAGTCCGGGCGAAGGCGAGGGCGCGACTTTCACGGTCAATCTTCCGATTGCGATTGTTCACAGCCAGACGTTTGCCGAGCGGGAAAAGCGCGTTCACCCGAAAGCCGCCGACAGCGCCGCCGTCGCGTTCGACTGCCCGCCGGAGCTGAAAGGCTTGCGCATACTTATCGTGGACGACGAACCGGACGCGCGCGAGCTGATGACGACGGTTCTCGAACAATGTCGGGCGGAAGTTTTAACTGTCGCTTCGGCGGCGGAAATGCGAGAAAAAATCGAGGAATTCAACCCGCACATTCTTGTCAGCGACATCGGTTTGCCCGAAGAAGACGGCTACGATTTGATTCGCAAAGTGCGGGCAAAAGAGAAAAAGACGAACTCAAAGCGCGTCCCCGCCGTCGCGCTGACCGCTTACGCGCGAGTTGAAGACCGTATGAAAGCTCTCGCGGCGGGCTTTCAAATGCACGTTCCCAAACCGGTCGAACCGGCGGAACTGGCAGCGGTAATTGCAAGTTTGACTGATTGGGAAAATTGATTAGTGGTGAGTTGTGAGTGGTGAACGGTTAGTGAAAGAAAATTCATTAACTAAACACTTACCGTTAGCCTTTCCCAAAATTAATTTCAAACAATTTTATTTTCGCTCTCCAACTCACCTTCTTACTGCAACAAAAAATAAATATATTTTTGAAACGTATCTTAAATAAAAAAATACGAATTACGAACGCGGAAAATATCTTTCCCGTTCGTAATTCGTATTTGATAATCAGTAATTAGAAATTACCGAGTCGTGCTTTAGTGAACGAACCAGTTTGCTGACGGATAATCGCCGAACAAGCCCCATCGATAACCGGAAAAAGTATTGCCGTGCGAGTTTAAGACATAGAACAAAGCATTCGGGTCGGCTGCCGAAGCGCGCCAGACAGAGATGTCCTGTTTGGCGTCGCCGTCATAGTCGCCCGGCGTTAAGATGTCGCCGGTGATGCCGAACGGCACAATCGATGTCGCGCCGCTGCGCGTCAAAGTATACCAGTAAAGCTGACCGTTCTGGTCGCGGACGACCGTGAAATCGCTTCGCCCGTCGCCGTCGTAATCGCCGGGAGCGAGACGGTCGGTTACGAGTCCCCAGCTCGTAAAATCGACGCCGAAATCCGACGAACGCAAAACGACGAACTGCGCTTGACCGGCGCTGCCGCCGTTGCTGATGTGAACGCAGAAATCGGCTCGCCCGTCGCCGTCGTAATCGCCGACGTTCGGGCGCGCCGCCGTGCCTGAACCAAACGGAACGTAAGTCGTGCCGTTCGACGGATTGTTTAAAGTTCCGCGATAAAAGAAATAATTCTGACCGCCCGCCGCCGTTCGATAAACGGCAACGTCGGCTTTTCTGTCGCCGTCGTAATCGGCAACCACTTTCGGGTCGTCGCCCATTTGTCCGAACGGCTCGATGCGAACCGTTCCGGTCGCGCTCTGGTAAATGTAGAACACCGATTGACCGGCTTCTGCGGACGGTCGCCAAACGGCTAAATCGGTTTTATTGTCGCCGTCGTAATCGGCTGGCGTTTCGATGTCGGAGTTAATGCCGAACTGTGCCTGCGCGGTGCTGCCGGTCAAATTATTGAAAGCGATAAACCAGTTTTTGCCCGAATCGAGCGGACGCGTAACGACATAATCGCTTCGACCGTCGCCGTCAAAGTCAACGTTCGCGCGCGGCGTCGGCGTTACGGTCGGTGTCGGCGGGAACGGAGTCGGAGTGGTAGTCGGTGTCGGAGTAGCTGTCGGCGTTGCCGTCGGTGTCGGCGCAGGTGTTTCAGTTGGCGTCGGCGTCGCAGTTGGGGTCGCCGTCGGCGTCGCGGTTGGCACGGGCGTCGGCGTTGCCGTTTCAATTGGTGTCGGCGTTGGAGTAGCCGTTGGTGTCGGGGTCGCTGTCGGCGTTGGAGTTGCTGTTGGCGCGGGCGTTGGCGTCGGAGTGCTGACTGTCGTTATGCCGGCTGTTGGGGACGGTGCGCCGGAGGTGAAGTCAACGGAGTTGTTATTGGTGTCATTGCCGACCGGAGTTCTTTGAATCGAAGATTGATTGTTGGCGGGCGCAGGCGCGGGCGCGGTTTCCGAACAATTGGCGCTCGTTCCGTAGCCGACAAAATCAAACACGGTCGCTCCTGACGGCGGACAAGCCGTGGCGTTCAGCGCCGTAGTTCCGTCAACCAAAGCAACTTTACCGCCCGTAGCGCCGAAAGCCAGTGTCGGACACGAAGCGTTCGGAGTCGGAATCGCCGTTCCGACCGTTGTGCTAGCTGAACCGATTGAAATTAAAAAATACGTGCCGGGTTCGATTATCGTGTCCGACGCCGTAATTGCACAAACGGAGTATGATGTTCCGGCTGCCGCGTTATACTGAAGCGAGTAATTGCTGATGTCCACGTTTGCCGAGCCGTTGTTGTAAAGCTCGACATAATCCTGATTATAAGTAGCGAGTGAATTTCCGCCCGAAGGATATATTTCGTTGATGACGACGCCCGCAATCGGCGTTCCCGACGCTATTGGCGTTGGTGTTGGCGTCGGTGTTGACGGCGGCGTCGGTGTAGCAGTTGGCGTTGCAGTTGGCGTCGGCGTAACAGTCGGTGTCGGTGTCGTCGTTCCGCACGGAGTCAAAGCCGAAGACATATTGCGTGGCGCGGGCGTAGCGGCGGTAAAATCAGCCGCGTTGTTGTCGGTATCGGTGCAGCCGTTGCCGTTGCGAAAGGCTGCCAGCGTTGTCGATAGCGCAGGCGCTTGCGTTCCACCTTCGCCGGTGTAAGTTCCGGTTTGCGCGCCGTAAGCGACGGCATCTACTATTTGAGCGAGCTGCGCCGCCGTGCAAGCGGTTGCGCCGCCGCAGGCTAAACTTGTCGTGCCGTTCACCAGAGCGACTTTGCCCGCTGTACCGGACATATTAAAAGTAGTTTGAGGCGTATTGTCCGGCGCCGGAGTGGTTGCGCCGACTGCCGCCGTGCTGTTTCCGCCAAAAAGATAACGTTGTCCGGGTTGGAGAGTTATATTCGGCAAAACAAAAAGATTGCCCGTCGTCGAAGCGAAATTGCCCGACGAAGAGCCGTATTGTATCGATAAACCATTTAAGGATTGCGGGCTTGAACTGATATTGAAAATTTCGACGTAATCATTTTGATAAGTAGCTCCGCTGCCGCCGCCGCCGCCGTAAACTTGACTGATGACAAGTGTGTTTGATGCCTGCGTCGCTGAAATGTCAAATATACTGCTGCCGATATTGCTGAATATTAAATCTCTGACCGACATTTTCGCCGATGCGAGACTGGCAAAAGTGAGGCTGAAAAACATTGCTGTGATAGATAAAACGCCGAGGGCAGATTTTTTGTTCATTACATCTCCTTAGATAAATTAAAATGTGTGTTTTGCAAAACGAACGGCGTAAATTCAGCAATAGTAAAGCTAAATTCGGGAAATTTCCGATTGGTTTTGCCCGGTTAGAAAACAATTGAGCGAATAATAGCACAAGACATTTTTAAAGTGATACGAAAATCCGGCGCTCGTAACAAATTTTTAATAAAGAGACTTTTCCGCCGCAAAAAAATTGTTACAATTTAGAAAACGAAACTGACGCGAGGTTTTTTAAAGATGCGAAACGGAATGTTTTTTGTGCTGCTGGTGTGCGCGATGTTTGCGGCAAATGTTTTTGCGCAGGACAAAAACGCGGCAAAACCGACGGACGACGAAATTTTGCGCGTCGATACGCAGCTTGTCGACGTGCCGCTCGTCGTAACGGACAAAAGCGGCAAGCCTTTATTAAATTTAAGACAAAGCAATTTCGTCGTCTACGAAGACGGCAAGCGGCAGGAAGTTTCCGATTTCGCGGCGACTGGCGCGCCGTTTGAAGTCGCGCTCCTGCTCGATACGTCCGGTTCGGCACGCTCTGGTTTGGATTTGATAAAACGCGCCGCCGAAAATTTTATCGCTTCGCTGCGCGCGGGCGACAAAGTTTCAATCATCGCTTTTACGACGCGCGTTCAGAACAATAAAACAGTCGCGGCAAGCGAAGTTTTAACCGGCTTGACCGACGACAGAAATAAATTAAAAGATGCGCTTACGCGAGTTAAGACCAGTAACTCGACGCCGTATTACGACGCGCTCGCAACAATCGCCGAACGTGTTTTCAATGAAAAACCGGCGGATGAATTTCGCGGGCGGCGGGCGCTCGTGGCTTTGACCGACGGCGTTGATTCGTCAAGCGCTTCCGGTTTTGCCGACGCGCGCGCCGAATTCGAGAAGAAGGGAATTGTTTCGTATTTTATAAAAGTCGACACGCGCGAGTTTTTTGAGGAAAATCTACTCGGCGACTGCGAAGCGACGATGCGTTTTTCGCAGGCGCAAATCCGCCGCTATTACCGCTCGTTTAACGCGAAATCGAACGTCGAGAAAATTTCCGATTTCTGCAAAATCGGCGATTTCGAGCGGCTAGCCATCAGCAAAAACCTATACGAATTAGCCGACGCGGAAATGCAAAACCTTGCGAAAATTTCGGGCGGGCGAGTTTTCCCCGTCGCGGATTTATCGGAAGCGCGCGCGGCTTTCGGAAGCGTCGCGCGCGAAATCGGCACGAAGTATTCGCTCGGCTATTACTCGTCAAACGAACGGCGCGACGGGACTCGCCGAAAAATAAGAGTTGAACTCAAAGGCGTTGCGGCAGGCGCGCAAATCAGGGCGCGCGAAGGTTATACCGCGCCGAATAATTAACGAATTGTTTCGATTTTACAGAAGTTAAGATTCGCCCAGTTTCTATCGGCGGTTACGGCGGGCAGATTTTCCAATATGGCGAGCGCGAGACAACATCTGTCGCCTAAAGATAAGCCGAGATGTTTGGTCAGCGGACGCAGTTCGGCGGCTTTCAGCGACTGATTTTCGTCGAATTCGATTACCTGCCAATCCAAATTATCAAAGGCTTCTTTAGCGTTGCTCAAAGACATACCTTTTTCAATCAATTCAGTTAAAACTTCGGCGGCATTTACGCGTCCGATGGCGGACGTTTCCAAAATCCCTTCGACTTTTTCTTTGCCCGTTTCTTTTTGCAGATAAGCCAGAACCGCTGAAGCGTCCAAAATATTTTCAATCATTTTCTGCCTCGCGCCGCCGGTCTGCAATCAACTCGTCAGCCAGAGAAATGTCAGGATTGACATATTTCCTGACCAATTCCTGCGCCTTCTTCAAGCGTTCGGCACGCGATAAGGAGACGCGCACGGATTTTTTCTCGATTTCCAGTTCAACATCCTGTCCGGTTTCAAAATCCAGTTCGGCTAAAATCTGCGGCGGCAATTGGATTTTGCCGCCTTCTTCGATGCGCGCGTGAAAAATTTCCATAGTTTTTACCTCAACACCGATATTGTATTATCATAAAAAACTTATGGCAAAAAAATTTAACCGCATTTGTTTGATAGTTCTTGACAGCGCCGGAATCGGCGAGATGCCGGACGCGGCGGCGTGGGGCGACGCCGGTTCGGATACAATCGGACACACGCTCGCGTCGAGAAAAGTCGCTCTGCCGAATTTGCAAAAAATGGGTCTAGGCAACATTCGCCCGCTTGAAAATCTGCCCGCAGTTGAACGTCCGTCGGGCGCGTTTGGTAAATGCGCTTTGAAATCCAACGGCAAGGATACGACGACCGGACACTGGGAAATGGCTGGAATCGTTCTCGAAAAGGCGTTTCCGACCTTTCCCGAAGGCTTTCCGCCGCACGTCATCGACCGTTTTATAAAGGAAGCGAAAGTTCCGGGCGTGCTGGCAAACAAGCCGGCTTCGGGAACGGAAATCATCAAGGAATTCGGCGCGGAACACATCGAAACCGGCAAGCCGATTGTTTATACTTCCGCTGATTCGGTGTTTCAAATCGCGGCGCACGAAGCAATAATTTCCGTCGAAAGATTATATGAAATCTGCAAAACAGCGCGCCGAATTTTAGACAATGAAGACAAAGTCGGGCGCGTCATCGCGCGTCCGTTCGTCGGCGATAATCCGGGCGATTTCAAGCGCACGGAAAACCGCCACGATTACGCCGTTCCGCCCCCGGATAATCTTTTGCCGCAACTTGAAAAAAACAATTTCGCGGTCGTCTGCATCGGCAAAATCGCGTCGATTTACGATTCGTGCGGCGTAACCGAAGACTTAAAGGCGAAAAACAATAATCAATCGATTGACCAAACGATAAAAGCGTTAAATGCAAATTCGCGCGGGCTGATTTTTTCAAATCTCGTCGATATGGATATGCTTTACGGACATCGCCGCGACGTTGAAGGCTACGCGCGCTCGATGGAAGAATTTGACGAGCGTTTGCCGGAAATCGTCGCCGCGTTAAAGGACGACGATTTGATGATAATTACCGCCGACCACGGCAACGACCCGACTTTTCGAGGCACAGACCACACGCGCGAATACGCGCCGCTGCTGGTTTTCGGCAAAACGGCAAAGCAGGACGTCAATCTCGGAACGCGCGAAAGTTTAGCGGACATCGGACAAACCGTCGCGGAAAATTTCGATTTGCGGCTCAAGGACGGCGCGAGTTTCTTGAACGAAATCAGTTAGTTTTCCGAAAAAAAAGCCGCCGCACCGAAATTACGCCGTGTTGCAATCTTCGGCAAATAGCGATTAAATTTGTATCGACGGTTATATTCGGATTTGAATTTTCAACCTTTAAAAAACTTCGATGGCGTCTAAATCAATAAAAATCGACACTATTGCAAAGCGCGCCGTTCTGGCGGCGGCGGCGTTAATCTGTTTGCTCGGCATCGTTTTTTTTGCGCGCTGGTGCGTCGGAAACTTGATTGCGCTCAATACGATTTTCGCCGAAACCGCCGAAAGAGCCGTCTCGCTCGCGCCCGACGACCCGCAGACGCATTACACGATTGCGGTTTTGAACGAAAGAGTTTTCTCTGAAGAGAACGTGCGTAAATCGATTGCCGAATATGAGCGGGCGACGGCGCTTGCGCCGAACGATTTTCGCACGTGGCTCGCGCTCGGCAAGGCGCGCGAACACGGCGACGACGCGGCGGGCGCAGAAAAGGCTTTGCGCAAAGCGCTTGAGCTTGCGCCGAATTATTCGGAAGTGCAATGGATTTTGGGAAACGTTTTGCTGCGTCGGGGCAAGACGGACGAAGCATTTGCCGAGCTGCGCCGCGCGGCAGAAGGAAGCGCCGATTTCGCCGAACCGACCGTCTCGACCGCGTGGCAGATGTTTGACGGCGACCCCGATAAAATAAATCGTTATCTCGGCGATTCGCGCGTCGTCAAGTCGGCGCTCATCGGGTATATGACGCGCGTAAAGCGTCTTGACGAAGCTCTGCGAATTTGGAATACGCTCTCCGCCGACGAAAAGCGGACGACGTTTCGAGAGAAGACCGACGCGCTTTTAACTCAATTGACGATAACAAAAAAATATCGTGAAGCTCTACAAATTATAGTGCAGTTAAACGATTCGGCATCGGAAAATTTCGCCGTCGGTAAAATTTATAACGGCGGCTTTGAAAACGACGTGAAAACGTCGAGCGCTAATTTCTTCGACTGGCAAATTCAAGAAGGCGCACAGCCGCAAATCGGAGTTGACGCCACGCAGAAGCACGGCGGCGAGCATAGTTTAACAACTGTTTTCAGTTCGGCGACGGGGCGCGAGTCGCGCGGCTTTTCGCAAACAGTCGCCGTCGAGCCGGGCGGAAAATACATTTTCCAAATGTTTTATAAATCCGAACTGAAAACGACCGCGACGATTCGATGGGAAATCGCCGACCCGGTTGACGGAAAAATATTGGCGCAGACAGCGCCGGTTGCCGTCTCCGCGAGCGATTGGACTAATTTAAAAATCGAATTCGTCGTTCCGGCAAACTCCGAAGCGGTCATCGTGCGGCTCGCGCGCGAAACTTGCAAAACCACGCTTTGCCCGATTTCCGGCAGAGTTTGGTTCGACGATTTAACGCTTTCTCAATAAACGAAAAAACGAAATTTTATTTGTCCGACTCGCAAATCAAAAAATGACCGACGAGCAGCAATTCCACGAAGAAAATCAGGCGCATCAGCAAAAAAAATCGCGCCGCACAAAACAGCGGCAGGAAGTTACAAATTCCGCCGATTGGTTTGACGCAGAGCTTGTCGGCGAAGCAAAACCGTCGCGCTTAAGCGCAGTCATTTTTTTCGCCGTCTGCGCCGTCGCCATTTTCGCCGTCGTTGCTTACGGCGCGGTCGATGTTTGGGCGCTCGGTTTAACGTCGATTTTTGTCGGCGCAATCGCGGTTTTGTGGCTCGCTGACGGCTGGATGAAAAGGGAATTTGTCTTTGATTCGAGCGTGCTGCAATTGCCGCTGCTCGGTTTGATTGCCGTCGGCTTGATTCAACTGCTGCCTTTGCGCGCTTCAAATATTTCCAATGATTTGCTGAACATTCCGGCGGTCGAAAGTTTGTCGCTCGCGCCTTATTTGACGCGCCTCGCCGTCGGTCAACTGATTTTATATTTCGTCTTTTTCGCTGCCGCGCTCGCTTTTATCAACAACGAAAAGCGTTTGCGAAAAACCGTGTTGACCGTGATAATTTTCGGAGCGTTCGGAGCGTTTTTCGGGATTTTGCAGCGGCTCGCGGGCGGCAACAGCATTTACGGGCTGCGTGATACCGACCAAGCCATTACATTTGCTTCATATATCAACCAGCATCATTTCGCCGCGCTGATGGAAATGACTGCCGGTTTGACGCTCGCGCTGCTGTTCGGCAACGCGACGAAAAAAGACAAGCGTATTTTTTTGATTGCGGCGGCAATCGTGATGGGTATGGCGCTGGTTTTTACCGGCTCGCGCGGCGGCTTGATAAGTTTCGTCGCGGTTCTGGGATTTATCGTGGCGGCAAACGCGCTCAATAAACAAAACGCGGGAAAATCTGCGGAGGACGAGGATGACGGCGGGGGCGACCGAAGCGAAAAATCAAGCGGTTTCCGGCGCAGCTTTACACTCGTTATCGGCGGTTTAGCCTTGATTTTGGGTTTGTTCGGCGCGGTTTTAATTCTCGGCGGCGACCAATCGGTGCTGCGCGGCATTGGGCTTCAGGCAACCCAGAACGGAGATGTCAGTAACGGCAGATTATATTTCTGGAGCGTCGCCGTGAAAATCATTAGCGACTTTCCGCTGCTCGGCGGCGGACTCGACGCGTTCGGCATCGCTTTTACGCGCTACGACACGACGAACGGCGCGCTGCGCGTCGAACAGGCGCACAACGATTATCTGCAAATTTTAGCTGACGCCGGAATTGCCGGCTTCGCCTGCGTCGCTGCTTTTATTTTTCTTTTATTTAAAAAAGGCTTGCGCGTTGTCGCCAAATCGTCCGACAATTTTCGCCGCAGCGTCGCCGTCGGCGCGCTCGCCGGCTGTTTCGGAATTTTAATTCACAGCCTTTTCGATTTCCCGCTGCGCACGCCCGCCAACGGTTATTTCTTTTTGATTCTCGCAACCCTGGCGACCGCTTCGATAAATTATCCGAAACTTTATAAAAAGCAGAGAAGACGGAAGACGGAAGACAGAATATAGAAGACAGTAGACAGCAGGCGGAAAATAAGTATCGGGAATTTGTTGTCAAACTTTAGCTGGACACGTTGAAATTTTTCAAGACGCGCGTGAAGATTTTAGATTTCAAATTTGTAAAAACTTGTTAAGCGATAACATAATACCTTCTACTATCTTCTGCCTTCTATATTCTGTCTACTAACTTCCGTCTCTCGCCTTCTATTTCACGACCGCCGCAAAGCCCTTGTCGAAAACCATACGCATCACCCATGGCTTTGACAAATCTTCGTTGAATTCAATTCGTCGCAGCGTGCCGCCCAGAAATATCTTGCCATCCTTAAAATCATTAGAGGCGATTTTTTCGTCGAATAAAACGTAGTCGAACGAATGAATTTCCGTGCCTGCCCCGTTTGTGGCGACCGTGCGCACGGCTTTTTCGTCGCCTTTAACGGCGCAGACGTAATTGAGCGCGGCGCGCTTGCAGTCGGCGGAAAACAGGCGCGGCGGCAAGATGAATTCGCGGTTGAGAAACCGCGCCGACGCGCGTTTTATTTCTTCCCGCGCGAAATTCTCCTGTTGCCGCGCCGCCGCGCCTTTCGCCGCCGTCAGCTTTAAGATTTTTCCCGCCAGCGCGTAAAGATAAAAATAGCGCAGCCGCGCGATTTGTTTTTTCTCGTTATCAATTTTCAAACGCGCCAGAAAACGCTCGGCAAGCGACGCGCTCGATTCCCAATTTTCCGCCGTCAGCGCATCGACAAGCGGCTTCCATTCGGCGTCGGAAATTGCCGCGATTGGTTTGGCGGCGGCAGCGGGAAGGACGGAGGCAGAAATTACGGGCGACGTTTTTTTTATTGTTTGAGGCGCGGGCGCTTTCGGTTTTTGCGCGTGAGAAAAATTAGCCGACGCGCAAAATAAACCGAGCAAAAGGATGGATTTTTTCATATACGCTTCAGTGCTTTATAAAAAATTTTCAACGAACCTTGACGGTAATTTCCTTTTTGCCGCACGGCGGCGCGTCAAACGTAACGGTGAAAACTCCGGTTTTGCCGCCGACGGATTTGATGATAAAAACGACGCTGCTTGTTTGCCGCGCGCCGGTCTCGGCGTCCAAAACCGCTTCGACCGCCTGCGGGTCGCTCGATGTCGCCGTGATTTCCTTTATATCGCTTATCGCCGCGCCGTTATTATCTTCAAAGCCGACTAAAACGCTTAGATTGCCGCCGTCGGCAAGCAAGGAAATCGTTTCCTGACTAACGACGATGCGGCACGGTTTAGCTGCGGCTGCGTCGCCGGAAATCGTTTGTGGTTGCGCGTCAGCGGAGGATTCGACAGGCGCGTTTTTTGCCGCGCCCGCGCTGTCCGCTTTGGCTGCCGTTTCCAGCACATCAATTTTCGGAACGGTAATTATAATCGGCTCGAAAAGCGCCTTTGCCGGTTTGACCGCATTGTTTTCGCCGCCGGAATTTTGTGTGGCGGCAACCGTTTTCGCGTCGGTGGATTTTTTGACGGCGGCTTTTCCGCTCGGAGATTTTTTAGTTGCGGGCGGCTTTGTTTTAGTCGATTTTGCCGTCGTCGATTTTGTTTTGGACGCGGCGGTTTCGCTCGGCGCGATTTCAGTTTTTGCGTCCGGCGTTGGAGAAACTTCGGGCGCTGCTTCGACTTTTGTTTCTTCAACTTTTGTTTCTTCTACTGCCGATTTTATCGCCTGCGTGTCGGTCGTCGTTTCGGTTTTGGCGGAAGCCGCCGTTGCCGGAGATTTGTTTTCGGCAACTTGATTATCGACCGGCTGGGTTTGTGTCAATGTTTTCTCCGGCGATGCTGTTGCGACGACGGTTTCTTCTTCGGCGGTTTTCACGCCGATTTTCGCGTCCAAGCCGTCAAGCGTTCCGTTGACTTGGCGGTAAAGCGTTTCGATAACGATTCGTTTTGCCGCGCTTCGGGCATCTTCCGCGTAACTTTTAACGTATGCGTCGAGCGCTTCGGACGCTTTGCCGTCGGCTTGCAGCGCCGCACCGAGACGCCACTGGCTCGAACGCCACCACGCGCTTTTTTCCGGCAAAATGCCGACGGCGCGTTTCAGACGCACGACTGCCGCCGCCGGTTCGTCGGCTTTTAGAAGCGATAATCCTCCGATTTCTTCGATTCTGCCGCGCACGATGTTCGACAAGGTTTGGCGCGGCAAATCCGGCACGATGATAAGCTCGCTGCGTCGCGCTGCCGTCGCGCGGCTTTCGTAAAGCTGGTCGGCTAAAATCGCCGACGCCGCGTTCGGCGCGTCAAGCGCGACATCGACTTCCGGCGCGGCATTCTTTATCAATTCGTTTGCTTTCGGTAGCGACTTGTTTTTTTCAAGCAGCAAACCGGCGGTGAAAAGTCGCCGGTGCAGTTTCGCCTTGTCCGCGCCTTCGACGAATTTGTCAGCCGCATTTGAGATTTCCGCGTCGCTCGATTTCTCGGCTTCGAGTTTTTGATAAAAATCGAGCAGCGATTTCAAGCGTTCGGCGCTTTCGGCGCTGTCGGCGGCGTCGGGCGCGAAAGTGGCGGCGCGGCGTTCGAGCGCGAGCAAATCGGTAAAATTCGACGCTTGCCGTTCGATGCGCCCGCCGAGCTTTGTCGAAACCGCATCATTTTTGAGAGTGAAATTTTTCGCCAACTCCTGCGCCGCTTCCCGATAATATCCGGCGGCAAATCGGACGGCGGCAAGCTCGTAATCGAGGGTTGGAAAATTTCCGTATGCGCGCGCGGCGAGCAGCGCGCGCTCGGCGTCGTAAAAGCGATTTTGTCCGGTCAAAGCGCGCGCCAAAGCGATGTAAGACCAGACGTAGCGCGGCTCGGCGGCAATGGCTTTGCGCGCAAACTCGACGGCGCGCGCGCCGTCGGCTTCGTGCGCCGCATACCAGTAAGCCGCGCCCGCCAAAAGCAATAAGTTGTTCGGATTTTCCGCGAGCGATTTCTGCATTTCCGTTTCGGCTTCGGCTTTTTTACCGGCGTCAAACAGCGCTAAAATCAAACCGTTGCGCGCCGAAATATCAGCCGCGTTCGCCGTCAAAATCTCGCGGTAAAGCGCGGCGGCTTCGTCCGCTTTGCCAACGGCGCGCTTCATTTCGGCGAGGCTTCGTTTTGAAACAGTCGAAGATTGGTCGAGTTCGAGCGCCTTTGAATAAGCTGCGGCGGCGTCTTCCAGATTAAAATTCAAACGGGCGGCGAGACCGAGCGTTTGATACGCGGAAGGCAAATTCGGGTCGAGAGCGGCGGCTTTTTCTGCAAGCCGTTTTGCTTGTTCGGCGTTTTCGACGCCGATGTAAAACGTCGCTAAGGCAATCAGTTGTTTCGGATTGTTTTCTATTTTTTTCTCAATCGCGGCGGCGATTTCCGTTGCCGCATCCGGCGCGCCGCCGAAGAAAAGATTGGTCGGAATATGCGTCAGAACGTCGGCGAAAAGTTTATCGGAAACCGGCGCGGGCGCGTCTTTGACGGCGAGCTTGAAAAGCGCCGCGCCGCCCGCCGCATCCCCTGCGCGAAGTTTTTGGTCGGCAAGCACGGCGCGCGCGCCGACGACGAGTTCGAGCGCGCGGTTTTTCTCCGCCGAGTTAGGAAAATCGGCGACAAATTTTTGCAGCAGAATGATTCGCGCCGCCGCGTCCGGCTGCGCCAGCGCTCGCTCAAATCGCTCCTTTTCGCCGCCGTTACGCTTTGCCGTCGCCGCTTCGTCAATCGGAATTTTAGACGGCGTTTGTGCAAAAGCGCCAGTTGAAAATAAAATCAGAAAAAATAAAATTAGAAAATTTTTCATAAAAATAGTTGTTAAATAGGTTCTGTTGACATTTTGATTTTTCAATCTTTTTCTTTAGCCACGCCATTTATGGCGTGGTCAAGCGGCGGAAATCGCAGAACAGGGCGTTTTAACGTCCTTCTGACCGGCTTACGCCGCCGGGTTTATAAGCTCGTTAGAACGGGCTGAATAATCATCCCAAACCGTTACCACGTCATAAATGACGTGGCTAAATAAAGCAAATGTCAACACAACCTAATAAATAGTAAGTCGGCGCGAAATCTCGCGTTTGTCTGCTGGAATAATAATTTGCTATTTACTATTTGCCGAATTTTAAAAATAATACCACGAAATTGCATTTGAACGCGGACGGTTTTATGCTCGAAGCTATGAACGAAGCTGAACAGTTTTGGGCGCAAACCTTGAGCGAAGCAATGATAAAAGCGCGTGCGAGCGACGGCGGCGGCGATGTTGCCGATTATCTTTCGCTGAAGGCGGCAAACGACCGCGTGCGCGAAGCGGGCGTCAAATGGCTGTTCGACACGACGCTTGCCGTTGCCGCCGAAGCTAACCGCGCTAATCGCGTCGCCGTAACAATCGAAACGGAAAACGAGCATCGTTTCGATTTCGGAAATTCAAAATTGTCCGGTTCGATTTTGCGCCTGCGTCAAACGGTCAGATGTCTGACGATTGAAGCGGGTTGGACGCGCTCGCCCGCCGACGGTTTTATGCGCGGCGGCGCGCTCGCCTGCGCCCGCATCTCGCATTTCGGAATTTCAAAAGAAGACGAAGAACTTCTGCTCGCGCGCCGCGACGATTTAATAAACTGGTTCGTCATCGAAGAAGAAAGCCCGCGCGCCTTGTTCGACGCGAAAAGCGTTCAACGCCATTTCGAGATTTTTTTGGGAGAGAGAATTTAAGTGAAAAGTGAAAGTAGATGCAGCAACGAGAAACTTAACAGCTAATCTTGGAGAAAAATTTGTCGGAAAAAATTTACCGCGATTCGGTTCACAATATCATACGGCTCGAAACCGATACGGAGGCGGGAAAACTGCTTGCACGGCTTGTCGATACGGATGAATTTCAGCGTTTGCGGCGCGTCAAGCAGCTCGGTCTGGCATTGTTCGCTTATCAGGGCGCGGAGCATTCGCGCTTTACGCATAGTTTGGGCGCACTGCATCTGGCGACGCGCATTTTGGAAAAACTAAAAAATAAATACCGAATTTCCGACGCCGAAGAAATCGCCGTTCGCTGCGCCGCGCTGCTGCACGATGTCGGACACGGCGCGTTTTCGCACGTTATCGAAACGATTCTCGATTTTCATCACGAGCAGTTTTCCGTCGAAGTGATTTTGAGCGCCGATACGGAAGTCGGACGAGCTTTGCGCCGGTTTTCAGATGAACTTCCCGAATCGGTTGCCGCCATTATTCGCGGTGATTTTCCGCGCGTCGCGCTGGCGCAAATCGTCTCGTCGCAATTGGACGCAGACCGGATGGATTATCTGCTGCGCGACAGCTTGATGACAGGCGCGAAATACGGCATTTTCGACCTTGAATGGATTATCAAATCGCTCGAAATCGACGAGGAAGAAGACCGTCTTTACGTCGCCGCGCGCGGCATTTACGCCGTCGAAGATTATCTACAGGCGCGTTATTATATGTTTCGGCAAGTTTATTTTCACCGCACGCTGCGCGCGGCGGAAACGGTTTTGCGCTCGCTTCTGCGCCGCGCTCTGCACTTGTTTCAAACGAACGAAAACATCTGGTTTGCGCGCGCCACGCCGTTTGAAAAAATCTTAAAAGGCGAGCGTTTAAACTTAAAAGAACATCTCGAACTCGACGACGCCGACGTGATGTTTCACATCAAACAATGGCGATTTTGCGACGATAAAATTTTGTCGGATTTGTCGAATCGCTTTCTCAACCGCAAACTTTTCAAAGTCTTCGACCTCGATATGCCCGAAGCCGAGCGCGAAGATTTTTTGCGGCAAACAAAGCGAATAATCGAAAACGCGGGTTTCGACGCCGATTATTATTTTGCCGAAGACCGCGCTGGCGACGTGCCGTATTATTTTTACACAAAGGAGCGAAGCGAGCCGAAAAATCTGATTTACGTCGAAGAAGGTTTTTCGCGCCCCGTCATCCGTGAAATATCGGAAGTCAGTGCGGCGGTGCGCGGCTTGCAGAAAGAATATAAAATTCACCGCGTTTGTTTTCCGCCCGAAGCCAAAGCCGAAATCGCGCGGCTTTATCATTCGTGATAAAAAATAATTTATAAAAATGACGACGCCGAAAAGTATAGAAAAACTCAATGAAAAAGTCAGCGCGGAAAATAGAAAAAGTAAATCGTAAAATTTTCAAACGCGAATTTTTTCGTCATGTTTCTTCGCTGCGTTTTCTATATTTCTGCGGCGCAGTTCTGATTTTGTTTTCGCTCTGTTCGATTGTTTCGGCGCAGACGAAAATCGCCGTTCTCGCGCCCGACAAAAGCGATGCGAGCCGCGCATTTTCGGCAAAGCTCAAAGAAGCGCTTGCCAGAACCGATGCGAAAATTTTCGACGACGATTTGAGCGCGGCGGCATACGAAGCGCAAGCGCCGGAAAATCCTTTCAACCAAACTTTACTCGAAGCAAAGCGCGTCGGCGCGGCAATCGGCTGTGATTTTTTTCTGCTCGTCAAATCCGCAACGCTGCGCCGCGAATCTTTGTCGAAAGGCGAATACGTCGAATCTTACGCCGCTCTTTACACCGTCAGCGCGCGCACCGGACGATTGATTTTCTGGCGGCTCGCAAGTTTTGAAGCAAAAGCCGAAGACGGCGCACGCGCGAAACTTTTCGCTTCGGCAAACATTTCGGCAACGGAAATCGCGGACAAAATAAAGCAAGCGAGCGAGCGCGAAAAAGTGGAAAAGCCCGCCGCAAAATTTGAAGAATTGCCGACAGAAAATTCGCCGGAAGCGAAAAATTTTCGTCCGCCGCTGCCGTATCGACGCCTGCGCCCCGCATACACTTCGCAAGCCGGACTTTATTTAATTGAAGCGACCGTCGATGTCGAAATCGACGTTGACGAAAACGGCGCGATTGCGGCAGTCGAAATCGCGCGCTGGGCTGGTTACGGCTTGGATGAAGCAACGGCGGAAAACGTCAAAAAAATGAATTGGCGGGCGGCGACGCGCGACGGCAAACCGCTTCCGACAAGAGTTTTACTGCGCTACAACTTCAAGAAAATCGAAGCTGCGGAAAAGGACAATTAAGCGCGCGCGGAAACTCTCAAAAGTTCTCTCGAATACGCTAACAATGACGCCTGTTTCAGCGTTGTCGAACGAAATTTTCATCGTGCTTTTTTCGTTTCCGATTACTTCACGAAAAAAAATCTAATTTGTGTAAAAAAAATTGTTTCTTTTTTCAATAAAGTTGTGTTAGATTAAAACCGAAATTCCCTAATTCCAACATCTTAGAGAAGGACAAAATAAATATGGCAACAAAAAATAGAAAATCGACGGCGAAAAAAACAACTTCGTCAAGCGGCAAATCGTCCGGCGGCAATAAAAGTAGCGGCAAAACCGCTTCAAAAAGAAAGTCATCTTCGCCGGGCGCGGCGGTCGGCGCGGGCGTCGGCGCACTGAAAAGCGCGGCTGATGCGGTAGGCAAAGCAATCGCAGACAGCGGCAGCGCGAGCAAATCGTCAAGCGGTAAAAGTTCGGCTAAAAGCGGCGGCTCAAGCAAGAGCGGCAGTAGTAGTAAATTGAGCGGCGGCGGCAAATCCGGCAAAGGCGGCGGTTCGTCATCGGCGAAAAAATCCGCTTCCAAATCGTCCGGCTCGTCGTCGTCGAAATCTTCCGGCGCGTCGAAAGGAAAAACCGGCGGCGCAAAGTCGAGCAGCGGTAAAAGCTCCGGCTCGTCGTCGAGTTCTAAAGGCGGCGGCTCGTCATCAAAAACGGGAAGCGGCGGTGGCGCGTCAAAGGGCAAAAGTTCCGGCTCATCGTCGAAATCTTCGGGCGGAAGCGGAAGCAAGAGCAGCAGCGGAAGCAGTAAAGGCGGCGGCTCAAGTAAAGGCAGCGGCGGCGGAAGCAGCAGTAAAACGTCGTCGGGCGCTAAAGGAAAAAGATAATTTTTCGTTTTAGCAAACTCGTTTTTCGCCTGAAATTGCGGGCGAAAAATCGGCAGCTTAACCGAACGGAAAGATAATGAAAGCGGCGGACGCCGCGCTTTTATCTTTCCGTTTTCGGCTTTAAAGACAAAGAAAAATTGGCAGCGAAAATTTTAACGAAGCGCGTTTAGATAAAATTTGCCGGATTTAGTATTATGCACCTATGAAAACACTTTATCCTGAAATCGAACCGTTTGATTCGGGACAGTTGAAAGTTTCCGACATACACGAAATTTATTACGAGCGCGTCGGAAATCCCGAAGGCGTTCCGGTTGTCTTTCTGCACGGCGGACCGGGCGGCGGTCTTGTTTCGATGTATCGACAGTTTTTCGACCCGGAAGCATATCACGTTGTTCTTTTTGACCAGCGCGGCTCGGGCAAATCGACGCCGCACGCCGAGCTTCGGGAAAATACGACCTGGGATTTGATAGCTGATATTGAAAGTCTGCGCGAGAAATTCGGCATTAAAAAATGGTTCGTTTTCGGCGGCTCGTGGGGCAGCACTTTGAGTCTGGCGTATGCCGAAACACATCCCGAGCGAGTTCGCGGCTTGATTTTGCGCGGCATATTTTTAACGCGGCGCAAAGAGCTTGAATGGTTTTATCAATCGGGCGCGTCGGAGATTTTTCCCGATTTCTGGGAACGCTACCGCGATGAAATTCCCGAAGGCGAGCGCAATGATTTTATGACGGCGTATTATAAACGTCTGACGAGCGACGACGAGAAAACGCGGCTTTCGGCGGCGCGCGCGTGGAGCGTTTGGGAAGGCTCGACTTCAAAACTTTTTCCGAGCGCCGATTTGATGCAGCACTGGGAAGGCGAGAACGAAGCGCTTTCTCTGGCGCGAATTGAATGTCATTATTTTATGAACAATTCGTTTTTCCCGTCGGAAAATTATTTAATCGAAAACGTCGGCAAAATTCGTCATATTCCGACCGTCATCGTTCAAGGTCGCTACGATGTGGTCTGTCCGGCGACGAGCGCGTGGGAGCTTCATAAAGCATTTCCCGAAGCCGATTTGCAAATTATCCCGGACGCCGGTCATTCGATTTCCGAGCCGGGAATTACCGCCGCGCTGGTCGAAGCGACGGACAAATTTAAGGCATTGGAAAATAGAAAATAGTTCTTACGATTTTCATTTTTTAATCCGCGGACTTTTCGCGGCGAGCGCGCGAAAGTTGACGAAAACATCCTTATGATAAAATCGTTCGGCGCGCAAACTTTTCGGGAGTTTCCAACGTCAAAATTAGCGTCGGAGAAAGCAGGCGCGCCGCGGGATTTTTTTAATTACTAAAGTTATATTGATAATAATTTAGGAGAAAATTATGGGTGGTCTTGGAACAACGGAAATACTTTTAATCGTTCTTGCTTTGTTTTTGCTTTTCGGCGCGAGCCGTCTGCCGCAGCTTGCAAAATCTTTCGGGCAAACACGTAAAGCATTTAAGGACGGAATGCGCGAGGCGGACGAAGAAGAGCGTCTCGAACAGGAGCAAAAGAAAATCAATCAGCCAGTCGGCGCGCCGCAGATTTCCGGTCTCAGCGACGAAGAATTTGCGGCGGAAGCGCGTCGACGCGCTGAAGTCAAACAGTAAGAAAGTGAAAAGTGCCAGATGATAGCTGACAAGTAAAAGAAGAAGTTCTTATTTATCACTTATCACTTTACTATGCTTTTTCGCCGACAAAGAGAGTCGCTTTAATTGAAAAGCAGAACGTCAATGTTCTGTCTTCGGCGTCGATAATTTGAACGAGTCTTTTGCCGACTCGTTCTTTTTCTTTTTGGGTCAGAAAATCTAGCCAAGCGGGAAACAGAAAATCGGCGACCAGCGGCGCGGCGATAAATTCCGTACCGTCTTTGAACTCGAAAAACTCGTTCTTTTTAACAATTTCGATTTTTGTTAAACCTAAATTTTCCGCCATTTCTTCGACTTTTGAAACGGTCGGTATTTCTGTTATCAAGCGTTCGACTTCCGCGCCCTTTTCGAGTAAATCCAGATGAATCAGAGCTTCCCAGAGAAACGAGAAAATGTCGCCGAAGCTGCCCGCCGTGGGCAGAAAAAACGCGACTTGACGTTTTGACAAATCAACGGTTTTTTTCAAAAAGAGCGGCAAATTTTTCGGCTCGACAAACGAAGCGTCGGCTAAAACCGCGTCAAAAATTTCGCCCGGCGGCGCGCCATCCGAAAAATCGATTTTCGCTTTGACAATATCGGCTTTCGCCTGTGCGATGCGGTTCAGTTCCGCGTCTTTGCCGAAAATTTTCAGCGACTGGTTTTTTTTAAGTTTGCGGCTCATCTCGATGGCGTGATTGCCCGTTCCGGCGTTAATGTAAAGAATGTTTTTCTCGTCGCTGAATTTGAAATTTTCGTCAAAAATTTTTGTAAATCGCTCCGTCCAATCGGGCGCAATGTAAAGGTCGCGCAGAAAAGCGAGTTCTTTTCGTGTTTTCTTCATAAGTATATTTTAACCAAAAAGAAAAGAATTTCACCACAAGTGAAGTAAATGAAAAATGGACGAATGGAAAATGAAAAATGTTTTATCAATTTATTTTTCATTTTCCATTCGTCCGTGTGTTTTTGTAGTATAAAATTACTAAATAATTTATGGCGAAAACTATAAAAGAGTTGTTTGATTTGACGGGAAAAACCGCAATTGTTACGGGCGGCTCGCGCGGTATCGGCAAGGAAATGGCGGAAGGCTTGGCGGAAGCGGGCGCGAAATTGATGTTGTGCGCGCGGCGCGCCGAGTGGCTCGACGAAACTTTGCAGGAATTTCGGGCGAAAAATTTTCGCGTCGAAGGAAAAATCTGCGATGTTTCAAAAGCCGATGACGTTCAGGCGCTTGTTGACGAAACCGTAAAAACTTTCAGCAAAATCGACGTTTTAATCAATAACGCCGGAGTTACGTGGGGCGCGATGCCCGAAGAAATGCCGCTCGCGCAATGGCAGAAAGTTCTCGACGTAAATCTGACCGGCTGTTTTATCGTCGCGCAAGCTGTCGGGCGTGAAATGTTAAAACGCGAAAGCGGTTCGATTATCAACATCGCTTCAATTGCCGGTTTGACCTCAAGCGCAAACGGTCCGTTTTACGCCGGATATGCTGCGAGCAAAGCCGGTTTGATTGGATTGACGCGCGAGCTTGCGGCAAGCTGGGGACGCAAGGGAATCCGCGTCAACGCGATTGCGCCCGGATTTTTTCACTCGCGGCTAGCGGATTCGGTAATCGACATTTACGAACGTTCGATTCAGGAAATAAACGCCATTCCGCGCATAGGTCGGGAAGGCGAATTGAAAGGCGCGGCGGTTTTTCTGGCAAGCGACGCGTCGAGTTACGTTACCGGACAAACGCTCGTCGTTGACGGCGGAATGACCGTTTGATTTTGGATTTGCGATTTTTGATTTTGGGTTGCAAAATAATTGCGATTAAATAAATGCGATTATATTAAATGATGAAATTGGCGGCGATGACATTAAATCTGGCTTCGGTCATCGAGCATCACGCGCGGCTCGCGCCCGAACGCGAAGCAATCGTTTGCGGCGGCAAGCGACTTAGTTACGGCAGACTGAACGCGCTTGCCAATCAAGTCGCAAACGCTTTGACCGAAATGCGAATCGGACACGGCGATAAAGTCGCGCTCGTGTGTCCGAATCTGCCGTTTTTCCCCGTCGTTTATTACGCGATTATGAAAACGGGCGCAGCCGTCGTGCCGCTCAACGTTCTTTTTAAAGCGCGCGAATTTGCTTATCATTTGAAAGATTCGGACGCCAAGGCTGTTTTTGTTTTTGAAGGAACAGGCGAGTTGCCCATTGCGGAAACGGTCAAAAAGGCGTTTGACCAAACCGAATTCTGCGAAAATTTAATAGTGTTGACGACGGATGAAAATGCTGTTTCGCCAATTGAAAATTCAAAAACTCTGGCGGAAATTATAAAAAATAAACCGGAGACTTTTGAAACTTTCCCGACCGCGCCGGACGACACCTGCGCGATTCTTTACACTTCCGGCACGACCGGACAGCCGAAAGGCGCGGAGTTGACGCATTTGAATTTGATGACGAACGTAACGTCGACTTTCGCCAATCATCTTCCCGTGCTTGATTTTACGGACGGCGTGCAGAAAACCGTTTTGATAACGCTGCCGCTTTTTCACACGACGGGTCAAACCGTGCAGATGAACACGAATTTGTATGCGGGAAATCGCGTGGTTTTGCTGCCGCGTTTCGAGGCGCGCGCCGCGCTCGAAGCGATGGAAAAGGAACGTGTGAATTTTTGGATTGGCGTTCCGACGATGTATTGGGCGATTTTAAAGTTTGTCGAAGAAAACAATTACGATGTATCGAAAGTCGTCCGGCATTTAAAAGTTCCGACTTCGGGCGGCGCACCGATGCCTGTTGAAGTAATGAAAGATTTTGAACGAGTTTTCGGCATACGAGTTTTGGAAGGCTACGGACTTTCTGAAACTTCGCCGCTCGCCTGTTTCAATCATTTTGAAAAACCATCGAAACCGGGAACGGTCGGGCAAGCGATTTTCGGCGTCGATGTAAAATGTTTTGACGAAAACGACAGGGAAGTGCAACGCGGCGAGCGAGGCGAAGTCGTCATACGCGGCTCGAACGTGATGAAAGGTTATTACAAGCGACCGGAAGCGACGCGCGAGGCGTTCAAAAACGGCTGGTTTCACACGGGCGACATCGGCATCATCGACGAAGAAGGTTATCTTTCAATTGTTGACCGCAAAAAAGATATGATTCTGCGCGGCGGTTACAACATCTATCCGCGCGAGCTTGAAGAAGTGATGATGACGCATCCGGCGATTTCCCTGTGCGCTGTGGTCGCAGTCAAAGACGAGCGACTAGGCGAAGAAGTCAAAGCGTTCGTCGTGCTGAAAAAAGACTGCGAGCTTTCTAAAAGGGATTTTATCGAATGGTGCAAACAGCAATTTGCGGCGAACAAATATCCGCGCCACGTCGAGTTTCGGCACAGCTTGCCGATAAGCGCGACGGGGAAAATTCTGAAGCGCGAGTTGAGGGAAGGTTAAACCGCAGAGACACAGAGACGCAGAGAATTTTTAAATTAAAGCAAAAATAAATCTCTGCTTCTCTGTGTCTCTGCGGTAAAAAATCTTATGAAAGTCCAAGTTTTATTTTTCGGCGCAACGGCGGAAGAAACCGGCGAAAGGGAAATCGAATTTGATTTTGCCGAGCCTGCAACGAAAGCCGCCGCCGCTTTTGAAAAAATCGTCGCCGCATATCCTAATCTGCAAAAACATTCGCTGCTTTTCGCGGTCAATCAAGAGTATGCAAACGGCGATGAACAGATAAATGACGGCGACGAGCTGGCGATTTTTACGGCGGTTTCCGGCGGATGAAAACATTGCAGAATGCGAAATGCGGATTGCGGATTTATAAGAATGTCGTGTGAAGAATTGCAAAAATCTTTTTTTGAATTGACGAGTGAGCCGCTCGATGTCGGCGCGATTGCGCGCAGGATTGTTCCCGAAAACTGCGGCGCGACCGTTACTTTGGACGGCTACGCGCGGCGATTTACAAAGGGGCGTGGCGAAACGCTTTATCTGGTTTATGAAGCGTATGAACCGATGGCTTTGCGCGAAATGGAAAAGTTAATCGAAAAGGCGCGCGAGCGATTTGAAATCGAAGCGGTCGGCATCGTTCATCGACTCGGCAAATTAGAAATCGGTGAAACGAGCGTCGTCATTTCCGTTGCCGCGCCGCATCGCCGCGCCGCGTTTGAAGCGTGTGAATGGCTGATAAAAGAATTGAAACGAACAGTTCCGGTTTGGAAAAAAGAATTTTACGCGGGCGGCGAAGTTTGGATTGAAGGCGAAAATTTAGTGAAAAACTAATAGTGAAAAGTGAATAATTAAGGAATTATTTAAAGAAATAAAAAACGGCTTCGGCATTAACTTTTAACTTTTAGTTTTTCACTTTTCACTTTCCACGCTTTCTCCGCTTTCTTTGAATCTTTCGAGAAAATCCGGCGAATTCTGCCGCAGCACAATCCAGTTTTCAAAAATTTCGGGACTTTGCAGCCAGATGGTGAACCATTCGGCGATTTCCACTTTGACGGCGCGCTTTTCGGGCGCGACTTTTTCGTTGCCGCCAATCATCTGCGCGCGCCGCTTGCCTTTAAGCGCCGTTTCCTGCACGACGCGCAAGCCTTCGCGGTCATTTTCCTGTTTGAATTTGCGGCGCAAATTTTCAAGCTGCCGGATTGAACCGAGCGTTTGTTTGAAGTCGGAAAATTTCAGAATGTTGCGAAACATCGCGTCATATGGCGACGCGGCGCGTCTTTGCGCGTCAAGTTCGAGAATTTCGGCGTGGCGAAGTTCCGCGCCTTCATCAGCCAGAAGTCGCGCGATTGTCATCGGCATCTCAACCGCGCTTTCGCCGAACTGACCGCGCACGGCTTCTTCAATTGCGGAAATCTCGCGCGCGCCGACCGATTCGCAATCGAGCTTTTCCCAGACTTCGATGATTAAATCGTTTTTCGTGCGCGCGTTCCACATAGTTCTTTTAATTAAGAATTAAGAATTAAGAATTAAGAATCGTGGAATTGTTTTTTCAATTCTTAATTCTTAATTCTTAATTGAATCTCGCTTGACGAGTGATTTTTCTCGTCGCCGACGATTGCGACTTGCCCGCCAAGTGCGCGGACGATTTCGCGTTCCGGCACGGTTTCGACGGTGTAATCAGTGCCTTTGGCGTGAAAATCGGGGCGAACCAAGCGAATTAAATCTTCGACCGTCGGCTCGTCGAAAACCGTTACGAAATCGACAAAGCGCAGCGCGGAGATGATTTCGGCGCGCTCGGCGGCGGGCATAAACGGTCGGTTTTCGCCTTTCAAACGCCGAACCTGCTCGTCTGAATTGATGCCGACGATAAGACACTCGCCGAGATTTTTCGCGCCCGCCAGATAGCGTATGTGTCCGACGTGAAACAAATCGAAACAGCCGTTTGCCAGAACGATTCGCTTATTTTTCGCGCGCGCGTCTTTGACGCATTCGACGAGCGCGCGTCTGTCTAAAATCGGTGCGAAAGAGCTTTGCGCGTTTATCGAATTTGCGGAATTCATAACGTTTCGGAAAATTATTAAATCGCTTGTGTTTTATGTTCCGCCGATTTGTCTTGCGCTCTCAGCGACGCGAGCAGTTCTTCCGGCTCGACCGACGCCGTTCCTTTTTTCATCACGACGATGCCGCCGGCGTGGTTTGCCAGATTTGCGGCTTCGGCAAAGCTCAAACCCGCCGCCAAACCCAAAGCATACGCCGCAATCACCGTGTCGCCCGCGCCGGTTACGTCGAGCGGTTCGAGCGCGCCGACGGCGGTAATCTGCTGCGGCGCTTTGTCTTTTTCGACCAGCAACATTCCTTTATTGCCGCGCGTAACGAGCAGCGCTTCAAAATCAAGGCGGCGGCGCAGTTCGGCGCAGTCTTCGGGCGTAAAATCAGCGCCCAAAATCTGCTCTACTTCGTCTTGATTCGGCGTGGCGGTTGTCGCGCCTGCAAAATTTTTTAAGTTAAAACGCGAATCGACCAGCAGCGGAATGTTTCTTTCGGTGCAGATGCGGGCGGCAAGGCGCGCCGTCGAATCGCGGGCGACGCCGTAATTGTAATCGGAAACGACGATTGCGTCGGCATTTGCGGCGGCGAGAGAAAGATTTTTTTCTAACTCGTTTCGCATTGCCGCGTCAATCGGCGTCGGATTTTCGTAATCGATGCGGATAACTTGCTGGCGCGGCGCGTATTGCTGACCGGCGAGAACGCGGATTTTCGTCGTCGTTTTAATTTCGCCGGAGACGACGACCGAATCACAATCGACGTTTGCGGCGCGAAGTTTTTCCATCAAAGCCGCGCCGTTCGGGTCAGCGCCGACTGCGCCGACTAAAACCGTTTGTCCGCCCAAAGCCGCGACGTTGACCGCCGCGTTTGCCGCCCCGCCTGCGCGAGTTTCGGTTTCGTCGTGGCGCAGAATAAACACAGGCGCTTCGCGGGAAACGCGCGCAATTGTGCCGAGTAAGAATTGGTCTGCTACCAAATCCCCTACGACGAGAATTCTTTTCCGCGAAAATTTTTCGGCGACTGCGGCTGTAAGGTTCGTCAACATAGAAATTTGTTTATAAATTACTACAATATAAATTCATAAACAAAAAGGTTGAAGACTCATTTTTGTAGTCTTCAACCTTTTTCTCAATCGCGTATCTGCAAAAGAAATTAGTGCGTGTCGTAACCGGCGACCGGAAAATCGTTGGGCGAACCCCATTGAACCGCGCTTAGACCGCTGAAGCCGTTGTTGCTGCCCAGATAATAAAACATTCCGGTTGTGTTGCGCCAAACCGCCGGGTCGGTTTTGCCGTCGCCGTCGTAATCGTTTTGACAAATTATGTCCTGGTCGGAGAGTCCGAACTGGAGAGCGAGCAAGCTGCCGTCCGTGCTTCTGAGGGCATACCAGACCATATTGTCAGTCGTTTTAACGCCTTCGCGCACGACCGCGATGTCGGTTTTACCGTCGCCATCGTAATCGCCCGGCGCGACGAAATCTTTGCTGTAGCCCCAAGGCACGACGTAAAAAGATTTGTCGGTGCTTTTGAGAATGTAAAAATTAGCCTGACTGGTCGGCGTCGCGCCGGGGCGCTGAATGGCAAGGTCGAATTTCTTGTCGCCGTCGTAATCGCCCGGCGCGGTAAAATCGCCGCTTAGTCCGAATTGCGTGGCGCTGAAACCGTCGAGGCTGCCCAAAATATACCAAACCATATAACCGTTTGAGCGGCGCACGACGGCGATGTCGGTCGTGCCGTCGCCGTCATAATCGCGCGCGACCGGCTCGTCGCCGGTGATGCCGAATTTGACGCCGACGAAAGTGCCGTCCGAACTGTTGATGCGATACCAGATGCCGTCCGTATCTCGATAAACCGACAAATCTGCTTTGCCGTCGCCGTCGTAATCGCCCGGCGCGGGTGTGTCCGTGTTCGCAACGCCGAACTGCTGAATCGCAAAGCCGCCGCCGCTTCTGTATGTATACCAACCGTTATTGGACGGGCGAACAATCGTAAAATCGGCTTTGCCGTCCTTGTCGGTATCGACCGCCGAGCGCAGGCTGACTTGCGCCGACGCTCCTGTTGCGAGAAGCAGGACGCAAGCAAAAATCACACTGATTTTGCCGCTGATATTTGCGTAATTCATTCGAGTTTTTTCCTTATTTATTAGAAATTTCGTAACCGGCTCATCGGATGCAGACCCGCGCCAATCTAGTTGAGAAATTAGAATATACTACCGAAAAGCCACTGAACGCAAGAGCAAATTTCGCATCCAACCGCATTTTCAACTTAAATCATTGTTAATTGTTATCGTTTGACAAAGCCTTTGACGCGAAAACTTCGTTAAAGGTTTGACCTTTTCAAGTGAAATAAAAATTTCAAGGGCTTGGAAGTGCAGCGGGAATTTTCATCGCCGACGTTCCCCAATCTAACGACGAAACGCCGCTTGCTGTCGAATAAACGTAAAACGTCGCAGATTGATTCGGTGTCGTTGCTCGCCAGACGGAAAAATCGGTGCGCCCGTCGCCGTCGTAATCGCCCGGCGTCGGCACGTCGCCGGTTGTGCCGAAATGAACGACGTTATAGCCGCCATTCGAGCTATTTAAATAATGCCAGTCGCCGCTCGACGGACGCCAAACGGCGATGTCGGTTTTGCCGTCGCCGTCGTAGTCGGCAGCAACGGTTTTATCGTCTGCCAGCCCGAAACGCACGGCGGAGAAACCGTCGCGGCTTTTTTGGATATACCAAACGCCTTCTGCGGGGCGATAAACGGCTAGGTCGGCGCGCCCGTCGCCATCATAATCGCCGCGCACGGGTCGGTCGGTCGAAAGCCCGAATTGCGCCGCGTAAAAACCGCTCGAAGTGCCGAGAATATACCAGATGAGCCTGCCGTTTTCTCTGCGCGTTACGGCAAAATCGGCTCGTCCGTCGCCGTCAAAGTCCTGCGTAACCGTCGGATTATCGCCCGCAAGCCCGAAGTGAACTGCTTCAAATCTGCCGTCTTCGCTCTTGAGAACGTAAAACGTGCCGGTCGAAGCGCGCCAGACGGCTATGTCGGTTTTCAAATCCGCGTCGTAATTAGCCGGAACGGGAATGTCGTCGTCGAATAATCCGAAAGTGTATGTTTGATAAACATTCGCGCGCGCTTGAAAATCGTGCCAGAGCATACTGCCGTTAGAGTTTTCAATGGCGAGATAATCGGTGCGCCCGTCGCCGTCGAAATCGAGAAAAGCGCGACGCGGAGAAATTCCCGCGCCTTTTTGCGAAATCGTAAAAGTTTGCCCGCCGATTGTAATCGTGCCGGAGCGCGGTTGAGAATTGGAATTTGCGCCAACGGTAAAAGTTACCACGCCGCTGCCGCTTCCCGTATTGCCGCCGGAAATTTGAATCCAACTCGCGCCGCCTTCGACCGTCGCCCCGTAATCGCAGTTTTGCGCGGCGCTGATGTTAAGCGTGAAACTGCCGCCTTCGGAAATAACCGTTTGCGAAGCGCGTTCGAGCGCGAAGGTGCAAACGGTTTGATTTTGCAGCGCGCGTCCGACGTTTAATCTGCCGCCGGTTTTGACGATGTTGTTCCACTGCGGAAGAACGTCGACCGTGTTCATCAAAGTCGCTTTCAAAGACGCGGGCGAAAGGCTCGGATTGTATGTCGAAAGTAATGCGGCTGAACCGGCGGCGTGCGGCGCTGCCATCGAAGTTCCGCTCGAAGTGCCGTATCCGCCCGAAATTACGGTGCTTAAAATTCCGACGCCGGGCGCGGCGATATCGACGCTCGTCGCGCCGAAATTTGAAAAAGAAGCGCGGTTGTCGTTCTGGTCTGAAGCGGCGACCGATAAAATAGTCGGGCTTGTGTAGCTTGCCGGATAAAACGGCGTCGCGTCCGCGTTTTGCGCGCTGTTGCCGGCGGCGAAAATTTGTAAAACTCCGGCATCGCCGAGCGCGTCAATCGCGTCTTTCGTCGCCTGGTCATAACCGCACGCTTCGTCGCAGCCGCCGTAAGAGTTGTTCGTAACGCTAATGTTAACGCCGCGATTTTTCATCATTCGTATATAGTTGTAAGCGTTGACGAGCATCGCCGAAGTCGTGCCGTTGTCACGGGCGTGATAGATTTTTATCGCCATTATCCGCACGTTCCAGTTGACGCCCGCAACGCCTAGAGAATTATTTCCGACCGCGCCGATTGTTCCCGCCGTGTGCGTTCCGTGTCCGTTCTCGTCGAGCGGGTCTGAATCGTTATAGAAAAAATCCCAGCCGTAATAATCGTCAACAAAACCATTACCGTCGTCGTCAACGCCGTTGTTCTGAATTTCGCCCGCGTTGCGCCACATATTGGCGGCTAAATCTTCGTGCTTGTAATTTATTCCCGTATCGATGTTGGCGACGACCGTCTCCGTGCTGCCCGTCGTCAAATTCCACGCGGCGGGCGCGCCGATTTTCTGCATTCCGTAAAGCTCGGAGACGCGCGCGTCGTTCGGCATATTTAATAAATGATAATAAAAATTCGGCTGCGCGCTTTCGACTTCGCCGCTCGATTTATAAATTTCCAACGCTTCGGTCAGAGACATCCGCGCGGGCAGTTTAACTCGCTGCCACTGCAAATCGGGAAATTCTTCGAGCGCGCTCGCGCCGATTTTACGGTTTATGTTAAACGCCGCGCGCGACCTCGTGCCGTTTTTATATTTGACGAGCAGCTCGCCTTCGACGGAACTTTGCTGCTGCTGCGCGTCGGTAAATTGCGCCGAAAAAATAAAAATCAGTCCGAGCCAAATTATAATTTTCCTGTTCGACATAAAGTAAAAACCTCTCGAAAATATACTGTTGTGAAATTTGCACAAGCGTCTGCAAATTTTCGCGCGACCAAGACCGATCTATTAAATTGTTTGTATTAGAAGGGAAATTCCGCCAGACGATTTTTTGATTATAAAACAACCCGAAAAATTAACCTAGACTTTTTAGAAAGAAAGATTTTGCGAAGGAGAAAATGGGGCGGCTAGTCGGGATCGAACCGACCACCTTTCGGACCACAACCGAACGTTCTAACCAACTGAACTATAGCCGCCATAGTTAAACATTGACAAAGATATGCCGCTTGTAATTAAACTGCGCGGCGGTTTTGCGACGATGGCAATTGGCGCAAAGCACGTCGCATTTTCCGATTTCGGATTCGATTCGCAGTCACGAACCGTGAGCGACCAAATTCGAGATATTTTTAATTTTATCAGTCTTTTCCCGATGGTCAAACTCCAATACAATCGGGTCGCTTTCTCCGCAGTTTTTGCACGGATTCTGCCGCAAATATTCAAAAACTTTCCGAGCGTTTCGCTCGCGTATTTTGTTACGGCTCGCGTTATGACTGTTTCTGTAATGCGCGTGGTTTTCAAAATATCGCTTTTCCCAATTAGCTTTGAAACACTCTTTGCACCAGGACGCGCGACCGTCTTTCGATATTTTTCTCGCCGGAAACAAAAGCAAATCTTTTTGGCATTTACATTTCGTGCAAATTTTTTCCATAACGCCGCATTGATTGAACGTGCATTTGCTGTGCGAAGTTTTTAATTATTACAGAAAAGCGAATGTTTAGACAAGTGCCGCGAAATGTTCAAAGTAAAATATCTTTTTTAATTTTGAACATCAGAAGACTACAAGCGAAAATAATTATATCCGACGCGCATTCCGTGAAGTGCGGCGGGCGGCGCGCTTAGAACCAGAGCGGTTGACATCAAGCCGTGCGCGAGCGCGAGCGCGAATAAATTCGGGATTATCTGATAAACCGCCGCCCACATAACGCCGCCGAGAAACGTCGCAATTACGAGCCAGAAATTCGGCAGATGCAGCAGCGCGAAAATCGACGCCGCGAACAAAACGCTTTTATAATCTTTTTCCCAAACAGCCTGCGCTCGCCGATTGAAAAACGCCTGAAGCGCGTGCTGTTGAATCAAACCCCAAACAAAGAGCCAAGCGCCTTTTTTCAAAAACGCCAAATCAAACAACTTGTCGAAACGCAGACTTCCCAAACCGTAGCCGATAAGCGCGAGCGCGGCGAAAAAAACCAGCATCGGCAAAGCGAGCAGGCGCAGGCAAGACCAAAAATTATCGAAACGATAACCGATTTCTTTTAACGTTTCCTTTTCCGCGCGATGCGAAAAAAAAACGACGCCGACGGCAATCAAAATCGGCAGCGCGACCAGAATAGGATTTTTAGAAAAGGGAAGAACCAGCCACTCGACCGCGAGCGCGCACAGCAAAACGATTGCCATTTGCGCGAGCGGATTTGCAGGAAAAAATTTTATTTTATCCAACGAAGAAGAAAGTTTTTGAGACATTTGGAATTTGTTAATCCAAAATCCAAAATCGAAAATTGAAAATGCCCCCGGCACGACTTGAACGTGCGACCCACAGCTTAGCTTACCTCACTTGGTTTCCCAAGCCATATCTTCAAAAGAAAATATGTTGAAAGTCTGGACTATATCTTAGACATTTCAGTCTGAGTGCGTTTAGTCTCTACGCAATAAGATGACCGCGCTGATTTAGCTCCTTAACTTTATTCATTAACTTTGTTCGGTCTTCATATTGAAGTTTTCCTCTTTCTCCGGCAAGACCGGCAAATTCCAAAACGAGTTTGGCTTGCTCGGCTTTGCCGACAAAGTAGGGAAGCGTCAATTCGATAATCCGATGCAAAGATGAATAATTTTTGATTTTCACCCGCATTACTCTGCGTCCTCGTTGATGACCGTTTTTCGGGTCTTGATAAACATACTTGATTTCAAGAGCGTCAAGTATTTCTCGACAACGATTAAGCAGTAAGCAATTCGAGTTAGTAATCGAAAGGTTAGCCGATATTGAAGGATTTGCCGCATCTTTACGACAGTTGGTAAAAATGCAAAAACATCCTTCGCCATCTATTATTCCCGCTAACCACGCTAAATCAACTTCCTGCACTGTCATATTACTTTGCTCGGTGTTGTCATAGGAAATTAAAATTTCCCTTAGATATTCACCGATACAGCACTCTCCACTGTGCGAGTTACTAATTCCCCGCACAGGCTCCTATTAGTTTGAAGGCTGTTGCTCTATCCAACTGAGCTACGGGAGCATAAAAAGAACAGACTGAAATCTTAACGATTGACGAATTTTAAGTCAAATTCCGGCAGCTTTCAATTATCGGTTGATGCGAAAAAATCTCAAGACTTTATGAACTATAAAACATTATCGAATCAGGGTGTTTCACAGCGCGCCCGTTGCCACTCGCGCACGACGCTCATCATTTGTTCAAAAACTTCGCGCAAATCAAGCTCGCTTGTGTCTATGACAACCGCGTCTTCGCTAATTGTCAGCGGCGAATCGGCGCGCGTTACGTCGCGTTCGTCGCGGCGGTTTATTTCTTCTAAAGTCTGCTCGTAAGACGCGCCGCCGCGACCCTTTTGCAAATCTTCTTCAAAACGACGGCGCGCTCTTGCTTCAGGTTTCGCCGTCAGAAAAAATTTCGCGTCCGCGTTCGGGAAAACTACGCTGCCGATATCGCGCCCGTCAAGCACGCAGCCGTTTTGCGCCGCTTCGCCGAGCGTTCTTTGATGCGCGACGAAAATTTTTCTGACCCGCGAAATCGTCGAAACGACCGAAGCCAATTGTCCGACTTCATTCGTGCGAATTTCAACGGAAACGTCGCGCCCGTCGAGAAAAACCCGCTGATTTTCCGGCTCGCCGACTAATTCAATTTTCGCGCGTTCGGCAATTTCGGCAATCGTTTTTTCATCGTCAACGCTCTTTCCTCTTTCGATAACGGCAAGCCCGACGGCGCGATACATCGCGCCGGTGTCGAGATAAAGCAAGCCCAAACTTTCAGCCAGCAGTTTGCCGAGCGTCGATTTTCCCGCGCCCGAAGGTCCGTCAATGGCGATAATCATTATTAGTTAATGTATTTAACTTTCAGCATTACTGAATTATTTTTTCTAAAACCTGTAAAGTTTTTTCAATATCTTTTTGTGAAACGTCATAGTGCGTAACCATCCGAATCGCGCTGCCGAACGGCGACGCTAAAATGGCGTGTTCTTTCAGGCGCGCGCAGATTTTGATTGATGAAATGCTCGCGCCGGAAACGTCGAAAATCACGATATTGGTTACGACTTTTTCCGCGTCAATCGAAACGCCGCGCAAATTTGCGACGCCTTCGGCAAGCCGCCGCGCGTTTTCGTGGTCGATGTGCAGAATTTTCGGCGATTCTTCCAGAGCAATTAAACCAGCCGCTGCAAGAACTCCGACCTGGCGCATTCCGCCGCCGAACAACTTGCGCCAGCTACGTGCTTCTTTGATAAAATCTTTCGTTCCCAAAATCATTGAACCGACGGGAGCGCCCAAACCTTTCGACAAGCAAAACTGCACCGAATCGCAATCTTTTGAAAGCTCGGCAACCGATTCGCCCAATGCAGCCGACGCATTAAAAATCCGCGCGCCGTCCAGATGAACCGGAATACTTAAATCGTGCGCTTTATTGCAAATCTCCGCGCAACGCTCGCCGGTCATTACAGTTCCGCCCGCAAGATTGTGCGAGTTTTCCAGCGCGATTAAACCCGTCGGCGAAGTGTAATAAGGAACGTTTATGTGCAGAGCGGACGCGATTTCATTCCACTCTAAAATCCCGCTGCCGTCGGCGCTTTTGACCGGACGCGCCAGAGTTCCCGCGACGACAGCCATCGTCGCCATCTCGTAATTAAAAATATGCCCGCGTTCTTCGATGACGACTTCATCGCCTTGCCGCGTATGAAGTTTGACGGCGATTTGATTGCCCATCGAGCCGGTCGGAACAAACAGCGCGGCTTCTTTGCCGAAAATCTCGGCGGCTCGTTCCTGCAATAAATTTACCGTCGGGTCTTCGGCGTAAACGTCGTCGCCGACTTCCGCCGCCGCCATCGCTTTGCGCATTTCGGCAGTCGGTTTCGTTACCGTATCGCTTCGTAAATCAATCATTTTTAATTGCCGCTGTTGCTGACATTCGTTGCCGCGCTTTCGACGACTTCGACTTCGCCGTGCGTTCTGCGGAGCATTTCGGCAAGCGATTTTCCTAAATCTTCGAGCAGCGCGCGCACGCTCTCGTTCGTAATGGTGCCGCTGTCGCCGTCGAAAACTCCGCCGACTTTGGCGACGGCGATTTCCGACGGCAGAATGTTGACGAGCAGGCTGGTCAACACGCCGCGCAAGTGCGCGTGAGAGCGAATGCCGCCGAAACCGCCGGGCGATGCGGTCATAATTCCGGCGATTTTTCCTCTGAAACAATCGCCCGTTTTCAAATCATTGTTGGCGCGAGACGCCCAGTCAATCGCGTTTTTCAAAACGGCGGGTATTGATGCGTTGTATTCGGGCGACGCGATAAGAAGTCCGTCGTGTTCGAGCAGCAATCTTTGAAAAGCCGCCGCAATCGGCGGAAACCCCTGCGTCGTCTGCAAATCTTCGTTGAAAATCGGCATCGGATAATCTTTCAAATCAACGAAGGTTACTTCCGCGCCCGCTTTTCGCGCGCCTTCGACGGCGACTTTCAAAACTCTTTTGTTATAAGATTTTTCGCGCAAACTTCCGGCAAAGGCTAAAATTTTCGGCGTTTTCGACATTAAAATTCAGTTCCTCATTTTTAAATTCGTAAAAATTTTGTTTCTAAAAGTTTGCCACGAAACTTTAATAATGGAAAATGGAAAATGGAAAGTGAAAAATGTGAAAACAATTTCTTCATTTTCCATTTTCCATTTTCCATTTATTAAATGATTAAATCTTTTAACGGCACAGCGCCGAAAATTCACGAAACGGCTTTTGTTGCAGAAAACGCGACGATAATCGGCGACGTGGAAATCGGCGAAGATTCGAGCGTTTGGTTTGGCTCGGTTTTGCGCGGCGACGTTAATTTTATACGCGTCGGCACGCGCTCGAACATTCAGGACGGAAGCGTCATTCACGTTTCTTCAAAAACGCATCCGACAATTTTGGAAGACGAAGTTACGCTCGGTCATCGCGTAACTTTGCACGGCTGTCATATCGAAACCGGCTGTTTAATCGGCATCGGCGCGATAATTTTGGACGGCGTTCGCGTCGGTCGCAGCTCGCTCGTCGGCGCGGGAAGTCTGCTGACGCCGAACACGCGCATTCCGCCGCGCTCGCTCGTTCTGGGAAGTCCGGCGCGCGTCAAGCGCGAATTAACGCCGGATGAAATTTACAATCTGGCTCGATTTTGGCAGAATTACACAGAACTCTCCCGAATTTACAAACACGAACAAAGTTAACGAGGAGTTAAAAACTTAAAATGCATTTATTTAATCGGAGCCGGAGCGCCGCGCTCTGGCTTATTGTTATTTTCGGCGTTTCATTCGCCAACGCTCAAATTTCGTCGGACGACGCGAAGAATTCGACAAACAGCGCGCAAACGAAATCCGTCTCCGACGCGCCGCCGAGCGATTTACAGGCGAGCAAAAATAAAAGCGTCTTTGCTAAAAACACTAAAAATTCTTTTACTGAAACGAACGCGCCGGAAAACGGCGGCGAATATAAAAAACAAGATAAGCCGAGCAATCGGGAATTCGGAATTTACGCCGGTTCTTTCACAGTTCACAAAGACTTAAAAGGCGAATCGCAGAAAGCGCCGGTCGTCCTCTTCGGCTTGCGCTACGCTTGGACGACGAAAAATAATCCGAGCCACCGACTTCGATATTATATGGATTTTAACCCGCTGATAATCGTCAATTACCGCGAACGACGCCCGATACAAACATCGCCGACGACAATCACGACCGTCGGCGAGCGCAAAACGGTTTTCGGCGTCGGTTTCACGCCCGTCGGCTTGCAGTTTAACTGGCGCAACAGCAGGAAATATCAGCCGTATATTGCGGGCGGCTTCGGGGTCGCCATTTTTAACAGAAAATTTCCCGACAACCGCTCGCCCTTGCAGCCCGACAAAATCGGCAACTTTTTTCAATTGATGCCCGAATTCGGCGCAGGTTTAGAAATCCGCAAATCGGAAACCAAAAGCTACTTCATCGGCTACAAATATCATCACCTCTCGAACGGCTACACCGCGCCGCTAAACGTTGGCTACAATACGAATATGGTCTACGGCGGAATGTATTTTCAACGCGGAAGATAAATATATTTTCGGTGCGGCGGAAATAAAACTTGATTTACTTCCGCCTCTTTTTACGAACAGGCGAATGAAAAAAACTGTTGAGGTTTTGTGCCGGTTAATTTTATGAGCAAAACGCAACCTGCGCGCGGAATGCGCGATTTTCTGCCCGAAGATGTTCGCAAACGCAATTACGTCGTCGGCATTATTAAAGAGGTTTATGAAAGCTACGGCTTCGAGCCGCTTGAAACTCCGGCTGTCGAAAACCTTGAAACGCTTGTCGGAAAATACGGCGAAGAAGGAAATCAACTGATTTTCAAAATCTTAAAGCGCGGCGAAAAATTAGATTTAAACGATAAGGAATTAGCCGATTTAGCTCTGCGCTACGATTTAACCGTCCCGCTCGCGCGCGTCGTCGCCCAGCACAGAAACGATTTGCCGCGCTTTTTCAAACGCTACCAAATCCAACCCGTCTGGCGCGCCGACCGTCCGGCGCGCGGGCGCTTTCGTGAATTTTACCAGTGCGACGTTGACCAAATCGGCTCAACCTCGATGCTCGTCGAAGCGGAATTGTGTTCAGCCGTGAGCGAGATTTTGACGCGATTAGGATTTGATGATTTTGTTGTTAAATTTAACAACAGAAAAATTCTTGAAGGTATGTTAGAGCTTGTTAATATTCCAAAAGAAAAATATGCAGATGTATTAGTCTCAATTGATAAATTAGACAAAATTGGAATTGATGGTGTTTATGAAGAATTGATTTCAAGAGGAATTCAAGACAATCAAATTAACCTTTTGGAATCATTCTTCAATCCTGAATGGAAATCATCACTCAAAAGTAAAATTGCAAAGAAAGTTGCGAACCCAAAATTTAACAGTCTAGCTTTAGCGTCATTATCCAACATCTTTAAAGACAATATAATTGGAAGCGAAGGAATTGAAGAAGTAAAAAAAATAGTTTCACTGACGTTAAATACAGTAGTTTCTTCACATCTCTTATTTGACAATACTCTCGCGCGCGGTTTGTCTTATTACACCGGCGCGATTTTTGAGATAAATGTTCCCGATTTGGCGGGCAGTCTCGGCGGCGGCGGGCGTTACGACGGTTTGATTGGAATGTTCGGCAAAGAGCAGATTCCGGCGTGCGGTTTTTCGCTCGGATTGGAACGCATTCTCGTCGTGATGGAAGAACGCGGAATGTTTCAAAAACTTATTGACGAAGGGAAATTAAACTCAAATTCCGCCGACGTTTTGATAGCCTGTTTTGACGAATCGTTGATTACCGATTGCTTAAAACTCGCGGAAGAATTACGACGACAAGATTTGCGCGTCGCCATTTATCCCGAAGCGAAACAAAGCGGAAAACCGTATAAATACGCCGAACAGATTGGCGTTCCGTTCGTTTGTCTGCTGCGCGACGCGGAATTTGCGGAAAACAAAGTTACGCTCAAAAATATGCGGACAGGCGAGCAGGAAATCATTTCGAGAGAAGGTGTTTTAATGCGAATAAAATTATGAGCGAAAAAATTTTGCAAAACTTTTTGGACGAAACAATCGGCGGTTTTCGCAGTTATAAGGCGCTTGCCGAACGAGCGATGGAACAAGTTTCGGACGAAGAATTTTTTAAAACGATTGACGCGGAAGCAAATTCGATTGCCGCTATTGCGAAACACATCGGCGGAAATCTGAGCTCGCGCTGGACGCGCTTTTTGACGAGCGACGGCGAGAAAGCGGACAGAAATCGTGATGCGGAATTTGTTTCTGAAGGCGAGACGCGCCAATGTATTTTGCACGTTTGGGAAAGCGGCTGGACGACGCTTTTTGAATGTTTGCAATCTTTGACGGCGGAAGATTTGGGAAAAATCGTGCAGATTCGCGGCGAAGATTTTACTGTTCTCAAAGCGATGAATCGGGCGGCGATGCACACGGCTTCGCACGTCGGGCAAATTCAGTTCTTGGCGAAACATCTGCGCGGCGCGGATTGGCAGACTTTGAGTATTCCGAAAAATAAATCGGCGGAGTTTAACGAATTTTTAGCCGAGCCGGAAAATAAAAATAAAGCCGATTACACGATTGCGCCGCAGAAATTTGCGGAACAAAAATAGCCGCGCAAAAGCGCCGCCGCCGCGAAAATTTTACGGGCGAACAAGCGCGCGGCGGCGAACGTGAGATTTGCATATCGTAAATCGCCGATAATTTTACTATCGGCGATTTACGATTTACTATTTACCAGATGAAAGCGATTTCAATTTTAGGCTCGACCGGCTCAATCGGCTGCAACACGCTGCGCGTCGTCGAATTTCTACCCGACGAATTCCGCGTCGTCGCGCTCGGCGCGGGCGAAAACGTCGAACGGCTCGCCGCGCAAATCGGACAATTTCAGCCTGAAATCGTCGCCGTTAAAACGGACGTTTGCGCGGAAAATCTGCTGAGGCTGATTTCAAATTTCAAATCTAAAGTTCCAAAAATTCTTGTCGGCGAGAAAGGTTTAGTGGAGATTGCGACACACGATAAAGCCGAAACGGTTGTTTCCGCGACGGTCGGAGCGGTCGGGCTTGTGCCGACTTTGCGCGCTTTGGAAGCGGGAAAAACCGTTGCGCTTGCCAATAAAGAAACTTTGGTGATGGCTGGCGAATTGATGACGAGAACGGCGCGCGAAAACGGCGCGCAGATTTTGCCCGTCGATTCGGAACACAACGCGATTCATCAATGTCTGCGCGGCGAAAAGCGCTTGGAAGTTAAACGTCTTATTTTAACGGCGAGCGGCGGACCGTTTCGCACAAAATCGAAATTAGAAATCGAAAACGCGACGCGCGCCGAAGCGTTAAATCATCCGAATTGGAAAATGGGCGAAAAGGTTACGATTGACTCGGCGACATTGATGAACAAAGGCTTGGAAGTCATCGAAGCGCGCTGGCTGTTCGATTTTTCGGCGAGTGAAATCGACGTTCTCGTTCATCCCGAATCAATCGTTCATTCTTTGATAGAAATGATTGACGGCTCGATAAAAGCGCAGATGGGCGTTGCCGATATGCGCCACGCGATTCAATACGCGCTCTCTTTTCCCGACAGAAAACCGACGGAACTCGCGCCGCTCGATTTGGCGAAGCTGTCGCAGTTGAATTTCGAAGCGCCGGATTTGGAACGATTTCCTTGTTTAGATTTGGCGTATCGCGCATTGAAAACCGGCGGAACTTTGCCAGCCGCGATGAACGCCGCTAACGAAATCGCCGTCGAAGCGTTTTTGGGCGACAAAATTAGGCTTTCCGATATTCCGAAAATTATCGAAGGCGTGATGGACGCGCACGAAACATTAGCAGCCGCGAATTTGGAAATCGTTTTGCAAACCGACGTTTGGGCGCGGCAGTTTGCGGAAAAAATTTCAGTCGAAAAATCCGTCGCCGCCGGTCTTACATAAATAATTTGACGCCGCGGCGGGCGAGTTCTACACTATTAGATTGCAACTTGGAGTAACGGATAAGGCTCTAAGTTCAAGTTTTTTATTCACAACAAGAGAGATTTTATAAATGAGTATTTTAATCGGAATTCTAGCCGTCGTTTTTGTTCTCGGCATCGCCATCAACATTCACGAATTCGGACATTTCGCCGTCGCCAAACTATTGGGAATGCGCGTTGACGCTTATTCGTTTTTCGGTTTAGGTCCAAGAATTTGGGGGTTTAAGGTCGGACACACCGATTACCGCATCAGCGCGATTCCGCTGGGCGCGTATGTCAAACTTTACGGCGACGAAGGCAGCGGCGCGCTCGAAGGCTCGGACAATCAAGGCGAAGTCGTGCCGCAATCCGAGCTTTACGAATTGCGTCCGAAATGGCAGAAATTTCTCGTGATGATTGGCGGACCGTTTATGAATATTATACTGGCGCTGGCTATTCCGTTCGGATTTGCTTTGACGCAGGGCGTTCCGGCGACGCCTTCGCCCATTGCCGGTTATGTCAAAGCGGGCGGCGCGGCTGAACAGGCGGGCATAAAAACGGGCGACAGAATCGTCGCGTTTGAAGGAACGGAAAGCCCGACGTGGCAGCGCATTCAAAACGATTCGATGCTCTCGCCGGAAAAGGAAATTCCGATTATCGTCGAGCGAAACGGTCAGCGAATTCCAATGACAATTAAGCCGGCGAAAATCGTTGAAGGCGGAAACACGCTCGGCGATGTCGAATTCAAACCGGAAAGCGACGTTTTGCCGGTCGTCGTTGACAATGTGCAGGACGGAATGCCCGCTTTTGACGCCGGTTTGCAGAAAGGCGATTTGATAACTTCGTTTAACGGCGTTCCGGTTCGCAACCCCGAAGAAACTCGTCAGCGAATTGTTGACAACGGCGCAAACCCGATTCGATTAACGATTAACCGCAGCGGCGAAGCCAAAGAAGTTTTACTAAACGCGAAAATTGACGACGCCGGAAAATCGAAAATCGGCGTCGCCTTCAGCAGTCAATACGCTCAATCGCGTGAAAAAGTCGGCGTCGCGCAGGCGTTAAGTTACGCATACAACTCGAATATGGAAATTTTGCGAATGACCGGAAAGGCGTTTGGTCAGGTTTCCAAAGGCGAACGTTCGGCTGGCGAGACTTTTTCCGGTCCGATTGGAATCGTGCAAATCATCACGCAAATAGCCAACAGCGCCGGTTTTGAAGGCTTATTGTTTATTTTGGGAATGATTAGCTTGAACTTAGGAGTCTTTAATTTGCTGCCGATTCCAATGCTCGACGGCGGGCAGATTATGGTTCTCGCAATCGAAGGATTTTTAGGATTGTTCGGTTTGACGCTTTCGATGGGCGTTAAGGAAAAAATTCAAATGGTCGGACTTGCAGCGATTTTATTGTTGATGGTTTTCACGATTTTTAACGACGTTTCGAGATTTTTCAGGTAAGAATAAAATGAAATTCAATCAAATTTTGCCCTTCCTGTAGTTAATTCTACAGGAGGACAAATGGCTAAAAAGAAATGGATTATTCTTCCGGGCGGACATATAAAGCGCTGGAAACGAAGTGTAAGTGAACAAAGCCAAAAAGGTTCGGGACACGTTCCGCCGCATTGGTATCGAAATCATTTAAACCGAAAGGAACGACAGAAAAGCAGAGCGGCTTTAGGAAAATGCAAAGCGCATTGTTTTCCTTACATTCACGCGCACACGGCAGGGTGGTATTGGTAAAATTTAATAATTTACTTTTTTTATAGCGTTTGCGATATTGGTTTTTTTATCGCAAACGCTATAATACTTTCGGCGAGAAAAGTTTATGAAAAGACAATCGAAAGCGGTGATGATTCGCGGCATACAAGTCGGCGGCGGCGCGCCGGTTTCCGTTCAATCGATGACGAAAACCGATACAACCGACGTTGAGGCGACGGTAAAGCAAATCGAAGAACTAACCGCAATCGGCTGCGAAATCGTGCGCATCGCCGTTCCCGATAACGACGCGGCGATTGCTTTGAAAGAGATTAGAAAACGCACCGACGCGCCGCTTGTCGCCGACATTCATTTTCATTACAAATTGGCGTTGATGGCACTTGAGGCGGGAATCGATAAACTCAGAATAAATCCGGGAAATATCGGCTCGATTGACAGAGTTCGTGAAGTCGTTCGCGCCTGCGAAGCACAGAAAGTTCCAATCCGAATCGGCGTCAACGGCGGTTCGCTCGAAAAAGACCTTTTAAAAAAATACGGCACGGCGACGCCCGAAGCGATTGTCGAATCGGGAATGCGGCACGTTCGCATTCTTGAAGATTTGGGCTTTACCGAAACGATTATTTCCTTAAAAGCGTCGGACGTAAATCGAATGGTCGAAGCGTATCGGCTGATGTCGACAATGGTCGATTATCCGTTTCACTTAGGCGTAACCGAAGCGGGAACGGCATTCGGCGGCACGATAAAATCGGCAATCGGGCTTGGAATTTTACTTCACGAAGGCATCGGCGACACGATTCGCGTATCTCTTGCGGCTGAACCGCACGAAGAAGTGCGCGTCGGCTGGGAGATTTTGAAATCTCTTGAGCTTAGGAAACGCGGCGTAACGGTCGTCGCGTGTCCGACGTGCGGGCGGCTTGATATTGACAATTTCGTCGAGATTGTAACGGAAGTAGAACGAAGATTAGCGCACGTCGAAGAACCGCTTCACCTCTCGATTATGGGTTGCGCCGTCAACGGTCCGGGCGAAGCGCACGATTCGCAGTTGGGCATAACTTTCGGGCGCAACGTCGGGATGATTTTCAAAAACGGCGTGCCGATGCGACGTGTTTCCGGCGCGGATATTGTCGAAGAATTTGTCAGGGAAGTCGAGATTTTGCGCAGCGAAGGCGAAGGCGCAAAATCGTTAACCGAACAAAAACCGCTCGTTCAAATCACGTAAAATAAATCAAAAAAAACTCTATGCGCTTTGCGGCTTTGCGGGAAACATTCTTAAAAACCTTTTCCCGCAAAGGCGCAAAGCGCGCTAAGGAAGAAATTTCGGTAAATAACCTGTCGCTTGCCAAAGTCAATTGTTTTGTAGTTTCATTTCTCTTAAATGAAAATAGTCGTGCGCGGAACAAACTGGGTCGGCGACGCCGTGATGAGCGTTCCGGCGCTGCGCGAGCTGCGGCGCGTTTTTCCCGATGCCGATATTGCTTTGCATACGCGCTCGTGGGCGCGCGGAATTTTCGAGGACGCAGATTTTATCGACGAAATTTTAACTTTCGAGCCGGAAAAGTCGCCTTTCAAAACCGTTCTCGCGCAGGCGAAAATTTATCGTCAAAATTGTTTCGATTTAGCCATCGTTTTTCCGAATTCCTTTGAATCGGCGCTCGTCGCCAAACTCGGCAAAGTTTCTCGCCGCTTCGGATACGCTAAAGAAGGCAGAAGTTTTCTGTTGACGAACGCGGCGAAAATTCCCGCGTGGAAAAACAAACAACACGAAGTTTTTTATTATTTAAATTTAATAGCGCAAATCGAAAATGAAATTTCCGGCGCGAAAACAGTTTTGCAAAACGAGCCGCGTTTTGATTTGACCGTTTCCGAAGAAAGAAAACGGCTGGCGCGAAACTTTCTCGAAGAAAACGGCGTTGATTTATCAAAAAAATTCGTTGCCTTCTGCGCCGGTTCGACAAATTCAAACGCCAAACGCTGGCAAACGGAAAGCTACGCCGAATTAAACGACAAAATTCAAACCGAACTCGGCGCGAGCGTAATTTTAATCGGCGCGCAAAACGAATCGGACGTGTCGTTTGAAGTTGCGGAAAAATCGAAAATAAAACCGATTATATTAACGGGTAGAACCGATTTGGCGGAAGCGACGGCGATTTTAAGCGTCTGTGGTTTGCTCGTTTCAAACGACACGGGTCCGGCGCACGTCGCCGCCGCTTTGGGAACGAAAACAATAACGATTTTCGGTCCGACAAATCCGCTGACGACAAAGCCTTGGAACTCGGAAATCGTCTATAAAAACGTCGAATGCGCGCCGTGTATGCTGCGCGAATGTCCGATTGACCATCGCTGTATGACGCGAATTTCGGCGGCGGAAGTTTTTGAAATTGCCGAAAGAAAACTAATCGCAGATTGAAGCAGATGAACACAGATAAATCAAACGAAAATCGAAAACTCGCAGGCGAAAACCCGCAATTGAAAAAAGCTGCTTTCATAGACCGCGACGGAACTTTGATTGAAGAAGTAAATTTTCTGGCGCGCGTTGAAGATTTGCGGCTTTTTCCGTTCACAATCGAAGCCGTCGAGCTTTTAAAGAAGAACGATTTTCTAATCGTCGTCATTACGAATCAATCAGGCGTCAGGCGCGGAATTTTCAGCGAAAACGATATGCGCGCTATTCACGACGAAATTCAAGCGCAGCTTAACGGGCAAATTGACGCTTTTTATTTTTGCCCGCATTTGCCGGACGAAAATTGCGCTTGCCGAAAACCGAAAACGCAGATGATTGAACGCGCCTGCGCCGATTTTGCGATTGGTTTGGAAAATTCGTGGATGATTGGCGATAAGAAATTGGACATAGAAACCGGCTTTAACGCGAAAACGAAAACCGCGCTGGTTTTGACCGGCTATGGAATGAAAGAAAAGGAAAAGTTAAACGAAAAGCCGGATTTGATTGCGGAAAATTTATTGGAAGCGGCGAAGGTAATTTGTTTCCGGCGGAATTAAACTAAAAAAGCGTTTAGTTTGAACAAACACTTAACAGCCTTCTTTCCCATACCGAAATAAATTTCCATTTCTCTGATTCGTCAATATCAAACGCGCCAATAAAATTGCCGTCGTCCGCGCTTTTACAATCAAAATCCATCTTTTTAATTTCTTGTCGGCTAACATCCACTTCGTATTTTCCCATTAAGTCCTGCACAAGAAAGACTGAGCCGGATTTTGTGGAAAAAACATTGGCGCGACTATAACCGCCTGTGTCGGTTGCGATTTGCAGCTTGGCAACTGATTTGCCGTTTGCGGTCAATATCAAAAAGCGGTCATACTCGGCGAGAAAAGCGTGAATGTGAACGCGTTTGATTTGTATCGAGTAATTTGTTCCCTGAATCTTTAGCGCGGCAGTTGCACCGTCGTTCCGTGCGCTGTAGCAAGCGCAAAAAATTAAACTCGAAATAAAAAGTAAAGACGCTTTTATTTTCATAACCGCGCGCTCATCTGAAAAATCTAACGATTATTTGCCGACATCTCTGCCGAAATCATCTTCAATGCGTTCAATGTCGTCTTCGCCGAAATAGCTTCCCGTTTGCGTTTCGATGAAAATGAGCAGTTCGCGTTCGGGATTTTCAACGCGGTGCGCGTCGCCGGTGGCGATGTCGATGGCTTTGCCCGCTTCGACTAGAATTTCCTTGCCGTTTAATGTTACCTTAGCTGTGCCGCGCACGACGAACCAATGCTCGGCGCGGTGCTTGTGTTTCTGGTAGCTGAGGCGTTTTTCCGGCAAGACTTCGATTCTTTTTACTTTAAATCCGTCGCCTTCGTCCAAGACCGTATAGTTTCCCCAAGGGCGCTCGTCAAATTCATTTATCATTCATCTTTTATCATTTATCCGTCGGCAAAATGTCAAATGTTCAGCCGCCGAAAAAATCCAGCGATGAAATTTAACGAAACGGTTTTTTCCGCCAAAAAGAATTTAACCCGGAAAATTCAGACGCTGATAATAGGGCGGCTGCTGACGATTTTTCTGTTGCTCGTGGCAAGCTGGATTTGGCAGAGCGGGCAGTTGGAACTCTCGTTCGAGAAATTTCCGCAAGGCTTGTTTCTGGTTTTTTTAATCTCGGTCGGGCTGACGATTGTTTATTTTTTTGTTCTTCGCTTGAGCGAAAATTTCCGTTGGCAAATCCGCGCGCAGTTCTTTCTCGACGCGCTTTTAATTGCGTGGCTCGTTTGGCGAACGGGCGATTTAACGTCGCCGTATATCACGCTTTTCATCGTTTTAATCAGCGTTTCGAGCGTTTTTTTGAGCGCGCTCGAAACGCTTTTGACGGCGGGTTTGTGCGTTTTGCTTTTTACGGGTTTGTCGATTCTGGTCGCAACCGATTCGATTTACTCGTTCGGCGCGATGCCGGAAGCGGCGAAAATCGTGCAGATTGTCGGGTTTCACAATGTTGCATTTCTCGTCGTCGGGCTTCTCGCATCGCGTTTGTCAGACCGTCGCGCGTCGGGCGAGCAGTTAAAGGAAACGGCGAAATCGCTTGCAAATCTGCGCGTTCTGCACGAACGCATCGTCGAATCGATTCGCTCCGGTCTGGTTACGACCGATTTGAGCGGCGAGATTTACACGTTTAACGCCGCCGCCGCCGAGATTACCGGATTTCGCGCTTCGGAGATGGTCGGCAAGACGATTTTTTCGCTTTTTGGAAACATACATCTGCCGATTACCAATTCGCTCGATGCGACGGACACAGGCGATGCGCCGCCGCGTTTTGAAACCGACATTCTGACGCCCGAAGGTTTCGCCGTGCGCGTCGGCTACGCGATTGCGCCGCTCGTCGGCGAAAAGGGCGAAACGACCGGGTTGATTTTGACGTTTCAGGATTTGACGGAAATTCGGACGATGGAAGAAAACGTGCGGCGCAAAGACAGACTGGCGGCAGTCGGGCGCGTCGCGGCGGGTTTGGCGCACGAAATCAGAAATCCTTTGGGCGCGATGCGCGGCGCGATACAGGTTTTGCAGTCGCAGACGCCGCCCGAATCGGCGCAGTCGAGCTTGATGGAAATCATCCTGCGCGAGTCCGACCGCCTCAATAAAATCATCACGAATTTTCTGACATACGCGCGCCCGCGCGTCAGCAGTTTTTCCGAAACAGACGTGCGCGAAGCCGTCAGCGATACTTTTACGCTGTTAAAACACAGTCCTGACGTAAAAGAAAATCATCATCTGCAAACTGATTTGCCCGACAAGCCCATTTTAATTTCCGCCGACCCGACGCAGTTGAAACAGATTTTCTGGAACCTGGCGCGCAACGCCATTCAGGCGATGCCCGACGGCGGCGATTTGAAAATCAAGCTCGAAGAAATTCCGAAAGCCGAACGCATACGCATTTTATTTGAAGACAACGGGCGCGGAATGTCTGCGAGTCAGGTCGAACAGCTTTTCGAGCCGTTTGCAAATTCGACAACTGGCGGCACGGGCTTAGGGCTTTCAATCGTTTATCAAATCGTCCGCGACCACAGCGGCACGATAAACGTCAGAAGTCGTGAAGGTGACGGCACAACCATTACCGTCGAGTTTCCGACCGAAAACAAAAACCAAGCGTTTGCGAGCGAAACATCGAATGAAGAAGAAAATTTGTTTAAAACATCGCGTCTCGAAGGTTTTTTGAACGTCAAGGAAAAAGAAGAAACCGAAATTTCTTCTTGAATAACGACGCGCTTATTTGTGAAAATATAAACGGGCGCGCAATTTAGCCCGAACCGACGACCTTTTTAATTTATAAACTTTCAGCAAAACTTTCCGAATTTCCAATGCCAAGATTACTTATCGTCGACGACGAGCAAAGTTACAGACAGCTTTTATCGCTTGTTTTTGAAAGCGAGGGACACACAATTCGCACGGCTGTCAACGGGCGCGACGCGCTCGAACAACTTCAAAGCGAACCTGCCGAAGTCATAATCACAGACGTGAAAATGCCGGATATGAACGGCATCGAATTGCTGCGCGCGGCGCGCGAGTTTCTGCCCGACATCGGCGTTGTTTTGATGACGGCGTTTGCAACCGTAGAGACGGCGCGCGAAGCGTTCAAGCTCGGCGCGGACGATTTTATTCAGAAGCCGTTCGACGTTGAAGAACTGAAAATCATCGTCAAAAAAGCGTTCGACAAACAGGCGCTGATAAACGAAAACCGCGCCTTCAAACGGGCGCAGCGCGAACGCGGCAGCGTTAAAAACATCATCGGACGTTCGGACAAAATGCAGGCGGTTTATCAAATGATTGAAACCGTCGCCGAAGTTCAATCGACGATTCTTGTAACGGGCGAATCGGGAACGGGAAAGGAATTAGTCGCGCGCGCCATCCACGATTTGTCGCCGCGCGCCGAGAAGCCTTTTATCTCGATAAACTGCGGCGCATTTACGGAAACTCTACTCGAAAGCGAATTGTTTGGCTATGTTAAAGGCTCGTTCACGGGCGCGAACGCCAACCGCAAAGGCTTGTTTGAAGCCGCGCACAAAGGCACGATTTTTCTTGACGAAATCGGCGAGATGTCGCCCGCGATGCAGGTTAAATTGTTGAGAGTTTTGCAAGAACGCCGCGTGCGTCCTGTCGGCGCGCACGACGAGCTGCCGATTGATGCGCGCGTTATCGCGGCGACGAACCGCGATTTGAAAGCGATGTCGGAGGACGGCAGCTTCCGCGAAGATTTGTTTTACAGAATTTCCGTCATCCCGATTCACCTGCCGCCGCTGCGCGAGCGCAAAGAAGATATAAAGGAACTCGTCGCGCATTTCGTCAAAAAATTCTGCGAGCAGACGGGCAGAGAAGTTTCAATTTCCGAACGCGCGATGCAGATTCTTGAAAACTACGCGTGGCACGGCAACGTCCGCGAGCTTGAACACACAATCGAACGCGCCGTCGCGCTCGAACGCTCGGAAGAAATCCAGCCCGAACGTCTGCCCGACCACATCACAAACTACAATCCGGCGCGCATCAAAGCCGAATTCGACTTGCCCGAAAACGGAATAAACCTAACTGCTCATTTAGAAAATTTAGAAAAAACCTACGTTCTCGAAGCCTTAAAACAAACCGGCGGCAACCAGACGCGCGCCGCCGAACTGCTGCAAATGCAGGTTCGCTCTCTGCGTCATCTGCTCGACAAACACGAAATCCGCTCGCTCTCGGCGCAAATGAGAAGTAACGGTGAATTGTGAACGGTTAGTGCTTAATTTAAGAATTTGCTTTTCGCTAACCACTAACCGTTAAGCACTAACAAAAAGTGTCAGCCGCTTTATGCCGAAAACTGTTATTCGGCGAATTTTTCATCGTTGTAAAAAAAATCAATTAAACTGTGCATTTTAATAAAACCTAGTGTCTGCGGGCATATTGCGACGTTTTCACATCCGAAAAACTTTTGGCACACGGCTTGTAATTAGAAGCGCAACCCGTTGTAAAGCGGGAAAGTAAAATTTTCTAGGAGATTGTAAATACAAATGAAAAATCAAAAGGGTTTCTCGCTTATCGAACTTCTTATCGTCGTCGTTATCATCGGCATCATCGCCGCCATTGCCATTCCGAACTTACTCGCCGCGCGTCGCTCTGCTAATGAAGGCTCGGCTATTTCAGCACTTCGCACCATTCACGGCGCGGAAATGACTTACGCCGCTTCTGCTGGCAGTGGCAATTATACGGATTTGGCTGGATTGAGGGGTGCCGGATTAATCGATTCAACACTGGCTGCTGCAACAGCTCCCGCCACACCGAAAAGCGGTTATGTTTTCTCGTCTGGAACCGCCGTTACCAGCGCAACTGACGGCTCGCCCGCTGTGTTTGCCGTCGAAGCGCATCCGAGTAACGCTACCGGCGTAACGGCAACCGGAACCCGTTCGTTCGGCGTCTCGACCGATGGTGTTATCAACTTCACTCCTGCCGCAACTACTTTTACCGTTGCCAGCGGCGTGCTCTCCGGCTCTGGAAGCAAAGCCATAAATAACTAACCTCGGTAATTCGATTTCAACTTGAAAAAGGAGATGGAACTTTGTTTCGTCTCCTTTTCGTTGTAAGTCTTCGGACGCCTTCCGCCTTTCACGCATTAAACAAACCGACGTAAATCCGCATAATATGCTCATAAATTCAAGCCCTGCATTTGAAGGCAAAACATTGAAATGGTTTGCGGTTGTCTGGGCAATTTGCATTATCGCGCCACTCGTTTATTTTCCCGGCGCGGCGGTTTTAACCGGACATCCGTGGAAAGTAGAGCTGCTTATATCGTTCGTTCTTTTCGTATCTTTGATGTGCGGTTTATTGTTTCGGCGTGAGACGAGACACGTCTTTTCAATCGCTCCGCAAATCGCCCGTTTTATAATCGCGCCGTGCTGCGCCTTGATATTGTGGAGCGCGCTGTCTGTTTTTTGGGCTGGCTCGATTCCGTCGGTCGTTCATCACACGCTGGTTTGGGCTTGTTATTTAACGTTTTTTCTTTTTGCGATTCGCCTAGCTTCCGACAAAAGACTTTTCAAAATTACGATTATCGCGCTCGGTTCGGTGATAAGCATCGTTTGTTTATGCTGCATTTTCGAGTTTGTTTTTGAAGAGCGCATCGGCGAAACGTTCGGCACTCGTTACGGGCGCTACGCAGAAATTTTCGCCGCGCTGCTGCCGCTGTTTTTCTCCTTTACAGTGCGTTTGAAGCGCAAACATCTGTTATGGACAGCGTGCGCAACCGCTTTTCTCTGGCTTGGTTTGCTGTTTGCGATGAGTCGCGGCGCACTGTTTTCGTCTTTTGCCGGTTTGTCGGTTTTTATTTTATTAAGAATTTTTTCCGGTAAAACCTCCGCCGAACAAAAACGCTTATCGTTTGCCGCCGCCGGTTTGGTTTTTATCATTTTGCTCGCGCAAGTTTCGCTTTTCTCAACCTACGGCAATCAAAAGGGAAGCACGTTTTCGCGCGTTGCCATTCACGATGAAAAAGATTCGGACAACAGTTTTTCACGAAACGTACGGTTTCTTTACGCAGGCGTCGGAAAAGAAATGTTCTTCGGAAATAGTCTGAAGGGCGTCGGCGCGGACAATTTCGGGTTGGAATTTAACAAATACCGCGCCGTTTTTTCCGAAAACCCCGAAAATAAATTGGCGGCGCGGCAGTCGGAAGAATATCTGCCCGAAAGAGCGCACAACGAATATCTGCAAATTTCGGCGGAACTGGGAATCGTCGGCGCAGCGATTTTTTTGTGGCTGCTGTTCGGAATCGCAAAATTAGGATTTGCCGAAGTTGTCAAAAACCGCTTCGAGCCAAGCAGCATTTTAACGCACGCGGCAATCGGCGGCATCGTCGCCTTTCTAATTAGTTCGTGCTTCAGTTCGTTTTCGTTCCGACTGATGCAAAACGGTTTGGTTTTCTTTTTTCTGCTCGCGTTACTTTTGAGAAATTTCGCGTTTGAAAAAAATTCGGAAAAGCAAAATAATTTGCTTGTCGTTTCGCCCCGATTAAAATTAGCGTTCGTCTCAATCGCGTTAATCGCCTGCGTATCTTTAACCGTTTTTTCCGCGCTCAAAGCGACGAGCCAGTATCTTGTTTATCAAGCGGAAAGAGAGGCGGATTTTGAAACGGCGCAAACCTTTTACCGCAACGCAATCGCGCTCGACGCGGCAAACGCTTCGGCTGATTTTTCTTTCGGAATACGGCTTTTCGGCGCGGGCAAATACGTGCAGTCGGCAGAGGAATTTCGTCAATCGGTGAACAAAGGATTTAACGATTCGGTTTCTTATTCTTATCTTATCTCCGCGCAAACATTGGCAAAACAACCGCAGAAAGCATTAAACACGGCGTCCGAAGCGGTCAAAATTTTTCCTTATTCGGTATTTCTAAGAGTTCGCTTCGCCGCTTTACTAAATAAGTTTGACGAAAAAGACGAAGCCGAAAATCAGTTAAACATCGCCGCGCAAATTGACAAAAAACAAGCGGAAACGTGGCATCGGCTGATAAACGAAGGTTCTTTAAAGGCAACTCAAGCGGCGAGCGTCGACAAGCAAATTTCGAGTTTAGACAAACTCGTTCCCGCTCAAGCCGTCTACGCCGTCTTAGCCGAACGCGAAATACTCCATCCCGAAGAAAAATCGAAATTTAATTTTTGAATCTTTTGGCTTATACTCTTCGAGAGCAATTTTTCGTGAATTAAAAAACCTTAAAATTTTCTAATTGAAAGTGAGCGACACAGAGAAAACCAACTCGTCCGGTTTGCGCCGGATTTTTTCGATTGCCCGCAACACGTTCCGCGAAGCGGTGCGCGACCGCGTTCTTTATAATCTCGTTCTTTTCGTTCTTCTTATTACGGCGAGCGCAATTTTCTTGGGCGAATTAACCGCCGGAGAAGAAGCGCGCACGATTGTCAACTTGGGTTTAAGCGCGATGCTTCTGTTCGGCGCGTTCATCGCCGTTTTCGTCGGCGTCAGCCTCGTTTCCAAAGAAATCGAAAAACGCACAATCTACGCCATTTTCGCCAAACCGGTCGGGCGCGGCGAGTTTATCGTCGGGAAATATTTCGGTTTATGTTTGACGCTGCTCGTCAACGTTTTGATTATGGGCGTCGGCGTTTCCGTCGCGCTTCTTTATGTCGGCGGCGCGCATCTCGCGTTTTCGATTTGGGGCGCGGTGTTTTTGATTTTTCTCGAACTGACGATTTTAACGGCTGTCGCCATTTTATTTTCGTCCTTTTCGACGCCCGCGCTCTCGGCGCTGCTGACGTTTTTCGTTTTCGTCATCGGACATTTCAGCCAGTCTCTGCGCGATTTCGCGGCGAATTTAGGTTCAGCGGGCGCGCGCTTTTTTTTCAATACGATTTATTATTTGCTGCCGAATCTGTCGCTCTTTAGCTTTATTACTAACGCCGCGCACGGCGATGCGCCGCTTGTCGCACTTCTCGGCGGCGCATTTTTATATGCGTTTTGTTACGTCGCCGTTTTGCTTGCCGCAACTGTTTTGATTTTTAGCCGCCGCAATTTCAAATAAATGCTCGACCGCTCGAAACAAACTTTTATTGCAATTGCCGTTATCATTTCCGGTTTAACCGGCGTTTTCGGCTTGAGCGATTCGGTCGAAAAGTCGCGTCCCACGCTGCCGGAAACTTACGCGGACGAAGATTTAAATTTGCAGGGCGCGCGGCTGAAAGGTTTCGCATTTGGCTTTGAAGGTTTGCTCGCCGATTGGTATTGGGTTCGTTCTTTGCAATACATCGGCGCGAAAATCGTTAAAAATCAAGATGCAAACGAAAATTTTAATCTCGAAAACCTGTCGAATTTAAATCCGCGTCTGCTTTACCCGCTGCTCGACAACGCCGCGACGCTCGACCCGCGCTTTACCGCCGTTTATTCTTACGGCGCAATCGTTCTGCCCGCGATTGACCGCCAGCAGGCAATCGCGCTCACGAAAAAGGGAATTGAAAACAATCCGAACGAGTGGCGACTTTACGGTCAACTCGGCTATATTTACTGGCGTTCCGGCAATTACGAAAAGTCCGCCGCAGCATACGAAGCCGGCGCGCGTGTTTTCGATGCGCCCGCTTTTATGCAAATGATGGCGACAAAGATGAAAACCGAAGGCGCTGACCGCGCGACGGCGCGCGCCATTTACGAGCAAATGCTTGCCGCCTCAAACGACGAGCAAGCGCGCGAAAACGCCGCGCGACATCTTCTTCAGCTTGATTCGCTGGACGAACGTGATGCAATCCGCGTCGCGCTACAAAGTTTCAAGGCACAAACAAACCGCTGCGCGAACAACTGGCACGAGATTTTGCTATTGCTGCAAACGGTAAAACTTCCGAACGGCAAAAGTTTTCGCATCGACGCTTCAAATAATTTAGTTGACCCAAGCGGTGCGTCGTATATTTTGGATAAGCAAATTTGCGAAGTGCAGCTCGACGTAACTAAAACAAAGATTTCGCTTAAATAATCGCTGATTTTTATTTTGAGAACTCGCTTTCAAATAACAATTAAGAATTAAAAATTATGAACGTAGTCGAAATCGAAAATTTAACAAAAGATTACGAAACGGGTTTCTGGCGCAAAAAGAAAATGCGCGCCCTCGACGGCTTGAGTTTGCAGGTTGAAGGCGGGCAAATTTTTGGGTTTTTGGGCGGCAACGGCGCGGGCAAAACGACGACGATAAAGATTTTGATGGGTTTATTATTCGCCGACGGCGGCACGGCGCGCATTTTGGGGCGCGATATTTCGGACGTGAAAATGCACCGCTCGATTGGCTATTGTCCCGAAAATCCATATTTTTACGATTACTTGAAAGCGTCGGAACTAATGAATTATTTCGGCGAACTTTTCGGTTATGACGCGGCACGGCGAAAGCGAAAAACCGAAGAACTTTTAACGCGCGTCGGATTGGACGAAAAAGATTGGAACAAACAACTGCGAAAATTTTCAAAAGGAATGCTTCAGCGCGTCGGCTTGGCGCAATCGTTGATAAACGAGCCGGAAATCGTTTTTCTCGACGAGCCGATGAGCGGGCTTGACCCGATTGGACGACGCGAAATCCGGGAATTAATCGGCGATTTGCGCGAAAAGGGAACGACGGTTTTTATGTCCACGCACATTTTGTCGGACATCGAAGCCTTGTGCGACAACGTGGCGATTTTGCGAAAAGGGAAACTTGCCGCGACCGGAAAATTGGACGATTTACTCGCGCAAAGCGGCGAAGTTCAGCAATTTGAAATCGTTGTTAAAGGCGTCGCCGCCGACAATTTGAAAAGCGAAATCGACAAAATTTCCGGCGTGGTTTTATCCGCCAAACCGACGGGCGCAAACATCTCCGTTCTCGAAGAAAGCGACATCGAAAAAATCCTGCAAATAACAAAACGAGCCGGCGGAAAACTCGTCTCCGTCCAGCCCGTCCGCCAATCTTTAGAAGAATTATTCGTCAAAGAAACGGGAAATTAATGGAAAATGGAAAATGGAAAGTGGAAAATGTAAGAAATTATTTCAGTATTAAACATTTTCCGTTTTCCATTTTCCATTTTCCATTTTTTACATTCCCAAGTTTTTCATCAGAAAGCCGTAAATGTCGGCTTGTTCTTCGATGATTTTCGATGTCGGTTTGCCTGCGCCGTGTCCGGCTTTTGTTTCGATGCGGATTAAAACGGGAGCGTCGCCGCCTTGCGCTTGCTGCAACGTCGCCGCGTATTTGAAGCTGTGCGCCGGAACTACGCGGTCGTCGTGGTCAGCCGTTGTAACGAGAACCGCCGGATATTTCGCGCCGCGTTTGATGTTGTGAAGCGGCGAGTAGGCGTAAATCGCTTTGAAGGCTTCGGGGCTTTCTTCCGCCGAGCCGTAATCGGAAGTCCACGCGCGCCCGATTGTGAATCGGTGAAAGCGCAGCATATCCATTACGCCGACTGCCGGAAGCGCCGCGCCGAAAAGTTCCGGTCGCTGATTTAAGGTTGCGCCGACAAGAAGTCCGCCGTTCGAGCCGCCGGAAATTGCCAGCTTTTTCGGATTTGTGTATTTATATGCAATCAGATATTCAGCCGCCGCGATGAAATCGTTAAAGACGTTTTGCTTGTCCAGTTTCGTTCCCGCCTTGTGCCATTCTTCGCCGTATTCGCCGCCGCCGCGCAGATTCGGAATCGCATAAACGCCGCCCATCTCTAACCAGACAAGGCGCGAAACCGAAAATCCGGGCGTCAGGGAGACGTTGAAACCGCCGTAGCCGTAGAGAATCGTCGGGTTATTTCCGTCGAGTTTTATTCCTTTTTTGTAGAAAATAAACATCGGAACTTTCGTCGTGTCGTGGCTCATATAAAAGACTTGCTTGACTTCGTAATCCGACGGGTTGAATTTTACGTCCGATTTGCGGAAGACTTCGGATTTTCCTGTTTTCAAATTGTAGCGGTAAATGGTCGGCGGCGCGTTAAAGCTCGAATAGCTGTAAAAAGTTTCGGTGTCGAAGCGTTTGCCGCCGAAACCGCCCGCCGTGCCGATGCCGGGAAGCGCGACGCTGCGGGCGAGTTTGCCATTCAAATTGTAAATCCGAATTTGCGTGTAAGCGTCTTTCAGATAATTGCCGACAAATTGATTGTTGACGAAATCGACGCCGCCGAGCGTTTCTTTTGCCTGCGGCACAACGTCGCGCCAGACTTTATTTTTCGCCGCGACGTTGACCGCGACGATTTTTCCGCGCGGCGCGTTTTTGTCGGTGCGAAAATAAAACGTCGAATTGTCGTTGCCGATAAAACTGTAATCGGCTTCGAGCTTATCGACGAGCGGCATAATGTGCGAATCCGGCTTGGTCAAATCTTTATAAAAGACCATATTTCGCGGCGAAGTTCCTTTGGTAACGCCGATTATCAGCCATTTTCCGTCTTCGCTGACGCCGCCGCCGACGCCCATTTCCTTGTCGTCCGGTCGCTCGTAAATCAAAACATCGTCCGCTTGCGGCGTGCCGAGTTTGTGGTAATAAAGTTTTTGATAATAATTTATCGCTTGCAGTTTGGTTGAATCGCTTGCTTCGGGAAAGCGCGAATAAAAAATTCCTTTGCCGTCTTTCGTCCACGACGCGCCGGAAAATTTGATGTTGTTTAAAACGTCGGGCAAATCGTTTCCGGTTGTAATGTCGCGGAAATGCCAGTCAACCCAATCGGAACCTGCGCCGGACAAACCGTAGGCGAGAAGATTTCCGTCGTCGGAAATCGCCATTCCGTTGAGCGCGACCGTTCCTTCACTTGATAATGTATTCGGGTCAATCAGAACGCGCCCTTTGTCGGTCAAAGAATCGGCGACATACCAGACCGATTGATTTTGCAAGCCGTTGTTTTTCGAGAAAAAATAACGCTTGCCCTGTTTGAACGGCGTGCTGTATCTTTCGTAATTCCAAAGTTCTGTTAAATGCTCTTTAATTTTTTCGCGTTCGGGAATCGTCGCTAAATAACTGTTTGTTAATTTGTTTTCCGCCTCAATCCACGCGCGCGTCTCCGGCGCGTCGGAATTTTCGAGAACGCGAAACGGGTCGGCGACTTTCGTGCCGAAATAATCGTCCGATTGGTCGGTTTTCGGCGGCGTCGGGTAATCGAATTTTCCGTTTTGGGAAAAAGAATTGACGGTCAGGAACATCAACAGCAAGGCGAGAAAATATAGTTTTGACATCTTTCGCGCATCGTCTCCTTTTTGAAAAGTTTTTACGATTATACGCGGCGTTTGATGTATAAAACAAATTAAAATACGCACAGGCTGTCTTTGCCCGCGATGTCTTCGTTCGACGATGTTTCCAAATCCGTTATCACAAACGGCATCCAGCTTTGCCTGTTGTAAAGCATTTTTTCCATCTCGTCTTTCGGCAGCGGTTTTGACATCAAAAAGCCCTGCCCGTAATCGCACCCGAGATTTTGCAGTAAGGACAATTGATTTTCCGTCTCGATGCCTTCGGCGATAACGCGCATTTTTAAATTTTTGGCGAGCGAAACAATCGTCTGCAAAATCTCGGAATTCTCCCCGCGCTCGCCGACGCTGTAGACGAACGAGCGGTCGATTTTCAAAAAGTCGATTGGAAGCCAGTGCAGATAACTTAAAGAAGAATAACCCGTGCCGAAGTCGTCCATACTAATCTGGATGCCGATTTTTTTAAGTTTCTGCAAAACTTCAATCGTCTGCGCGGCGTTTTCCATCGCCGTGCTTTCCGTAATTTCGAGTTTCAGCGAAGCGGGCGAAAGTTTTGAAACCGTGAGCGCTTTTACAACGTCTTTGACCAGACCGCCCGCCGCGAAATGTTTGCACGAGATGTTGACGCTGACAATCAGTCTGTCGTGAAGAAGAAGATTTTGCCATTCGGCAAGCTGCAAACAGGTTTCGCGCAAAATCCACTGTGTTATCGGAATTATCAAACCGGAATCTTCGGCAATCGGAACGAATTCGGCGGGCGAGATAAAACCGCGCGTCGGGTGCTGCCAGCGCAGCAAGGCTTCAAAGCCGATTAGCTTGCCGTCTCTCAAACAAATCAGCGGCTGATAGTGCATCGACATCTCGCCGCGCTCGATTGCGAAACGCATATCGCCTTCGAGCGAGATTTTTTCGAGAAACCGGGAACGCAGCTTTTTACTGAAAACGGCGACGCCGCTGCCCTTTTCCTTCGCGTCATGCATCGCAATATCGGCGTCGCGCAAAATGTCTTCGGGGCTTTTGTGGTCGGCGTCAAGCGGCGCGATGCCGACATTTAAATCCAGAAAAATCTGGTTGCCTTGAACCAGATACGGGCGCGAAAGTTTTTCGTAAATTTTACCGGCGATTTCCCGCGCCTGCTCAATCGACGATAAATCATTGAGAATGATGGCGAACTCGTCGCCGCCGAGCCGCGCAATCGTGTCTTCTTTGCGAAGTATCCGCACGAGCCGCTTGCCGACGAGTTTTAAGAGCCGATCGCCGACCGTGTGTCCGAGACTGTCATTGATGTTTTTGAAGCGGTTCAAATCGAGAAACAAAACGAAATACTTGTGAGAAATCTCGATGCCGATTTCCATCAGCAAATTCAAGCGTTCGACCAGATACGCGCGGTTCGGCAAATCGGTCAGAAAATCGTGAAACGCGGCGTGTTCGAGCGCATCTTTGCTTTGCAGCAATGCTTCATTTGTGAGTTCTTCTTTTTTGAGCAGCAATTGAAGTTCGTCGGCGTGGCTTTTCGCTTCTTCGGCTTTCGATTTGGCAATTTCGACGCGCACGCGCTCGGCTTGGTCGGCTTGCACGATTGATTCTTTAATTTCCGACAGCGCTCGACGATAGCCGACGTATATCACGCCGATAAACACAAGCAAGAGCGAAGCAGTCAGCAAATTCGCATCGACGAGGAGTTTATAAATGACGACCGCCAAGCCCGCGCCGAGCGCGCAGAATCCGGCGACGATAATCAGGCATTTATAAACAACGAAAAGTTTGTTTCTGTTCATACAAATGCAGACAAATCCAGAGACGCGAAAATGTTTGCCGTAGTGAAAATAAAAAACGCGAACTCTTTTTATAAGTATTAGACGTTGCAAACGGGGAAAGTTTGAAAAGCTGTCGGAAGGATTTTCCGAGTAATGCGATTATATAGATGCGGCTCAAAAAAATCTACAAGTTTTTTATTTTATAACGAGATAAGAATGAGCCTTTTTCCGGCGAGTTTGAAAATTTGCTGGGCTTTGCACAAAATGGCGAAAGATGTATTACTTTTTTCAACTGCATCGTCAAGAATTTATGAATCACTATCATAAACGCTCGAACGTCGAAACAACTTTTTCAATGATAAAAGGAAAGTTTGGCGAACGCTTAAAAAGTAAAACTCAAAAGGCACAAATCAACGAACTGCTTTGCAAAGTTCTATGCCACAACCTTTGCTGCATTATTCATTCTATTTACGAACTTGGAATTGAGCCGGAGTTTTACAAGGATTAGTTAAATACCAAATGAAAAACGCGAGCCTAGTTTTTGGACTAGTGCTTTGTAATCTAAGTTTTTTGAATGACGTTTTCGTAATGACGGTTTAGCTTCTCTCGTGCCTGATTGATGGAAAACTGCCACTCGATTTTGATTTCCGATTCTTCTCGTTCTTTGACAA
>JAABUN010001123.1_pt1 | contig 63058 bp, 65 predicted proteins | sample 5559311 | NCBI WGS metagenome assembly JAABUN01 (sample SAMN10711877, study PRJNA513370) | rock metagenome | isolation source: Antarctica rocks | place: Antarctica: Victoria Land, Siegfried Peak sud
AAGTCTTGGAACGGGTATCGTAAATTTGACAGACAAACAAATAAAGTTGAATCAGTTGATTTTCCATAAGTAAGAAAATTCTACCAATCAACCTGTTTGTCTGTCTTTTCAACTACTGATTCGCATTTATGTATAAAGTAGAGTATTCGCCCATAAAGCATTAGTTATATTACAACAAAAGGCGACTCAGATTGAATCGCCTTTCTTTCTTCAAAATCAAATTCATTTTTATCTAGCTTTTGGCGCGGCGGCTTTTACTTCTTCAGAAACGCCCTCTTCAAATTTCTTGAAGTTTTCGTTGAAAAGATTTGCCAAGTGTTTCGCTTTTGCGTCGTAGGCTTCTTTGTCCGCCCAGGTGTTGCGCGGCTGCAAGACTTCTTCCGGCACGTCGGGGCAGGAAACCGGAATGTGAACGCCGAAGGTCGGGTCGGCTTTGGTTTCGACCTGCGCGAGTTCGCCGTTTAAGATGGCGCGAATCATTGCGCGGGTGTGTTTGATGGACATTCGCTTGCCAACGCCGTATGCGCCGCCGCTCCAGCCGGTGTTGACCAGCCAGCAAGTCGCCTGGTGGTCGTTCATTTTCTTTTTCAAAAGCTCGGCGTAAACCGACGGATGCAAAACCATAAACGGCGCGCCGAAACAGGTTGAAAATGTGGCGGTCGGTTCGGTGACGCCTTTTTCCGTTCCCGCGACTTTTGCCGTGTAGCCGGAAATAAAATGATACATTGCTTGTTCAGGCGTGAGTTTCGACACGGGCGGCAAAACGCCGAAAGCGTCGGCGGTCAGCATTATGATATTTTGCGGATGTCCGGCTTTGCCGCTTTCGACGATATTCGGGATTGATTCGAGCGGATACGAAGCGCGTGTGTTTTCGGTGATTGTCGCGTCGTCCAAATCAGGTTTGCGCGTTTCTTTATCAAAGACCGTGTTTTCCAAAATCGTGCCGAACATCGAAGTCGTGCGATAAATATCCGGCTCAGCTTCGGGATTGAGCTTGATGATTTTCGCGTAACAGCCGCCTTCGTAATTGAAAACGCCGTCGTCCGACCAGCCGTGTTCGTCGTCGCCGATTAAGGAACGTTCCGGGTCAGCCGAAAGCGTCGTTTTGCCGGTTCCGCTCAAGCCGAAGAAAATGGCGACGTCGTTGTTCTTACCGACGTTTGCCGAGCAGTGCATCGACATCACATCGCGCAGCGGCATCAAGTAATTCATCAATGTGAACGCGCCTTTTTTGTTTTCGCCCGCGTATTCCGTGCCGGCGACCAAAATTAGCTTTTGACCCAAATCGATTAAGATAAAAGCATCCGTTCGCGTACCGTCAACTTCCGGGTCGGCTTTGAAAGAAGGAATGTTGATAACGGTAAATTCGGGTGTGAACGGTTCGGCTTTGTTCTGGCGGACAAACATATTGCGGACAAAAAGCGAATGCCAGGCAAACTCGGTAATGAGGCGAATCGGTACTTGATATTTTTCGTCCGCGCCGACATAAGTGTCTTGCACAAAAAGGTCTTTGCCTTCCGTGTAAGCCATCATTTTCTCTTTCAGAGCATTAAATTTATCCTGCGGAAATTTCTGATTGCCTTCAGACCACCAGATATTATTTTCGCTCGAAGGCTCGACGACAAACGCTTTGTCTTTCGGTCGGCGTCCGGTGTTTTCACCCGTGTCAACCAGCATCGGCTCGCCTTGTTTAGCGACGCCTTCGCCGCGTTTTTCAACTTCGTCGTAAAGCTCTTCGACGCTCAAATTCCAATAAACCGCATTGGGGGCGGTGATTCCATAATTGCTTAATTCGTAATTTGTATTCTTTCGTCCATGATTAATCAATTCTTTTTGTAAATTCGGTTCCATTTAATAAATTTCTCCAGTAATTTTAAAATTATAAAACGCGCAAAATCCCCACGTTTATCGGAAGTATTGGGAAAGTTTATCATATGAACAAAAGATTAAGTAAATCTCCGGCGGTCTGTTTCTATCTGATAAATTCAATCACGGTTTCCTAAATACGAGGTTATCTCGTTCTAAAAAGATGCTTTATCTAATCTTGACATAAAAGTATAGATTTGAGATTCTAGATGTTACATTAAATTAAACTCTTTCGATTTAAGGTAAAGATCATGAAAATATCGGCGCAGGAAGAATATGGACTCAGGTGTTTGGTACAGCTTGCGACGCTCGCCGAAGAAGAATCCTTGACGCTGCCGCAAATCGCCGAGCGCGAAGGCGTTTCGCAGGCAAACGCCGGAAAACTGATGTGGTTGCTTAGCAAAGCCGGTTTTGTCCAATCAACGCGTGGCACGAAAGGCGGCTACACGCTGGCGCGACCGGCGAGCAAGATTTATTTGAACGAAGTTATCAAAATCCTCGATGCCGATGAAATTAACGCGCATTGCGAAAGCTACACTGGTATCTTAGAGGTTTGCGTTCACAAAGGCGATTGCGGCATTCGCCCGGTGATTGTCGGGCTGCACGAAATCGTCAATCAGGCTTTGTCGAACATCACGCTTGCGCAATTAGTCGGCGAAGAACGCAAAGTTACACAGACTTTTCAACAAATTCAGCGACTTGAGAAAAAAGTCGCCGGAGAGATTTTAGAAAGTTAGAAGTTTTTATAAAAATAATATGAGTACAGCTGTCGAATTATTAGCAAACAGAGAATATAAATACGGTTTTACGACCGACATCGAAACCGAAACGATTGCAAAAGGTTTGTCAGAAGATACCGTTCGTCTGATTTCAAGAAAGAAGAACGAACCGGAGTGGCTTTTGGAGTTTCGTCTGAAAGCGTTTCGTAATTGGCTGAAAATGAAACAGCCCGATAATTGGGCGAATTTTCATTATCCGAATATCGATTTTCAAAATATCAGTTATTATTCCGCGCCGAAACAAAAGGTTAAAAAGCAGAGTCTTGACGAAGTTGACCCGGAGCTTATCAGAACTTTTGAGAAGCTCGGCATTCCGATTACCGAGCAAAAAATGCTGGCGAACGTCGCCGTTGACGCAGTGTTCGATTCGGTTTCGGTGGCGACGACTTACAAGAAAAAACTGCTCGAAGCGGGCGTGATTTTCTGTTCGTTCACCGAAGCGGTCGAAGAATATCCCGAGCTTATCAAAAAATATCTCGGCTCGGTCGTGCCGTCGAACGACAATTTTTACGCGGCTCTTAACGCGGCGGTTTTCTCCGACGGTTCGTTTGTCTTCATTCCAAAAGGCGTGCGTTGTCCGATGGAGCTTTCAACATATTTCCGCATTAACACCCAGGATTCGGGACAGTTCGAACGCACGTTGATTGTTGCCGAAGAAGGCAGTCACGTCGCGTATAACGAAGGCTGCACCGCGCCGCAGTTTGATACGAATCAACTTCACGCGGCAGTCGTCGAATTGGTTGCGCTTGACGAGGCGGAAATTAAATATTCGACGGTGCAAAATTGGTATGCGGGCGACGAAACGGGCAAAGGCGGAATTTATAATTTCGTTACTAAACGCGGCGCATGTCGCGGTCGTAATTCAAAAATTTCGTGGACACAGGTTGAAACCGGAAGCGCGATTACCTGGAAATATCCATCGGTAATTTTACAGGGCGATAATTCCATCGGCGAGTTTTATTCGGTCGCGCTGACCAACCATGCGCAGGTTGCCGACACGGGAACGAAAATGATTCATCTCGGCAAAAACACGAAATCGACGATTATTTCCAAAGGAATTTCTGCCGGAAAATCAAATAATTCATATCGTGGATTGGTTAAAATTATGCCCAAAGCCGAAGGCGCGAGAAATTATACGCAGTGCGATTCGATGCTGATTGGCGGAACGTCCGAAGCAAACACATTTCCGTATATCGAAGTGATGAACGCTACAGCGCGCGTGGAACACGAAGCGACGACTTCCAAAATCAGCGAAGACCAACTGTTCTACTTGCAGCAGCGCGGCATTTCGCAGGAAGACTCGGTTTCGTTGATTATCAACGGTTTTTGCAAAGAAGTCTTCAAAGAATTGCCGATGGAATACGCCGTCGAAGCGCAAAAACTTCTCGGATTAAAACTTGAGGGAAGCGTCGGTTAATGGAAGCTTTGTTGTTAAATTTGCTCGGCTGGGCAGGCGCGTTTTTGCTTCTTTTGGCTTACGCGCTTGTTTCATTCAAAAAGCTGGAAGCCGATTCCGAAACTTATCAATGGCTGAATATTACGGCGAGCATTTTGTTGCTTATCAACACTATTTATTACGGCGCTTATCCGTCGAGTTTTGTAAACGCAGCCTGGACGGTAATCGCTTTTTTCGCAATTTTGACGATTAAAAGAAGATATGGAAAAAGTGCAAACTAAAATCGCGCCGCCAAAAGGTCATTATTCACCTGCCGTCGTGCATAACGGGTCGGTTTTTGTGTCGGGACAATTGGCGATAAACGCGGAAACTGGCGAGGAAATTACAGGTTCAATCGAAGCGCAAACCGAGCAGTGTTTGCGAAACGTCGAAGCGGTTTTGCTGGCGGCGGGCAGCGATTTGAATCACGTTTTGAAAATGACGATTTTTGTTTCGGACGAAAACTTGTGGGGCGCGGTCAACGAAACGTATAAAAGAATTTTAGGCGAACATAAACCGGCGCGGGCAATTATTCCGGTCGGCAAGTTTCGCGGCGATTTTTTGATTGAGATTGAAGCGATTGCGGCGGTCAAAGAATGAGCGAGACAAATTTATTTGACAAAATTCAAACTAAAGAACCTTCACTTCAAAAGGTATTTAGAACGCCGCAGGAGAAGAAACGCCTAAGTTATGCCAAAGATTGTCGCAATTGCTATGGCGAAAGCGATAAAGGTTCGCGCAAATCAATTCGGCGAAACAAAACTTTTCCGAATCGCGCTTTCAGAAAAAATGTTAATGATGTTTTGCACGGCGCAATCGGAGAGGTGGATTTGGAAAAAGCCGAAATGATTGATGTTAAAGCTAAGCAAATCAAGCGAAGAAAGTGGAAAAAATGGTCGGATAGACCATTGGGCGAAGTAGTAAAAGGAACTGTTGAAGACAGGGGAAAAGTTTTCACGGCAAAAATCAAACGTCGTATAAAAGCATCATATACATATAGGGGAAAATAAATGTTATTAGAAATTAAAGATTTACACGCCGGAATCGAAGGCAGAGAAATTTTGAAAGGTTTGTCTTTGAATATAAATAAAGGCGAAGTTCACGCGATTATGGGTCCGAACGGTTCGGGTAAATCTACATTGGCGAAAGTTCTCGCCGGTCATCCGTCGTATGAAGTTTTGAGCGGCGAAGTCATTTACGAAGGCAAAAATCTGCTCGAATTAGAGCCGGACGAGCGAGCGCGTGAAGGCGTTTTTCTTGCCTTTCAATATCCGGTCGAAGTTCCGGGCGTGTCGAATTCGCAGTTTTTGCGGCTTGCTTATAACGAGAAAATGAAACACCTCGGCGAAGAAGAACTCGACCCGCTCGAATTTAACGATTTACTGAAAGAGCGAGCGAAAATCGTCGAAATGGATTCGTCGTTTTTCAAACGCTCGGTTAACGAAGGCTTTTCGGGCGGCGAAAAAAAGCGCAATGAGATTTTGCAAATGGCAGTTTTGCAGCCGAAACTCGCGGTTCTTGATGAAACCGATTCGGGTCTCGATATAGACGCTTTGCGAATCGTCGCCGAAGGTGTGAACAAATTGCGAAACGCGGACAAAGCGATAATTCTCGTAACGCATTACCAAAGGCTTTTGAATTACATCGAACCGGATTTCGTACACGTTTTAGCGGGCGGCAAAATCGTCAAACAAGGCGGCAAGGAACTCGCGCTCGAACTCGAAGAGAAAGGTTACGATTGGGTGAAATCGGCGACAAACGGAAAATAAGAAATGACATCAACAGTGAAAGAAACAATATATAGCGCGGCTTTTCGTGAAGTTTTGGCGCGTGAAGAAAACGATTGGCTCAAAAATCTGCGCGAATATGCCTTTCGGGTTTTTACGGAAAAAGGATTTCCGACGCTTCGAGACGAAGAATGGAAATATACGAATCTCGCCGAACTTGTGCGCGAGGAATTTAACACATCGGAAAACGCACAGGTTGATGCTGAAAAAATCGGCGGGCTTTTTTCAAATGCCGAAAGCGAAAATCGGGTTGTTTTTGTCAACGGAATTTTCAATGCAGAGTTGACGAATCTTTCCACCTTGCCGGAAAACGCTCAGGTTTTGACATTAAATAAAGCAATCGAAGACGAAAGGTTTAGTGCGGTTGTCAAAGAAAATCTGGGAAAATTTGTCGGTGCGGAAACAAACGGTTTTACGGCTCTGAATATGGCTTTTTTGAATGAAGGCGTATTTATTTTCGTGCCGAAGAACACAAAAATCGAAACGCCGATTCATCTTGCTTTCGTTGCCGACGGTGAAACGGCAAGTTTCCCGCACGTTTTATTGGTTGCCGAACGCGGAAGCGAAGCGACTTTGATTGAAAGTTACCTGCGATGCAGTGAAACAAGATATTTTACCGATTCGGTTGTCGAGATTGTTTTGGCGGACGACGCGAAGTTAAAGCATTTGCGAGTTCAACGCGAAAGCCATGCGGCTTTTCACGTCGGCACGACGGCGATTAGTTTAAGCCGCGCCAGCTTTTACGATACGACAAACATCACGCTCGGCGCGAAACTTTCGCGGCACGACATCAATGTAAAATTCAATGCTGAAGGCGCGGAATGTTTTGTTGACGGGCTTTATTTAGTTTCCGAATCGCAGCATACCGATACGCATTCGGTCATTGACCACCGAGTTCCGAACTGTGTTTCGCATCAGAATTACAAAGGAATCGTTGACGAAAAAGCGCGTGCGGTTTTTAACGGAAAAGTTTTTGTGCGCGAAAATGCTTCGGGGACAAACGCCGTGCAGTCGAATAAAAATTTGCTTTTGTCGAACGATGCGCGAGTTGACACGAAACCGCAGCTTGAAATTTTCAACGACGACGTAAAATGCGCTCACGGCGCAACCGTCGGGCAATTGGAAGAAGAAGAATTGTTTTATCTGCTCAGTCGCGGCTTGAACGAATCTCTGGCGCGAAATCTTTTGACTTACGGTTTTGCCGAAGAAATTATCAACAAAATCGAAATCGAATCAATCAAAAAACAATTGGACGAAGCGGTTTTAAATCGCTTACACGCAAATTTGGAAGCATAAAAAACTATGAGAATAAGAACAAATATAATATTGGCTGAAGACATACTGGCAAAAATTGATGCCATCGCAGGCGAAAAACAAAAGCGTTCGCTGGTTATCGAAACTGCACTGCGCGAGTATATTGCCCGAGAAGAAAGCAAAGCACCAATAAATACAGACATCGAAACTAACGGCAAAGCGGTTGTTTCAAAAACCAAATAAGCTGAAGTTTAGTAAATAGGTTTTGAGAGGTTTGAGCGTGAGTTTGGAAGTGTAAATGAAAGAGAAATATAAAAAGTTCACTGAAGTGTTCTTTGTTTTACTTTCCATATTTCTCTTATTTTATATTATTTTGATAGGAATTTATTACCTTTTCGGTGGTCATTAAATATACCAGCAATTGAAAGTGCAGTAAAAGAAATAAGCAATTGAGATGTTGAAAAATTCGTAAAGATTAAAATTTAAATTATGAGAGTCAGAACATCCGTTACATTACCAAAAGATTTGCTGGTAAAGGTTGAAGCTTTGGCAGGCAAAAAGCACAAGCGTTCGGCGATTGTCGAGTTAGCTTTGCGCGATTATGTTGCGAAAGAAAACGGCAGGAAGCTAAATAGAGAAGACATCAAAATTATCAATGCAAATGCTGATTTGATAAACAAACAAGTCGAAGAAACTTTGGAGTTTCAAGCTGAATGGTAAAACGCAGCGAGCTTTACAGAGTTTCAAAGCCGACGAAAAAAGACCCGAAAAACTTTCGCGTTTTTGTTGTTGTCGGGCGACAGGAAGTTATCGAATCGAGTTATTCAACCGTGATTTGCGCGCCCGTTTATTCAAGTTGTCTGGGCATTGAAACAGAAATTGAAGTTGGAATAGAGGAAGGATTAAAACATCATAGTTGTATCCGCTGCGATGAACTTTTCAGTTTGCACAAATCGGTTTTAACGAATTATATCGGGAAACTTTCGGCAGATAAATTAAAAGAATTAAATGAAGCGTTAAAAATCGCTTTGGTGATTAAATAATGAAAACAGCAGTAAAAGAAATGAGCAATTGGGATGTAGAGAAAATTCGCGCGGACTTTCCCGTTTTGTCGCAAACGGTGAACGGCAAGCCGCTGGTTTATCTCGACAACGGCGCGTCGTCGCAGGTGCCGAATCTGGTTATCGAGCGCGGCTCGAAATATTTGCAGGAAGAGCATTCAAATATTCATCGCGGCGTGCATTATCTTTCGCAAAAGGCGACGAGTGCGTATGAAGGCGCCCGCGAAAAGGTGAAAAGATTTATCAACGCGACGGATGTGAAGGAATGTATTTTCGTGCGTGGCTGCACCGAAGGAATTAATTTGGTAGCGCACGGTTACGGCAGAAAATTTATCGGCGAAGGCGACGAGATTATTATTTCCGCGATGGAACATCACGCTAACATCGTGCCTTGGCAGATGCTGTGCGAAGAGAAAGGCGCGATTCTGCGCGTGATTCCGATGAACGAGCGCGGCGAGCTTATCATTGACGAATACGAAGCGATGCTCAATGAACGCACGAAATTCGTTTCGATTATTCACGTCTCGAACGCTCTCGGCACAATCAATCCGGTCAAGGAAATGATTGCTACGGCGCACAAATTCGGCGTTCCGGTTCTGCTCGATTCGGCGCAAGCCGTTCCGCATATGCAGGTTGACGTGCAGGATTTGGATTGCGATTTTATGACGTTTTCCGGTCATAAAATGTTTGCGCCGACGGGCAGCGGCATTTTATACGGCAAAAAGGAATTGCTGGAAAAAATGAATCCGTTTCAAGGCGGCGGCGATATGATTCGCACCGTAACTTTCGAGAAAACGACTTACGCCGGATTGCCGAATAAATTTGAAGCCGGAACGCCCGCGATTGCCTCGAACATTGGACTCGGCGCGGCGATTGATTATTTGAACTCGATTGACCGCGAAGCCGCCTTTCAATATGAAGAAGAATTATTAAAATACGCGACCGAAAAATTATCGGCAATCGAAGGCGTTCGCATCATCGGCACGGCGCGGGAAAAAGCGTCGGTTATATCTTTTACAATCGAAAACGTCCACCCGCACGACATCGGCACAATCCTCGACCAATCGGGCATCGCCGTCCGCGCCGGACATCACTGCGCCCAACCCGTGATGCAGTTTTTCCAAGTTCCGGCGACGGCTCGCGCTTCGTTTGCTTTTTATAATACGCGAGAGGAAGTTGACGTTTTGGTCAATTCGATTCAGAAAGTGATTGATGTTTTTGCGTGATGAAATTAAGAAAACTGTTGCTCATTCCAATCTTGATTTTGTTCTTCGCTTCGTTGTTTTTGTATTGGAAATTTAATTATCCAAGTGAAGAAACAATTAAACGAGAAATTAAAGAATTGAATCCAAAGGCAGAAGTTGTCAGCAGCGAAATGGTTTTTGATTGGGAACCAAAAAGAGTTGTTACTTATACTGTGAAATACAAAGAACCTCCAAATAATGAAGAGTTGTTATATGACTTTTCACTAAAACAAAATTGGAGTTTTCAATGGCATTGGTGCGATGACCAAACTGAAAGAAAATGTGAGTAATCATTTAGAAAAAAATATGCAGCAAACTCCGATTCAAGTTGGCGAATACAGTTTTACGATTTTGATTGAGCCAAACGAGCCGGACGGCTACTTGGTAACTTGTCCCGCTTTGCCCGGACTCGTTACCGAAGGCGACACGCTCGACGAAGCATACGCGATGGCGCAGGACGCGATAGGCGGTTATCTGGAAAGTTTGATAGCGCACGGCGAGCCGATTCCGCGAGATAAAATCGCAATGCCCGTTCGCGTGAGAATCGAGAATGAAAAAGCTGCCGCGTGATTTGCCCGCGAAGAAAATAATTGCGGCTTTAGAACGCTCGGGCTTCGTAGTTGACCGCGTTACAGGAAGCCATTACATCTTGATTAAAGAAAAATTGCGAACGGTTGTGCCATATCATAAATCTGTTAAAGTCGGAACACTAAAAGCGATTTTGAATCAGATTGAAATGAGTTTGGAAGATTTTCAAAAATTGCTTTGAGCGAACGAAATGGAAAAGGTTAATTTAGCCGAAAAATTCGCTTTGATTTCAGAGCATTGGCGACCGAAAGTTGTTGGCGAGTTGAACGGTCAGGAAATTAAACTTGCGAAAATATGCGGCGAATTTCCGTGGCATCAGCATGAAAGTGAAGACGAAATGTTTTTGGCGGTGCGCGGAAGTTTTAGAATCGAGTTTAGAGATAAAACCGTTGAATTAAATGCTGGCGATTTTTTGATTGTGCCGCGCGGCGTCGAGCATCGTCCTGTTGCAGAGGAAGAAGCGGAGATTTTGCTATTTGAGCCGTGCGGCGTGAAGAATACGGGAAATGTTGAAGACGAAAATTTTACCGCACCGATTGGCGATAGAATTTAATAAAAAATTATTATGTCGGAATTAAACGATTTATATCAGGAAGTTATCCTCGACCACAACAAAAACCCGCGAAATTTCCGCGAAATTGAAACGGCGAATTTTAAGGCGGACGGCAACAATCCGCTGTGCGGCGACGCGCTGCGGGTTTATGTCGAAGTTGAAGACGATAAGGTAAAAGATGTCGCTTTCAAAGGTTCGGGCTGTGCGATCAGCAAAGCGTCAGCTTCAATGATGACGCAGGTTGTTAAAGGAAAAACAAAAGAAGAAGCCGAAAAGATATTTGACGAATTTCACCGGATGGTTTTGGGCGAACTCGACGAAGAAGCCGAAGAAAATAATTTGGGCAAACTCAAAATCTTTGCAGGCGTGCGTGAGTTTCCAGCGCGTGTCAAATGCGCGTCTCTGAGTTGGCACACGCTTCACGCCGCGCTGACGGGCGAAGAAGAAGTTTCGACCGAATAAATGAAACTCGCCGCCGCTTTTTTGCAGAAACTCCTTCCGCCCGTTTGGCTGGGAATGATTTGCGCGATTGCGATGGAAGCGCAACTGAAATTTCAAGCGCCGGGCATTACGCGCGAACTCGGTTTGGGTATCGGGAAAATCGTCTTTACGGCTTTGAACCATGTCGAATGCGCGATTGCAATTTTATTGTTGATTACATTTTTTGTTTTCAAAAACGCAAGACGAACGCAAATAGTTTTCGCGGCGATTTTATTGATTTTACTGACGCAGACCCTCTGGCTGATTCCGAATTTAATTGAAAGAATTGATTTGATAACGAGCGGACAAACCGTGCCGTCCGGTTTGCCAATTCATTTTTTCTATATCGCTTTTGAAATCTGCAAAATGGTTTTGCTGCTGATTTTAAGCGTTTTGCTGCACGGTCAAACGGTTGATTTACGAAAATGAGAGATATTGAAACACGCGCGGATTTAGAGTTTTTACTCGCCGAGTTTTACAAAATCGCAACTGTTGACGAAGAAATCGGGCATCATTTTGCTGACTTGGATTTAACCGCGCATTTGCCGATTATTGTTGATTTCTGGGAAAAGGTTCTTTTCGGAAAACCCGTCTATTTCGGCAATCCTTTAATCATTCATCAAAAATTAAACGAAAAATCGCCGCTCAAACTTGAACATTTCCGGCATTGGTTTGAAATTTTCAACCGAACGGTTGATAGATTATTCACAGGCGAAACGGCGGAAAACGCCAAACTTCGCGCAAAGATGATTGCGCACAGTCTCAACCAAAGAATTAACATAAATGACAATCCGAAAATTTCGAGAGCTTAGAATGCCTTATTGCGGTTGGTTTTCTCCTCTCTCGTCAAGTCCTTTTTCGGCATCGGTGATTTTTCTTTCCTGTTCCATTTCAAGCGACAAAAAGTAATTCAGCGCGGTGCGAATAACGGCAATCGCGCCGAGTTTGCCGATTTGGTCCCACGACGGCGAAATCGCGGTCGAGAGAATGTCCGCGCCGAGTTGAAATTCGAGAGCGAGCGCTAAATATCTCGCCAGCAGAAGGCGAATTTCATTGTAGCCTTTCGACTTGCCGGACGTTAAAACCTTGGTGAATTCAACGAAAGCCAGTGCCACGCCGATAGAGATAATAACCGCGCCCGTTGCTTCAATCGCCAATTTGAGCCAGGAAACAAAGTTGATAATCGTCGGCTCAATCGCCGTCTGATTCGGCGCGTTGACAATCGCGCTCGCGCCTTCCTGTAAAAAGATAAAGATTGTAAAAACCGGATTGCTCATCTGTTTTCAGAAATTTGTATAAAGAGAATTCATTTTGGAATTTAATAAAACAAATAGCAAATGTTTGCCGGAAATAAACCGAATCGAAAAACGGCTTCGCATTTGCTATAATTTTTTATAAACAAAAGGAAACTAATAAGGACAACAGGGATGAAGAAGATAAAACAAAAACCTGATTTTGTCTTTTTATCTTTATCAATGCTCTTTATTTTTCTCAAAAAATCTTTGTGTCGCCGCGCTTTTGAATCTTCACGTTTAATTTTTCTCCTGATAATTTTTGCTTTGCCGTCTTTCGCACAAACAATTTCGGGGACTGTAATCGATACGCAAAACGCTCCGATTGCAAAGGCTGAAGTCACACTTTCAAACCAAAATAAAATAGTTGTTCAAGCCGTAACCGACGCGGAGGGGAAATTTTCATTTGCAGCAAATGGCGAACAGAATTTGCGATTGAAAATTTCGGCAAAAGGCTTTTCGATTTACGAAAAATTTTTGAGTGAAAATGATTTAAATACGCCTTTGACAATCGTTTTACAACCGCAAAATCTACGCGAAGAAGTTACCGTTTTCGTCACGCGCACCGAATCCAGGTTAAGCGAAACTCCGGCAAGCGTCGTTGTATTAAAGCGCGAAACAATCGAACAAACCGCCGCGCAAACCGTTGACGATTCGCTGCGGCAAGTTGCCGGATTTACATTGTTTCGCCGCTCTTCGAGCAAAACTTCAAACCCGACGACGCAGGGCGCGAACCTGCGCGGCATTTCAGGAAGCGGCGCATCGCGCACGGCGGTTTTGTTTGACGGTTTGTCTTTGAACGACGCTTTCGGCGGCTGGACTTACTGGACGCGCGTGCCGAAAATCGCCGTCGAACAGGCGGAGGTTTTGCGTGGCGGCGCAAGTGCGCTTTACGGCGATACGGCTTTGAGCGGCACAATTAATCTTTTGTCCGCCAAAGCCCAAGAAAACCAATTGATTTTCCGCGTCGAAACTTCCGCCGGATTGCAAAAAACTTTCGACGGCAGCATTTTTACCGCTTACACAAAAAACGGCTGGGGTTTCGATTTGGCTTTGGAATCGTTTCAAACCGGCGGTTACGTTCCCGTAGCGAAAGAAGAACGCGGCACAGCCGATTCGAGGGCAAACAGCCGACACAATAACGGCTTGCTCACACTCGAAAAAAGATTCGGCGACGCGGCAAGATTTTTCGTGCGCGGAAATTTATTTTCCGAACGGCGCGACAACGGCACAAACTTAACCGACAATCGCACATATTTTCGTCAAGCGGCAATCGGTGCGGATTTGGCGAATAAAACTTTCGGCGCATTTCAACTGCGCTCTTTCATTGAAACTCAGGTTTATGACCAGACTTTTTCAGCCGTTTCAGTTGACAGGAACACCGAAACTTTATCGCGCCTTCAGCGCGTTCCGTCCAAATCCTTCGGCGCGAATCTTTTTTGGACAAACGCTTTTGGAAATCACGCTGTCGCATCTTCGTTTGAATTCAGAGAAGTGCGCGGCACAAGCTACGAAACGGGTTTTGCTAATAATCGCGCAACTTCCGTCAGCAGTTCAGGCGGGCGCGAGCGAACATTTTCGGTTTTCGCGCAGGATTTCTGGCGCGTTACGAAAAAATTAAACTTAAATTTCGGTGCGAGATTTGACACCTGGAAAAATTACGACGCTTTGCAGTCAACCAAAACTTTAGCAATCAATAAAACAGTCATTGTGAACTTTCCGAATCGAAACGAAAGTTCTTTCAGCCCGCGCATCGCCGCGCTTTTTCAAGCGGGTGAAAATTTTTCGCTCTACAGCGCATATTCGAAATCGTTTCGCGCACCGACTTTGAACGAACTTTACCGCGCTTTCCGCGTCGGCAATGTTTTAACGCAGGCAAACGAAAACTTAAAAGCCGAACGTGCCGACACGACCGAAGCAGGCGTAAATTTTATTGGACTGCAAAAAAAATTAAGTTTGCGCACGAATGTTTTCGTCACGAAAGTTTCAAATCCGGTCGTTTCGATAACTTTGACGACAACGCCGAGTTTAATCACTCGGCAAAGGCGAAACGTCGGCGAAACTCGCGTCCGAGGTTTGGAAATTGACGCGGAATATCTCCTGCGAAAAGATTTACGTTTTTCGGCGAGTTATTTATTGGTTGATTCGCGGGTCACGGAGTTTCCGGCGAATGTAAATTTAATCGGAAAATTTCTACCGCAAATCGCCAGGCAACAATTAACTTTTCAGACATTTTATCGTCCGCAAACAAAACTTTCTTTCAGTTTTCAAGGCAGAATTTCAGACGCGCAGTTTGAAGACGATTTGAACACGCTTCAGCTTCGTCCGTTTTTCACACTCGACGCTTTTGCCTCGTATCGTTTGAGGAAAAATTTGGAAATTTTCACGACAATCGAAAATGTTTTTAACAATCGTTATGACATCGGTTTAACGCCAAGCCGAACCGTTGCCGCGCCGCGTTTTCTGCGCGTCGGTTTGCGTTTTGATTTGGGAAAAAGATAATCTTACTTCTTTGTTTATGGAGAGGTTTGATGAAAATGAGTAAGAAAAAGTCTTTTAACGATAACATTGATATTGATGAAATTATCAAGCGAAAATTGCTTATTGAGTTCAATCGAAAACCTTTAGAAACATCCTCACTCTTTGGCTTTGTTCTGGCTTGCAATGATGATTTTTCGCTCGTCCAAGAATTTAATCGAGATTCATTTGTTCTCGATGGTTACTGTGTCTTTCGTAATAATTCGGTGAAAAAGTATTCCGTTTATGACAACGAAAACTATTTCCTAAACGAAGTAATAAGTTTGAAAAAAATCGAACCGAAACCTGTTCTAAATATTTCAATTGAAAATTGGGCAGAGGTTTTGAAAAGCGTCAGCGAAAACTTTTCATTAATAATGATTGAAAGAGAAAAAATTGATAACGAGGCTTGTAATATCGGGAAGCTTCAAAAAATAAAAAAGAAGTCTTTTGTTTTAGAAGAAATTGACTCTTGCGCTGAATGGGCTGGTTCTTATAACTACAAATTCAAGGATTTAACAAAAGTTGGATTCGATGGATTATATGAAAATACGCTTTTCTTTGTCGCCGAAAACAGAAACAAATTAAATCCAAAAAACTTTTAGATTAAAACATCCTTTTATAAAATATATGAGCAATAATAACGAACCAAACAAAATAATTTTCTCGATGGTCAAGGTCAGCAAGTTTTACGATAAAAAACCGGTGCTGAAAGACATTTATTTATCATTTTTTTACGGCGCGAAAATCGGCGTTCTCGGACTGAACGGTTCGGGCAAATCTTCGCTTTTGCGAATCATCGCCGGAACTGACAAGGAATTTAACGGCGAAGTCGTGTTTTCCAAAGGTTATACGGTCGGGTATTTGGAACAAGAGCCGAAGCTGGATGAAACAAAAACCGTCAGGCAAATTGTCGAAGAAGCCGTGCAGGAAACTGTAAGTCTTTTGCAAGAGTTTGACGAAATCAATCTGAAATTCGGCGAAGAAATGTCGGATGAAGCAATGGACGAACTGCTTGCCAGACAAGGCGAAGTGCAGGAAAAACTCGATGCTTCCGACGCTTGGGATTTAGATGCGCGGCTGGAAATGGCAATGGACGCGCTGCGCTGTCCGCCGCCGGAAACTCCGATTAAAAATTTGAGCGGCGGCGAAAAACGTCGCGTTGCGCTGTGTCGCCTGCTGCTGCAAAAGCCCGATATTTTACTGCTGGACGAACCGACGAATCATTTGGACGCGGAAACCGTCGGCTGGCTCGAACAGCATTTGCAGAAATACGAAGGAACAGTCATCGCCGTAACGCACGACAGGTATTTTCTCGACAATGTTGCGGGTTGGATTCTTGAATTAGATCGAGGCGAAGGAATTCCCTGGAAAGGAAATTACTCGTCGTGGCTCGAACAAAAGCAAAATCGTTTGAAAGGCGAAGAAAAGACGGAAGACAAACGCCAGAAAACTCTGGAACGCGAACTCGAATGGATTCGGATGTCGCCAAAAGGTCGTCACGCGAAATCGAAAGCGCGTATCAATCAATACGAAGAACTCGCGTCGCAGGAATCGGAAAAACGCGCCGAAGATTTGGAAATTTTTATTCCCGTCGGCGAACGTCTCGGCGATACGGTTATTGAAGCGCAACAAGTCGCTAAAGGTTACGACGGAAAATTACTTTTTGAAAATCTCGAATTCAGCTTGCCGCGCGGCGGAATCGTCGGCGTTATCGGCGCAAACGGCGCGGGCAAAACAACATTATTTCGCTTGATAACCGAACAGGAAACGCCGGACGCGGGCGATTTCAAAGTCGGCGAAACGGTCAAGCTCGGTTACGTTGACCAATCGCGCGATTCTCTGAACGGCGACAAAACGATTTGGGAAGAAATTTCCGACGGTTTGGATTTGGTAATGCTCGGCAAACGCGAAGTGAATTCCCGCGCTTACGTCTCGCGCTTCAATTTCTCCGGCACAGACCAGCAAAAGCGCGTCGGACAGCTTTCCGGTGGCGAACGCAACCGCGTTCATTTGGCGAAAATGTTAAAGTCAGGCGCGAATGTTTTATTGTTGGACGAACCGACCAACGATTTGGACGTGAACACAATGCGTGCGCTGGAAGAAGCGCTCGAAAATTTCGCGGGCTGCGCCGTCGTCATCAGCCATGACCGCTGGTTTTTAGACAGAATCGCCACGCACATCCTGGCATTTGAAGGCGATTCAAAAGTCGAGTTTTTCGACGGCAATTACAGCGAATACGAAGAGGATAAAAAGCGTCGTCTCGGACACGATGCCGACCAGCCGCACCGCATTAAATATAGGAGTTTGACGCGAGCGTAAAAGGAAGAGATGAAAGATGAAATATGAGGGATGAAAGAATTTTAATGTTAAAGATTTTAGCTTTGGCAATAGCTTTAACGTTTTCGGCTTGTCAAAAAAGCGCGGTTGAAAATAATTCTTTGATTTCGTCTCAAACTCCGCCTTCTGTTTCGCCAACTTTAGATTTTGGCTCCATGCCTGCGCCAAATTCGGAAACGTCAAGGGAAAAATTATATTCATCAATAAGAAAAATTGATTTCAAAAATTTTACTTATCCTTGGACGAAAGATTTATCTACTAAGGACGAGAAAACTTTTACCCTTAAAGACGGTGAAATACCTTTTGAGCGGGAAGGTCAAATGGGCGTTTCATTAGCTAAAATCGAATACGCCGATGTAACGGGCGACGGTGCAGACGAAGCAATTTTGATTATTTCACTTGAAACCGGCGGTTCGGCAGTGCCGAACATTGTTTATGTTTATACTGTAGAAAGTGAAAAGCCAAAATTACTTTGGTCTTTCGATACAGGCGACAGAGCGCAAGGCGGGTTAAAAAGAGTTTATGAGGAAAATAGAAGATTAGTTGTTGAAACTTTCGGTGATAACAAATTTGAAAATGACAAATGGGAATTTAAGTTTCCAAAAAAGATTGCAGGCTATTGCTGTCCGACTGCCTATACGAAAATTCGCTTGAAATGGAATGGCGAAAAATTTGCGGTCGAAGGAAAGCCTGAATTATTCGATTACGATTGGAAACATCAAAACAAAGAAATCAACTAAAAATTTTGCTCAAGAAAAACTCAAGTCCTTTGCCGCATAGTAGTTCTTACAGGACAAACGAATAGCTCGGGCAGGTAAAAAGCAGGCGTTTCGGAAAGGAAACGCCTGCTTTTCCGTGTTTCCCGGCTTTTTTATTTTCGAGCTAAAATTCATAATTAGCTTTATGAACGATTTACGACGGGAATTTATTACCGCTTTGCAAGCAAATGAAGCGGATTTCGGAATTTCGCTAAATGAAAAAGATTTAAACAGACTGTTTGTTTATTACGACTTTGTTCAAAAGCACAATGGGATTTTGCATCTTGTCGCGCCTTGTTCGCCCGAAGAGTTTGCGGTTCGACACCTTTTGGAATCGCTCACGCTTTTGGGATTTTTGCCGAAAAAGTCGCGTCTCGCGGACATCGGCGCGGGCGCGGGATTGCCTTCGCTGCCGTGTTTGATTGCGCGTGAAGATTTGCGCGGCGTTCTTATTGAATCGAAACTTAAAAAGGCAAGGTTTCTCGAAGAAGTTTTGATTGAATGCAGTTTGGAAAAACGCGCGAAAGTTTTTGATCGGCAGTTTGAAGAATTGCTAAAACCCGCAGTTGATTTCGTAACTTGCCGTGCTTTGGATAAATTTACCGAAAAACTTCCGAAAATTCTCAAATGGTCAAAAGGCTGCACTTTGCTTTTTTTCGGCGGCGATAATTTAAGCGGCGAATTAAAGAAATTAGGCGTGAAATTCGAGTCAAAATTGATTCCGAAATCTGAGAAACGCTTTCTTTTTATTGCTCGAAATTGAGTTTTTCCGCTTTGAAAAACTGTTTCATCTGTAATACAATAATTGTATGAAACACGATGCAAACAGTAGAAAACAAACGGTAAAAGTCCAGCCGAAAGTAAAAAAAATCAGTCTGAAAAGCCCTGTTATTGCGGTTGAGCGTTCAGAAAAAAAAGTCGATTCTAAAGTGAAAACGACAAAGCCGATTTTTCTTACTGAGAATGTTAAGCCAAAGACAAAAAGCAATAAGTCGCGTGAAATCATTCCAGCCGTTAAGCGAAAATCAAAAGCGGTAAAAGCTGCAGCGTCCGGCAAGACGGGCAAATCCAAAACTGTCGAGGCGACAAAAACCAAAATTCAAAAACTCAAACCAGCTTCATCGGCTGGCAAAATTAAAGTTGCCGGTAAAAAGGGAAAGCTGAAAAAAACTGTTCAAACAATCAAACCGAAGACAAAGATTAAGTCGGTTGCCGCAGCGCCGAAATTTAAAGCTCGAAAAGTCAAACAAATTGTTTCGGCTAAAAAGATTACGCCCGTCGAAAAAAAGAAAATTTCGCCTGTTTCTATAAAAAAAGTTGAGAAACCGAGTTCTGCAAAAGTTAAATTAAATGCTTCCGAAAAATCGATAAAATTTAAAGCTCAAAAGCCGCAGGCAAATGTTTCGGTTAAAAAAGCGAAAATTGTCGGAGGGAAAAACAAACAAAATGTTGTTGCTCAAAAGACGAAATCGCAGGCTAAAAATAATAAAGCGGCAAAATCGGTTCAAGCTATTAAACAGCAGCTGCAAAAAGTTCAGCCGGTAATTTCAGCCAAAAAAATTACAGATAAAAGGACTGAAATTAAATCTGCACAAAGCAATAAAAACACTTTTATTGAGAAGATTGAGTCTAAAGGAAAACCGATTAAACTGGATACTTTAGCTAAAACAATAAAACTTGAAAGAAACAAAGTTATTAAAGCTAAAACTCGAAAAACGGAGCCGATTGTTCCAACTAAAATGGCGGATGTCATTAAAGTTGAAACAGTAAATTCGCCGGTCGAAAAGAAACTAACAAAGAATAAAAACAAACCGATTGGCGCGGCGGTTTTTCGCGGGCGAAAAGACAGATATGATTTCAAGGTTTTCCCGCTCGACAATTATTTTGAAGACGTTTCGGCGATTTATGTTATATCGCGTCGCAAAATTGACAGAGAGAAAAAAGGTCATCACGCGCTCGTCTGCATAGGGCAGACCGATTCGATTTTGGGCGAGATAAAAAGACATAAAAATAAATGTATCAAAAAGCACAACGCCAATGTGATTAGTATTTTGCCGGAAGCGGACGAGAAAAAACGGCTAAAAATTGAAGAAGACTTACGGGCGGCGCACGCGATTGCCTGTAATGTCAGCTAGGAATTTCAAATCTCGAATTTATAATTCGTGTTAGAATAAACAAAAAATTCGAGGTCAAAATAATGGAAAATCTGAAAATTTCACGTCCCGAAATGAATGAATTCGATTCGTATTACGAAAGATACATTTCACTCATCGCGGACGGCGATATTATTTCCACACTAGCTAATCAAGTTTCGGAGACGCTCGATTTATTGAATGAAATCAGCGCGGAAAAATCTGATTTTCAATACGCGAGCGGTAAATGGAGCGTTAAAGAACTCGTCGGACACGTTATTGATACCGAACGCATTTTTGCTTACCGCGCTTTGCGAATCGCGCGTGGTGACAAAACGCCGATTGAAGGTTATGAGCAGGACGATTACATCAAATATGCCGCATTTGCCAAATGCAGTCTGGGGGATTTAGCGGAAGAATTTGCGCTCGTCAGAAAGGCTAATGTTTTGATGTTTAAGAATTTGTCAGAAACCGCGTGGCATCGGCGCGGCGTTGCGAACAATAAAGAAATTAGCGTTAGAGCATTGGCTTATATCTCAGCCGGACACGAAATTTATCACGTTAACATTTTAAAAGAACGCTATTTGATTTAATGAAATTTGACGTGATCATTGTCGGCGCAGGCGCGGCGGGTCTTTTTTGCGCGATAGAAGCAGGAAAGCGCGGGCGGAAAGTTCTTGTTATCGAACACAACGCGCAAGTCGGGCGCAAGATAATAATTTCCGGCGGCGGTCGCTGTAATTTTACAAACACAGGCGCGAAAGCGGAAAATTTTATCTCGCAAAACCCGCATTTTTCTAAATCTGCGCTTGCACGCTACACACCGCAGGATTTTGTCGAGTTAGTTAAAAAACACAAAATCGAATTTTACGAAAAAAAGCTGGGACAGCTTTTTTGCCGCGAAAGCTCGCGGCAAATTGTCGAAATGCTTTTGGAAGAATGTCGAAAAGCAAAAGTTGAAATTCGTTTAAATTGTTCGGTAAAAAATGTTTCCAAAAAGGATTTTTTTGAAATTGAAACAAACCAAGGAAAATTTGGCGGTGAAAGTTTTGTGATTGCGTCGGGCGGACTTTCGATTCCGCACATCGGCGCAACCGATTTCGGTTACCAAATCGCCAGACAATCCGGCTTGAAAATAATTGCGACCAAACCCGCGCTCGTTCCGCTCGTTTTTCAAAAGGATTTCTCTGAAAGTTATAAAAATCTGGCGGGCGTTTCGCTCGATTCGGTTGTTTCCTTTGGCAAAGAATCGTTCCGTGAAAACATTCTTTTCACGCATCGCGGACTTTCCGGTCCGGCAATTTTGCAAATATCTTCTTATTGGAAGCCTGGATTAGCATTAGAGATTGATTTACTGCCGACAAAAAATGCTGTCGATATTTTGCAAAGCTCACACGACAGCAAAAAAGAATTAGCCAATTTTTTGAGCGAATTTTTGCCGAATCGTTTTGCCGACGTTTTCTGTCAAACAACTGTAAAATCCAAGCCTTTGAGAAATTACAGCGAAAGGGAACTAACAAATATTGCCGAGCAGCTTCACGGATGGCAAATAAATTTTGATGAAACGGAAGGTTATAAAAAAGCGGAAGTAACTTCCGGCGGTGTTTCGACCGACGAGCTTTCGTCGAAAACGATGGAAGCAAAACGGGTAAAAGGCTTATATTTTATCGGCGAAGTTGTGGACATTACAGGTTGGCTCGGCGGTTATAATTTTCAATGGGCTTGGTCTTCAGGTTTTGCCGCCGGGCAATTTGTGTAATTGGGAACTTTGCCGGAATCTTACAAAATGTAAAAGTAAATGAATCAAAGTGAAATAAATTCTAAATCAGAAATCCCGCTAAATACCTCAAAGGTTTCGCCGATTAATTTTTTACCGTTAAATTTTTTCTCGCTTCTCGAACAATAGATACTGCGTCCAGCGCATCTTCCGCCAGCGCCGTCAAGTGTCCCATTTTGCGCCCGCATCGTGCGTCCTGTTTGCCGTAGAGATGAAGTTTGACGTTTGGAATTTGTAAAGCATTTGACCAATTAGGTTCGCCGTTTCCCCACAAATCGCCGAGCAGATTTGCCATCGCGCACGGCGCAAAAAATTCGGTCGAGCCGAGATTGAAACCGCAGACGGCGCGGAGCTGCTGTTCAAATTGCGATGTAACGCAGGCGTCAACCGTCAGATGACCGGAATTGTGCGGTCGCGGCGCGAGTTCGTTGACCAGCAAATTTTCATTTTTGGTGACAAAAAATTCGACGCACAAAACGCCGACGACATCGAGTTTTTCCAAAATCGCGCGCGCAATCTCGACGGCTTCTTTTTCGATTTGCGCCGAAACCGATGCGGGCGCACAGGAAACGTCCAAAATACTGTTTTCGTGAACATTCTCGATAACGCCGTAATGGGCGAAATTTCCCTGCAAATCTCTGGCGGCAACAACGGAAACTTCTCGTTCAAAATCGACGAATGCTTCCAAAACAGCTTCCTGTTTTTCAATTTCCGCAAAAGCCTCCGCGCAATCTTCAATTGATTTTATGCGCGCCTGACCCTTGCCGTCGTATCCGAAACCGGCAGTCTTTAACACGGCGGGCGCGCCGATTTCTTGGATTGCGTTTTGCAATTCTTCCAAACTTTTAACGTGTCGAAAAGGCGCAACGGGAAAGGCGTTTTTCGCAAGAAAAGACTTTTCCCGCAGGCGATTTTGCGCAATGTGCAGAACTTCGCCGCGCGGACGAACAGGCGCGAAAATTTCCGCTGCTTCGACCGTCTCGAACGGTACGTTTTCAAATTCAAAAGTGATGACATCGACATTTTTTGCAAAATCCTGAACCGCATCCAAATCCTCATAATCGGCATTGATTTCCGTATCAGCAACTTGTCCGGTCGGCGTGTCCGATTCGGGCGAAAATGTGTGAACGCGGTAACCCATTTGCCGGGCGGCAATCGCAAACATACGCCCCAACTGCCCGCTGCCGAGAACGCCGATTGTTGAATTTGGAAGAATCGGTTTCAAAATAAATTTGTATCCAGAACGGTTTTTGTTTGTTCCTGTCTAAAAGTGCGTAACTTCTCGCGCAAATCTTTGCGCGTGTTCGATAAAATCGCAATGGCTAAAAGCGCGGCATTAGTTGCGCCCGCATTGCCGATTGCCAGAGTTCCAACCGGAATTCCGGCGGGCATCTGCACAATCGAAAGCAAGGAGTCAATTCCCGATAATGCTTTGCTCTGGACGGGAACGCCGAGAACCGGAACTAAACTTTGCGCCGCACACATTCCGGAAAGATGCGCCGCGCCCCCCGCGCCCGCGATGATAACTTCGATGCCGCGCGATTCGGCAGATTTTGCAAACTCGACGAGCAAATCCGGTGTGCGGTGCGCCGAAACGATTTTGCATTCGTGCGCCACGCCGAATTTGTCTAAAGTTTCCGAAGCGTTTCGCATCGTCTCCCAATCGGACTTGCTTCCCATTATTACCGAGACAAGCGGATTTTCATCATTTTTCATTGCTTACAAAATAAAAAAGATGCGCGTCGAAAGCAAACTCGGGCGTGCATCTTTTGACTTTTCCAGCAAACTTTATAAAAAATCTGCATCAGCGGTAGTTTTTTATCTTATTTATTGTCTGTCTTGGAATATAAAAGTCTAAAGGCATTGAAAACTGCTTGATGTGAAATTGTCGCGTGGTCTTCCTGCGGCAGATAATCAAAGTAAACTTTCACATTTTTGCTTTTCGTCGCTTTGATTTTTTCGACCAACAAATTGGCATCAACTTCCATCACGCGCGGTGTGTCGCCAGGCGTGAGTCCTTCTTTTCCGACTCCGATGTAAATGTCGGTTTCCTGCTTGAAAGTATCCTGCAATATCTCAGAAGATTGTTTTAGCAGCGAAGCGTCGTCCCACCACAAACTCGGACTGATGATTATGTATTTGTTAAAAAGCGTCGGTTTTTTCAACAAAATTTCCGTCGCTAAAAGTCCTCCCAACGACTGTCCGATAATTGTTTTCGATGCGGTTGTTTTGTATTTTTTTTCGATGAAAGGCTGTAATTCCTGTTCCATAAAAGCGATAAAATTTGCAGATTTTCCGGCTGTCGAATATCGTTTTCTATCTGCTTCGACGGTCGTCGGATAAGTAAAATCTCTTCGTCTGTCAACGGTCGCAATGCCGACGACAATCGATTTCGGAACGCGATTGATCCACGAGAAATTATTAAATTGAACGAGCCCAACGACATGTATGAAATCTTCGTCAGCCGAACCGTCGAGCAGATAAATAACCGGGTATTTCACCTGGTCATTTTTGTCATAACTGTCGGGCAGATAGATGTTTAATACTCGCTTTTCCCCTAATCTCGAAGACTGAATTTCGTCAACTGCGCCAAGCACAAACGGTTTGCTGTTATCCGCCGATTTCTGATCGTTCGTTTGAGCAAAAGCTAGAGCCGAGAAAAAAAGTAATGTTAAAACTGTAATTATGATTCTCATAAATTCTCTTGCCGGTTTAATGTTTTACTAAAAAGGGACGAAGCCGAAACTTCGTCCTTCTATATTTTTAAGCCGCGAACGGATTCAACGTTACATCTTCAAACGTCAATCTGTTCCAATGTTCTCTGGTCTTTTGCACCGTTAAAATACTTGTCTAAAACTTTTCGAAAAACCGGATTTGTATTTTCCAGCGCGCCGAACAGCGTCATTGATGATTTCAGCTTCACGTCGTCAGGGCTTCCGAAGATTTGATTGGCTGTTTTTCCCTCGACTTCGAGCAGCACGTTTGATATTTCGATCAGCCGTTTGCCTAAGACGGGATGCGCCAGATAATTTTCAGCTTCGCCTCTGTCTTTAATCGCATAGAATTTCGACGTTGAGCTGAATCCCAAACCAGCGATTTGCGGAAAAATATACCACATCCAATGACTCTGTTTTCTGCCGCGTTTAATTTCAGCCAAAGCCCGCTCAAAATCATTCGCCTGCGCGTCTAAAAATCGTTTTAAGTCAGTCATCGTTTATTTTCTTGTCAGTTTCTGATAAAGCTGTTTTTTTGATTTTGCTATTCGTCAGCTTCTTTTAATGCCTGGATTTCAATTTCAGCAGATAGACGGAAATCGGTTTGTTTTATTTTTTCGATAATCGGTTTAATTGATGGAATTATTCCGTTTAGTTTCGCTTTGATAATTACACCGATTGTTCCTGTGAGTGTTACGCCGAGGCGTTCGGCAATTTTTCTGGCTTTGTAGTCGTCTAAAATCACAATGCTGTCGGGCGTTTCGAGAGCTAATGCAATCGCGCTCGATTCGCCTTTATCAATCTGCAATTCCAAAATAGTTTGTCTGTATTTATCTTTAACTTCGGGGATTTCTACCCATTCGGGAAGCGGTTCACCGAATTCGGCGGCAATCTCAGGCGTGGTTACAATTTGCCCGTAAACTTTTTGCAAAAGGTCGAGTTCGCCGACGTTCGTCAAAATGATGAAACAACTCGTATCGGAGATAATCGCTTTAGGCATTGGCTATATCTTTTGATAAATCCGAAGCGGGAAAATTAAAAATGGAAACATTGTAACTGCCCAACAATTCCGCAAACGTCCGTTTGGTCAAACCCGCAACTTCCGCCGCTTGTCCGAGCGAAAGTTTCCCCTGTTCATAAAGCCGCGCTGCGACAATCATCAAAAGTTCCCGGTCATCCATTTCTAAAGCATCCGGCAGATTAATCGTCAATGTTTTCATAGCCCAAATGTAACAGATTTCAGCGTCTGTTCAAAGTTTTACGGGCATCGCTCTTTTAGAACAAATCACAACATAGTTTTTTTGCAGACTGAAAATAAAAAAGACGAAGCCGAAATTTCATCCTTCTCAATGTGTCCTTTTGACGGCTTTAAATTAGTTTTCTAAATAGTTGGAAATAAATAATTCCTTGCCTTTTTGGTCTGAATCTTTTGTGATGTTTCTCATTCCGTAAACTAATTCCCAAGGCGTAATTTTGGCGAATGAAAACAAATCTTTGATGTGTTCACTATCGTCATAAGTGATAAGCCATTTATGTTTGCAGTTTTTCATAGCTGCTGCAAATTTTTCGTGGTCAAATGATTTGTGCAGATTGCCGTTTTTACCGTATAAAGCGGATTTTTTCGCTGAATAATATGGCGGGTCGAGAAAGATAAAGACATTTTCTCCTTCTCGGTTTACTAATTTTTCGTAATCGAGATTCGTAATAGTTGAGCCATTTATAACATTTGCAAATTCGTTTAATCGCTGAATACTGCTTTCCGTAAATCTTCCCACAAACGCGCCTTCGCTGAAACCTCCGCTTAAACTTGTGCCGGAAAATGTAATGCGGTTGTAAATGAAAAAAGCTGCGGCTCTTTCCAAATCGTTGAATCCTTCGAGATTTTCGTTTAGAAATTTATGCAGTTCTTTCCCGATTGGAAATCGCCCGCGCCATTCGTAAATTTTTTCGACGAGCGCGTCAACGTCTTTTTGAGACATTTCCCAAAACTTATAAAGTTCAAAATAAAGGTCGTTTACCCAAAACTTTTTGTTTGGAAAACGTTGTTTCGCATAAATAAAAACCGAACCGCCGCCCAAAAACGGTTCTCTGAATTCGTCGAATTCGGGAATCAGCGCGGAGATGATTTTCACCGAACGGCTTTTTCCGCCGGGATAACGTAAAGGGCTTTTTATCATTTTGAAAATTTTACCTGAACGACAAAATTATTCTGAATCGCTTCGGCAAAAACAGTTTCAATCAATTCTTTTTGCGACGCCGAAAAATTGTTTTCGACGAAAAAAGCGTTGATTTCGTTTGCGGCGTTGGCAGAACTAATCGCGCCTTTTAGTTTTGAAGATGTCAGACATAAAATCGCCTCGCTTTTTATCGCTTTTTCATTAATGACAACTTCGGAAAGATTACAATACAAAATCATCTTCAACAAACCGTCTTTGATGTTGCCTTTGCTCGGCAGAACGGCGTTTTTAGTATGTTTTCCTTCTATTAAACTTACCTTGTCATCAGTCAATAAAATTTCATCAACCGTCAGAAAATATTGTCCGCCTAAGTAATTGCTGATGGTAATTTTCGCTTTTGAAACGGTCGCCAAACTTTCTTTCGGCTGAAATGTAACAAATTCTCTCAACTGCGCTTTTTCGGCTTTTCCTCTTGAAAATGCCATAAACAAAGAAACGTCTTTGCCGATTTTGTCTTTGAAATTGTCCAATCCGTTCGGATTGTGAAGTTTCACGCCCGTTGATTTTTCAATTTCCGCGTAAGAAGATTTTACTTTATCAATAATGTCGTGAAGATTCGTTTTCAATTCATTCAAATTCCAATGCAGTGCCGAGCTATGATATTGCTCAATTTCCTTGATTTTTGAAAGCACATAATCGTTATCAAACTGCTGATTCGTTATTTTCTGTCCTCTCTTATCAGCTTTGTCGTAGAAAGCGAAAATCACAAAAACGTCCAGCAAAGACATCAAAGAAACCGTGTCCCATTGAATAAAATCCCTGTCGCCTTTCGCGCCTTCATCTTTGACGATTGGTATAACCGTAATCTTTTTTGAGACGCGCAAAGTATTAAAAACACGCTCAAACGGATAAGAGCGCGTCCTTTTGGGCGAAACCCATTTTGAAACGGCAAAAGTATGATTATTGTTGGCAAGCAAACAGGCAGACGGCGCATCATTGATGTCAAAATTTTCGATGTCAATCTCTTTCAAGTCGTCGGCAAGGAGAACTTTGTATTTTATGCCTGTTATTTTTCCAACGATATTCACTTTCAATTTTTAGCCACGAACAAACACGAAATTTCATTAAAAACTTTGATAATTTTCCATTACAAAAAATCTCTTATAGAATTGTTATTATCTCGTTTTCTTAGCTAAGACAGTTTAAGTTAATGTTATGTAAAATCCGATTAAAGAAAATATTATGAAAACAATAGTTTGTCCCAGATGTAATGTCCAACAATTCTTAACCTCTAGCACATTTTGTAATAGTGGAAAGTGTAGAGCATTTCAAATGTTTAAAGAAGATGTTACAGCTTTGGAGTTTGAATTAGCTAATGGTGTTAAGCGAGATTATGGTTATCACGACGACCCGCATTTAATCTGTCCAAAATGCGATAAAAGTAATAGCATTTACGCTAAAGATTGCGTATATTGCGATGCTCAATTAAGAACAAATAAAAAAGCAAAACCTGCTGAAATGTTTCAGGAAATGATTCCTATCGCTAGTGTAACTAAGAAACCAGTTAAATATATTATCTGTCCAAAATGTGAACATAGAACTCTTTATGGTAAAACAAAGTGTGGAAACCTTGGATGTAATTGGGGATTTATGCAATATTACCCGGGAGTTAAGGCAGCATTTACCTGTCCGCTTTGTAAATCAACAACTGGTTACGATAAAATTAAACGTAAATGGTATAACTCTTTTACGTTTAATGAATGTATTTGTAAAACTTGTAACGGTAGATTTAAGCTGAAATAGGAAAAAGGCGAACGCCGAGAATCTTTTATTCTGTGCATTCGTGTTTATTCTTCTATAAATGTCCATCCAAACTCGCTTTCAAATTTGCGTCTGAATTGAGTATCAATTTGTTTTGGAGCTTTTCTAACATACTCTTCTGCCAATGCTTGCCTATTAATATCCAAGGAATTTATGTATTGGATTGCTTCTTCGGGTGTTGGTTCTGTGTTATCAATTCCATTAAACTTAGCTGGAATATTAGTCCAAATTACATCATCCAAATCTAATGATTCTGCCCAGCTCTGAATAATTTTTTGTATTTCTCCGGGTGCTTTTTCTGTTTTCTCTATTGATGCAATCCAAGACGCAAATTTACTTTTAGGAATGCCTTCTCTCACACCTAAAGAATTTTTAGCTTCAGTTAAATCTTCAGTTGCCATCAATGCCCAAAGTGTTCTAACGGGTTTTGCATTTTCACTAATGACGAGTGTTAAGCGACCATTTTCTGATTGTCTTACAAATTCAATTGGTAAAAGTGGTCCGTCATTAAACCATTTTCTGCGTATCAATAAACTTTCAGGTTGCCAAATTAGAGAACCCCAACCTAAACAAGCAATTTTCATAAAAGAAGTATATTTGATTTCTAGTTGTTTTCAAAAATAAAAAAAAGGATGAAGCAGAAACTTCATCCTCATCATTCCTAATTTATCCTTTAAACTTACGCCGAATAGCCTTTCGCGCCGTCGAAGTTGTAGAGATTTCGGTTTTGAAAACGTCTAATCCTGCGTCGGCAAAGCGTTGTAGAAGCCGGACGACATGGTTTTTGTCAACCGTAATTTACGTTTTGACTCAAAGAATACTAGAATAGCGTTAATTACTGATTGTCCTTAACTGATCTTGTGTTTTAACTACAAACCGTTTTTTGGTGACCGAAATTAGTTTAATGAATATAATAAAATGTCAAAAATCTACTACACATTAACCGATGAAGCGCCGTTGTTGGCGACGCATTCTTTTTTACCAATCTTAAAGGCTTTTACAAAATCCGCGAATATTGAAATTGAAGTTCCGGATATTTCGTTGGCGGGAAGAATTTTAGCCAATTTCCCTGAATACTTAAAAGACGACCAAAAAGTTCCTGATGCGCTTGCAGAATTGGGCGAATTGGCAGCAAAACCTGAAGCCAACATTATCAAACTTCCAAACATTTCGGCTTCTGTTCCGCAGTTGGAAGAAGCGATTGCCGAACTTCAGAAACAAGGTTTCGCGGTGCCGAATTACGTGGCAGAACCTAAAACGGACGAAGAAAAAGCCATCAACAAAAAATATGCGCGCGTTTTGGGAAGCGCGGTAAATCCTGTGCTGAGAGAAGGAAATTCCGACAGACGCGCACCAAAAGCCGTAAAAAATTATGTCAAAGCAAATCCTCATAGAATGGGAGTTTGGAATGCGGATTCGGCAACCTCTGTCGCACATATGAATTCGGGAGATTTTTATGGAACGGAAACTTCCGCGACGGTGGAAACGGAAGGAAAATTCAGAATTGTTTTCTATGGAAATGATAATTCTGAACAAGTTTTGAAAGATTTTGCTCCATTAAAAGCAGGCGAAGTGATTGATTCTTCGGTCATGAATCTTTCTGCATTAAAATCTTTCGTGAGGGAAGCGATTGATGAAGCCAAAGAAAAAAATGTTCTTCTTTCCGCGCACTTAAAAGCGACGATGATGAAGGTTTCCGATCCGATTATTTTCGGGGCGATTGTCGAAACATATTTCAAAGACGTTTTTGAAAAATATAAAGACACTTTTAATGAATTAGACATCAATCCGAATTACGGATTGGCAACGCTTGACGAAAAAATTGCCGGACATCCAAAAGAAGTGGAAATAAAGGCGGACATCGCAAAGACAATCGAAAACGGAGCGAAAATTGCGATGGTCAATTCGGACAAAGGAATTACCAATTTCCACGTTTCTTCGGACGTGATTGTGGATGCTTCGATGGCGGCGCTGGTTCGCGGCGGCGGAAAAATGTGGAATAAAGACGGAAAAGAAGAAGACACCGTTTGCATTATTCCGGACAGAACTTACGCCGGTTTCTACGATGCGATTATTCAGGATATGAAGAAAAACGGAGCAGTTGACCCGAAAACTTTCGGTTCTGTTCCAAATGTCGGTTTGATGGCGCAAAAAGCTGAAGAATACGGCTCTCACGACAAGACTTTCCAAATTTCAGGCGAAGGAACGGTGAAAGTTGAAGACGAAAACGGAGCGGTTCTTCTCGAGCAAAATGTTCAGAACGGCGATATTTTCAGAATGTGCCAAACTAAAGATGATCCAATCCGGGATTGGGTGAAATTGGCTGTCAACCGTGCAAAACTTTCTGACACACCTGCCATTTTCTGGCTCGACAAAGACAGAGCGCACGACGCGCAGATAATCAAAAAAGTTGAAAAATACTTAGAAAATTATGATTTAACCAATCTCGACATCAGGATTATGGATGTGAAAGACGCAATGCTCGAAACTTTGAAACGTGCAAGAGAAGGCAAAGACACCATTTCAGTTTCGGGAAACGTTTTGCGAGATTATCTGACGGATATGTTTCCGATTTTGGAACTTGGCACTTCTGCAAAAATGCTTTCTATAGTTCCATTAATGAATGGCGGCGGTTTGTTTGAAACCGGAGCCGGGGGTTCTGCTCCGAAACACGTCGAACAATTTTTACAGGAAGGATATTTGCGCTGGGATTCGCTTGGTGAATTTTTAGCATTACAGGCAAGTTTCGAGCATTTGGCTCAAACTCAAGACAATAAAAAAGCACAAATTTTGGCAGATGCTTTGGACGAAGCGAATGCGAAATTTTTAGCAACCGACAAATCTCCGGCAAGAAAAGTCGGGCAAATCGATAACCGTGGTTCTCATTTCTATTTGGCAATGTATTGGGCGGAAAGTTTGGCAAATCAAACATCGGATTCTGAAATTGCTTCTAAATTTGCGCCGATTGCCAAAGCAATGAAGGAAAACGAGGCAAAAATTAATGAAGAATTGATTGGAGTGCAAGGAAAATCACAAGATATTAGCGGTTATTATCAGCCAAGTTCTAAAAAGACTTACGCTGCTATGAGACCTTCTGCTACGCTGAATGATATTGTGGACGGAATTTAAGACCTCTAAATTCAAAATTCATAAAAAACTCCTGGAATTCCAGGAGTTTTTTATTTATATGATTGCGGCAATTGCTGCATCTTGAGAATTAAAATAATTGATGACATAAATTAAAACCAAAACTTTAAAGTTTTCAAAATAATTTTCATAGAAATAATTGAAATATTTAGGTGTCTTCATCATTACTCAGATTTACGGTCTAGAAAGAACAACGGCTGACGCTATGCCCAAAGTTTGCGAACCGCCACACTCAAGCTGCTGTAACCGCCGTCCTACGGAGTCGTAATCGGAGCTTTCAAAAAGACTTTCGTGCGTCTTAGAGATTCCCAAGATTCGGGCGCGATGCCCGCCGTGTTGCCGCTCAAATAAACTTTCTCGCCGATTTCAATCGTTTCAATATCGAGTCGCGCCCGCTTCTTTTAAAATGTGCAAAGTTGCGTCCATGATTTCGGGACCGATGCCGTCGCCGTGCGCGACTGTAATAGGTGTGTTTGCCATACTGTTTTATTAACTTTTCTTTTGTTAAATTTCGTAGAACGGATAAACAAATAATATAAGCGAAACGATTGCTTTACCCCAAAAAGAAAAATGGAAAATGGATAATTTTGAAAACAAAAAACATTATCCATTTTCCACTATCCATTATTCGTTGGTTTCCTGTATTTTTTTTGCTAAATCAAAATCATTCTGCGTCAAACCACCCGTGTCGTGCGTCGTGATGGAAAATTCGGCGTAGCCCCAGCCGAAGCAAATGTCCGGGTGATGGTCTTGCTCTTCGGCAATCGCGCCGACTCGGTTGACGAAATCAAGCGATTCGGTAAAGTTTTGAAAGGTAAAGTGTTTATACAGTTTTCCACTCATGATTTTCCAGCCTTTCAATTCGTTTATAGCAAAATTGATTTCTTCGTCGGATAACTTTTTTCGCGCCACTCGTTTTTTAGCCTCCTCGGTTTTAGGTTATACTTTTTGTTTTGTTAGTATAGCGATTCGGATTGGTGTTATTCAAAATGTGTTTTTATAAAAGACTGGTAATTTTGTTGTCACTCGGTATGCTTTTCGGCTGCGCGGGTAAATTCACGCCGTCGACGCCGCTCGAAACGCTGAAGTCGTACACGATTGCCATTAAGAAAAAAGATTCGACGCAGATGAAAATGCTGCTCTCCGACGCTTCGATAAAAATGGCTGAACAGGAAGCCAAGGCGCAGAATATAACGCTCGACGACGTGGTTAAAAACGAAACTCTGTTCAGTGAAAGTCAGCGGCAACTTTATTTTCGCAACGAAAAAATTGCCGGTGAGCAGGCGACCATTGAAATGAAAAATTCTTCCGACGTCTGGATGACCGTGCCGTTTGTGCGCGAAGAAGGCGTTTGGAAAATTGATAAGCAAGGTTTTGCCAATCAAATGATGGAGCAGATAGAAGACGAAAACAACAAAAAAATTAACGATATTATCAATCGGGGCAGACAGCCTTAAAGGATTTTGGGCTATCCGATTTACTTAAAAATAAACTAACTCTTCAATTCAAAAGATTAGAAATTATATGAAAATCAATCGAGCGCGGAGGACAATTTAAGTGTCAGTTATCAAACCGTTTCGCGCTTTGCGTCCCGACTCCGAACGGGCGAAGGAAGTTTCCTGCGTGCCTTACGACGTCGTCAACGAGCCGGAAGTCCGCCGGTTTATTGAAGCCAATCCGCTGAGTTTTTTGCGCGTGACGCGCTCGGAAGCCGAGTTTTCCGAAAGCTCGAATCCGAATGCGGACGTAGTTTTTCGCCGCGCCGAGGAGAATCTGCAAAAATTTATTGACGAAAATATTTTAGCCCGCGAAGCCGAGCCGAGCTTTTACGTCTACCGGCTGGCGACCGCCGCGCACGCGCAGACCGGTGTCGTCGCCTGCTGTTCGCTCGACGAATACGAACTCGGAAACATTAAAAAACACGAGAAAACGCGCCCCGATAAAGTTGCCGACCGCACGAATCATATGCTCGCCGTCAGCGCGCAGACCGGTTTGATATTTCTCGCGTTTCGCGGAACCGAACGCGTTAAACTTTTAATATTTGAAGCGGTGCAAACCAAACCGATTTATGACTTTTACTGTTTTGACGGCATCCGGCAGACAATCTGGCGCGTCGCGCTGACCGAAGATTTCGCGGCGGCTTTCGCGGAAGTTCCGGCGCTTTACGTCGCCGACGGACACCACCGCATCGAGAGCGCGAATCTGGCGCGAAAGAAATTGATGGAGAAGAATCCGGAACACACCGGCGCGGAAGATTATAACTTTGTCGTCGCGGGAATATTTCCGGCGGAAGATTTGCAGATTTTGGCATATAACCGCGTTATCAAAGATTTGAACGGTTTGAGCGAGGAAGAGTTTTTCCGAAAAGCCCGCGTGAGTTTTATCGTGACCGAAACCGATGAAAAAATTCCGCAGAAGCGCGGTGAATTTGGTATGTATCTGAGCGGCAAGTGGTACAAATTGAAATTTGCGGGCGAAACTAGTCGGGAGCTGAACGCGATTGAAAAATTGGACGTGAGCATTTTGCAAAACTATTTGTTCGCGCCGATTTTGGGAATCGGCGACGCTCGAACAGACCAGCGCATCAATTTTGTCGGCGGCGCGCGCGGATGCGACGAACTCGAAAAATTAGTCGACGACGGCAGCGCGAAACTCGCCTTTTCGATGTTTCCGACGACGATGGACGACCTTTTAGCCGTCTCGGACGCCGGGGAAATTATGCCGCCGAAATCGACCTGGTTCGAGCCGAAACTAAAAGACGGACTTTTGATTCACTCGATTTAGCCGAATAAATCACAAATTTATAATTACGATTGACGCATTGTCGAAAGATGTTCTTTTTCGCATTCGTAATTCGCAATTGTTATTTATGTTCGAGACCGACCGACTCATTTTGCGCTCGCTTGACGAACGCGACGTCGATGCGATTTTTGCAATGCGGAGCGACGCCGAAGTGATGCGCTTTATCCGCGAACCGCAAAATCGCGCCGAATCGGTTAACTGGGTGAAATTGGTTTCGAGCCGCTGGGCGAGCGACGGCATCGGATTCTGCGCCGTCATCGAAAAACAAACGAACGAATTCGTCGGCTGGTGCGGATTGTGGCGGCTGAAAGAATCGGGCGAACTCGAACTCGGCTACGCGATTGCCAGATATTTTTGGGGCAGAGGTTTTGCCACCGAAGCGGCGAGGATTTTTCTCGAATACGCATTTGAACAATTAAAGCCACAAAAAATCGTCGCCGTCGCCGAACCGGAAAACGCCTCTTCGCGGCGCGTGATGGAAAAAGTCGGGATGAAATTCGTCAGGCTCGGTGAATTTTATAACCGTGAATTGGTTCAATACGCGGTTGATAAATACGATTGGGAAAAATTGCGGCAAAACAAGACAGAGAAGAGTTTGACATTAAAAAACCTCGAATTTTAGACATCGAAGGTTTTTAGTAAATGTAACCGCTAATGTTTTAATCAGGCAATTTACATTTTGGCAATTTGGTTGTTAATAAAAAAGGTTTGTGAATATTGGTATTCACAAACCTTTTTTATTGGCTTGATATCTAAAAATCAGTAACGAATTACCGAACTTTGAAGCCGGTTAGTTATTATTTTTCAGACAAAAAAATGATTGCCGCACCTGTGTTTTAACAAACAAGGCGCGGCAGTCGGATTCAACATTTAATGCGTGTCGAAATTGGCAACCGGATAATCTCCGTTCTGTCCGAACTGAACCTGCGCGACGCCCTGGTCTGAACTACGCAGCGTATAGAAAGTTCCGTTTTGCGGATTCCACACAGAGATGTCCGTTCGTCCGTCTCCATCATAATCAGCCTGTGTCGTAAAGAACGGTTTCGTTCCAAACTCGACGGCACGGAAATTGAAGTTCGCACTGTTCAGGATATACCAAATATACGGTGCTCCCGCTCGCACGACCGCAAAGTCGGTTTTGCCGTCGCCGTCATAATCGCCCGGCACGACTAAATCGCTGCCCAAACCGAACTGCACGGCTTGGAATCCCAACGTGCTGCGCTGAACGAAGAATGTCGCCTGTCCGGTTCGGTCGCCGTTCATTCCGCTGCCGTGATAGACGGCTAAATCGAAACGTCCATCGCCGTCATAATCGCCCGGCGCAATCACGTCGGTATCTAAGCCGAACTGCGCGCCACTAAACGTGAAAGTGTTGCTGGTTAAGATAAACCAGGTCATCAATCCGTTTGCGCGGCGGACGACGGCAAAATCAGTTCGTCCGTCGCCGTTGTAATCGCGGGCGACCGGTTCGTCGCCGTTTTGTCCGAATTGCACGGATTGGAAAGTATTGTCCGAACTTCTCAGAACATAAAATGTTCCGTTGCTCGGTCTCCAGACGGAAACATCGGCACGTCCGTCGCCGTCGTAATCGCCCGGCGTCAATCTGTCGTCGGCTAAACCGAACTGGACGGCGGAAAAGCCGTTATCGGAACTTCGACGAATAAACCAGGAACCGCTGCTCGGTCGGAAAACCGCGTAATCGGCGCGGCGGTCGCCGTCGAAATCGAGTGCCGAAGCTCTGCCTGTGCCGCTTGCCGCGCTTCCGAGAGCTATGGAAAGCCCGCGCAGAAAAGTTCCGCCGCCGAGCGGAGCAATCGATGACGCATAACCCGTCGTTAAATTAATTGAATAAAGTGTCGAAGCAACTAAACCGGGCAATTGCGCCAGCGCGGCAAAAGCAGTATTGTCCGGTCCGGCAATGTCAAAACTGACCGCCGAGTTACTAATATCGTTTCCGACCAGCGGAGTTCCTGACGGGTTTAGCTCCCCGACCCGCATTTGGACGCCGCCGCTCGGTGGCGTCTGGGTTGTCAAACGGTCACGAAGATAATCGATATTGTAAAGCGTGGTCGAAGTCGCTCCCGCGAAATTATTGGAATAAGCCGAAGCGCCGATAGTTGGGTCGGGCGGCGGACCGTTTGCCGTCAGCGGCGAATCGACCGTTACTTCTCCGGTATCGACGTTGACGCTCAGATTCTGGTCGGTATCGCTGGTTACCCGAAGACGGTCGGTAACCGGATTAAAGTCCATCCCAACCCCAGCTCCGGTGAGCGGCACGCTCAAAGTCGAAACGAAAATCGCTGCGGCGGTTTGCAGGTTAATTCTGTAAATACGGCTAGCATAGCTGAGCGCGTAAAGTTGCCCGTTAGCCGGACGAAAGTCGATACCGGCAATATTTTCACCCGCTTGCAGACCGGTGATTGTTCCGACATTAGTAACACTTTGCGGTGAATTGCTATTGAAACGAACCAACTGATTTGCCAGATTAACACCGAAAATCGTTACACCGCTCATATTCGGTGTCGGTATCGGTGTCGGTGTCCCCGGCGGGGTTTGTGTTGCCGTCGGAGTAGCCGTCGGCGTCCCACCACGTTCTGGTATCCACAACGTCACCGTGCCGTTCGTCGACGTGATTGCCAGAGATTGCGCCGCGTCATTCGAGGCACTGACATTTGTTAATGTTAATGGTGTCGTAGACGTTCCAGTGTTCGCCGATGCCGTAAAGGTGACGCGCACCAAAACTTGATTGTTGCCTGTCGCTATCTCGCCAATCTGATTGGTGGAACTCGACGGATTGTTGTTCGGAAAATTCATCACAGAACAAGTAATTTGTCTAATTTGTCCGGCGGCGCTCGTGTTACAGCTTAGAGAGCCACCAGCCGTCCCGATTGCTACCGTCGGCGTCCGCAAGAGGTCGTTGTTGTAGGATAAGGTAAAGTTGTAACTGGCTTCGTCACCGAGCGCGTCAGCTAATAGATCGACGACAAAGGTTTCTCCGCTAAACACCGTCCCGCTTTGCACGCGCAACTGGCGCGGCGACGTTGATGTAGGCGTTGCTGTCGGAGTCGCTGTCGGCGTATTTATTGGAGTCGCTGTCGGCGTCGGCACAACAGGCGTCGTTGTCGGAGTCGCCGTCGGCGTGGCGGTTGGTGTCGCTGGACACGTCGCTGCTGGTATTGCTGTCGTCGTCGCCATTAGCGTCGATGGACACGGCGGCGGCGACGGTGTTGCTGTTGCCGTCGGTGTGAATGTAGCAGGTGGAGTCGGCGTGGGATTACTGCAAGGAGTTGCCGGAGACATTAGATTACGCGGAGCAAAACTCGTTGTGACGGAAAAATCGTTGTTATTGTTATCTGTTTCCGCGCATCCGTTGACATTGCGAACGACACCTTGTGTTGAACTTAACGCTGCCCCGCCAACCGCAGAAATGCCGCCTTCAGCATTATTCGACGCGCCGTATGAAACTAAATCAATTATGCGCGCGTCAGGCAATGAGCAAGGGGTCGCCGTCGCTCCGCATTCGAGCGGCATAGCCGTATTAGTCAAAGCGACTTTGCCGCTCATCTCTGATATGGTCAAATTTCCCGTTACCACATCAGGCATCACGGGAAATGCCGCGCCTGCCGTTCCTGCCGGTCCGGCTTGAATCAAATAATGTTGTCCGGGCTGCAACGTGACATCGGGCAAAGCGAAAATGTTTGTCGCGCTGCTGCCGAATTGTCCGGTTGACGAACCATACTGTAGTGCCAAACCGCTGAGCGAAGCCGGACTTGCAGAACGATTGAACAATTCTATGTAATCGAATTGATAAGTTCCGGTGCTTCCGCCGCCACCGCCGTAAACCTGGCTGATGACAATTGTGGTGGACAATTCCGGTCCTGATAAGTTAGCAATTCCATTGTTGATTTTGCTTAATAATAAATCCTTCACGGTCGAATCAGCCAATACTAAATTGGCAAATGTCGCGCTGAGGAATATGGCAAAGATAGACAAGGCGCTTAGGGCGAATTTTTTATTCATACTGCTCCTCTTCTTGAAATTAAATCTGTTGGTGGCTGCACATTAGTAATGTAATATCATTACATCTTGAGAATTATGCGCGTTGACAATCAAAGATTGATTTTAGCGAATGTAACACAAAGCACTTTTGAAAGTATACAAAAAACCGTTAATAATGTGTTTCAACAAACGACGTTTGAAGTAGTCAAAAAATTTTTATCCGAATAATTTTTCTGTTACAATTTAACACCCGACAATATTAAGCGAGGTTTTATCAATGCGATTCAACAAGTTGTTTTTGTTGCTGATTTTTACTCTTTGCGTTTCCGTCGCTCTCTACGCGCAAGACAAAAAAAATGAGGACGACGAGATTTTGCGGATTGATACGCAATTGGTCGATGTTCCGTTTGTCGTAACCGATAAAAGCGGGAAACCTCTGCTGAACTTGAAAAAAAACAATTTCGCTCTTTTTGAAGATGGCAAGCGACAGGAAATTTCGGACTTCGCGGCAACCAACGCGCCGTTTGAAGTCGCTCTGCTGCTCGACACTTCCGGTTCGGCACGCTCGGATTTGGAATTGATTAAACGCGCCGCCGAAAATTTTATCGGCTCGCTGCGGGCGGGCGACCGCGTTTCAATCATCGCCTTTAGAAGCGACCGGATTGATAATAAAGTCGTCGCCGCGAGCGAAGTTCTCACCGCTCTGACCGATAACCGCAGTAAATTAAAAGATGTGCTGGCGCGAGTTCAAACCAGCAACGGAACGCCTTATTACGACGGCTTGCTGCAAGTCGCCGAACGTGTTTTCAGCGAAAAGCCGAAAGACGAATTTCGCGGGCGGCGCGCCTTTGTCGCTTTGACCGACGGCGTCGATTCGACGAGCGTCGCCGATTTTGCCGAAGCCCGCGAAAAATTCACGCAAGCCGGAATCATTTCTTATTTTATACAAGTTGACACGCGCGAATTTTTTGAGGACAACCTGCTCGGCAACTGCGAAGGCGCGATGCGTTTTTCCCAGGCGCAAATCCGCCGTTACTACCGAATGTTCAATGCCGGAGCGCGCGTCGAAAAAGTTTCCGCCTTTTGCCAGCTCGGGGATTTTGAACGTCTCGCCATCAGCAAAAAACTTTACGAAATCGCCGATGTCGAGATGAACGGTTTGGCGAAGATGTCGGGCGGAAAGGTTTTCGCCGTCGCCGATTTAAGCGAAGCGCGAACGGCGTTTGCCAGAGTCGCGCAGGAAATCGGCACGAAATACAGTCTCGGCTATTACTCGTCAAACGAGAAACGTGACGGCAGCTATCGCAAAATCAGCGTCGAGCTGCGCGGCGTCCCTGCGGGCGCGCTTATCAGAGCGCGTGAAGGCTATACCGCGCCGCAAAATTCGAGATAAAAACTTCATTTCAAATTTTCTTATCTAAATTGCCAACTTAAAACTGAAAGATTGGCGGCATTGAAACTATAAAGACTTGCTAAAGACAGTTTTTTCAGGTATATAATGATTCACACACTTATCGTTTTTAAACAATTTTGTGGATTCGACAGTAGCCGTGTGAAGTTTTTGTCGGTGTCGTCCACTTTTACACTTGGAGGTTTTTAATATGTCGCATAATCTTTTAACACTTCGCGCTTTTTCTTCGCAACTAAAGCGTTTTCGCCTACTTTTCGTCGCTTTCGGCAGTATTTTGCTGTTTTCCGTGATGGCTCACGCATCGATTATCCCGACTCTGTCGGCAGGTCCGATTAATGTCGGAAACGGGCTATTCCGGTATGATTACACCATCACGCTAAGTGCCGACGAGCGGCTCGACCCGGCAGCGACCAACGGAGTTACTTGCCCGGGTCCGAGTAATTCAAATGTTCAGTGCAATCCGCCGGGAACGTTCGTTACTTTCTATGATATTCCTGGTTTTAGAGGAATCGGGGTTACTCCGAACCCTTCCTTTCAGGGAGGATCGTTCAACGGTTCGTCACAAAATGTCGGACCGACTCCAAACAGCATCAACGGCGCTGCGTTCGATAGTCCCACTGTACTCAACGTAACTTTTACTTATATGGGTCCGGTGATTATCGGTCCGGCTACCTTTACCGGCTTCAGCATCTTTTCGACATTTGGCGGTACCCCTAATCCGGTCGGCAATTTCACGAGCCAATCAACAAACAATACGGCTAGCGTCACATCAGGAACGAGCGACCAGGTAATCGGGTCGGTTCCGATTCCGATGGCTCCAACCGCCGCTTCGGTCGCGGTCGGCGGGCGAGTAATGACCGAAAGCGGACGCGGTATTCGCGGCGTCGTTATCACAATGACCGACCAAAACGGTAATGTCAGACGGGCGACGACGGGAAGTTTCGGGTATTATCAATTCTCCGACACCGAAGTCGGACAAACCTATACGTTTAGTATCAGAGCCAAAAATTACAATTTCCAGCAGCAAACCCAGTTACTGAGCCTTAGCGACGAAACTAATGAAGTCAACTTTTACGGCACCGCCGCATTTAGATAAAGTTAGTTTTGAAAAATAGAAGAAGCCGCGTCAATAATTTGCGACGCGGCTTTTTCTGTTTTTGTTTATATCTATATTTTGAATTATTATCAAAACAAAAAAGGTGAGCGATTTTACAGGAATTTTTTGCTGGTTAATCAGTTCAACAATTCAGAAAATTAAGTTTAACTGACGCGACCGAAAATAATAATGACACACAAACAACCGTTTAAAAGAGTGGTTTTGATAGTTTTAGACAGTCTCGGCATCGGCGCGATGCCGGACGCGGAGAGTTGGGGCGACGCGGGCGCGGACACGCTCGGACATATTCTCGAATCGCGCCGGGTTAATCTTCCGAATTTGCAAAAGCTCGGTTTGGGAAACATTCGCCCGCTCGCAAATCTGCCGTCAATCGAAAATCCAATCGGAAATTTCGGCAAATGCACGCTGAAATCCAACGGCAAAGACACGACGACCGGACATTGGGAAATTGCAGGAATCGTGATGGAACGAGCATTTCCGACGTTTCCACAGGGTTTTCCGCAACGAATAATCGACAAATTCGTCTTGGAAGCAAACGTTCCCGGCGTTCTGGCAAACGTTGCGGCATCGGGAACGGAAATTATCAAAGAATTCGGCGAAGAACATATAAAAAGCGGCAAACCGATTGTTTACACGTCCGCCGATTCAGTCTTTCAAATCGCTGCGCACGAAGAAGTTATACCGATTGAGAGACAATACGAAATCTGCGAAATCGCCAGAAAAATTCTCGACGGCGCGGATAAAGTCGGGCGCGTAATCGCGCGTCCTTTTCTCGGCGCACACGCCGACGATTTCAAACGCACGGAAAATCGTCACGATTACGCCGTTCCGCCGCCGCGTGAAAATCTTCTTCCGATGCTCGAAGAAAATGGCTTCGATGTCGTGTGCGTCGGCAAAGTCGCGTCCGTCTACGATAGTTTGGGCGTCACCGAAGATTTACCGGCTAAAAATAACGAGCAGTCAATAAATCAAACACTAAACGCTTTGCAGGACGACACGCGCGGATTAATATTCTCGAATCTGGTCGATTTCGATATGCTTTACGGACACCGCCGCGATGTCGAAGGCTACGCCAAAGCTCTCGAACACTTTGACGAACGCCTGCCGGAAATCGCTGCGATGCTCGACGACCGAGATTTGCTAATCATCACCGCCGACCACGGCAACGACCCGAGTTATAAAGGCTCAGACCACACGCGAGAATACACGCCGCTGCTCGTTTTCGGCAAAAATGCCAAACAAAACGTCAATCTCGGAACGCGCGGAAGCCTCGCCGATATCGGACAAACCGTTGCGGAAAATTTCGGTTTGCAATTAAAAGACGGAGAAAGTTTCTTGCGGGAAATTATTTAAAAAGTCCTAGACAATCAACATACAATCGCCGTAACTGTAGAAACGATATTTGGATTCGACGGCGTGGCGATAGGCTTTCATCGTTAAATCGTAACCCGCGAAAGTCGAAACGAGGACGAGCAGGGAAGATTGCGGAAGATGGAAATTGGTCAGAAGTCCATTTATTAATTTAAACTTATATTCGGGCGTGACCGTTAAATCAGCGAAACGCTCGCCTGCCGCAATATTTCCGCTCGCGTCGAGCGAAGATTCCAAAGCCCGCGTCGCCGTCGTTCCGACGGCGATGATTCTTTTGTTTGCGGATTTTGCCCGATTCAAGATTTCCGCCGTTTCTTCGGAAATTTCGCATCTTTCGGGCATCACTTTGTGTTCGGACAAATCCGTCACGCGCACCGGCTCAAAAGTTCCGTAACCGACGTGCAGAGTAATTTCGGCAATTGTCGCGCCGATATTTTTTACCCGTTCCAAAATTTCCGGCGTGAAATGTAAGCCAGCCGTCGGCGCGGCGATTGCTCCGCGACGGCTGGCAAAAACGGTTTGATAGCGTTCTTTGTCGAGCGCAAATTTTTTTTCGTCGCGTTTGATGTACGGCGGCAGAGGCGTCTGCCCGATTTCGTCTAAAATATCATTGAAATTTTCGGCGGTTTGAAAACGAACAATCAAGCGACCTTCGTCGGTTTTCTCCAAAACTTCCGCCGACAGGTTTTTGCCGAACAAGATTTTTTTGCCGGTCTTTAAACGCTTTGCCGGTCTGCCGAGCGTTTCCCAAATTTGATTTTCGATTTCACGAATTAAAAAAAGCTCAACTTTCGCGCCCGTTTCGCTCGCGCCAAAAAGTCTGGCGGGGAAAACCTTCGTGTTATTGAGAACGATTACGTCGTCTTTTCTTAAAAACTTCGGCAGGTTGAAAAAACTTTCGTCGCGGAAACTTTCGCCCTCTCGACCGACGATTAGCATTCGGGAATTTTCGCGTTCTTCAAGCGGCGTCTGCGCGATAAGTTCGGCGGGAAGTTCGTAATCGAATTCTGAAATCAGCATAAATAACGCGGTTATTCAATTTCCAGACGCATTCTGGCTTCCCAAAATTCCGGGTAAAAACGCTTTGTCAAAGTCGTCGCCAGATAGCCGATGCCTTCGGAGCCGCCGGTTCCCATTTTTCCACCGACCGTGCGTTCGACCATTTTGACGTGATGGAAACGCCACTGAGAGACGAGTTCGTCGTGTTCGATTAAGACTTCTTCGAGTTCAAATTCTTCCGGGAATTGCTCGATGTCTTTGATAATTTTGACGACCGATTCGACGCGATTTTCAAAAGTGTCGACGGCAAAACCGCGCGTTTGCAGAAAATTAAAATATGCGTCGTGCAGGGTTTCCGCGCCGAATCTTTTTTCCAATCTTTCGGTCGCAAACGCTTCATCAAAAAAACGCATCAGTTTTTCGTCTTTCAAACCGGAGAGAAACTCGATTTCCCGAAACTGCGTCGATTGAAAACCGCTCGCCGGTTTTAGCTCGTCGCGGAAAAGCAAAAAATCGTGCGGCGTCATCGTTTCGAGAATTTTAAATTGCGCGACGAGAATTTTTTCAATCTCGCAGACGCGGCGCAGATTTCTGATGGCTCGCAACACGCGATTTTCCTTGATATAAACGAGCGTCGCGTCGAGTTCGTGCAAAATCTGTTTGAACCACAATTCAAAAGTCTGGTGAATAATGATAAAAAGCAATTCGTCGTGCTTTTCGGGCAGCGCGAGACGCGCTTGCAGTTCGATTAGCTCGCGGACTTTGAGATATTTATTATAGGAAAGCGAAGGTTTTTCGCCGTAATCAGACATTGGCTGTTTGTTTTTGTCCTTTGTAAATCATTCGCGGTTTTTTATAAGGCGAGCGAATGATAAAGGGCAAAATATAACTTTATCTTCGTTTATCGCGGGTTTTATGTCAATTTCAACGTTTCAGGGCAAAAAAGCAAAAATGAGTCTTGACAGAAGGTTAACTTTCCGTTAAATTTTCCATCGTTCTATCAAAAAACAACACAAAAAATAAATCCCAAAATCTTGCAGTTTAAGATTTTCTACTTGTTAGAAAATGAATTTTGCTTTTCTATCATTTGGCGTCCGGCAAAGCTGGAATTTTTTCGGCTCGGTCAGATGCAAATTTTTGTCGGTGTTTGATGAAAACGCTTTCCGGCTTAGAACGAAAATCGAACACGGTCGTGTTCATAAAAAATTAAATTCACTGAAGTTTGTAGGAGGAATTAGAGAAATGTCAAAAGCTATCGGTAAAGTCAAATGGTTTAACAACGCGAAAGGTTACGGGTTCATCGAGCAGCCCGGCGAGCAGGATATTTTCGTGCATTACAGCGCGATTTCCGGCGACGGTTATAAAACTTTAACTCAGGGACAGGATGTCGAGTTTGAAGTTACCACCGGACCGAAAGGTCCGCAGGCGGAAAACGTGCTGCGCGTCGACGGATAAGTTAAATCGGCTGACGGTTTTTACCCAAAAGTCGGACAGCGTTTGAAAAAAAGAAGGCTGATTCTTTTCGGAGAATCAGCCTTCTTTTTTTATAATTAATCAATTTATTCGCCGCGCGCTTTTAAGATTCTGCGCCAGAGTTCGCGGTAGGAAGTAAAGCGGGAAATGACGGCGTTAAAACGATAACGTTGGGCGTAGGTCAAATTTCTATCGTCCGCGATGCGTTTCATATTGGCTTCGAGCCGCGCCCGCGCTTCGAGCGGCGGGCGTTTGGTGCCGCCGTTAAAATAAATATCAAAATCGATTTTCAGTTTGCGCACGTCTTCTTCGAGTCGCTCGACCTGCTGGTCGACATTAGCGACTTCTTCTTGTTTTGTTTGCGTCTGCCGGTACAACCGGTTGCCTATCATTGCCATTTTTTATTCTCCGATTGGGAAAAACCTTCTCTCTTTAAAAACAAATTTGCAAAACGCGGTTTATTCCTCATTTTTCAATTTTTTCGGTTAAAATAATTTTATGGAAAAACCGGAAATTGTCGACGGTTCGCAAATTCTGCGGCTTTTGCCTTCGATTGACGCGCTTTTGCATTCGGAAATCGGCAGAAAAATTTTGTTTGAAACCGGCGCGAAACATTTGACTGCGCTGGCGCGAACGGTGACGACTTCGCTCCGGCGGGAAGTTTCTGGAAACATTGCTGAAAACTCGGTAAAAACAGAAGATTACTCGCGGGAAAATTTGTTGAAAGTTGCGGAGAAACGGCTCGAAGTTGCGTGGCGAGACGAGCGAGATTCTGGTTTGCAAACGGTCATTAATGCGACGGGCGTTGTCATTCATACAAATTTAGGACGCGCACCTTTATCGGAAAACGCGCGCCAAGCGTTAATCGAAACTGCTTCCGGTTACTGTAATCTGGAGTACGACATTGAAACCGGAAGGCGCGGGAAACGCGGCGAACGAGCGGAAAATTTGCTGGCGCGACTGACCGGCGCGGAAAGCGCGCTCGTCGTCAATAACTGCGCGGCGGCGGCGTTTCTGGTGCTGACGGTTTTGGCGAGCGGCGGCGAGGCGATTGTTTCGCGCGGCGAATTAGTCGAAATTGGCGGCGATTTTCGCGTTCCGGACGTGATGGAGCGATCCGGCGCGATTCTGCGCGAAGTCGGCGCGACCAATAAGACGCGGATTTCCGATTATGAAAACGCAATCGGCGAACAAACTCGGTTGATTGTCAAAGTTCATCCGTCAAATTACCGAATAATCGGATTTACGTCGGCACCTGACTTGTCGGAACTCGCCGAAGTCGCGCACCGCAAAGGCATTTTGCTTTACGAAGACGCCGGTTCGGGCGCACTGTTTGATTTGAGCGAATACGGTTTGGGAGACGAACCGGTGATAAACGATTCGATAAAGGCAGGCGCAGATGTCGTTACATTCAGCGGCGACAAACTGCTCGGCAGTGCGCAGTCGGGCTTGATTGTCGGACGGTGCGAGGTCATCGAAAGATTACGCAGGCATCCGCTTTACCGCGCTTTGCGGGTTGACAAATTGATTTATGCCGCGCTCGAAGCGACGCTCGAATCTTTCGAGCGCGAAACGGCTTTAAAGGAAATCCCCGTCCTCCAAATGCTTTCAATGAACGAAGCGGAAATTAAGGAAAGAATTAAAAAATTCGCTCGAAAATTAAAGAGAAAAAGGAGCGCGAATCAGGCTTTAAGTTTTGCAATCGTTAAAGGGAATTCAGTTGTCGGCGGCGGTTCCGCGCCGATGGTTCAACCCGCGACGACTTTGCTCGCGCTGAAACACGAAACAATGCCGGCGGTAAATTTAGAGCGATTTTTGCGAATGTCCAAACCGGCGATTATCGTGCGAATTTTGGAAGATAGAGTTTTGATTGACCTGCGAACCGTTACGGAAAGGGAAGAAACTCGGCTTTTGGAGGTTTTGAAAGAGATTTAGCCGCAAACAAACCCGAAAAGAAATTTTAACCACAGATTTGCACAGGTATAGACTGATAAAAACAAGAAAAGAAAATTTTTATTTCAAAAATCTGTGTTCATCCGTGTAAATCTGTGGTTCCACAATCTTATTTCGTGTTCTTTCGTGTTTGTTTGCGGCTAATCTTTTTTATTTACCCGTTTTTCTGCGCGAAATCCTTCATAAATTCAATTAACGCCTCGACACCTTCACGCGGAAAAGCATTGTAAATCGAAGCGCGAATGCCGCCGACGCTGCGGTGTCCCTGGAGTCCGTCCAAATCACACGCGCGCGCTTCGGTCGCAAATCGTTTTTCGAGTTCTTCGGACGGCAGTCGAAATGTGACATTCATCAGGGAACGCGCGGATTCTTCGGCGTGTCCGCGATAAAAACCGTCGCTTCGGTCAATCGCGTCGTATAAAATTTTTGCTTTCTCCTCGTTTTTCTTTTTCATTTCGATAAGTCCGCCGTGTTCTTTAATGTGTTCACAGACCAGATTGATAATGTAAATTCCCCAAGTGTTCGGCGTATTGAGCATCGAATTATTTTCGGCGACGGCGCGGTAATCGAGCATCGAATGTTGATTCGCCGGAACTCGCTCGAGCAAATCGTCGCGGATAATGACTACCGTGACGCCCGAAGGTCCGATATTTTTCTGCGCTCCGGCGTAAAGAAACGCGTATTTTTCAATGTCGAACGGCTTTGAAAGAATGTTTGACGAAGCGTCGCAGACGACGGGAATGCCTCTGCCGTCCAAATCGTATTTAAATTCGACGCCTTCGATAGTTTCGTTTGAGGTGTAATGAACGTAATTGGCATTTGGGCTGAAATTCAATTCATCCTGCGCCGGAGTTGATTTGAAACCCGAATGGGCAGTCGAGAAAATCGTGTTGACAGTGCCGCAGCGAGCCGCTTCTATCACAGCTTTTTTGCCCCACGCGCCGGTTACGACGTAATCAGCCGTTTCGCCCGCGCCGAGAAAATTCATCGGAACCATCGAGAATTGCAGGCTCGCGCCGCCTTGCAGGAATAAAACTTTGTAGTTTTCGGGGATTTCCAGAAGCTCGCGGATACTTTGATTCGCGCTTTCCAAAATCGGCTCGAAATGTTTCGAGCGATGACTGATTTCCATCACGCTCATTCCGATTCCATTTAACGAAAGCAGTTCGCTTTGCGCTCGTTCGAGAACTTCGATGGGCAAAACGGCGGGTCCCGCGCTGAAATTATAAATTCTTTTCGTCATTGAATTTCCCGGTCAATTCTGTGCTAGTTATAAAAATCTAAGATAACACGGCACGCCGCTTTTATAAATTTAGGCAATTAAACTTTCGGGCTTCAATTTTTTGCAAAATATGAGTTAAAATATGTGATGTCTAACAACCCATTTTTTAACAAGGACATCCTAGATGTGCTTTTCTTGTATATATAGCAACAATTTTTGGAGGATTTCTAATGTTTCGTAAAAATTATTTTACTTTTCTTGGCGTTACATTTCTATTTTTAGCAGCCGCTCTTTCGGCTTTCGCGCAAACGGCTCCGACGCGCGGGCGGGTCGAGCTGAAAAAAGCCGACGGCACGACTGCGACCATCGATAAAGCGGTAATTGACGTTTACCGAACTGATACCAAGGGCAAATTGCCTTCGGGGAAAACGGAGAAAAACGGAAATTTTAATTTTGCCGGTCTGATGCTCGGACAAACCTTTGCTCTGGCGGTCAGCGCGCCGGGTATCAGACCCGAAATTTACCCTAATGTTAAAGCCGGAATGGATAATATTGTTATCACGGTTTATGAAGGCGACGGGAAAAAGTATACCGAAGATGAAGTCAGGCAAGCATTAGCTGCTCCAAAAGCCTCGTCCACGGGAACCGCCGCGCCAGCACAAGCCCCGCAGTCGACTGCCGAGCAGAAAAAAGCGGAAGCCGAGTACCAGAAGCAGGTTGCCGACGTTACTGCGAAAAACGAGAAGATAAAAAATAACGGCGCTTTGGTTCAAAAGGCTTTCGGCGAAGCTAACACGGCTTACAAGGAAAAAAATTACGATTTAGCAATCAGCAAATACGACGAAGGTATCAACGCCGAACCCAATTTTGCCGGAAGCACACCCGTTTTATTAAATGCTAAAGGCGCGGCTCTCAAAGACAGGGGATATGCCAGCTACTCGCAGGGAGCTAAATCGGCTGACGCGGCGGCTAAAGCCAGTATGCTTGAATCCGCAAAAAAAGATTGGAATGCTTCAGTCGATTCGCTTAACAAGGGTTTGGCAATTCTCAAAACAGCGACTTCCACCGATGCCGCCGAGCAGAAAGGTTTCGCTACCAACAGATTGTATATTCTCAATAATTTGATTGAAGTTCACAGATTGATGAATAAATCCGGTGTCGACCGGACAAAATCCGCCGATGCCAAAGCCGCATATGAGCAGTATCTGACGGTTGAAACCGATCCGGCACTGAAAGCGAAGGCGCAATTGACTTTAGGCGATATACTGCGCGAAGCGGGCGATTCGGAAAATGCCATTCTCGCTTATCGAAAGGCTTTGGAAACATCGCCGGATAATCCCGACGCGCTTGCCGGACTCGGCTTGTCTTTATTCAATTCGGGCGTCGTCGGCGATAACAAAGTGCAGAAACAGGAAGGATTAAATTATATGCAGAAATTCGCTGATACCGCGCCGGAGAATCATCCTTTGAAAGCAAGCGTCCGCGACGCGGTCGAGTATCTGAAAACGCAGGATAAACTGGTACCGCAAAAAACCGGTAAAACCGCGACGACTAAGAAGAAAAATTAGAATTTTCTCGAGATTTTAGTTAAAATAAGGCTCTGCTTGAAAAAAGCAGAGCCTTATTTTTTGTGGAAAAAATCGATTTTGCTGGCAAATTGACTGAAAAATATGCAAAAAGATTTCTTGACACATTAGAATTAAACATTTATTATTCAAATTGAACGGTGAACAACATCGTTTATTTCAATCGACTCAAGCAGCAAATTCTGTCAAACACTTCTTAAATAACTTCTTGATTAAACATAATTAAAGAGAAGACTTCCTTAAACAAATGTCAGCAAAACTTGGGGAAATCCTTGTCCGCGAAAATCTAATCACCTCGCAGCAGCTGCGCGAAGCCCTCGAATTCCAGCGCGCCAGCGGCGGGCGTTTGGGGTCGAATCTGGTGAAGCTCGGAATTATTTCCGACGACGTGATAACGGCTGTTTTGTCGCGTCAATACGGCGTTCCGTCGATCAATCTGGAACTTTTCCAGATTGAAGCCGAAACCATTAAGTTGATTTCCCAGGAAGTCGCGCTCAAATACTCGGTGCTGCCGATTTCCAAAGTCGGTGCGACCTTGACGATGGCGATGGCTGACCCGACCAATGTCTTTGCGATGGACGACATTAAGTTTATGACCGGACTGAATGTCGAGCCGGTCATTGCTTCGGAAGCGTCGCTGCAGGATTCCATCGCCAAGTATTACAGTTCGACCAAAGCGATTGATGTCGCCGGAATCGATTTATACGGCGATTTTGAAAAAGTTTCACCGCGAAAACCGAAAAACGGTAATGGCAATGGTAACGGCAATGGGGTGATAACCGATGAAAGGCTCGTTCATTCGGACTTGAATGTTTCACTCGACCGTTTTGAATTCGGCGCAAACGAGAACGGAGAATTTGAGCTGGTTGAAGACAACGACGAAATCGACCTTGCCGAATTAGCCAAAGCGAGCGAAGACGCGCCCGTCGTGCGGCTGGTTAACGTTCTGCTGGTCGACGCGCTGCGGCGCGGGGCGAGCGACATTCACGTCGAGCCGTATGAAAAAGATTTTCGCATTCGCTTCCGCATCGACGGCGTTTTGTACGACGTGATGCATCCGCCGATGAGAATGCGCGACGCGCTTCTCTCGCGTCTAAAAATTATGGCGAAACTCGATATTTCCGAGAAACGCCTGCCGCAGGACGGACGCATAAAAATCAAAGTAAAAATCGACAATCGTTCGCGCGAACTCGATTTTCGCGTTTCGACTTTGCCGACGCTTTTCGGTGAAAAAGTCGTTCTGCGACTGCTCGATAAAGACAAACTAATGCTCGATATGACCAAGCTCGGTTTTGAAGAAAAGAGTTTGGAGATTTTCCAGCGCAATATCACGAAACCTTATGGAATGGTTTTGGTCACGGGTCCGACCGGTTCGGGTAAAACGAATACTTTATATTCGGCTTTGCAGGCTTTAAATACCGCCGAAACTAACATTATGACGGCGGAAGACCCGGTTGAATTCAATCTGCCCGGCATCAATCAGGTACAGATGAAAGAGCAAATCGGGCTGAATTTCGCCACCGCGCTTCGCTCATTCCTTCGCCAGGACCCGAATATCGTCCTCGTCGGCGAAATCCGCGATTTTGAAACGGCGGAAATCGCCATCAAAGCCGCGCTCACCGGACATCTCGTTTTATCGACGCTACACACGAACGACGCGCCTTCGACCATTTCGCGCCTCGTCAATATGGGCATCGAGCCGTTTCTAGTAGCGACGAGCGTCAATATTATTCAAGCGCAACGGCTTATCCGCCGCGTTTGCGCCGGCTGCAAAGAAGAGCAGAAACTTCCCGTCGAAGCCTATACCGAAATCGGATTTTCCCCGGAAGAAGCACCGCGCCTGCGGGCTTATAAAGGCAAAGGCTGTCCGGCTTGTAACGGCACGGGTTACAAAGGCAGAATCGGGCTTTACGAAGTAATGGAAATTACGGACGAGCTGCGCGAATTGATTATCATCGGCGCGAGCGCCATCGAACTCAGACGAAAGGCGATGGAACTCGGAATGATAACTTTGCGCGAATCCGGGCTTTATAAAATACGCGAAGGCGTCACGACGATTGAAGAAGTCGTCAAAGAAACCGTTCTGTAGGATTTGGAGGAATTATGATCTTTAGGGCAATCGCATTATCTCTGGCTTTGTTAATCGGAATCGGCACGGTCATTCCGTTAGCGACCACTTACACCGAAGCCGTCGCCAAACACAAAAAAAAGAAAAAGAGAAGCTGGAAAGGCGTCAAGAAATATTCCAAACGATGGTGGGAATTATATCATCGGCAGGAAAGACGTAAGAAACTGCAGGCAAAAGCGCGGCGCGCCGTCAGACTGCGGCAGATTCGACTTGCTAATGCGAGAAATGCGACGCAGAACGACAATTCAATCCAAAATAACGTCGCTAAATCAAGCCGCAGGACAATTGTCCAGGATTCGCCGCGCGCGATGCTGCCTTCGGGCGAATCCGCTCCGAGAGGCTGGCGGCGCGGCGCGACTTCGCCGAGCGAGCTTCAATACAAAGTCGCTGACGAAAAAGGCTCGAATCTCGGTTCGGCTTCGGTCACCATCGTCGGTCCAACGCAGGGCGCGGACGCGGACAATGGGCGCGGCAAAACGGTCGGCGGCGTGGCGACGAGTTCGCTGCGCGGCACGGTCATCGACCGGATGATTAAGGAATCGGGCTGGGTCGTCAACGATTATCAAAAGGAAATCGGCGGCAAAAAGGTTTACGTCGTCGTCGCTCAATCGCCCGGCGCGGGCGGCGCGATTCAATCCCGATTGTTTTACTTTACCGAAGTCAACGGCAGCATTTACAGCGTTGCGACCAACGCGCCGGTCGACAACTCACGGCGGCTCGAAGAAGAATCCGAAAAAGTCGTCAATTCGCTTCAGCGCAAGGCAAGTGTCGTTCAGCAGGCAGAACTTAAATAACGGATAACTGAAAATGGAAAATGGATAATTTGATTCTTCCTTATCCATAACTCGCTAATTTCTATTCACAACAATTATGAGTTTTGATCAACAAACAAATATCGAAATGCAGTTGACGTTGCCCGACCTTTTGCGGAAAATGACCGATATGGGCGGCTCCGACTTGCATTTGTCGACCAATTCCTCACCGCAAGTGCGCGTTCACGGGCATCTTCACCAGCTCACGGAAATTCCGCCGTTCACGCCCGCCGAAACAAAACGACTTGCTTATTCGGTTTTGACTGACGCGCAGAAACACCGTTTTGAAGAAAATCTGGAACTTGACTTTTCATTCGGACTCAAGGGAATGTCGCGTTTTCGCGCCAATCTTTTTAATCAAAAAGGCGCGGTCGGCGCGGTTTTTCGAGCGATTCCGTATGAAATAAAATCGTTTGACGCTCTGGGTTTGCCGCCGGTCGTCTCGGATATGTGCAAAAAGCCGCGCGGTCTGATTCTCGTCACCGGTCCGACCGGTTCGGGAAAATCGACGACCCTCGCGGCAATGATCGACAAAATCAACATCGAACGCCACGAGCATATTTTAACTATCGAAGACCCGATTGAGTTTCTCCATAATCATAAAAACTGCGTCGTCAACCAGCGCGAAGTCAACTCGGACACGCACGGTTTTGCCGACGCGCTGCGCACCGCGCTGCGGCAAGACCCGGACGTTGTTCTGGTCGGCGAGCTGCGCGATTTGGAAACAATCGAGATGGCTCTGCGCGTCGCCGAAACCGGGCATTTAACTTTTGCTACACTGCACACAAATTCCGCCGCTTCGACCATTAACCGCGTCATCGACGTTTTTCCAGCCGGTCAGCAATCGCAGATTCGCACGCAACTTTCACTCGTTCTCGAAGGCGTTTTATGTCAAGCCTTACTGCCGAAAGCGGCAGGCGACGGGCGCGTGATGGCGCTGGAGATTTTGATTCCGAATCCGGCTATCCGCAACCTGATTCGCGACGACAAAATTCACCAGATTTATTCGATGATGCAAACCGGACAAGATAAATTCGGGATGCAAACTTTCAATCAGGCGCTCGCCACCTTGTACCAGAAAAAGCAAATCAAACTCGATGTCGCTATGCAGCGTTCGTCAAACGCCGACGAATTAAAAGATTTAATCGAGCGCGGCTCGGGCTTAAATAATTCCTATGGCGGACAAGCCAAACCGACCGCGCCGAACGGCAGCGGAAGCCCGTATGCGCAAGGTCGTCCCGTCGGACAACGCCCGCCAGTCAGATAAATTAAAAATTAAAAATTAAAAATTCTACCGCTCATTTTGCGTTTTTAATTTCTAATTCTGCATTCAAACCACAGGAGCTACGAAGAAAAAATGCCAACCTACGTTTTCAAAGGTCGTAACCGCTTAAATGAAATGATTTCCGGCGAAAAGGAAGCCGCCAGCCAGGACGAGCTTCGCGCTCTTCTGCGCCGCGAGCAAGTCGTGATGACGCAAGCCTCGGAAAAGGGACGCGAAATCAGCTTGCCGAAACTCGGTAAACGCAAAAAAGTCAAAGCCAAAGAATTAGCCGTTTTCACACGCCAGTTTTCCGTGATGATTGACGCTGGACTGCCGCTCGTCTCTTGTATCGATATTTTGGCGGAACAGCAGCAAAACGTCTATTTTAAAGAAGTTCTGCATCAGGTTCAGCAAAATGTCGAAGAGGGCGCGACGCTCGCCGCGTCGCTGGAAAAATTCCCGAAAGTTTTCGATTCGCTTTATACGCATATGGTCGAAGCCGGAGAGACGGGCGGCGTACTGGATTTGATTTTGCAGCGACTGGCGACATTGATTGAAAAAGTCGTCAAATTAAAACGCAGCATCATCTCGGCTTCGATTTACCCGTCGGCGGTTGTTTTCGTGGCGATTGCGGCAGTTGCCGTCATTATGGTCGTCGTCATTCCGCAGTTCGAGCAAATATTTTTGGGACTGCTCGGACCGGGCGAAGCCCTGCCGCTGCCGACGCGCATCGTGATGGGAATCAGTAACTTTCTCGCCGGTTGGGGCGGATTGGCTCTGCTGATTAGTTTAATTGGGTCTGCCGTCGGTCTCAGTTATTTATATAAAACGCCGAAAGGTCGGTATCAGATAGACACGGTGATGCTGAAACTTCCGATTTTCGGCAGCATTCTGCGTAAAATCGCCGTCGCGCGTTTTTCGAGAATTCTTTCGACTCTGCTCTCTTCGGGCGTTCCGATTCTCCAATCCTTAGAAATCACGGCAAAAACCGCCGGTAACGTCGTCATTGAAGAAGCGATTATGAAAGTTCGCGCCGGTGTCGAACGCGGCGAAAATTTCGTCGACCCGCTGAAAGCGACAAACGTCTTTCCGCACATGGTCGGGCAAATGATCGGCGTCGGCGAACAAACCGGCGCGCTCGACGCGATGCTCGGAAAAATCGCCGATTTCTACGAAGAAGAAGTCGATTCGGCAATCGCCGACCTGCTGGCATTGATCGAACCGGTGCTGATTGCCTTTTTGGGTTTGACAATCGGCTCAATCGTTATTTCGATGTATCTGCCGCTCTTTACACTTATCGGAAAACTCGCCGGCGGCGCGAAGTAACCTGACGATATTTTCTTTAAAGCAATAAAGTCGACAAAGACTTTCTAAAAAAAAAGGCGACTAATATTAGTCGCCTTTTTTTTACTTTTGCGGTTCTTTTGGTTTGTTAATCTTGACGGATTCTTTTTTGCCGTCGTCCAGCGAAATACCGAAGATTTTCGGGTTATTGATAAACTCCGCGAGTTTTTCGGGCTTGAAAGTGGCGCGAATAATGGCGGCTTGCTCTTTATCAATCGTGACGAGCGCGATTTTTACGCTCGCGCCCGCTTCGCGCATATACATATAAATTTGCTCGCCGGTGCGCGAGCGAACGTGAAAAATCGAACTCCAACCGGAGCCGAACGAGTTTTTCATCGCTATCTGCATTTCTTTATCGAGGGTTTCGCGAGAAAATTTCAAATCTTCAAACATCGTCACGCTGAAACTTTTGACGCCCACCGGACGGACGACGCCGACGGCAAAACGCGCGAGCCACAAAAAGGGAATTTTGACTTTTTTCGCTTGATATTTCGTTTTCAGATGGTTGACGATTTCCTTGTATTCGCCGCCTTTCGCGTTCGCCGCCGGCGCGGTCAAACCAAAGACTAAAAGCAGGAAAGCAGGCGCAATTAAAATTTTCCTTTTCAGTAACATTGTCTTTTCTCCTTTTAGTTTTTAGGTTTCGCCTGATTCGTATCTCTTTCGATTTCGATTTTCGGAATGTTTAATTTACCGCTTAACTCGGTGAGCAAATCAATATCAATCGGACCGATAACATTGACGACGGCGATGCTCTTCGAGTCGGAGACGACGACCGCGACGCCGCTCATCACGTCGCCGGTAAACATCGTAAAGACATCGACTTTTTGATTGTTCTTTTTGCTGCGAACATTTGCCAATTTTTCCCAGCCCGGTGATTGAAGCTGCGCGCGAATTTCCTCAACGTCGGCGACATTGTATTCGTTTTCGTTGGCAAAATTATAAACTCTGACATAAATGCCTTTCAATCCGCTAATTGCCTGCGCGATTTTTTTCGAGTTCGGGTCATCGACCTTGACCATCACCCGTTTTGCTAAATCGAGTAGTTTCCCGTCAATGCTGACTTCGACGACATCCTGCGCTTTGTTTTCAAGCCCGTCCAATTTTTCAAACCGCAGACGCGCCGCGTCCTGCGCGTTCGCCGTGATCGCCGCGAGCAGAAGCAAAACCGGCAAAATAAGTTTTAGTGAATGATTAAATAACTTCATAATTTTTCTCTCCAGTGCAAATTTATCGTTCGTTTTCAAGAGCGGTATCTTTCTTTTCAACACCGTCAATTTTGTTTCTCACCAATTTTAATTCGGAACTCGTAATCGAAAGCGCGAGCATCAATTGACCGTAGGCGTATTTTTCTTCTTTACTCAGAATGACGGACGGCTTTTTGACTTCGGCTTTTCGCGCAATCAAAAGGTTTCGGCGAACAATCGACGGAACGACTTTTTGAATCCTGACGATTTTTCGCTCGGCGGATTGTTTAGGAATTTCAACTCTTTCAACCTTTTCGATAATCATATCGCTTTGCTTTTTAACCGAATTATCAACCAAAATTTCCTTGGCAATTTTCGGTAATTCCGTTTCCGCTGAATTATTAGCAACTTCAATTTTGCTCGACGAAAATTGCAGCCAGACCCCCAGACAAACAATGACCATCGCCGCGCACGCCGCAAACGCCAAGGCGAAACGAAACATCCGGCGCGAAGTTTTTGCCTTGAACGGCAAAGTTTTCGCCGGCAGCGCGGGCGGCGCGGTTTCCCGATAGCGAAACACGCGAAGAGCGTTTTCCAATCGTTCGATTTCGGCGTCTTCGCCAATTTTGTCCCAGAGATAATCTTCTTTCATTTTTTATTCCTCTTTTACTTCATGATGCCGAGCTTTTGCCGCAACATTTTCATTCCGCGATGCAAATTGACGCGCACCGATTCGGGCGTTAGTCCCGTTCGTTCGGCAATTTCAATTCCGGTCATTCCTTCGATGAGGCGTAAAATCAAAGTTTCTTTATAAGCGCCGGGCAAAGCGCGAATCGCCCGTAAAATTTCACGCGCTTCGGTTTGCGAGCGGTCTTTTTCGCTCAAATCTTCGGAAAGCTCCTCGGTCGGTTTTAGTCGGCGGTAAAACTCGACCGCACGATTTCTGGCAATCATCGCCAGCCACGCGCCGACCGCGTTTTTATCGCGCAGCGTGTCCAGATTTTTATACGCGGCGAGAAAAACTTCCTGTACGATGTCCTGCGCTTCGTCGCGCGGCACACGCGCCAGCACGATGCCGTGAACGAGCGGCGCAAACATTTTATAAAGCTCGCCGAAGGCTTCGGCGTCGCCTGAACACACGCGCTCGACAATTCGCGCTTCGGCTTTGACCGTTTGTGCGGCGGTCGCGGTCGCTGCGGCATTCGTGAATAAAAATAAGTTGCGGGTCATTTCGCTTTCGGACATCTTTTGAAAATGATGAATGAAAAAGTCAATCGAATGTAAAACGATTTCGACGCTCGGCATCACCGTCATCGGCTTTTTGTATGTGCCGGTAATAAAGACGAATCAGAAACAAAAGTGTTAACAAGGCTGACTTAAAGTTTTTTATTTTAATCGCCGAATGCTTGATTTTATCCGGCAACAAAGATAATTTATCTTTACAAATCTTAGCTCATCTTTTAATTTTCCCGGAGGACAACCGAATGTTCGCAAAAGTCTTTATCAAGACCGCATTTATTTTTATGTTATTTGCTCTGCCTGTTTTCGCGCAGACGAAACTTCTGCGATTCCCGGACATTTACGGCGACCGCGTGGTATTTACCTACGCGAGCGATTTATGGATTTCGCCGGCGACGGGGGGAACGGCGACGCGCTTGACGGCGCATCCGGGAATGGAAGTTTTCGCCAAATTTTCACCCGACGGACGCTGGATTGCTTTTACCGGACAATACGACGGCGACGAGCAGGTTTACGTCGTCCCGGCGGGCGGCGGCGAACCGAAACAACTGACTTTTTATCCGGCAAAAGGACCGCTCGCGCCGCGTTGGGGTTACGATAATCAAGTGATGGGCTGGACGAACGACGGGCAATCAATCGTGTTTCGGTCGCAGCGCGATTCATACACTTTGCCGGTCAGCCGTCTCTACACCGTTTCGATGACCGGCGGCGCGCCGACCGCGCTGCCGATGCCCGAAGCCGGTTCCGGAGATTTTTCGCCGGACGGGACGAAAATGGTTTATTCGCCGCGCACGCGCGATTTTCGCTCGGAAAAACGCTACGGCGGCGGGCAGGCAAACACGCTTTATATTTACGATTTGCAGACGAACGACACGAAAAAAATCTCCGAGGGAGGGCGACCGTGGCGCGACGCGATGTGGCTTGGCGATAAAATTTATTTCAATTCGGACAAAGACGGAAAATTTAATCTCTACAGTTACGATACCGGAAGCGGAAAAACGACTGCCGCGACGAATTTTAAAGATTGGGAAGTGCGCTGGGCTTCGAGCGACGACAAATCGCGCATTGTCTATGAACGCAGCGGCGAATTGGAAATTCTCGATACGAAATCGAACAAACCGACAAAGTTAAATATCGTTGTCCCGGACGACGGCGTTTATAAACGTCCGCGGACGATTAACGCCGCGCAGTATCTGGAAAACGTCGCTCTTTCCCCGAAAGGCGAGCGCGTTCTTTTCGGCGCGCGGGGCGATATATTCAGCGCGCCCGTCGAAAAAGGCGGAACGCGCAATTTAACGCATTCTTCGAGCGCGCACGACAAATTTCCGCGCTGGTCACCGGACGGTTCGCGCGTCGCTTTTATCTCGGACAGGAGCGGCGAAGAAGAAGTCTGGTCAATCGCGCAGGACGGAATGAGCGAGCCGCAGCAATTAACAAACGGCGGGCAAGCGATGCGATACGCGCCGGAATGGTCGGGCGACGGCAAGCGAATCGCTTTTTCCGACAAAGACGGCAAGATTTTTATTTTGACTTTGGCGGATAAAAGTTTAAAGCAAATCGCCGATTCGCCGAACGGTCAAATCAACGATTACGAATGGTCGCCGAAAGGGAATTTTCTGGCGTTTAGTATGAACGACCAGCCGGCTTCAAACGGCAGCGGATTCAGTTCGGTCTACGTCTTCGACGTGAACGCCGGAAAGCTCAACCGCGTGTCCGACCTGATGTTTAATTCGTCGAATCCGACTTTCGACCCGTCGGGGGATTATCTTTATTACTTGAGCGAGCGCGAGTTTGCGCCGCAGATTTCCGGCATCGAGTTTAATTACGCGACTAATCGCTCGACGCTCGTTTATGCGCTCGCGCTTCGCAAGGATGTCAAAAATCCGTTCCCGCCCGAATCCGACGAAGTGGCGATTGCGTCCGAGCCGAAACCGCAGGGCGACGACACGAAGCTCAAACCAGAAGACGAACTGAAACCGAAACCGATTGACGAAAAACAGCCGCAGCCCACGCCGTCAGTTTCGCCCACGCCGACGCCGAGCGGAACGCCGAATGCAGACGCGACAAAGAAAAACGTCCCTTCAGTAAAACCGGAAACGATTGATTTCGACGGCATCACGTCGCGTGTCACACGCGTTCCGCTGCCGCCGGAAAATTACGGCGGCTTGACCGCGAAAACCGGACATCTGCTTTATTTCGTCGGCTCGTCTTTTTATTACGGGCGCGCTTCCGACCGTCCGACATCGCTGCGGATTTTTTCGATTAAAGACCGCAAGGAAACGACTTTAGCCGACGGCGTAGGAAGTTATTCGCTGTCGAGCGACGGCTCGAAACTCATTTTCTCCGGCGCGGGCGGTTTTTCTGTGATGGACGCCGTTCCGCAGGGCGCGGCTGGCAGAAAATCCGTTTCGACGGCGGGTTTGACGACAGAAGTGAATCCGGCGGAAGAATGGAATCAAATTTTCAATGAGGTCTGGCGGCGTTACCGTGATTGGTTTTACGTCGCTAATATGCACGGCAATGATTGGGTAAAAATCCGCGAGCAATACAAAACCTGGCTTCCTTTTGTCGCGCATCGGTCGGATTTAAATTACGTCATCTCCGAGATGATTTCCGAACTCGCCACGCAGCATTCATATATCGAAGGCGGCGATTTCAACACTCCGGCGCGCCCGCGCGTCGCGCTTCCGGGCGGGAGATTTGAAATTGACAAGGCGGTGAATCGCTACCGCATCGCAAAAATATACGAAGGCGAAAACGAGGAAGAAATTTATCGCTCGCCGCTGAGGGAAGTCGGCGTGAACGCGAAAGTCGGCGATTACATATTGCAAATCAACGGCGAAAACGTCACCGCTGACAGAGACATTTATCAATACCTGCGAAATAAAGCGGACGCGCCTGTTGTTTTAACCGTTAATAATTCCCCGACGCTCGCCGGCGCGCGGCAAGTTTCGTATCGCCCGATTACCGACGAAGGCAATTTAATTTATCTCGATTGGGTAACGGCGAATCGCAATCACGTCTCGGAGATGACGAACGGACGAGTCGGCTATATTCACGTTCCAGATATGGGCGCGGCGGGAATCCGCGAATTTATCAAATGGTATTACCCGCAATTAGATAAAGAAGGCTTGGTCGTCGACGTTCGCGCCAACGGCGGCGGCAATGTTTCCAGAATGTTGATTGAACGTCTGCGCCGCAAGGTTTTGGGCGTCAATTATTCGAGAACTAACGACAACGCGACGACATACCCGGACGCGGCTTTTAACGGCGCGATGGTCGCAATTCTGAATGAAAACTCGGCTTCGGACGGCGATATTTTTCCGTATATGTTTCGGCAAGCCGGACTCGGAACGCTCGTCGGCAAACGCTCGTGGGGCGGCGTCGTCGGCATCTCGAATCGAGGAACTTTGATTGACGGCGGAACGGTCAACGTGCCGGAATTCGGCTTGGTCAATCTGAAAGGCGAATGGGTCATCGAAGGTCACGGCGTCGACCCGGACATCGAAGTCGAAAACGATCCGAAATCCGTCGTCGGCGGACACGACCCGCAGCTCGAACGCGCCGTCGCCGAAGTAATGAAAAAAATGGCGGCGAATCCGGCAAAACTTCCGGCGCGTCCAGCGGCGCCCGTCAAGACAAATTAACCCGAAAAAATCGGCGTTAAGTTCGAGATAGATAAAAGGTGACAGATAATATATGAGAGATAAAAATCTATCAGTTATTATCTTTCATCTATCAGTTATTCCGAATCTTTCTTGGCGACTTTAGAATTCTGATTACTACAAAAAAGTCGAAGTAAATTACTGAAAAATTACTTTGACTTTACTTTGCTAATTTTTTATTAACGCTTTGTCTGAACCATTTTATTTCCGTCTGCAGCGTGCGCCACAAACCGCCCAAAATCAATCGAACCGGAGCGTTTTCACTGAACGCGGCGGCGATAGCGTAGAGAGTTCGAGGCGATAAGCGCGGCTCGTTCGAGACGGCGAAAACCGGCTCCCATCTTTCGGGTTTGAGTTTTGCTTTGAAAGCGTCGATTCCGTCGAAATTATAAAATCGCCTGGCGTGAACGCGCATCCACGCGAGCAGAATGCGCAGCCAGAACGGATTGCGAAACGGCGCGACCGGCGCTCTCGACGAAAGCGGCGCGAGTCCGAGCGTCGCGTAATCGCAGCCGCTCGCCGCCAGCGCGCGCATCGCCGTGTCAATCATCAACTCGACCGTTCCGTTCGGCGCGCCGGGTCGGTGAACGAATTGCTCGAAAAGCCAACCGCTGCGCTGCGCGATGGGCGAAAGCAAAACGAATCCGATTGTTTCTCCGTCGCGCTCGGCGACGAACACGCGGCGGTCAAACAGACGCGTCAGTGTATTGCTTTCGACCATAAAATGCAGCGGCGGCAAACCTTTAGCGGCAAGCCATTGGTGCAGACAGGCGAGCAAGTTCGGGTTGTCGTATGCCTTTTCGTTTGACCATTCCGTAACCGTCACGCCTTTATTTCGCGCCCGATTCAATTGAGCTCGTAACGATTTGTGTTTGGCGACGATGTTTGTCCAATCGGCTGGTTGCCAGACGGGTTGCGCGCCGAGCAGCACTTTTGCGTGTTTCGGCGACTGTAGATAAATGGATTCAAGCCTCGTTTCGGCGCAGAAATAGCATACTCGTTCGCCCGTCCGTGCCGCGTCGCGCTCGAATTCAGCAGCCACAGCAAGCAGACGTTCTTTAGTGCAAACCGGCGCGCCCGCAACGACGCGTACACCGCAGCACGAAATAAAGCCGACGACCGCGTCATCTGCTTCGGCGAACCAATGACGAATGCCGTGATTGATAATTTGATACGAAGTTGAATTCCAACCGTGCGCTAAAACGAGTTGCCGGGCGCGTTTGAGCGGCAAAGATTCTTTCGGTGTTTTGCTTTCGATGTTATGAAAAGACAACGCCTTTTGATTATTCATCGCTCATTAAATGAAGTGTGCGTTGCGTTTAGAAAGAGAAATATTGATTGCCCTTTTTCAATCGCCGACATACGGAGCGGTTCCGGTATCGACGATTTTCCAAATTTCCGATTCGGGAATGTAAAACGGTTTTGAGGTAATACATATTTTCAAAGTTTCCTTTTTTTCGTCATAAATCGCGCGAAGTTCAATTCCGTAAGGTCCTTGAACCGCCACGTCGTCGCCGGACGGAATCGAGATTTTTTCCTTTGCCAAATCATCTCGAAGATTGCCGAGTTCGGCTCTGGTGATACCGCCGTATTGTTTGCAGTCGGGCATTCTAACTCCTTGTCGGTCTAAAATTTATTAAATAACGTCAGTTCGAGATAAGAGTCAGGCTAAAACCAAGTCTTTTCTCAGATGCAAATTCGGTTTCTTTTCCTGATATGTGTAAGCAATCAGACCGGCGACGACGTTGGTGTAAAAGTTCCAGA